>Ga0179587_10001181_pt1 | contig 11660 bp, 16 predicted proteins | sample CZODoug2_1_08_16_FD_185932 | JGI IMG/M metagenome (GOLD analysis project Ga0179587, IMG submission 185932) | Vadose zone soil fungal communities from Angelo Coast Range Reserve, California, USA - CZODoug2_1_08_16fungal | ecosystem: Environmental > Terrestrial > Soil > Vadose zone | place: USA...
TCTAGACGATTAGACTCCTATTCTAATGTTGACGCGTGCTCCGCTTTCAGGTCTTCCAGAGCAGACTGGTTTGCAACTCGAATCTGTTCAGTAGTGGCAGCAGAACCAGTTCTAAGATTTAGGAGTTCTTCGGCATGCTCTGTACCCGCTTCAATCTAGATAAGACGTAAGGTGATGCTACAATATTTACATTCTGGAGCATACCTTTGCACGCTCAAATGCATCCTGCAGCAATTGGCTATGCTCCTGTTTGACGGCGACAACCTTTGAATTGTAGTAAGCCTCTTGAGCCTGAAAACGAATGTTAGAATTTTGTCGCCTATTCTAGTAATGGTAGATCCTCACCTCTAATTCAGAGGTGATCCGTTTAATCTCATCAGATAGTTCTGTTTCCCGGCTCTTATGAACTTCCTCTATCTCCTCGAGCTTATGACCATGTTCCTCGAGAGCTGCCTGCGCATCTACCTTGGCCTGTTCCTGCGCTGCCAAGGAGGTCGCCAACTCTTCCTTGAGCGCCTCCAAGGCAACCACTGCCTCCGTCCGTTCTTTAGATGCGGCATCAAGGGCTTCATGGTGGAGGTTCTTGATTTCGTCGAGTAGCGCAATATGATCCGCCTCTTTCGCCTTCGCTTCATCGATAGCTTGTTGTTTCGCAGATGTGGCCCTTTGTAGCTCCTCCTCCGTCGCCTTGATGCGAGACAGCGACTGCTCTCGTTGATCCTCCGCAAGCTCCTGGCTCTCCTTCATTTCCAAGATCTCCACTTCAAGCTCCGATAGCTTGCCCACAATTTCTTCTTTTTCTTCTCTCAGCCGCAATAGCACTACCTGCAAGTCATCAACTGAAGTAGCTTTATCGCCCAGATCCCTGATCTTGTCCTGTACTTCCTGAAGTGCTTCCGTGCGTGCAACTTTAAGCGCCTCTATTTCATCTGCTTGAGCCTTGAGCAGTGCCTTGCGCTCATCCGCAATTGAAGCTTCGGAAGCCGTATTAACTCGGAGAGTTTCTACTTGTTCCTTGGCGGACAGGACCTCTGCTTCTAGTACTTGGATTTGGGCATGAAGGCTCTGAACAAACTCGTTCTGGCTGTGTGCAGCAACCTTTGCGGTGGCAAGCTACAAAAGATAGATAGATCAGAAATTTGAGCAGGTATGACGCAGAACATACTTACATCTGCTCGCAAGGATCCTAGTACAGACTCACCCGCCTGTTGTTCTGACTGAAGCTTGGACATGACTACCACGGTCTCCCTCAACTGGATCTCCAGTAAAGACTTCTCCTGGGCTAACTGTCCTGCCAACTCTTTGTGCGTCTCGACATCTGACAATGCGCTAGTGAGCGATGACTGGAGGGCGCTAATCTGGCCTTCCAGTTCCACGGTAGCCTCCATTTTCAAAGAAAGCGAATCCGATACCTCTTTCAGCTATAAAGGACATGTGAGGTGACAGCATCGACGAGAAGAGACCGAAGCCACCTTGATCTGCAGTTCCTCCAGCACTTTCCCGTCTTCTACTACCTCCCGTATAGATGAGATGGAAGTAGTCGCACGAGTTGGTTTAGGCAGCACGGCTCCAGAGGATCGCGCAAGGGGAACTTTGGAAGACGTCACAGTGGCGGGTTTGGTTGCAGCGGGCAGGCTCTGCCTGGAACTCAAGGGTGTTCGCTTTACACCCTCAGATACAGATGCACGAGGGCGAGAAGCAGAAGAAGCGACAGAGCTGGTGGGAGACACAACTGACGGACGCGTAGCATTTGTGGAAGATAATGGCTTAGCAGTAGCTGAAGCGGATGACGAAGCCTTGACAGGTGGCTTTGAAGTTGGGGGAGGAACGGTAGAGAGTCTTCGACTTGGAGGTGCACGGGTGGAAGCCATGGATGGTTTGGAAGGAGAGGATGAAGAGCTTGTCGATTTCTTGAGTATGGGTGCGGTGGTGGAGGCCTTCGCAGGTGCGTTATTAGTCGTGGCCGATGGCTTCGTAGGTGACGACTTAACAGTGCCAGCACCAAACGTTCCAGAACTGATGATCTATAGTCATATCAGCAGAAGTATGATATGTGAACACATTATGTACGAGCCTTTTTCACAGTAGGAGTAGCAAGACCGCCTGTTGGCTTACCAGGGGGAAGCTTAACGGACACGGAAGGTTTGGTTGCAGTTGACGGGGTCTTTGTGGGCACATCATGTGTCACGTCTACGGTATTAAGGACCACGAGGCAGTCGTCTGGTTGCGTGTTAACGATGTGCCCACTCGCAGGTTCACGGTGTGTTTCATCACCTGCCACGCTCTCCATAGTCGGAATTGCATCATCGAGTTGTTCGTCGTTTTCATCCTCGCGTTCACCACGAGGAGTCTGAGAGGTATCAGCAGACACCGCAACAATATCCTGGTCCACAACCTGCTCAGATGTTAGGTGGGGATTCTCGAACATTGGCAAGAACGAGGGAGGATATTGGTGCTGGTCAACAGGCAAGTCGTAAGTTTCACACGTACTACATAATTTACAATAACCAATCAATCTACTCATGTATTGCTCTTTTACCGTACGTACTCTCGCTCAAGCGATATTCGCGTATAAGTTCAATGCATTCAGAGCAGGCTCCTCCAGCGATTGGTGATTGTAGCTCAAGATAGCAACCTTCGAGAGTAAGTAGTTAGAAGCTAGTCCTATCTGGCAAAGAAACACCCTACCCCTCCTGGTTCGACATTAAAATGTGTTCCTATATGCATACACCTCACGTCAGCCCTAAACCTTTAAAGGGAAACAGCCAGTGGATTCACCAAGGCGAAGTGGGAAGTTAATCCAGCGGGATATTAAAACGCGGCTGAAGTGCCCATGCGCAACGATCATGACGTCTCGCGTGTTCCTCTCTTCTTCTTTGTACTGTCGGTGATATTCACGAACCTGCAGAACGTTGAACATCCATTTAAACGCATACGGAAACCGAACCTTTGCAACGACTACGTCCACGCGCGCTTCCATGTCTGCAACAGACTCTCCCCCTGGACACCTACGGATATGCAGTATAATCAACGAAAAAGAAAAGAAAAGTTACCCGTCCTCCCAGATAGACCAACTTGGATTTCTCTCCTTTATTTCGGATGTCAAAAGCCCTTCATACTGGCCTGCCAGATTCTGATCAACACGTGAATTCTACTTAGGATTTAACACTTACCATAATCCCATTCTCGTACTTCTTCTGTTAAAATATGGTGAGGAAATTGAGGAAGATGGCCGAAAAGAATATGGAAAGTCTTGTGAGCACGCTGGCGAGGAGAAACGAGGACCGTGCTCAAGTTCTTGGGATCAATAACCACTTGAGGGGGGAAATAAACATCATCCTGCGGGTGTGATCTACTACTTACGATCTTCACCAACAAGTGCCTGAGCTTTTTCCTTGACTTGTTCCTCTCCCCTGGGAGTGAGAGGGATGTCTGTCCGCCCCGTCTTGACGAGCATTAGTCTTGACCAGATCAGAAAGAATAACTCATAACACCGACGTGTCTCCTGACCAATTCGGCGTGAGCATAAATAAGTAATTAGGAACTAAAGACAGACCCATTTAAGGACCATTCAGTTTCGCCTGAGCAGAATGGCATGAGGAACGGCCAGTAGAAGATAGGCATTGATCAAACCGTGTCGAACAAGAAACAATCGGGGCATTGGGCGTCCCATGAGTACTACAATTCGTTGGTGTTGCCGCTCGGCTTGCGCTCGGCGCTATAAGACATACAAACCACGTGACGAACCATGTCATGCCAAGTCATGTGCTACTCGATGCTAGTGCTTGTAATCGTTTCAGCCAGGCATGTTTGACGAATGTGAGCAGTCTTTTGACTCTGGGCGCTGTCTTGGTCCAACATTTGGCTTCCTAGATGTCGAACACGCCGCTGGACAACCTATTCCAGGCGCTCAGCCTTTACCACAGTTACGGTACGAAGGTTTCGAGCCTTCTCCATATGAACCCAATGATAGTCGTGCAGAGCTCGAGGATTTGAACCCGGTGTGCCTGGCTTCAATCGAAATTATGAACGCAACACATTTATATTATAGGTTCTTGAGCCGGGCTCTAGTTCCCCAATATTTGACCTGGGAAGGGTCCAATATGCTTTCCCTGCACCTCTTCTGTCATTTGTTGTGTGCTCGGACACCCTCGCCATGGGGCTAGCTTCGGGCGTGATTGTTCTTATTGAACTCCAACATTCGGACAAGGTCATCAGTATTGCGATACCCAGAAAACCTGCTGACTTGACGATCCACAAAGTTTTCATGGATCCGTCCGGGTCGCACATCATAGTAACATCCGTTCAGGGTGAGAATTGGTATTTGTATCGTCAGTGGAAGAAGCCCCGTCAGCTTAAGGGTTTTAAAATGGTGATTGAGAGTATTGCGTGGAACAAAGCTGCGTTACTCTCAACCTCGCATATGGCGCCCACTCAGCGAGCTTCTACCCGGGAATTCCTAATTGGGACAAGGAATGGAACGATTCACGAAGCCGTGCTTAATGCCGATGAAGACTTCTTCAAACCCTTAGAACGCTATTCGCAGCTTGTATACACTCTGTCAGAACGACATCCGATAACAGGCATAAAATTCGATCTTTTCCCTCCCTCAGAACCGCAGAAGGCGCTGGTTATTGCTACAACGCCTTCGCGAATCTACCAGTTTGTTGGTGCTATCGACAGAAGATCTGAAGAGGGTGATCGTTTTACCAGACTCTTTTCCAGTTACCGTGAAGTGGCTCCAAGTTAGTGTTTCAATTGGTAACAAACTCCAGAACTGACCACGTTGCAGAGATCTTGGAATTGCCTAGCAACCTACAACACTCCGAGCTACATTTCTTTAGTCTCAATTCTGACCAGGCTTTGTCACTTCCTAGGAATATGGCGTGGATGACGGGTCTGTACTCTGTATCCCTGCTGCGAGCTTCTGCTGATGATTAAAAGGACCTGGAATATACCATGGCACTCTTAACTTTGAATCGATCTCTGAGGACTTCATCGATAGCGCACAGCTGCTACCGTACCCTTCGCTTGCCACGGGTGTTAATGGTTCCGAAACGCCTCAATCTATAGCGTTGTCTGAATTCCACTTCATACTTCTATACAAAGATCGAGTAGCTGCTGTTTGCAGTCTTGATGAGAAACTAACCTATGAAGAACTCCTACCTCTTGTAACTACTTTCTCGTTCTTTCATGGCTAACACTGATATAATTACAATAGCAACCAGGAGAGGAAGTTCGAGGGTTAGCTGCAGACCCTGTTCGCAAGACATACTGGATATACACTGATCAGTCCTTATTTGAGTTGGTAGTACATAACGAGGATCGTGATATCTGGAAAATCTATCTAGAGAAGGGGCGATTTGACCTCGCGCTACAATATGCCAAAGTATGTATTTGGTGATCATTTCTTCATGTGCATATGGTGACGATGTCTGATCATAGACGGCCGCCCAACGAGACCATGTTCTCTCAGCACAGGCTGATGCATACTTCCATGAAGGCCGATATTTTCAAGCAGCCCAGTGCTATGCTCAGTCTTCGGTTACGTTTGAAGAGGTCGCTCTTAAATTTGTGGGTAAAGGCGAACGAGATTCGCTAAGATCATATTTGATCTCAAAATTAGAGCGAACACGAAAAGGAGTACGCTACTATCCCTTATCTTCCTTATTCTCTGTCTGAAATGGTCGGTCAGGATACGATGCAGCGCATGATGCTGGCCACATGGCTGGTTGAATTTTACCTTGACAAGTGTAACGAATTGGAAGAAATCGTTGCATCTGAGGCAGTGTCAAACGATGTCGAGAACCTCCAAGCTCATCGGACGATTGTCGAGGATGATCTACGACAATTCCTCGATACGTATAAGGTCCGTGGAATCATTACTGGTTGATAAATCTGATTCTTAATTGCGAGAATAGAACAATTTAGATCGATCGACAGTATATGAGCTTATACAAGGGCACGGTCGGACAGACATGTACCTCTACTATGCCACTGCGATAAGCGATTTCGAGCGCGTCGTTGAGCATTGGATTTTGGAAGAAGATTGGAGCAAGGCAATCGAGGTCATCAATCGCCAAGTAAGTGCCATAAGGTTGTATTCTGTTGCCATAGATCCTGAACATCGTGTAGGCTGACCTTGAGTTATATTATCGGTTTGGACCAGTTCTGATGCGTCAAGCTCCTAAAGAGACCGTAGATTCTTGGCTTCGACAAGCATCTTTGGATCCTCTCCGCCTTGTTCCTTCTCTTCTTCAATCTCAACACGCTCCTCGCGACCCATTATCGCCGAACCACGCAATCCGATATCTCAACCATGTCATCTTTGAACAACACAACACAACTTCAACGGTGCATAATCTCTTGATTACGTTCTATGTATCACCGTCGTCATCACCTTTCTATCGCTCTCAAGAAGACGATGGACCTCTCCTCCGATTTCTTTCGGTTGCACCATCTGATCCTCTCACAGGAAAGCCTTATTATGATCTTGACTATGCCCTACGGCTTTGCAAGAATGCAGGCCGTACACAGCCTTGTGTACATATCTACTCGAAGATGGGGCTATGGGAAAATAGCGTCGATTTGGCACTCGAGAAAGGCGATCTAGAGTTAGCAAAGATGAATGCCGATATGCCTGAAGATGATCAGGCATTGCGAAAGAAGCTGTGGCTTAAGATTGCACGGTATGTTGTGCAGGATAAGAAGGACATCAAGACGTATGTCTACTTTTATCTTAGAGGTATCATCAACCCACTGAAGATTTTTAGGGCCATGCGTTTTCTTGAAAACACCGAGTTGCTAAAGATCGAAGAGATCCTTCCGTTCTTCCCCGACTTTGTTGTGATAGATGACTTCAAGGAGGAGATAGCCCATGCCTTGGAGGGTTACTCCTCGCACATCGAAGCTTTGAAAACTGAAATGGACGAGGCGACATTAATGGCCGAATCGATTAAGCGTGACGTCATCGCGCTGAAAAATCGCTTTGTCACCATCGATGTGGAGGAACAGTGTTCTCAATGCTCACACTTACTTCTGACTAGACAGTTTTACGTGTTTCCTTGTCGACATTGCTTCCACGCAGATTGTCTCATCGGCTTGGTGGGTCATTGCCTCGTTTCAACAATTTACCGCTGACGTGGGAAACCAGGCAAAAGAATATTTGCCAGCGCCCGCTCTGAGAAAGATTCTTGCCTTGCAGAGTGAGCTGGTAAAAGATACATCCCAGGGCCAAGTACCACGACAAGCGCCGGCACGTGCTCTTTTGTCAGCCAATTTCGTCAATATCCCCAGTCCCCTGCCAAATGGTGCACGAGCAGCAAAGGCAGCAAATCTGCTGGGTAGAAATATCATTTCAGCTGGAGATCGGCTGCGGGATCTGATAGTACCAGACGCGCTGGCAGCGATTGTTTCAGCACCCACTTGGATGCCAGGCGTAGGACCCAGGGGGCAGGGTGCTGGGGCGGACGGAAATAAACTCGAAAAGCTGAGGGCAGAGCTGGATGATGTACTCGCAAGCAACTGCCCTTTGTGTGAGAGCGTGGTCGCAGGCTTAGATAGGCCCTTCGTGAAGGAAGGAGAGGTCGATACAAGCTGGGCACTATAATTGAAGTTGGAGTGCGCACAAGTATCTATCTATACAAAGATAGATGTTTGCAGATAGTCTTTTAGCTGTTACCCATTTATCTTTTTACTTCTTCCTGCCTTTCTGCGTAACCTTGCAGCTTTTCTAGCCCCCATCTGATGCGGGAGAGGGTAGAGTGAGGGAGAGATCAAAGACAACAGGACGTACCTTGGATTGTGCTTCTTGAAGGCGCTGCCTTTCTTCCGCTGCCTTTTTGCGCTGGATGGTGATTTCCTTGCGTCTATAGTGAATGAAGAGGTGAAGGTGAGAGTTTGACAAAAAAGGAGACGGGATACCTCTGAAGTTGAGCACGTTTCTCCTCCTTGAGTTCGGTTTGTAGTTTCTTAACAGCGAGAGCCTTTTGGGTGTTCTGCATTCTGGTTTCCCATGATTTTGTCTTGACGCCTTCTGGAAGCTGTGATCTCCTGGAGGAACGACGTTAAGCGACTGCGAGGACAGAGACGGTCTGTCGCACACAGTGGGGGTATTTCGAATCTTCCATGATTTCCCAGAGAGTCGTCCGTTTGACGAGGATGCAAGGGGGACGGTGTCCATGAGTAAGACGGAAATTAAATAATTACATAATGGGTATATTTATACTACTACTTCCACTACTACTACCATGGATACATTGCTTGAATTGTAGCTCATTCAACATGCTATCCCCTTCTAACGACCATTCAAATCACCTTCATCAGCGAAGGGCAATTCGTGCTGACTTGCCTGGTCGTTCCTCCGTCTTTTCTCAAGCATCCGACGCTCCTTCTGTATACAGCAGTACCTCCAGCCTCCAGCACAATGCGCCGTCCTCTCCTACCCATTCTCGTTACAAATCGCCCAGAACTTCAATGAATAGTCGCCGAACCAACGCCGATCGTTTAAATGACACCGCTGTTAGCACCCTCGACCTTGACGAAGATTGGCGGTCATCCACCGCATCCTCTGACTTTTCCGCTGACGGACATCAATCAGCCAACAATGGCGATGACGAACCTCTGCCTCGAATGAGCCTTCTTGGCCCCAAAATGCGTTTTCATTCTCGCGCACCTTGGGAGGACCAAGACGCACTCCAGGAAGAGGAAGAACCAGATTATGACTCCTTTCTTTCGACCGCCAAGAGAGGTCTTGGTTTTTCGAGTCCCAGAGTAAGCAACAACAGCAGGCCAAGCGGAGAGTCAGCTCGGTCTCCAGCCAATTCTCGGGGGTCGTTCGAAAAAGTGCCACCGCAAGGGTCGTACAACCCGGGTGTTCCATAGTAAGCCTACCTTTTTCCCCCCCGTGTGACCTCTGTAACTTATTTTTCTTTGTGAATGTAGTCCTTTTTTGCAAGAAGACCCACCCACTTCGTTGGAACGGCAGGTGACTCCCGACACAGTCCCCCCTAATTCATCTCGTCCTTCTTCTCCAACTCTGTTTCTCTCGGACGCGCACTCATCTACCCACCCTCATTTTTCGGATATTTCGTCTTCTTCCGGACAAGGAAGAACTTTTACATTGTCTCATTTTCCTTCTCGTCGCCGACAGTCACCGTCTTCTGATGACGTTCATCCTTACGCGAATCCAGATCATACATACGACCAACACCGTCTGTCCAACGAGTCGGGCGTCTTGCGTGATTCTATGTCAATAGTCACTGACTCCACCATCACCAGTACCTTGTCAAAATTTAGTGCAAAGCACATAAGGGTGCCAGAGACATCCATGACTTCTGTCATTTCTAAGGACAAGGCTTCTATGATCCATGGAAAGGGGATCTCATCACCGATGATTAGTCCCAACACTACCTTCCGACCTGAACCGCGCTCACATGAGAATGACGACCTACAGTTCCTCATGCCTCCCCAGAAAAATGTTGTGTCTTTTCCGGGCTGGACCGACCGCAATACACCGCCTACATTCGAACTCATCTCTCTAGAGGAGGCGCGAGCAAAGCGGTCACGAAGTGTAACGGCTGATTCAGTAGTTTCCCGTCAATCAACTTCGACTCAATTATCTTCCTCAGCAATTATCCTTCCCAGTTCTAGGCATGAACGTGCGAGTGTTACAATTGACCAAGACGAATCCGGCCGTGACGCTGCCGCGTCTCGAATACGTTCAATTAGCGCAGGACCAAAGACTAAGAATATTTTGCACACCATTGTTGGGGGACATCCCAGGTCAGATAGACAGATTTACGAATCTGGGAGCTCAGGAAATATTGGTGGCCTTCCTGGAAAGGCTCTGAAGCATAAAAAAAGCGGTTTCATGAGGCTCTTTAATGGAGCCCGTCAAGACAGAGAGGAAAGAACCCAGCCACCTCCAGTCCCTTCACTACCAGGCGCACATGCGACCCATAATGATACACAACAGATCGAGCAGAAACTCCCCAAGACGATGCAGCGCATCCCTGTTCCCAAATTCTCAGTGCCAGAAGTTACCGGAAGACAGCACAACAATCCCCCTCCCGATGACGCAATCCGCCCTAGCCCTCCACCCAGTCCAAAACGGCCTCTTCCTTCCCTTTCTATCGATACGATGTCCCGGAGTTCATCCACTATCTCGTCTGTAGGAGAGCTGCCCTTCCAGACAGGAACAGTTCCCGGTTCTAGGTTCAGTGGGTCTTTAACAAACAAATTGGTACCCCAAACCGCCCCCGCCTCCATCTCTGAATTTCCACCATTAAAACTGAGACCTATTTCAACAATGTTCAGTGCCCAATTTGGCGACCATGTAATACAAGATCCCTCACTTGATACGGACCCAGGTACCCCAGATTCGTCATGCAACAACCTGTCTCCCTTAACACCAAATTCAGCAGCTCGTTCCGATTTGCCAAGCGGCAATAAACCTGCATCGGATGGGCAATCATCGATCTTACAAGAATCAATAATATCCGCTAAAATGGCATGGCAACGGCATGTATGGGAATTGGAAGGTCAAGTGAGGGATCTTAAGGCCGAGGTAGAGGGGCTGCGGGCCGCATCCAGTGACGGCGATTACTGCCACGCCTGTGGAAGGGGGGAGTACCAGAAAGCACCTACAGGCCACCGACCCCCCGGAAGTATCCAGGAGGTAAAAAATGGGAGCGTGGTGCATAGGCCCAGGGCGCAAACAGGAACTTCATCCCGCTTTGCAAGTGCTATGTCATGAATGCGGGACTCCACGAGTTACCAGCGCATTCCTGGCTCTCGTCTTCTTGGCTCATGTTGTAGATGGTTGTACGAGACGAGGCCGGATCCAATACCCTCCTGTATTTTCCCCCACCTTTTCCTTTATCCTATTGTATAATTTGTTCCCTTTTGAACCAGGTGCAGTCGTCCCCGACATATATATCTTGTTGTAGTGTCCACTTTCTCATACCCTAGTGCACACTTTTACCCTGGATCTTTGTGATTTTAGGATACCTCTATTAGCCCATCTACATACCTATTATCACTTTTCGTTACATTCTACTAGGTTTCTGTATGTATGGGTTCATCTCCTTCTACACCTTCGGACGCTAGAGTCCTTCATCTGTACCTATAAGCCAACCAATCCCTTTGGTAAATACCCGGGTGGCATGCACAGAAACATTCTCCCTTTCCACTTGTTGCTGGCTGTCAGCCTGAGGTCTGCTGTCATCTTTATCTGAAGTTCGAGGACGATTACCATGGCTCATTGAAAATGGAAAGTTAGCAGCCACAGTTCTGAACGTCCGGCTGGCGAGAGCGGCCGCATCAGGAGTGCTCAGCAACGGAGGTGACGGCATGTGAAATTCCTGTAATCGTTCTCTCAGTGATGACGCCATATTGCTCGAAGTATGTGTACGCTGATGAGGGCGAGCTCTGTGAGACGATAGCCTTATTTTGCGAGTTTCAATGTCGTCTTTCTCCAAGCGTCGCCATGCCGCCAAAAAATCATGTACTTTTTCAGCGTGGCAAAGCTCAAATGCGCGACCCAGAAGGGAGAGCTTCTTCGAGAGATCATGAAATTCCGACTGCCGACCCAATTGAAAGCAAGCTACCCAGCAAACTTCACATGCTTCTGCAATCTCCGAGTGGTTGAGAGAAGAGGA
>Ga0179587_10001182_pt1 | contig 11659 bp, 21 predicted proteins | sample CZODoug2_1_08_16_FD_185932 | JGI IMG/M metagenome (GOLD analysis project Ga0179587, IMG submission 185932) | Vadose zone soil fungal communities from Angelo Coast Range Reserve, California, USA - CZODoug2_1_08_16fungal | ecosystem: Environmental > Terrestrial > Soil > Vadose zone | place: USA...
TGATCATCGTATTGTTGAAGGTGGCGTTCACGTGTGCGACCCCGGACGCAATATTCTTGCGTTCGCGCTTACGGACGCGGGTAGCTTCTTTGCCCATACTCGATTCCTTTCGCGGCATTCCCTATGGCGGCATAGCGCCGACCTGGCGGAGCCCGTCACCCGATCTCGGATCGATCCGAGACCGATACTTTGTTGCGCTTGCCGGCGACCGCCGGCTTGGGCGCTGGGGACTGCCTGCTCCCCGTTTGCGATTACTTCTTCTTGCCGGCGATGGCCTTGGCCGGACCTTTGCGGGTGCGGGCATTGGTATGGGTGCGCTGACCGCGCACCGGCAGGCCACGGCGATGCCGCAACCCCCGGTAGCAGCCAAGGTCCATGAGGCGCTTGATATTCATGGAGGTCTCGCGCCGCAGATCGCCCTCCACAATATAGTCACGATCGATCACTTCGCGAATCTGCAGCACTTCCTGATCGGTCAGCTGGGCTACCCTCCGGGCCTCAGGAATCCCGACTTTCGTCATGATTTCACTGGCCTTTTTGGGCCCGATCCCATGGATATATTGCAGTGCGATAATGACGCGCTTGTTGGTCGGGATATTGACGCCGGCGATGCGGGCCACGGTCGTTACTCCTGCTGCCGGCGCGGGAAATCGGCCGGCGGGTCATAATTTTCCAGTCCTCGGAAGGGGTTAGCCGCAAGCGATAACACGACACCCTCCCCGGTTTTCGGGGCCCGGCATCGTTGTAACCTCTCAGACTGGATGCTGGGCTTTTAAAGGATTCAAATGCCTTTCGTCAACCTCGGCGCGATTTGCTTTTGCGCAGCGTCGTCTTGCCACGGGATGCTGCTTTGCGATCCGATTTTCCACTGGTGGCGGCACGAGCCGATCGGCCTGCGACCGGCTTCTTCCGCCCCGCAGCCTTCGTGGCCACCTTGAGCTTCCCGTCCAGCACTTTGGCGGCGTCCCTCTTGCGAGCAGCCTTCCTGGCGGGAGCGGGATCGAGCACCCGATCGATGGCGGCCGCCACCTCGGCTATCGGGGCCGTGCCGTTGACCGTTCTTAAAGCGCCCTGCGAGCGATAGTAATCGACCAGTGGTGCGGTCTGCGCGCGATAAGTTTCGATCCGCGTGCGCAAGACCTCCGGATTGTCGTCCGGTCGCAATGCCTCGCCGCGGGCCTTTGACTCCGCAACCCGATTTGCGATCCGCTTGTGCAGGATATTGGTATCCACATTGAGCTCGATCACCCCATCGAGCTTCACTCCCTTGGCGGTGAGCATGCGCTCGAGCGCCACCGCCTGCGGCACCGTGCGCGGAAAACCGTCGAGAATGAAGCCCTTCTTGGCGTCGGGCTGGTCGATGCGATCGGCCACGATCGCAACCACAACATCATCGGGCACCAGCTCGCCACGCGCCATGATGTCCTTGGCTCGCTGGCCGATCGGCGTGCCGGCGGCAACCGCGGCGCGCAACATGTCTCCCGTGGAGAGCTGTACGATACGGTACTTCTTGACGAGACGCTGCGCTTGAGTGCCCTTCCCCGCCCCCGGCGGGCCGAGCAGGATCAACCTCATCTCCTGCGCCCCCTCAGCTTGGAACGTTTGATCAGGCCTTCATATTGATGCGCCAGCAGATAGCCTTGAATCTGCGCCACCGTGTCCATGGTCACGCTGACCACGATGAGCAGGGACGTTCCACCGAAATAGAACAGGCCGGGCTGATAGTAGGTCAGGATTTCCGGACAGATACACACCAGCGCCAGATAGCCGGCACCGATGCAGGTGATGCGCGACAGCACATAGTCGATGTATTCCGCCGTGCGTTCGCCCGGCCGGATTCCCGGAATGAAGCCGCCGTGCTTCTTGAGATTCTCCGCCGTCTCGGTCGGATTGAACACGATCGCCGTGTAGAAAAAGGCGAAGAACACGATGAGCCCGATATAGAAAAGCAGGAACAGCGGGCGTCCGTGGCCAAGCTGGGTGGTGATGGCGACGAACCAGTCCGGGCCTCCGCCGGAGTTGAAGTTCGCGACCGTCGCCGGCAGCAAGAGCAGCGAGGAGGCGAAAATCGGCGGGATCACGCCCGAAGTATTGAGCTTCAGCGGCAGATGCGAGGACTGCCCCTCGAACATACGATTGCCAACCTGCCGCTTGGGATACTGAATGAGCAGCCGGCGCTGGGCCCGCTCCATGAACACGATGAAGGTGATCACGGCGACCGCCACCACCACGACGGCGAGAATAAGGATGCCCGAAAGCGCGCCCTGCCGCCCGAGCTCGAGAGTCTGGGCGATCGCGGAGGGGAGCTGAGCCACGATGCCCGACATGATGATCAACGAGGTGCCGTTGCCGATGCCGCGCGCGGTCACCTGCTCGCCAAGCCACATCAGGAAAATGGTGCCGCCGGTGAGCGTGATCACGGTCGAGACGACGAACATCAAGCCCGGATCGCTGACGACATTGCCCGACCCTTGCAGGCCGATTGCGATGCCGTAGGATTGGACGGCCGCCAGCAGCACGGTCAAATAGCGCGTGTACTGGTTCATGATCTTGCGGCCCGCCTCGCCCTCTTTCTTGAGCTGCTCGAGGGTGGGCGACACCGTCGTCATCAGCTGGATGATGATCGAGGCCGAGATATAGGGCATGATGTTGAGGGCGAAGATCGCCATGCGGTGAATGCCGCCGCCCGAGAACATGTTGAACATGCCGAGGATGCCGCCGGCCTGGGTCTGGAAGACCTGCTCCCAGATGTTCGGATCGATGCCGGGCAGCGGGATATAGGTGCCAAGCCGGTAGACCAGCAGCGCCCCCAGCGTGAACCAAATGCGCTTTTTCAGCTCCTCAGCCTTGGCGAGTGCCGAGAAATTGAGATTGGCTGCAAGTTGTTCCGCTGCTGAGGCCATGGTCCTGAAGCTCCGCTTGCCGCCCCCTGACGGGTTTCCGACCTATATAGGGATCAGGCGGCCTGTTCGCCCGCCTCGCGCGCCGGCGCCAGGATCGTGACCGAGCCACCGGCCTTTTCCACAGCCGCAATGGCGGATTTGGAAGCGCCCCATACGGTTACCGCCAGCTTGGCCTTGAGCTCGCCCACTCCGAGAAGTCGCACCCCGGCCTTGACCCGCCGGAGCACGCCAGCCTTGACCAGCGCGGCACCATCGACCGGGGCATTGGGATCGAGCTTGCCGGCATCGATCGCGGCTTGGATGCGGCCGAGATTGACCTCGTTCAACTTCAGCGCAAAGGGGGTGTTCCTGAAGCCGCGCTTGGGCAGGCGCCGATGCAGCGGCATCTGGCCGCCCTCGAAGCCCTTGATGCGCACGCCCGAGCGCGCCGTCTGGCCTTTGCCGCCGCGGCCGCCGGTCTTGCCGGTGCCGGAACCGATGCCGCGGCCGATCCGCGAACGCTTCTTGCGGGCGCCGGGCCGATCCGAAAGTTCGTGCAGCTTCATCGCAACGTCCTCGTTCTATTCGCCTGCAGGCTCGGTGCCGGCTGGGGCTTGGCCCATGCGGTTGGCAACCAACCGCCGGAGGTCAACCGCTATTCCCCGCCGACCACGCGCACGAGGTGCTGGATCTTGGTGATCATGCCGCGGGTCTGCGGCGTGTCAGGAACCTCGGCGATGCGGCCGATCCGGTTGAGCTTGAGCCCGATCAACGTCTCGCGCTGGGAATGGTGGCGACGGATCGGGCTGCCGATCTGCTGGATTTTGATCACCTTGGCGGATTTGCTCATGTGGGCCTCCCGGGTCTCCAACGGATTTACTCGGCGACCTGTTCGGTATCGCCCTCGCGGCGGCGCGCCTGCAGCGTCGATACTTTGATATTGCGCCGCGCGGCGACCGAACGCGGCGAATCCTGGCGCTTGAGCGCATCGAAGGTCGCCCGCACCATGTTGTAGGGGTTGGACGATCCCATCGATTTCGCGACCACGTCCTGCATGCCGAGCGTTTCAAACACTGCGCGCATCGGTCCACCGGCGATGATGCCGGTGCCGGGGGGAGCAGCGCGCAGAAAGACTTTGCCGGCGCCATGGCGCCCGGCCACGTCGTGATGAAGCGTGCGGCCTTCGCGCAGCGGCACCCGGATGAGACTGCGCTTGGCGGCTTCCGTCGCCTTGCGGATCGCCTCCGGCACTTCGCGTGCCTTGCCGTGGCCGAAGCCGACCCGCCCTTTCTCGTCGCCGACAATCACCAGCGCGGCGAAGCCGAACCGTCGGCCACCCTTCACCACCTTGGCCACACGATTGATGTGGACAAGCTTGTCGGTAAATTCGCTGTCTTCCCGTTCGCGTTCACGTGCCATAGCGATGTTCCAATCGATGTTCCGTTGCGCGCGGGCTCTGCCCGTGCGTGTCTGCTGCTAGAATTTGAGACCGCCCTCGCGTGCGGCCTCCGCCAGCGCCTTGACGCGACCATGGTACCGATAGCCGCCGCGGTCGAAGACCACGTCGGCGATGCCCTTGCCGAGCGCCCGCTCGGCGACCAGCTTGCCGACCGCCTTGGCGGCACTGACATCGGCACCGGTCTTGAGGCTCGTGCGCATCTCCTTTTCGATCGATGAGGCGGCCGCGAGCGTCTTGCCTTTTTCATCGTCGATGATCTGCGCATAGATGTGCTCGGAGGAACGGAATATCGAAAGCCGTGCCCGGCCACTGGCGGCGCGCTTGATGGTTCGGCGCACCCGCGCGGTCCGCCGTTCACCCCGGTCCTTGACTGTCGCCATCGTCGGCTCCTATCGCCTGTCCTGCGCAACCCTAGAACGAAAGGATCGCGATTACTTCTTCTTGCCCTGCTTGCGGAAGATGAACTCGCCCGCATATCTGATGCCCTTGCCCTTGTAGGGTTCGGGCGGCCGGTAATCGCGGATATTGGCCGCGACCTGGCCGACCTTCTGCTTGTCGATGCCCGTCACCACGATCTCGGTCGGCTTCGGGGTCACGATCGTGATGCCCTCGGGAATCGCATGGACGATGTCGTGGCTGTAGCCGAGAGCGATCTGCAGGTTCTTGCCCTGGACGCTTGCCCGATAGCCCACGCCGGTGATCTCGAGCTTCCGCTCGAAGCCCTTGGTAACGCCAGTCATCAGATTGGCGACCAGCGCCCGCGAGGTCCCCCACAGGGCGCGGGCCAGCTTGGTTTCGTTACGCGGATCGACCTGGATCCCGCCGGCCTCGACCTTGGCTCCGACGTCGCCATGCAGCACGAGTTGCACGGCGCCCTTGGGGCCCTTCACCTTGACGGTCTGACCGTCGACATTGGCGGTGACCCCCGCCGGAATGGCGACCACTTTTTTCCCGACTCGAGACATTGTTCAATTCCGTTTGGCTCTAGTCCGCTTGCATCAATTCAGGTATGGCACTCGCCTTAGAACACCGTGCAGAGAATTTCGCCGCCCACATTGGCGTCGCGGGCATCGTGGTCCGCCATCACGCCCTTGGGCGTGGACAGGATGGCGACGCCAAGGCCGTTGTTGACGCGCGGCAAGGCCTTGACCGAGGCGTAGACGCGACGACCGGGCTTGGAGACGCGGGAAATCTCCCGGATCACCGGTTCACCGTCGAAGTATTTCAGCTCGATCTCGAGCTCCGCCTGTCCGTTGGAATGCTCCACCGCGGCATAGCCGCGGATGAAACCCTCGCTCTTGAGGACTTCAAGCACGTTCATGCGCAGCCTGGACGCAGGCGTCGAAACCTTCGCCTTGCTGCGCATCTGCGCATTATGAATGCGTGCGATCATATCGCCGAGCGGATCGTTCAAGGCCATCGCTCGATGCTCCTACCAGCTCGACTTGACAAGACCCGGGATAAGGCCTTTCGAGCCAAGATCCCGCAGCGCAATACGGCTCATCCGGAGCTTGCGGTAATAGGCCTTCGGGCGCCCGGTGATCTCGCACCGGTTGTGAATACGCGACGGTGACGAATTGCGCGGCAGTTCCGCCAACTTGAGCGTCGCCGCAAAGCGGTCCTCGGTCGGCCTGCTCTTGTCGCGCGCAATGGCCTTCAGCCGCGCGCGCCGGCCCGAGAATTTCTTGGTCAACCGTGTCCGCCGGTTGTTCTTCTCGATCGAGCTCTTCTTCGCCATTAGGGTCTCCTGATGTTCCGCGTTTGAGGACTTGGAAAGCCTCACTGCCGGAAGGGAAAGTTGAATGCGGTCAGCAGCGCGCGCGCTTCGGCGTCGGTTTTCGCGCTCGTGCAAACCGTGATATCCATGCCCCAGATGTCGGAAGCCTTGTCATAATCGATCTCGGGAAACACGATGTGCTCCTTGATCCCCATCGTGTAGTTGCCTCCGCCGTCGAAGCTCTTGGGATTGAGGCCGCGGAAATCGCGCACGCGAGGCAGCCCGATATTGATGAGGCGATCGATGAATTCGTACATGCGCGTCTTGCGCAGCGTCACCTTGCATCCGATCGCCTGGCCGTCGCGCACCTTGAAGGTGGCGATCGACTTGCGCGCCTTGGTGATCACGGCCTTCTGCCCGGCGATCAGGCCGAGATCGGCGGCGGCCTGCTCGACCTTCTTGCGGTCGTTGACGCCCTCGCCGATACCCATGTTGATGACGACCTTTTCCAGCACCGGCACCTGCATCTTATTCTTGTAGCCGAACTCCTCGGTGAGTTTCTGGCGCACCACCTCTTCGAAATACGTCCGCAACCGCGGGGTGACGCGCTCTTCCGGCGCGCGCGCTTGCGCAGCCTTCTCACCGGCCGCAGCTTCGCCCTTTGCGGCCTTTGCCGGCTTCGCGGCTTTCTTTTCGCCCTTGGCGGGCTTGCCGGGCTTGCCGGTCTGATCCGCCTTGGCGGGCTTCTTGGGCTCGGCCTTGTCTTTCTTGTCAGCCATCGATTTCTGCTCCCGAGCGCTTCGCGACCCGCACCTTGCGGCCGTCCGGCAGCACGCTGAATCCGACCCGCGTGGGCTTGCCGTCCTTGGGGTCGGCCAGCGCCAGATTGGAGAGGTGCACCGGCGCCTCTTTGCTGATGATCCCGCCATCCTGGGCCGCCGTCTGCTTCTGGTGCCGCTTGACCAGATTGATGCCGCGCACCAGCGCGCGGCTTTCGGCAGGACGCACCTCGATCACCTCGCCACGGCGACCCTTGTCGCGGCCGGTGCGCACGATCACGGTGTCGCCCTTCCTGATCTTGGCCGCCATCACAACACCTCCGGCGCGAGCGAGATGATCTTCATGTGATTCTTGGCGCGCAATTCGCGCGGCACCGGGCCAAAGATGCGGGTGCCGACCGGCTCCATCTGCGGGTTGATCAGAACCGCCGCATTGCGGTCGAAACGGATGACCGAGCCGTCGGGCCGGTGAATGTCCTTGCGCACGCGCACGACCACCGCCTTCATCACCTCGCCCTTCTTGACGCGACCGCGCGGGATGGCCTCCTTCACCGACACGACGATCACGTCGCCGATGGTGGCGTATTTCCGCTTGGAGCCGCCCAACACCTTGATGCACATGACGCTGCGCGCACCGGAATTGTCGGCCACATCGAGCCTGGTTTGCATCTGGATCATAGTGGTGCACTCGCAATTTTTTCCGCGCGCATGGCGCTCACACGACTTTCTTTTTCTTTTCGCCCTGGATCACTTCCCAACGCTTCAGCTTCGACAGCGGGCGTCGTTCCTCGATCCAGACGAGGTCTCCCGCCGTGTATTCGTTCTTCTCGTCGTGGGCGTAGTACTTCTTCGAGCTTCGCACCGTCTTCTTAAGCTGAGGGTGGGTATAGCGGCGCTCGACGCGCACGATGACGGTCTTGTCTTGCTTGTCGCTGACCACGACGCCATGGAGCGTGCGCTTCGGCATCTCGACCCTCTTATTTCACTTTTGAGCGCGCGGCGCGCTTGGGTTTGATTGATGCGGCGTTCGGCGCCGACACCGGCTGTCCGGGACGCTTCTGCGCCGCGATGGTCTTGATGCGCGCGATGTCGCGCCGCACTTGGCGCACCCGCGACGTATTCTCGAGCTGTCCGGTCGCCCGCTGAAAGCGCAGGTTGAACTGCTCCTTCTTGAGCTTGAGGACCTCGTCATCGAGCTGGTCGATGGTCATGGCCCTGAGATCATCGGGTTTCATGGTCGGTTCCTCGACATCTATTCGGCGATGCGCTCGATGAAGCGCGTCTTGATCGGCAACTTGGCGGCCGCGAGCGCCAGCGCCTCGCGCGCCAAGCCGAGCGGAACGCCGTCGATCTCGAATAGGACGCGGCCCGGCTTGACGCGGGCGACCCAGAACTCGGGCGCGCCCTTGCCGGACCCCATGCGGACCTCGAGCGGCTTCTTCGATACCGGCACGTCTGGAAAGACCCGGATCCATACTCGGCCGGAACGCTTCATATGGCGGGTGAGCGCCCGGCGCGCGGCCTCGATCTGGCGCGCGGTGATCCGCTCCGGCTCCACCGCCTTGAGGCCGAATTGGCCGAAGGCGAGCGTGGCGCCCGAAGTCGCAAGACCGCGGATGCGGCCCTTATGCGCCTTGCGGAACTTCGTGCGCGTCGGTTGCAACATGGCGGTTCGCCTTTCTCAATCCCAAGTCGTGGTTCAGGCCGCGTCGCGACGCGGCCGTCCGGCATCGCCTTCAGCCATCTTCTTGTCCTGCGCCATCGGATCGTGCTCCAGAATCTCGCCCTTGAAGATCCACACTTTCACGCCGCAGGTGCCGTAGGTGGTGAAGGCGGTGGCAACGCCGTAATCGACATCCGCCCGCAGCGTATGCAGCGGCACGCGCCCTTCGCGGTACCACTCCATGCGGGCGATCTCGGCGCCGCCGAGGCGACCCGAGCAGTTGATGCGGATGCCGCCGGCGCCCAGTCGCATGGCCGACTGCACCGCGCGCTTCATGGCGCGGCGAAAGGCGACGCGGCGTTCGAGCTGCTGGGCGATCGATTCGGCGACCAGCTGCGCGTCGAGCTCCGGCTTGCGGATCTCGATGATGTTGATGACCACGTCGGAATCGGTGAGCTCGGCAACCTTCTTGCGCAGCTTCTCGATGTCGGCGCCCTTCTTGCCAATCACCACGCCGGGCCGCGCCGATTGGATGGTCACGCGGCACTTCTTGTGCGGCCGCTCGATGACGATCTTGGAGACCGCCGCCTGCTTGAGCTGCTTCATCAGCTCCGCGCGAATCTTGATGTCTTCGAGCAGCAGTCGCCCATATTCATTCTTGCCGGCATACCAGCGTGAATCCCAGGTGCGATTGATGCCGAGCCGCAGCCCGATCGGATTGACTTTCTGACCCATCGGTCCTCTCTCTCCTGCCTCAAGCCTCTGCCTCGACCTCACGCACCACGATCGTGAGGTTCGCGAACGGCTTGAAAATCCTTCCCATGCGGCCGCGGCCGCGCGGAGTGAAGCGTTTGATGACGAGCGCCTTGCCGACATGGGCTTCTGCAACGACCAGATCGTCGACATCGAGATCGTGATTGTTCTCTGCATTGGCGATCGCCGACTGCAGGCACTTGCGCACGTCGCGCGCGATGCGCTTGCGCGAAAATTCGAGGTCCGCCAGCGCCGCCGCGACCTTCTTGCCGCGAATCAGCTGCGCCAGCAGATTGAGCTTCTGCGGGCTCACCCGCAGCATGCGGGCGACGGCCTTGGCCTCGGTATCGGCGAGGCTTCGTTCGCGCGCTCTTTTGCTCATTCTACTTCCCCTTGCCTCAGCTGGAGGTCGCCGATGCCGCAGGCGCAGAGCCCGCCGCCGCGGGGCCGGAAGAGCGCTTCGCCTTGCGATCGGATGAATGGCCGTAGAACGTGCGCGTCGGTGCGAATTCGCCGAATTTGTGGCCGACCATCTCTTCCGTCACCATCACCGGAATGTGCTTTTGCCCATTGTAGACACCGAACGTCAGACCCACGAATTGCGGCAGTATCGTCGAACGCCGGCTCCACATCTTGATCATTTCGTGTCGGCCCGACGCACGCGTCTTCTCGGCCTTCTTGAGCAGATAGCCGTCGACGAACGGGCCCTTCCAGATCGATCGCGCCATGATGGGTCCCTCGCCTATTTCTTCTTCCGCGCGTGGCGGCTCGAAATGATGAATTTGGTCGTCGACTTGTTCTTGCGGGTCTTCTTTCCCTTGGTCGGGAAGCCCCACGGCGTCACCGGGTGGCGGCCACCCGAAGTGCGGCCTTCGCCGCCGCCATGGGGATGGTCGATGGGATTCATCGAAACGCCGCGGTTGTGCGGCATGCGGCCCATCCAACGCTGGCGACCGGCTTTTCCGATCGAGATATTCATGTTGTCGGGATTCGAGACGGCCCCGATGGTGGCCATGCAGCGGCCGTGCACGAGGCGCTGCTCGGCCGAGTTCAATCGCATGATGACGTAGTCCTGGTCGCGCCCGACGATCTGGGCGTAGGTGCCGGCCGAGCGGGCGATCTGCCCGCCCTTGCCCATCTTGAGCTCGATATTGTGGACGATGGTCCCGATCGGGATGTTGCCGAGCGGCATGGCGTTGCCCGGCTTCACGTCCACATGCTCGCCGGACACGATCGTGTCGCCGGCCGAAAGGCGCTGCGGGGCCAGGATATAGGCAAGCTCGCCGTCCTGATACTTGAGCAACGCGATAAAAGCCGTGCGGTTGGGATCATATTCGATGCGCTCGACCTGCGCCGGCATATCGAACTTGCGCCGCTTGAAATCGATGCTGCGATAGGCCTGCTTGTGGCCGCCGCCGCGGAAGCGCACGGTGATGCGGCCATTGTTGTTGCGGCCCCCGCTTGAGCTCTTGCCCTCTGTTAGCATCTTCACCGGCTTGCCGCGGTAAAGGCCGGAACGATCGACCTGGACGAGCTGGCGCTGGCTCGGCGTGACGGGGTTGTAGGTCTTGAGTGCCATCGTCGCGTTTCCCTTACAGACCCGTCGTCACGTCGATCTTGTGACCTTCTTGCAGAGTCACGATCGCGCGCTTGGTGGGCGACTGTTCGCCGACGCTGCCGCGCAAAGCCTTCACCTTGCCCTTGCGGATGTGGGTATTGACGCTCTTGACCTTGACGTCGAAGAGCTTCTCCACCGCTTCCTTGATCTGCGGCTTGGTCGCGTCGCGGGCGACCTTGAAGACGACCTGGTTGTGTTCCGAGGCGATGGTCGCCTTTTCGGTGATGGCCGGCGAAAGAATCACGTCGTAATGGCGCGGATCGGTGGTTGTCATGCGAAACGCGCCTCCAACGCCGTGAGCGCTGCGCGGGTCAGGACCAGAGTATGTCGCCGCAGGATGTCGTAGACATTGATGCCCTGAACCGGGAGCACGTCGATGTCCGGAATATTGCGGGCCGCCATCGCGAAATTGGTGTCGACTGCGGCTCCGGCGATGATGAGCGCATTAGTCAAGCCGAGTTTGGTAAGATGCTGCTGCAAGCCCTTGGTCTTGCCGTCTTTCGCCGCGGCGTCTTCCAGCACCACGATGCCGCCGTCCTTGGCCTTGGCCGAGAGCGCGTGCTTGAGCGCGAGCGCTCGTACTTTCTTGGGCAACCCGATGGCGTGGCTGCGCACCACCGGGCCGAAAGAACGTCCGCCGCCGCGGAACAGGTTCACACGCGCGGAGCCGTGGCGGGCCGATCCGGTGCCCTTCTGCCGATACATTTTCTTGCCGGTACGGGCAATCTCGGCGCGACCCTTGACCGCGTGGGTGCCACTGCGACGCTTGGCGAGCTGCCAGGTACGCA
>Ga0179587_10001183_pt1 | contig 11658 bp, 12 predicted proteins | sample CZODoug2_1_08_16_FD_185932 | JGI IMG/M metagenome (GOLD analysis project Ga0179587, IMG submission 185932) | Vadose zone soil fungal communities from Angelo Coast Range Reserve, California, USA - CZODoug2_1_08_16fungal | ecosystem: Environmental > Terrestrial > Soil > Vadose zone | place: USA...
CGTAGCGACATAGTCTCGCTCCTTCCATCAGCCCGTGCAGAGGAAGGAGTCGACCGTGAGGTACATCATCAACGACCATGTGGTTTTGCTGCGCGCGCCGGAGGGACCTCTGGCGCCCTACGTTGCCTCGTTTTCAAATTGGGTGAGTGAGCAGGGATACGCGCTGTGCTCGCTGCGACAGCGGATTCGGATCACTGTCGGCTTTAGTCGATGGCTCGCCGAGAAGTCGATCCGATTGCGCAGCGTCTCAACTCGGCACTCTGCTCGGTACCTGCGATGTCGCGCGCGACGGCAGCGGATTTGCGAGGGTGACGCTACGGCGCTGAGGCAGCTCCTCGATTTTCTGCGTGATCAGGACGTGATCCCCGTCGAGAAGACATGCCGGCAACGACTGAGCCCGGTTGAACAACGCGCCCAGGCATTTGAGCGGTACTTGCGCGAGGAACGGGTCTTGGCGAAGGCGACCATCGTCAACTATGTGCCGTTTATTCGCGAGTTCCTCAAGGATTGCTTTGGCAGCGGACCGGTCAGGCTTTCGCGGCTGTGTGCTGGGGATGTGGTGCGGTTTGTGCAGCGCCGGGCGCCACGGCTGCATTTGAAGACAGCCAAGCTGCTGACCACCGCGTTGCGCTCGTTCCTGCAATACGGGCGCTATCGCGGTGATATCCGGTTGGATCTGGCCGCGGCCGTTCCACTTGTGGCGAACTGGTCCATGTCGTCGATTCCTCGGGCGATTGCACCCGATCAAGTGCGCCGGCTGTTGGCTCGAATCAATCGACACACCGCGGTCGGGCGACGCGACTATGCGATCTTGCTGCTGCTTGCGCGGTTGGGTCTGCGTTCCAGTGAAGTGGCGTTTCTCGAGCTCGAGGATATCGACTGGAAGGATGGCTCCTTGAGCGTGCGTGGCAAGGGCGGCCGGCGGCTCCAGCTGCCTTTGCCCGCCGATGTTGGCGAAGCGATCGTCGCGTATCTCCGACATGGACGACCGCCCAGCGGCAGTCGGCGCGTGTTTTTACGCGCCAGAGCTCCCCTCCGGGGCTTTCTCGGTCCGAGTGCCGTTGGAACGATCGTTCGGCACGCGCTCTTGCGTGCGGGTATCGATGCGCCCACCATAGGAGCTCATCAGTTCCGTCATGGACTGGCCACCGAGATGCTGCGTCACGGCGCCTCGCTGGGCGAGATCGGCGAGTTGTTGGGGCATCGCAGTCCTGAGACTACGAAGATCTACACCAAGGTTGACCTCGATGCGCTGCGCTCACTTGCGTTGCCGTGGCCGGGAGGTGTGCGATGAACACGCTCCGACAAGCTGTTCAGGAGTACCTGACCATGCGGCGCAGCTTGGGATACAAGCTGCAGAGTGCCGGTACGGGACTGCTCGACTTCGTCACGTTCATGGAGCATCACCGCGCCTCATACATCACTCACTCATTGGCGCTCGCCTGGGCCAAGCAGCCGTCGGGCGTTCAGCCGGCCGAGTGGGCGCGACGTTTGAGCCACGTGCGCGTGTTCGCGCGCCATCGAAGCGCCACCGATCCGCGCACGCAGATTCCGCCGGCGGGGCTGTTGCCGTATCGCCCCAGGCGCGCACAGCCCTACCTGTACTCGGACAAAGAGATCGAAGATTTGTTGCGCGTAGCGCTGAAGCTCCCCGGCAATGGTGGACTGCGGCCCTGGACCTACCATTGCCTGTTCGGGTTGCTGAGTGTCTCGGGTCTGCGTGTCGGCGAGGCGCAAAACCTCGAGCTAAAGGATGTTGACCTTCAAGCTGGAGTGCTGACGATTCGGGGCGCCAAGTTCGGCAAGTCTCGGCTGGTTCCGTTGCATGCTTCGACGCGCAGAGTGCTCGTCGACTACGTCGCACGACGCGAGCGGGCGTGGGCGAAACGACCAGTCTCTTCCTACTTGTTCGTGTCCGGCTGGGGCAACCGGTTGGATGGCGGCGACGTTCGCCGAACGTTTTACGCCTTATCTCGGCAGATCGGGCTGCGCGGTCCGTCCGATAGTCGTGGGCCGCGTCTGCACGATATGCGGCATGGGTTCGCTTCGACGACACTATTGAGATGGTACCGCGCCGGAGAGAATGCCGAGCGGCGCTTGCCCATCCTGTCTGCCTACCTCGGGCATGTCCATTGGAGCGATACCTTCTGGTATCTGAGCGCCATGCCGGAGTTGATGCACGAGGCGATGTCGCGGCTCGAGCGGCGCTGGGAGGATCGGCCATGACCGCCATCCTCAGCCTCGCCCCGCTTCTGGAGCGCTTCTTCACACAGCGTCTGATCCAGCAGCGACGGGCCAGTCCGCACACAATCAGTTCCTATCGCGACACCTTCCGTCAGTTCCTCAAGTTCACTCGGCAGCGGTTGCATAAGCCACCTTCAACTTTGGGATTCGAAGAGATCGACGCACCCCTGGTCGCAACGTTTCTCGATCACCTCGAGAAGCATCAGGCGCTGAGCGTTCGCAGTCGCAACCTGCGGCTGACTGCTATTCACTCGTTCTTTCGTTACGCTGCCTTTGAGCTGCCGACCCACTCTGCACAGATCCAGCGTGTGCTCGCCATCCCCAGCAAGCGCTTCACGCGCACGCTCGTCCGTTTCCTCACGCGTCTGGAAGTCGATGCTTTGCTTGCCGCTCCGGATCGCCATACTTGGTTCGGGCGGCGCGACCACGCGTTTATTCTGATGGCGGTCCAAACGGGTCTGCGCGTGTCTGAGATCACCGGGGCCAAACGCGAAGACCTCGTCCTCGGAAGCGGCGCTCATGTGCGGGTCATCGGCAAAGGCCGCAAGGAACGCTGTACGCCGTTGTCTAAGCCAAGCGTCGCTGTGCTGAGCGCTTGGTTACGTGAGTCGCAAAGAGGCAATGGACGCCTGCTGTTTCCAAACGCAAAGGGTGAACGTCTGAGCGTTCATGGCGTGCAGCATCTGTTAAGAAAGCATTCTGCGAACGCCGCTAGAGTATGCCCTTCGTTGAAGGGAAAGCGGGTCACTGTCCATCTGCTTCGACACACGATGGCCCTGGATCTGTTGCAGGCTGGTGTGGACCGCGCCGTCATCGCCCTGTGGCTCGGTCATGAATCGGTGGAGACCACGCAGATCTATTTGGAAGCAACCCTCGCCATGAAGGAGCAGGCGCTCGCCAAAACCTCACCACCGCATGCTACGCCCGGACGTTATCGCCCAGGGGATCGGCTGCTGAACTTTCTGGACAACCTGTAGCGGCGCCAAAACTATGTCGCATGCTTGGCCAGCCCTTTGGGCCGGACGATCTGCAATTTGCGGCAAAAATTGCAGAACTCTGTCACAGTATGCGACATAGTCCGGAAGGCTACATAGTGCCGCCTATGTCGCAGGCGATATAGGCGGCACAGCTTTGCCACGCACCTGCTCGAGCAGAACACCGATGTGCGTTTGATCCAAGTTTTGCTCGGACATGCCAAGATCGATACGACCGCGCTCTACGCGCAGGTGGCCACCAACGTGATCCGCGCGGTCATGAGCCCGCTCGATCGTCTCACGCCGCTGATACCCGAGAAGAACGGGAAGGACCGGCCGCCGGCGTAACGGCGCCATGTCCCGTCCAACGCTGGAGGTCGCGGATATCTTCCGCGACCACGGAGCGGCATGGCGTCAAGCCAACGCCGGCCATGTCAGCCTCGACCAGCTGAAGGTCATGTCGGCGATCGAGCGTTGCCGCACGGCGGCGCTCGGCGGCCATGTCGAGCGCTGCGAGGACTGCAGCTACACGACCATTGCCTACAATTCCTGCGCAAATCGGCATTGCCCGAAGTGTCAGGGTGCAGCAGCACGGGAATGGTTGGCCGAGCGCGAAGCCGAGCTGCTGCCGGTGCCTTACTTCCACGTCGTGTTCACGCTGCCGGCCAAGATCGCCCACATCGCCTATCAGAACAAGGCCGTGGTCTACGACCTGCTGTTCAAGGCATCGTCCGAGGCGGTGCTGACGATCGCGGCGGATCCCAAGCACCTGGGCGCCCGCATCGGCATCACCGCCGTGCTCCACACCTGGGGCTCGACCATGACCCATCATCCACACGTGCACATGATCGTGCCGGGTGGTGGCATCTCGCTCGACGGCGCGCGTTGGCTATCCTGCCGGCCCCGCTTCTTGCTGCCCGTGCGGGTGCTCACCAAGCTGTTCCAAGGGCTGATGCTTGCGAAGCTCCTCGCCGCGCATAAGGCCGGCCGGCTCACATTCTTCGGCCAGCACGCCCACCTCGCCGCACCCAAGGCGTTCGCGGCCTACCTGGCACCGCTGCGCAGGATCAAATGGCACGTCTACTCAAAGCCTCCGTTCGGCGGACCCGCAGCGGTGCTTGCTTATCTGTCGCGCTACACCCACCGCGTCGCAATCTCCAACCGCCGGCTGATCGCATGCGACCAGAACGGCGTCACCTTTCGGTACAAGGATTATCGCGCTGACAGCCACGCGCGATACAAGACAATGACCCTCGCCACCCACGAGTTCATCCGCCGCTTCCTCATCCACGTCCTACCCAAAGGCTTCCACCGCATCCGCCACTACGGCCTGCTCGCCAGACCGTCCTGTGCCGACAACATCGCGCGCGCCCGCGAGCTCCTCGCCGTGCCAATGCCGCAAGACCGCAATGCCGAGGCTGATACCGTCAATCCCAACGAGCCGCCAATCCTCTCGCGTCCCTGTCCTTGCTGCGGCGGACGCATGATCACTATCGAGACTTTCGAGCGCGGCTCGTCACCGCGTCATCGGCCAACCGGTCCAATCACCGCCATCAGGATCGACTCGTCATGACCACGACCGCTGTGCCGCGACGACGCAGTGACAACCTCGCCCAGCGCCGGTTCCGGACCGGCGGCGACCACGCTCGGGCAGATGCGCCCTCCCGCCATCGAAGCCAGCCCCCCCGCTGCAACAATCAACGACAGTCTCAACCAGCAAGCCAAGCGGCTGCCGCCTGTCAGGCGCGTCATCAGCCGCCTCCAAGGGCACTGCGCACCAGCGCTCACACCTTCCGCCTCAGCTAAATCCCCATAGCGGAGTGCGCGGCATTCTCCGCGCATCACCTCCGCGGGTTCGTTCCTTGGCGGCTTTCGGACGCCGGCCGCCAGTGGATGTCGAACGCCTCTCGCTAGCCGGCATCCGAAACCCTCTACAGAAGCCGACATTCGCACCGATTTTTGCACGTCCAATATGTCACCATTGGCCCTAACAGAAAAGCTATCACTCGTTACTCCTTGAGCTGCAGTTCGTAGACCAGCTCATCTTCGGTGGTGCCATCAGGCCAAGTTCGGAGTGCACGACCAATGCATTCAAAGCCGAAATGGCGGCACGCTCGCTGCGATGCCTCGTTGGAAGCGCGCACGGCTACTGAGGTTCGTTTGAACTTGTCGTGCCTTCGTATCCAATCAAGGCGTGCGTGATAGAACATAGAAGATAACCCGCGCCGCCGATATTCGGGCACGATAAAGGACATGACCAGAAACGCGGTGTCGTCATCTGACTTCCCCCGACCCCCAAACACTCCTGTTATGCCGATTAACTGCGCACCATCGAACAGACCAAAAACCTGATGGTTCGGCCCGGCTATGACATCCTGCCAAGCCTCGGGCGAGCGCGCGGATGCCTCCTCAAACGACGTTGCAAACATGCCCGGTGCGGACTTAAGCGCGGCCAGCCGAAAATCCTTGAACGCGGACCATTCCGACACACGCAGCGGACGTATTTGAATTGCATCCATCGGGGTTCCACCTTTCAGCTTCGACATCTCTCTGCCGAACGTCCCAGAAGCGTCAGGTGCGGCGGTGCGGGCCGCGTCCACCGAGCGTCCGGTGTTCCATCGACAGCGGTCATATCGTTGCACCGCCGCGAACCGGCGTTTGGGGCCATAACCGGAAGCAGCGGATTTCGGCGTCGGGAGCGTCTTCCGAAGTGGCGCGCCACGGTCGATGAAGGTGGGCACTTTTCTTTCGCCATGCCCCTATGGTGTGGCAACCCGCCACGCACTCCACCGGCAAATCTGCGACGTCCTGCGGTTTCCTACTACGCCTCGTGGGCCGCTGTCTTCCCGAGATGACAAGGTGGTCCGGTTACCCTTCGATAGCGGGCCGATCAGTCCGAGGATCGACGTGATGTGCCACCAGCGGGCCTCTTTCCATTTTCGAGCGCGCGGCCGGCCGCGACGCCCAGTGGCTTCGCCAATTCGCGGGCACAGTCGATGAATAACCGCGTCACCGGGCTAATCGTCCGGTTTTTCATGGTCATGATCCCCACCGGCAACGGCGGCATGGGCAATTCCACGGGCAAGATCTTGAGTGGCGGAAGGTTTGCGCCGAAGCGCAACAAGGAATCGGGAAAAATCCCAGAAAAGGCCCGCTTGCGACCAGGTGGACCGAGCCCCTCGCCAAGCCTCTTAGTGGAAATTTGAGGCCGCGCGCACGGAAGACTTCGGCGATGGGACCTTCGACAGGACTGTCAGGCGGCGGCATAGGCCAGGGTTCGTTGGCGAGAGCTCGGACAGTTCGACTTTGCGGCGGCGAGACCATCGATTTTCCAATCCCGCTACCGCAACTATGCGATCATGAAATAAAATTTCCGTGTGGATGTCCTCTTCATCCGATTGCCTGATGCGTCCGAGGACGAGATCGATCTTTCGCTCGCGGAGCTGCCGGTGTTGCTCCGACATGGTCCATACGGAGGCCACGTCGATGGCGATACCCGGGTATTGCCGACGCAGCCGACCGAACACCGTCGCGACAAGCCCGGCAACAATATATTCGTTGCCTGCGACCCGGATTTCACCGACCGTCGGATCGGTCAGGAACTCGATGCTCTTCACGCCCTGGCGCAGTTCATCGAATACGGCCGCTCCACAGTCGAGCAATGCGCGGCCGTACGCCGTCGGCTCGACCCCTTGGCGACTGCGATCAAGCAGGCGCACGCCGAATGCATGCTCCAGCTCGGCGATCGACCTTGAAATGGCGAACTGCGAGGTGTTGACGCGTCGCGCCGCCTTTCAGAAGGCAACAATGCCCAACCGCGTCGTGCTTGACCGAGACTGTGGGCAAAATGGGTCGATCAGCGTTCCAGCAATGGCGAGATCAGAGTGGCCTTCGGAGGGGTGACGTTTGCAGCGCCGGTGCTGATCGTCCACTACATCGAAGAACACTGCTACTTGCCACCCACCCAGTTTTTACAAGCGATCGAGCAAGCGGTCGGCTGAATCCTTTCGAGCCGACGTGACGTGAATTCCGAAATGGGTCTTGTGTCACGAGTAACGCCGGTCCACACGGCGATGCGTAACTGTACGAGAGATGAAGGAAGGCCCTTCGAGGTCGGCAATCAGGTGTTCGCCCTCGGTCCACGTCCAGGAGCACGGTGTCGTCTGACCGCTTGGCGCGGAGCAGGAAATTCGCCGACGAAAATCGCAGCGCCGACGACACCCAAGCTTACATCCTCAATGCCATGTGCGCTTTGAGCCGCGGCGCTACAAAGTCGAGGAATGCACGCACTTTGATCGGCAAAAAGCGGTTGGCCGCGTAGACGAGGTTGACAGGTGCTGCTGGCGGCTGGACATCATCCAGCAAGTTGTCAGTGTCCCAGCATCGAGCGCCGCTTTGACGTGCGACGAGGTAGCAGTCGTGATACCGATGCCGGCGCGTGCAGCATCGCAAGCGCTGCCGACGACAAGCCGGGAATGGACAGGGACGGTCAGACCAGAATCTCGGTCACGAACGAAAAAAGTGAAGTGGAAAAGCGTTAATCCCACCGGCAATTCCACCGGCGCGTCATCTTCATTGACTCAGGCGGCCAAGTCTGCTGCTGTGTAATATCGGCAGGCGTCTGATTGCTAAGCTCCAAAATGAAACACGACGGGCGGATGTCGATCCTATGCATTGTTGCTCTGGGCTTGGTAAGAGGTACCATGATCGCACAAAGCAAAAACGGAATTGTTTAGCTCGTGGCAGGCATCTTGCGCAATTGGCAATCTGCCATTTCCCCCCTTCGCTTCTGTCCCGGATCGGCAGGCCTTCTCAGACCGTCCGCAACTGGTTTGGCGGAAACACCCCATCAATCAACGCGTGGTCACAAGCCCGAGGCTCTGGGCACGAGCCACGGCCTGGGCCCGCCTTTCGGAACCGAGCTTTGTGAAGATGTGCTTGACATGAGATTTCACGGTCTCGGGAGCGATGGCGAGGCTGCGTGCGATTTCCTTGTTGGAAAGGCCTTTGGCAATAAGGTTGAGAATGGCGCCTTCGCGCGCGCTGAGGGGGTCGGAGAGGGCCGATCCGGGACTGAGCTCAGTTCCAGATTGGTAACGTGACCGCCAAGCCGCGACCAAGCCGCTCACGTAAGGCATGAGTTCGGCCAATTTGCCAGATCGTTCAGCACTTTCTTGAAAGGCAATAAGTAAGGCGCCGATCTTCGGACCCTCGTCCAAGATTATCTGACGAATGCCAGCCTGGGCCGAGACACTCAGAACTCGACGAAGCTCGCCAAAGGCCTCGATCGTCTGATTGGCGCTGAACCGAACTACGCACAGATGAGCCGCCACCCGCAGACCGAAATAATGGTTCTGCACACGTTCAGCATCATCTCTCAAATCTTTCAGTATTGAGATTGCATCGCCGAAATCTTCTCGTGACGAGGCAAGATAAGCTCGAGCCAAAGCTGAGTAATGGTGTATGTCGGACCAGGCAAAATCAACCGATGGATGATATCTCTTCGCAAGACCCTCAAGACACTCGTGAGCCACTGCAGCTTCGTTGATTCGGCCTTCCTTGAGATGAAGCCATACTCGCTCCAAGGCGACGGCTGCGCAAAGGCGGCCCCAGTCACGCGTCCAACCAAGGCTCTCGGCCCGCTCTAACAGTGTATAGGCGCGGTCAAAATTCTTGTGAAATGCAGCGACGCGGACCATTGCGAAGCAGGCGCTCAACACGCAGTCGAGCATCGCGCCCTCGTTGATGAGCGAAAGCCGATCGACGAGCATAGCCTCGGCTTCTTCCACTTGGCCGTGTTCGTATCGGATCCTCGAGATCAGGCTTGCAGGCAGTGCAGCAGCTATCGAATTCGGGCCGACGTGTTGCTCAGCCAATCGCGAAGCTTCGGTGTAGTAGCGTTCCGCCTCCGCAAATCGCAACCGCTGAGTCTCCACAATCCCCTGGATGCAACGGCGGTAGACCGAGGCGAAGACATTCCTCCGATCCTCGTCGAATGAGTACGGTATCCACGGGGTTGCATGAAATTTCTCGAGATCACCGGTTCGCCCGCGCCAGTAGCGAACAACATTCGACGCAACGTTCGCTGTCCACGGATCGCTGGATTTGCTCAGGCATTGCTCTGCGAGAGGCAACGCGTCTCGGCCCTCGTCTTTAAGAGAAAGTGCTACCGAGCGGATCGCCTGGCATTCGTAGGCGAGTAGGTCGCAATCAACGGTGCTATGGGTAACAAGATCAGACTCTATTTCATCGATTATCTGCATCGCGTCTTTAACCCGTACGGCAAGTGCTAGCCCCCATGCTATCGCGAGCTTGACCGCGGGTTGGCCTTTCATGACCTCGCTTGGGAACAAACGTTGCCATTCCAACAACGTAAGAAGGTCACCCGTCTTCACCAGGCCCATCGCGCCATTCTTGATCCAGCTGAGCGCCTGATCCGTGTCCCCTGCTGCGATCGAATGCTGGACGGCTTTGGTCCACAGTTCCTGGGAAGCACACCAATGAGCAGCACGTCGGTGCAACTCGGGAATCTCGTCGACAAGCTCGAACTCGAGTCGCTCCTTCAGATGTTCTGCGAGAAGTGGGTGGTAACGATACCACTGACCGTCCTGGTCGAGGGCGGTCAGCAGCAATTGCTGCTTTTCAATTGATGCAAGCAGCGCTCGACTCGCAGTCACACCAGTAACGGCTTTGCATAACGGAGCGCAAAGCCGATCGAGGATGGCCGTGCGCAGCATGAACATGACGAGATCATTGGGTAAACCATTGAGCATCTCTGCCAGATAGGTGTCTATCGGGCGCTGCATGCCCGAGAGGTTGCGTACATACTGCCTAAAATCCTGACTCGAAGAGGAAGTCGAGACGATGATTCGCAACGCGGCTGGCCAGCCTTCGGTTCTGGAATGCAGCACCTTCACATCTGCAAGCTCTAAACTGCCCGGCTTCTCGCGGTCGAGAAACTCGCGCGTCTCCTGCTGGTCAAATCGTAATGCAGAGGCATCGATCTCCGACAATTGATTGTTGGCGCGGAGCGACGGGATGGGAAGCGGCGGCTCACTGCGGGTCGTAAGCACAACATGAGTGTGAGATGGTGCGCGCCGCAGGAAAAAAGCTACCGCATCATGAATTCCGGGGTCGGTAATCCAGTGATAATCCTCCAGGAATAGATAAACGTCGTCGTCGACATCAGCTAAATCGTTGATCAAGGCCGATACAATAGCCTGTGGACTGATCAGGAAAGTCTCGTTGAGCAGGCCAAGTGCCTCTGCTCCAACTCCGGGCGCCACGCGTTGCATGGCCTGTATCACGTAGAAGAGAAAGCGGCCCGGCTGGTCGTCATCAGGATCGATCGTCAGCCACGCGACCAAGCTCCCATCCTGCTGAAGTCGCTGCGACCAGTCCGCCGCGAGCGAGGTCTTGCCAAAACCCGCAGGCGCCTTAATCAACGTCAGCGGCTTGGCCGGAAGTTGAGAAGCCATCGTCAGCAGACGTGGCCGATCCATCAGTCCATGACGTCGCGGCGGAACTATTTTGGTGGCAAGAAACGGAAGGGGCTTCCGGCCGAGCAATAGGCCTTTCCCGGCCGCCGGCCCGCGCGAAGCAGTAGAACGCAGTTCCATCAAGGGCATGCCGCTTTGGCCCCGTTTTCCGATCGCCCTTTGGCGATAGGTGCACGGCCAATACTGTACGATTTCTGCGAGGATGGCGAAAGACCCGCCCCGCGTGGGGCAAATAAATCTTCATCGGCCGACTCAAACCCAGGAGTCGACGCTGGAGAGTCTGACAAAATGATGCCGCTTTCGCCGAACGGCGAATCGAGAAACGTCAGGACGAGACTTTCATCGCCGCTTAGCCCCGGCCGGTTCGTATGGCGATGTAGCTTCTCGAAGCTTCTCGAACGGAAGCTCGCCGAAGACTTCGACCCGCTTCGGTCGCGGTGCCCCGGGCGGGGTCACTCAGTAGACAATGCCGGCACCGTGAACAATCCGGCAGTTCCAGCCGGCCGGTGGTGAGTGCGTCGCCCAAAATGAAATTCGGGCAAAATGCCGAGGTCGATCCCAGCTAGCAAAGCCGGCATCGCCGCGTCTCCGGTATTCACGCGACGGGGCCCTGACGGTGACACCGTGACCGGATGCGCCTTTCTGGGTGAAGCGCCATTTTGGCGTGGCGTTAAATTCAGAAACGATGCGTTTCAAACGCTTGGCGTGACGTAAGAGGCATTCTGGCGCTGATGATCGAGCGCCGATCATGTGAACGACGTCACAGCTACCTCGTTACCGCCTCTGGCGGCGCGGTTGACGTCAACCGTGTGCGATTGATGCCTGCGAGGGTGCCCTCATTCAAGATGCCGATGTCGTCGGGATCGCAACAATCGTGGATTGATAATGATGGCTCACGAAATCCGAAGGTATGTATGTAGGGGGTACCGCCAAACAACGAG
>Ga0179587_10001185_pt1 | contig 11650 bp, 11 predicted proteins | sample CZODoug2_1_08_16_FD_185932 | JGI IMG/M metagenome (GOLD analysis project Ga0179587, IMG submission 185932) | Vadose zone soil fungal communities from Angelo Coast Range Reserve, California, USA - CZODoug2_1_08_16fungal | ecosystem: Environmental > Terrestrial > Soil > Vadose zone | place: USA...
GGGCACTTTTGATGACGCTCTTTACCCACCTAGCGATATGGTGCAATAAAATCCAAAGGGAGACTAAGGCTGAAAAGGGACTTAGTATGAAGGCAGGTAACACAAGGGTGCAAGCTGCGAAGATAACTACGGATCGAAGTCCGTAAATCCTTAGAGTTCGACTGAAGAGGATTGTCTTCAGCACATGCACCATTTCCTTGTGAGAATACATTTGGAGAGTCCTTGATAGACGCCGGCCCGTCGCCCTTGTCATCATACTCCAGGGTCGTGGACCCGTGGTCGCCTCATGGCCTCATAATCAACATGTCGCAAGTGTGTGGTCGTCCACACTGCGGATATCCTCAGCGTGAGTGTCTCTGAAGTCGGGAGTCTGCTAGCGCTGCAACTTCATTGAAGGCGTCACCAAAGAAGATCCTTCGAGTGTTATGTTGCGGCTGTTGCCGCGTTACTCCCAAGGCCTCGAATCTTTCGAACAGACACGCTAGCTTATGTGGAAACCGATGCCGCTCGGACAGAGAGGAGTCTCCCCCAGAGAGCAGCCCTGCTGCAACGGGGGACGACAAGCAACTCTCATGATAGCTTCGTCTCTCAATGCAAAGAACGAACCTGTTCTCCGTCTTGCTCCGTCTGTCTATCGCTCCCACTACATAAAAGCCTCCACATGAAGAATAACAGTTGTAAGAATCGATACCTGTGTCGATGAACCTACCCTGCAGTCCTACGCAGAACTTGGTATTTCTGGTTCTTGACGTGCATGAAGTGTGCACCGTCACGAGAACGTGGTATTGCGAAATAGCTCAACTCAGCGAAGACAGGAGTATCATTCTACCAAAGTTGCTTTACCCCTTGCAGGGCCACCCAACTATTGACTTTGTTCGATTGTCGACTCGCTAATACTTAGTGATGAGATGGAGCCATGTCTAAATATCCCCATGCTGTTCCACTCCTTTCTAGCTGCTTTGAAAGGCTTCTTCACGATCTACCGACCTAGTCAGTTGCAAGCAACATTATATGGGAAGCCCAGAACGCACGTTATTGGATTCGTTTTCACAACATGTCCACCCGCTGGTGACCGAAGTCACTTCACTCCATGTAGGGTTTATGATCAGATGCGGGACCGAGCTTACCAAACGTCTCCGTTAACACTGCTGCCCCGCCTGAAAGTGGGAGGATTCTGTCGCTCGGGAGATGCGAACCGCCAACGATGAGATGGAAAGGGGGAACCGACTGAGGATTAACTCAAGAGGCCAGAGTCCTATACGTCATAAGGTCATTAACAGGACACACGAGAATCGTGCGTTGGAGAAAAGGTAGAGACAGAAATAGGATGTATGACGCCTGCCACAGAATCGTTCAACAGTCGAAGTAGAATGTTCAGGCAAGGTTGAGGTAGCTCCTACCAGCCAGAAGTCCCTTTTCATGTAGATTCCATATATTTTTCGTAGAAGGTAAGCGTCGGGACTTGTGATTACCGTCATGATTATCGGGAAACCCGGCCGGAGCACTTTCACGACAATATATCTCTGCAACGCTTCTGTCTCCCTCTCAATCATTCTTGATATTCTCATTGTTCAACTCTCTAAGCATCCAGCAGGCTAAAACTGGTGCCCATAGCTAGTGCTTTTTACAATATGTTGACAGCTCATGCTCGCAACGTGCGAGTCTTATCCCGCCATTTGGCTGTGCCGACCAACTATATAGCTGTTAGAAACTTTTCTATCAGCTATAGGTTACGTGAGTTCTCTGTTTCTTCAATACAGTCTCGCTTCCGTTGGGATGGGATCTGGTTATATATAACCTAGATTTCTACTCTGTTCCGTAAACTGCCCTGACATCGTTCTCACAGGCAGCACGATGTCCGAGAAAATCGTAGTGAAAAACCCTGTTGTCGAGCTCGATGGAGACGAGATGACACGAATTATTTGGAAGAAGATCCGAGAGGAGGTGCGTAATGGATTGATTATAATCTGGTGAGGCATGTTGAACCTTCCCCTATCAGCTTATCCTACCGTACCTGCAACTCGACATCAAGTATTACGACCTAGGGTTGGAATACAGGGACAAGGTATGTTTGAGGCTTCACTATCTTGCTACCCTTACTAACTCTCCCAACCACAGACAAACGACCAAGTCACCATTGATGCCGCCAACGCCATACTCCAACACAGCGTCGGTATCAAATGTGCTACGATTACACCAGACGAGGCTCGCGTGGAGGAGTTCAACCTGAAGGAGATGTGGAGGAGTCCGAACGGAACAGTACGTACTATCCGGCACTATACAATTCTCCATCAACACCCGATCGTACACAGATCCGGAACATCCTCGGAGGAACCGTCTTCCGCGAGCCCATTGTACTGGAGCGGATACCGAAGCCGATTCCTGGATGGGTGAACCCTATCATCATTGGACGGCATGCATTTGGTGACCAGGTGCGTGCACATACGCTGTCTGGCTGCTGCCCTGCTGAGAAACGATGCTCCAGTACCGATCGACAGATTTTGTCGCTCCAGGTCCAGGAAAGCTGCAACTAGTCTACAAGCCGGCGGATGGGTCTCCAGCGACTACGATGGATGTGTATGATTTCAAGGGCAAAGGCGTGGCAATGAGCATGTACAATACGGACGAGGTACGTCAACCTATCTTATATCCATCTATCGCCCACTGCTCACAAGCTCTCCCCAGTCCATCACTGGCTTCGCCCACTCATCTTTCAAGATGGCACTCGCGAAGAAGATGCCGCTGTTCATGTCGACCAAGAACACCATCATGAAGAAGTACGACGGGCGGTTCAAGGACATCTTCCAGGAGGTCTACGAGGCCCAGTACAAGACAAAGTTTGAGGCTGCAGAGATCTACTACGAGCACCGGTTGATCGACGACATGGTCGCGCAGGTGATCAAGTCCTCCGGCGGATTCGTGTGGGCGTGTAAGAATTACGACGGCGATGTGCAGAGCGACATCCTCGCACAGGGATTCGGGAGCCTCGGCATGATGACGAGCGAGCTCATCACGCCAGATGGGAAAATTATTGAGAGCGAGGCTGCGCACGGTGCGTTTATTGGATGTCCCTCGTCTTGGCTCGACCGGCGCGTGATTCAAATGCACTGCAGGTACGGTGACACGCCACTACCGGGAGTGGCAGAAGGGCAATGAGACGTCAACGAACCCTGTTGCATCGATCTTTGCTTGGACCCGCGGCCTGCTGCACCGTGCGAAGCTGGACGGGAACGACGCGCTTCGTGACTGGTGCCACGACCTGGAGGTTGCGTGCGTGGAAGTGATTAACAAAGACGGGATCATGACGAAGGACCTAGCGATTGCGATATATGGTAAGGATCTGAAGAGGGAACATTGGGTCATCACAGATGTGTATATGGACAAAGTTAATGTACGTTTTTTTTGGCGCTTCGTGTTTTAACTTTCGATATATTTGTGATATATGCTGATGTGAATTTTGTTTTGTGCAGGTCAAGCTCCGCGAGAAATTGGCTGCTAGGGACAAACTGGGGGTCTAACCTGTGGGTTATGTTAGTCTTTAGATGCTGGAACATCGGACACCACTGCTATATGTAGGATACAATGTTGTACAATTGTCCGAGTTAACTTTCTGCAGCCGCGTATTCTCGGAAGTTTTCTACTATAATCATGGTATGTGGCCTGATGGTCTAGTAGTATGATTCCTTGTTAGGGTCTTTTGAACTGTTATCGAGGAGGTCCCGGGTTCAATTCCCGGTCAGGCCCTGAGGTATTCTTCAACCATAATTTTTTTATTTTGACTGAGACAGTGTCCCATCTTCGCGGGAATATACTACTGTTACTAGTACTAGGGCTTATTAATTCATTCGTGTTCGTGTCGAGAAGCTACTCGACCTCATGACACTACCTTTGGGCTTGGCCATACCGTGCGGCGTGGTGCAATCACGACCTCCGAACGCGCGCGACCTGAATGGGGGTGAGACACATGGCCGGAAGCTGTTGTGATGCCGAGACCCTAGCTCTTGAACTGCTCTTTCACTTCTTGTTTACTCTGATCTCGCATATAACTTGAGTTGACAACAGACCTCGGCGGTGGATGGGCGTGGCGTGTTTAGGGTAAGCGTGCTGATCTGATTGTGAGATCCTGAGCACATAGCTGTACTGTTTTTCAGGATCAGTATCATGCGTGTTGATCGCATCCCCAATGTCCAAGATAAGCGAAACTATTTTCCTCGCTGACAAGATGGGATATGCCAGAACGGAGGCCTGTGGGGTAGTAAAGGTATGCTGGTGGCTCTTGTACATGTAGTATGACGAACATTTCAGTTTAGGGGTAGAAGATTCATAGGACAGTTCCCACCAAGTTCACCTGTGTTCATTGCTATGGTATCTTTCCATCAGAGAACCAACCACGGAAAATGTCATCGATCAAATTTCCACCGCTCCCTGGACAGTTTAAAGGGGGCTGCGAATTGTTCTCAGGACGGATCAACCCCGCATAGAAATTTACCGAGAAATACATAGTTGTGATCAGTGATAATGACGCAACTTTACAAATACATGCAGTGATAGCAAACATTGACTGAACCCTGCGGATTTATTATTGCTGATAGGAGAGAGGTCATTATATACGTTACGTGCAGCAGTAAAAGGTTCGTGGTGCTGGCGGAAGGCTGGAGCCCCTACAGGGGTTATTAATTACCACACTGTCCCTACTCGTGGGTTTTTCCTTTTCCTTTTTCGACAACATTGGTCCATGCATGGGAAGCCTCAAAATGCCTCGGTGATGTATGGTGTGTGCTGTTGTGTGCCATCTATGATATACTCAGTCTTCGCCCTGTCGAAGGGCACAGGATACAGATGGCATTCCACGATCGAGAGATGCGAAATACCTTTAAAATTGCCATATTTCTCAGTTATCTGAATGATCCAATCAGCACCCCGGGCTCAGAATGGCTCAAGATGCCCCTCTGACCCACGAAGAGCGCCAGCTGTCGACGTTCATCCTTGGCCCCTGGGTGAGTAGAATCCATTATGTGGAAGCCTACTAATAAACTGGCCATTTGCAGTTGATAGGCTGCCTTTTTGACCTTCTTCTACAGGGCGTTTTACTTGGCCAGGCAAGGCAACGGGTGTGTACTAAGAGGGTCTCGCCAGCTCTAACCATCCTCCTAGTTCAACGAATACTTTCATTCATACCCTGGTGACAAAATTGGGACTCGGTTGACCGTGATCGGGCTTGCAGCCATTACGACTCTCAAGTCCGCACACTCTTTGTAAGGCTTGTCGCCTGCAGCATGCTTTTGATATCGGTGCTTTCTAAACGGGTTTTTGTACAGTGCATCGCTGTGGATACTCCTTATTCTTCATTTCAAAGACCTCAATGGGGCGATCTTGCTCAACTACACGGCGTGGTGGTTGGCAGGAAGTAGCTTGATGGTATTTGCATCATCGTACCGACCCATTTTCCTGGTTCTTAGACAAAAAAATACAGGTAGCAACCATTGGGATCTATGTGCAGACCTTCTTTTGCTATAGGCTTTGGATCATCTCGAAAAAAAATACATGGTTCATCATGCCCATCATTGTTATTCTCCTTTTTGCGTATATTTCCTCGTGTGTGGCGGTGCGTCACGCCCTGCACTTACCACAGCGGCTCAGCTGAATCCTGATGTACGTAGACATATTATATCTCAAAAGGCGTTGGTGCTGGCCCCCACATTGCCACATGGTGTATGTCCTCTGTAAGCATATCCCTGCTCTCTCCTCACCAGCGGTCTTTTTCCAGTTGCGGCGCATCTCAGTTCCGTCTTTGGTCCGTTTCTTGTCTATCATATTGCTTCAACTGACCACCAGTAGCCGGTGATCTATTGATAGCAGTATCGACGGCCCATTTCCTCCTACGATCTAAGGCAGAGGTTCTACCACGGTTTGTCTTCAAGTTTGTGGCTCTTTTTTTCTGACGTCATATCTCACGAGTTTGTTCCATTGTAGAACTGTTGGAATTATCAACGCTCTTGTACGCCTTACTTTCCAGACTGCAGCGCCAGCAGCATTCTGGTGTGCCGTTTTCTCTGACAACACCGCTGTATACATACTAATGACTTGCATCAGTGCCATGTTGAACCTTATCTTCTCTCAAATTTATGCCGGAGACAACAAGCTGATATCCACCGCCTTCAATCAGACACTGGCAAAGTTATATGCGTTTTCGATGATGTGGACGTTGAATGCTCGTTCAGACCTCCGACGCAACATGTGGGCTAAAGGTAGTACTCGGTCTTCTGGCCGTAGGGCAAGTGTATCACGAATCTGAGTCTCCTGTCTTGCGTCTCATGTGATGCAATTTCTAGCCTGGCTTTGCACCATCCACTTCTCGCAGTATGGACGGAGCTATTCTGGACGTATGTTCAATCGTTGTCATCTGTTCTTTTTGTTCCCTCATTCATAATATCAGGTGAGACGCATCTTTCATGAAACTAATGATCATACGAAAAGCGATGTCAACGACTTCAAATTGGCTGTATAACTCCCTCAGGTCTCTCAAATCCGAAAATGTGTTTTTGTTTCCGGCTGGGACATCGGGTTGGACTGTTAAGTATTTAAGTTAAAATATTATCCTCGGTTATGGCACTCTTGTGCACAAAAACAAAACTCGGTTCGTATACAGCGTGACTCAAAGCGTGACAACCATTGGCCCAACCATTTTAGTCCCTTAAACTTTATTATTTTTGTCGCTGAATAATAGGCATGTATATTGACGCTTGCATGGAATGTGATTTAGTATTTGGCATGAAATCTAACAGATTAAACATCAGGGTCCTGGATGAAGATTGGATTATAAATAGAGTGTGGGAGTGTGAATATGAGGGAGATCAATCAACTCATGAGTTAAAAAGGATAAACAACTAGATTCATGCAGTACTACTGTGCACAACTTAGTACTCAGCCACTCTAAATGTTTTGGTGTCATTCTCCTGCAACTTCAAAGATATTCATAAATGGTCTTTTCAATGTGATTAGTGGTGTCAAAGTCCAGTTTAGGCCAGTTTGATGCCCTTACTCGAACTTCAGACTGGACTGCTGGTTCAGGTTCAGAGGGGGTTTGGTCCAGGTTCAGACAACAGCAAACCCAGAACCAGACTGCCAAAGCTGAAACTCATAAATTTTAGCACCCAGGCTCCAGCATACTACAGATGGATTAATAGGAATCATATTCCCTTCCAGATTATTATCAAATGCTATCACCAATGCATCAATATGTCCATCCACCTGGTGAATTGCTGCAATGTGCCCATTGCAGTATGCACTCTTGAGTATCTGAAGGGCTTCAAAGATGTTGGTTGACAAACTGCTCTGATGTGCCAAGCCCATAAGACCCCCACTGCTAAAGGCATGCTCAGAAGGTGTTGCAGAACCTTGGATTGCTAGATAGTCTTGTGTGATATGCCTCATGGTCAGATACTTTGACTCTGGCTGATTCTAAATGGACCATTAGATAGAGTGATGGTGAAGCTGCCATGAAAATGCACCCCCCACCATGCAACAACATCTCCCATTGACTTGACACCCATCTCAAGGTATAGTTTGAACTCATCATGGGGGTTGCTGGTTACTTTCTCTTCTTGTTATAATGACTGGACTGCCTCAAGTAAGAATGAGCTCTCATATTATGGTGTAGTTGAAGTTGTAACTGTTAACTTTTTTCAATTCAAATGCAAACAACAGAGTGTGTATGATTTGCCTTGGTGAGTGTTGGCCTCACATTACATAGGGGTGGTGGAAACTTTTGGAGGGGCATAGTATTCATCAAACTAAATGAGGATTTAATTTACAATCCTTTGTTCAAAATACAAAGACTTACAGCTTCTCCTAATCTCATCATCCCTGCTGCATACTGTTCAGGCTCCCAATACAATGACAATATAGATCTTTGACATTTGGGTCTAGCACTAAAAGGGATGAGTAAACAACTGGATGTTTTCAATGATTGAGAGTGTACTGAGACAAATAAAATATGCAGCCAAAGTGTGATCCACTTTTTGATACCACTTCTTGAAGCTTTGGATCCCCTCAGTGATACCCTCCTTGACATCATGGAATCAAGGTTGTTCAACCATAGACTCCCAGTGCTTGATAAGGAATTCAAGGGAGAGAATGATGTGCCATATAGTAGGCATTCACTCATTAGAGAATGTTTGTTGCACATTTGATGGCTCCTGCCATACAAATTATCAGAAAATTGGCTTCATCTGACAAGGTAGCATTATACACACCCAGAGAACATTGTGGATAACTTCCAACTGATCCCAATCCTTCTTTATGAGTTGAAAATCTGTGTAGGCTTGATTCCTCACCAAATTTGGAACTTTCTTACTCACATCAGTGAGGAGAATGAATTGATCAACACCCTGTGCCATTGCCATCAGCACATGAGATTGTGTTTGACAGAAAAGAGATCACAATACCTTATGCAACACTAACAACCTATCAAGAAACTTGTAAAGTGATGCCTATTGGGTGTGAATCCAGGGGAGAAGCTCCAGAGGTTTGATCCTGACCTGAGTACAAGATGACCAGAAAAACACCCTCACCTGAGGAGACATCCAAATCTAAATGCATGTTAGTGGGAACTGTCAATTGGGTACAAGGTGGATGTCATACCTGCTTGACAAGTGCAAGTGCCTTACCTAGTGAATCCCCTGATGTAAATTCAGCATCATCATCCTCACTATCACCCCTGCCATTGTCTGGACCATCCACATCATCAGGATTGAGGGTGGTAAGAGCCTCATTGAATTGATCCAAATTGAGCTGGCCATTGTCTTGGGCTTTTTCCAAAGCTGCTTTGACCTTCTTTTGGATGCATGTGGGTGAGGCAGGTGCCATGGCTTCAACAAAGTGTTTTGCAGTGATGTGAAGTGAATGCTCCATACATCTGGTAACATTGATGTAAGCCAAGTGTGAAGTAAAATAAACAAGTGTACATACAGTATGTCATGCTCTTGAGCCATCCACCTGTCATCAGCCTTGTCAAGGTCTTTTTCAAACTTGTAAATGGTCTTGCTGTTGACCACTGCACTATCACAGGTAAACAACCTGACCTATGGATCAGAACCAGGTGCTGTGATCAGGCAGGCTTCAACTTAAACCTCACCTTGCCTTGCAACTCAAGGATTGAGGCAATATTTTCCCCAGTATGTCATCCTTCAATGGTTTTGAAGGCCAGTTATTCCATTTTGAGCTTCCAGTTGTTCAGTTGATCAGCTGGAGCATCAATGTAGTGCCCTGTGATTGACAAATAGGGATCACCTAGTTTTGACATCCAAGCATCAAACATAAATGAAACCTTTGCTAATGAGGATATTTGAGACAGTGGTTATGACAGATAAAAGAGCCAATGCAATGTGCACCTTGAGTTTTTCCTGTACTACATTTTCTGCAAGGCATGCATGTCGCAATATTTCAGGCTGGCAATACTTGATAAGTTGATGGAAGCTCCCCTGCTTGACTAGTTGAAATGCCTAAATGGGTGTCAATAGTTAAGAACTCAAAAGTAGGTAGAGAGATATACCTCATCTTTGCACACAATAAGCTCTACAATGTAATTGAGTAGTCCTTGAGTTGTAAATGGTGGCCTTTTAGGCTCACAACTAATAACTGAGTCCAAACTGCTTTAGAACAATCTATCCAGTCATCAGTCAGTCCATGTTCAGGCATGTCATGAATTTATCACCTGTCACTGGATTCAGATGCCACTTTCAAGCTGGGAATTGCATGCAAGTTTGGCTCAATACCTAAAGCTTTGCATTGCTTAAGGTAAACTTGTACATGTCCTCATTTCCTATGTTAATTGAGCAATGGTCATGTTTTCCTAACCAGAAACTTTGGACTCACTGAGTGATATGCATTTGTAAAGTTGATATGCTTCCCATAAAGAAGCACTGTTTTTGTTTAACTCCAGGATCATCCCTAGTTGATAGCAACAATGAGGCAAGTAGAAGAAAAAGAAAACTGTGACTTACAGACAGAGTTTACACCAATGTCCATCCTGGACCACCCCAGTATCAGTGTTCTTGTGTTCCTTGTCATGTTGAAAGATAAGGCGAATGTCAGTGGTTGCATCATCCTTGGACTTTGTATGGATTGAGTTAATAAATCATAACTGTTGATAGCCAAAGCTGCACTTACCTCATGATCTGCATCAGCCATGGACTTCAGTGCTGGATATTGAGGTTTGCCTGCTGTATCCTCTGGTTTGTCAATGTCAGTTGGCTTCTCACATGTGGGTTGCACAAGAGTTTGGTCCTCAGAGTCAGAATCTTCACTGTTCAACCCTGATTTGCTCTTGCTTGCTGGGGTGTGAATTTTTTGAACAACAAGGTGAGTAGGATTGCAATTTGGAGCCTTTTGCTTTCCAACTGTCTTGTTTTGTGCAGATGAGGTGCCAGCAACAGAACCCATCACATTGTCAGGGTCAACAACATGATTAGATGGGTGAGTAGCATGGCAAGAGCAGCAAAAGCCAGCTATGAAGGTAGCTGGCACAGCACAGCCTGAGAAAAATGGATGGATTTGAGAAGGTGGCAAAGTGCCAGGACTAGCCTGAGATTCACAGGGCATAGGATTAGCCATTGGGGTTTCATTGTCCTTATTGAAATGCCACTTGATTTCTGAGGCATCTTTGAGAGAGCCATCAGGGTGAACAGTGCAGCCAAGGTCAGTAGGAGATGTAATTTTTGAAAGATACCAAGGCATGACATGTTAGTGGTGGTGGCTTTTATTTATGTGGTACCATTGAGTTAGCTCCAGATAAAAACAGCAATTCAAACAATATCACACAAGTAGTAGTTGAAAATGACATGCTAGAAGGAGAAATCCACCAATTAGGCTGAGTGTGGTAGTACATGCAACAGTGTGACCAGGCCCCCATTTTAATCATGCATTTTGATCATGTACCTGTCCCAAAAAAACAGTAGTCCACATGGTGTGAAAAGAAAAGAATGAAAGAAAAAAGGAATGGAGGCTGATCCTCCAGTGAAATTGTTTATGTGAGGGCAATGTGATAGCTACATTGGGGGACATGATGACACAGAGGATCAACAATACTGCCACACATGTTGGGTGGGTGACAACATGTGGGAAGATCCCAGTTCAAACTGCATTTGAATGTGTTCAAGGTGGTTCTTCAATTTCTGTTGGTGACAGAATCTAGAACTGGACTTGCAGTTCAGTCCAATGTAAATGAAGAACTTTGGACTGAACCCTGGGTCCAGTTCTATGAAAGTTCAGTTTAAACCAAAGTTCAGAACTGAACATTGACACCACTAAATGTGATACAGTAGCAGGTCAGGAAGTAGCTATCCTGACTAGTGGACCACTTGGCATTTTCTATCTGTAACTTACCATAATTCCAAAACTTTTGATTGTGGGCTGTAAGTATGCCATTCAATGCACCTTTGGGCAATGTGGGGACCAGTGGTGATGACATGGTGATTGTTAGGGCAACACCATCATATATCCCGAAATGGGCATCATGCAGGCTCTACAAGAAGTCAGGGTTGGGTGAAATGAGATGTGATGGTGTGATTGTAATCAGGTATGATCAGGAATGGTAAGGGGCAGTTGGTTGAGATAGGCATGTCACACCAAATAAGGTGGAATATCCTAA
>Ga0179587_10001188_pt1 | contig 11645 bp, 11 predicted proteins | sample CZODoug2_1_08_16_FD_185932 | JGI IMG/M metagenome (GOLD analysis project Ga0179587, IMG submission 185932) | Vadose zone soil fungal communities from Angelo Coast Range Reserve, California, USA - CZODoug2_1_08_16fungal | ecosystem: Environmental > Terrestrial > Soil > Vadose zone | place: USA...
GTCTATCGCTCCACGTTTGCGAACGGCCTGCAGGGCGACGGCTCCTATCGGGTGAACGACGCGCATACCCTGCGCAGCGGCTTCTCGGTCACCGCCGAGAAGACCCAGAACGCCAATTTGTCGACCGTCGAGCCACTCGATGCTGCTGGCAATCCGGTGGATACGCCAGTGACGCTGCCCGACGAGGCCTCCAAGCTCGGCTGGCTCTATGCGGTCTACCTCCAGGACGAGTGGAAGATCACCAACCAGCTGACCATCAATGGTGGCCTGCGATTCGATCAGATGGACGAGTATACCAGCGCCAACCAGCTCAGCCCGCGCATCAGCGCGGTCTATCAACCACTGCCCGACACCACCTTCCATGCCGGCTATGCCCGCTATTTCACGCCGCCGCCGCAGACCATCGCGGCGCCGGTCAATATCAACCAGTTCGCGAACACGACCGGAACGCCCACTCAGTTTCTGCAGGACCCGGTCCTGCCGGAGCGCTCCAGCGTTTACGATGTCGGCGTGGCTCAGGTCTTCTCCCACGGATGCACGCCGGCGCCGAGCAGCTCCGTCACCAAGGCGCCACCGCGCGCACCGGAAGGCTGCGAGCGCCTCGAGCTCGGGCTCGACGCCTACTACAAGAATGCCCGCGACCTGCTCGACGACGGCCAGTTCGGCGCCGCCCTGGTGCTGAGCGGATTCAATTACGAGAAGGCCTACAACGAAGGTGTCGAGCTGAGCGCGAAATACCGGAACGGCGACTTCCAGGCCTACGGCAACATCGCTTGGGCCCTCCAGAAGGGGAAAAACATCGTCTCCAACCAATATCTCATCGACAACGCCGCGACGGCCGCCGATCTCGGCGGCCTGACCCGGTTCCAGTACATCCAGAACAACTACATTTTCACGGATCACACCCAGATCTGGACCGGGTCCGCCGGCCTCGCCTATCTGTGGTGGGGAACCCAGTTCAGCGCCGACATGATCTTCGGCAGCGGGCTGCGCAGCGGCGACGCCAATATCGGTCATCTATCGGCCTATACCCAGGTCAATGCGGGGGTCTCGCACGAGTTCAAAGGCCTGACCCACAAGCCATTCACGCTGCGCTTCGACGTGGTGAACGTCTTCGACACGATCTACGAGATCAGAGACGGATCGGGCATCGGCGTGTTCGCCTCCCAGTTCGGTCCGCGCCGGGGCTTCTTCGCCGGCTGGTCGCAGAAGCTGTGATGAGGCGGAACGCGGAGCAAGCCTAATCGCAAAGGAAATCACCGGGACGTACGCATTGGGGTTTGGGGCAGGACTGAAGACAGAGCGACTAACAAGAAGGGCCCTGGATCGATGACCGTCATGAGATTGAATAGGCTGCGCGCAACGGCGCGGTCCCTATGCGGCGTGCTTCTTCTGCTCGCCACATCGGCGAGCGCCGCGATGGCGCAAGCCCCGAATGTGCCCGAGGTCGCCGGCGGCCGCGTGGGCACCGCCGAGCTGGCGCGCGATCTCAGCCCATGGGGTATGTTTCTCAGCACCGATCCACTGGTGAAGGCGGTGCTGATCGGGCTTGCCTTGGCGTCGGTCGTCACCTGGACGGTGTGGCTGGCCAAGACCCTCGAACTGGTGGTGGCGAGGAGGCGCGTGCGCGCCGACCTGCGGACGCTCACATCGGCGCAACGGCTTGCGGATGCGGTCGAGCGGTTGGCCGCAACCCAGAGCCCGGCCGGGCAATTTCTCGCCGCGGCGGTGAGCGAATTTCAGCTGTCGGAGAAGAGCGCCGATCGGGACGGCATCAAGGAACGCATCGCTTCGCGGTTGGAGCGGATCGAGGCCGCCGGCGGGCGACGAATCATGCGCGGCACCAGCGTGCTGGCCACGATCGGGGCGACCGCCCCGTTCGTGGGCCTGTTCGGCACAGTCTGGGGCATCATGAACAGCTTCATCGGTATTTCAAAGGAGCACACCACCAATCTGGCGGTGGTGGCGCCCGGCATCGCGGAGGCGCTGCTGGCGACCGCGTTCGGGCTGGCGGCCGCTATCCCGGCGGTTGTCATCTACAACATGTTCGCACGCTCCATCTCCGGCTATCGGGCGCTGCTCGGTGACGCTTCGGCGGCGGTGCTGCGGCTGGTCAGCCGCGATCTCGACCGCCAGATGGCAGGCCCGGCACCGGCTGCCCGCCAGCCGACATCATTGTCGGCGGCGGAGTAGGCCCATGAGCGTGCGCCTCGACCACGGCGAAGACAGCCTCGCCGACATCCATGAGATCAATGTCACGCCGTTTATCGACGTAATGCTGGTGCTGCTCATCATCTTCATGGTTGCGGCGCCGCTCGCGACCGTCGACATCGCGGTCAACCTTCCGACCTCGAGCGCGGAGCAGCAGCCGCGACCGCCGATGCCGCAGTTCTTGACCGTCAAGGCCGACCTCACTTTGGCGCTCGGGGATGAGCTGGTGGCGCGCGAGACGCTCGGCCCGGCCCTCGATGCGGCGACCAAAGGTGACAAGGACACCCGCATCTTCCTGCGCGCCGACAAGATGGTCCCCTACGGCGAAATCATGGAGGTGATGAACCTTTTGCGCGGCGCGGACTATCTCAAGATCGCGCTGGTCGGGCTCGAGAAGGTGCCGACGCCGTGAGAATGTTTGCTGACGATCGGCGCGAGTTGATCCGCTGGCTCTTCTGCGGCGCGGTGGTGCTGTTCGCCCATGGCGGGGTCGCGGCGGCGCTGATCGAATGGCGCGAACCGGTCGCGGACGGCGAGGTCGGGACCGACGCGGTCGTAGTCGAGTTTCAGCCAGAGCAGATCCAGACCGATCCGACCCCGCTGCCGGTCGAAAAGGTCGAGGAGAAACCAGAGCCGCTGCCGGAGCAGCAATCCGAGGCCATGCTGCCGCGACAGCCCGAGGTGCCGCCCCAGCCGCCCCATGAGGAGGTTCCCTTCGTGCCCGTGCGGCCGCAGCAAGCTCGCGCCGAGGTGGCGACGTGGCGGACCCAGATCGTCGCGATTCTTGAACACAACAAGCGATATCCGGCGGATGCGCGGGCGCGCGGCGAGCATGGAGTGACGCGGCTGGCATTCAGCATCGACGGCAACGGGCGTCTGTTGTCGAGCCGGATCTTGACGAGCTCGGGCTCGGCCGCGCTCGATGCCGAGACGCTGGAGCTGGTGCGGCGCGCGCAACCATTCCCGCCGCCGCCGCCGGAACTCGCCGGCAGCGAGCTGATGGTCCCGCTCAGCTTCAACATCCGTTGAGGCGGCATTGCGATTGCACGGTGCGATGGTTCACAGGATCGAGCTGAGGGGAACATCCCGATGACCAGGCGACGGCTGCGACCGGTTGCAACCGTTGCAGCCGCTTTCATCTGCGCTCTCGTCGGGGGAGTTTCCCGTGCCGAGGATGCCGACATGGCGTTGCCGGCTTCGTCAATCTGGACATGCCACTACATTGCGAGGACTCCGGACGGGCCGCTGCAGATCACCGCGACGTTCTAGATCGTCGGCCACGAGCTGGCGGAAATCGAGACCATTCCGCGCGGCCTGTAACGAGAAGATTGTCCATGGCCAAGAAGCGGAATGGCGAGCCAGAGACAAGCGATGATGCTGAGCACTCCGCAGAGCCGCAGAAGTGCGGAGCGTGCCACGGCCCGCTGCCCAAGGTCACGGCGCATAACCTTGCCGCATTCGCACGGTTGGGCTGTGAGGTTTCGCGCCTCCGATGCTCGCCCCAAGGCCTGACCGCTGCCCGAGCCGCCGCGCGAGGAGACCCCCGCCGTCGTCCTGCAGCCAAGCCGCGCCCGCGCGGACACCGCGACCTGGAAAAGCCAGATCGTCACCATTCTGGAGCCCAGCAAGCGTTGTCCGAGCGAGGCGCGTTCGCGCGGCGAGCAGGGCACGGCGCGGCTCGCCTTCAGCATCAACCAGGACGGGCATCTGCTGTCGAGCCGCATCGTGACCAGCTTAGGATCGGTCGCGCTCGATGCGGAGGCGCTTGCTCTAGTGGGGCGTGCACAACCTTTTCCGCCACCGCCGCCGGAGCTTGCCGGCAGGGAGTTGACGGTCCCGCTGCGCTTCAACACCCGTTGAGGTGCCGAGATAGCGGAACGACGCGGGATATGGTGCGGTTCCACCGTTCAACATGATCAAGTATTTGCCGTCCCACTTCGTGTGGCCTAGGCTCTCACGCTCGTCCATCGCGGGACTCGCTTTCGTCAGCTGGTTGTCCACGGGAGCTTTCGTCGATGGACCGTGCCTTAAGGGTCAAGCTTCTACTGCCGCCCGGGTCTAGCCGGGACCTCTTTTGGAGGCTGGGATCACGTCAGCAGTCGAAATGTCTCCGAAAGATCACAGCGACGACAGATCTCGGGGCGAGAAATGCGCGGCTGCAACGCCGATGTTCGCTACGCTGCAGCGCTGCAGGCGGTCGCTTGGACTCTTCCTGGCCGCATTGGCCCTGATGGCTTCAAGTCTGGGCTACGCGCAGGAGACGAAGGATCGAGAATTCCGGGAATGTCCCGATTGCCCGGAGATGGTCGGCGTTCCGGCGGGCCAGTTCGTGATGGGCAGCCCGCGGGGCGAGCCGGGCCGCTTTGATTCCGAAGGTCCGCAACATGTGGTTTCGGTCATGGCTTTCGCCTTGGGAAAATACGATGTCACCAGCCAGCAGTTTCTGACCTTCCTCAAGGAGACGGGCTATCAGCCCGCCCCCTGCGATCCGGTTCTGGACCTGGGCTGGCGTACACTCCGCAAGGGGCGGGCCTATGCGCCCGCCTACGAGGAGCCGCCGAAATGGCCGGCCGTCTGCCTCGATTGGCGTGACGCCGAAGCCTACATCGCCTGGCTCAATGCCAAGGTGCGGCAGGCGCGCCCGAACCTGGAAGCCACCAGCGGTCCTTACCGGCTGCCGAGCGAGGCGGAATGGGAATATGCGGCCCGCGGCGGGACCAGGACGGCACGTTGGTGGGGCGACGCCATCGGCCGCAACAAGGCCAACTGCAACGGCTGCGGCAGCCCATGGGACGATCGGTTGCTGGCCGAGGTGGACAGTTTCGCGCCCAATCCCTTCGGTCTCTACGGCATGCTGGGAAATGCCTGGCAATGGACCCTCGATTGCTGGCATCCGAACTATGAGGGCGCGCCGCGCGACGGCGGCGCGTGGACCGAAAAGAACTGCACCAAGCACGTGATTCGCGGCGGCTCGTGGGACAATGTGCCGGTCTTCGTGCGCTCGGCCAGCCGCAGCGCCAGCATCCCCAACGGCGGAAAATACGACTATTCGAGCCTGACGGGATTTCGTGTCGCCAGGGACCTGCCTTAGAGCGAAATCGCTTCAGATTGAATGATGATTTCGCTCTAAGCATTTGTTCGGTCGCGTGATCTTGTCCGAAAAGTCTGCAACTTTTCGGGATCGTGCTCTAACCAGGAGAAGGCTTACCGCAAAGCATCTTTGGTGTTGAGGCTCAGCGTCAAATCCATAACGCCGCTGTAGTGACCGGAAGGTAGCGCAATGGGCGAGGACAACAGCACCGCATTGCGCGCGCTTCGGGCAATGTCTCGGTACGTTTTGTCGGCAGCAAAACGGGAGTCATTCACGATCTCTGCTTTGGTGACGACCCCCTCGCCCGTGATCTCGACGCGGATGAGCACGGAATAACTCTTGTCGCCCAACGCGGCGAGATCCGGACCCCATCGGCGCTCGACTTGCGCACGGATGACGTCGCTCACAGCATATGAATCGCCTGCCGCATTGTTGCTCATGGGCGAGGCATGCGACGAGCTCGCATCGCTTTTTGATATCCGTGTATCGATGTCTGGCTGCCGGAGCTTGGCGAGCTTCTGCAGCTTGAGGTCAAAGTCGTCTGGATGCTCATCCGACGGCAAATCGCCGAGCGGCACCTGGGCAGGCGATGCAGCCGCTTCAACTTCCTTCTGCGGCTCGACCGCCGGGTCAGGCGGCGGGGGACCGGCGCTCTGGTCGGCCAGCACGATGACATCCAATGGGATGACCAAGGTCGTTGCCGCGCCGTCGCGCAACAGGAGGAACAACAGCAGCACAAGCCCGTGCACAACGGCCGAGCTGAGGAACCCGACCGAAAAATTAGCGCGCCCCGTTTCGGCGCTCACGCCCACGATGGCAACGCGGCATTCATCGTTCATTGCGGATGTGAACGTTCGTTTTGCCGGCATTTCGGGCGCGGATTCTCGCCATGGCTTTACGGGCTCCCGCTATCGGCCGGAAGGTACAGCCAATAGCTTCCATCGCAAAGGCTCACATACGCGCTACGGCTTGAAGCCCACCACCAGCGGAGCCGGGTTGGATTCAGCTACCGGCTCACCGCGGCTCTTCACCGTCACCTTGTACATCCCGGCGTCTTGGATTGCCTCCGGCGGAAGCACCGCGTCGAGCTCGTTGCGGCTGACAAAATGCGTCTCCAGCTCCTTGCCGTTGAGCAGCACCTGATGGAAGGGCCAGAACCCCCTGCCCCTCACTTTCAACGTCGTGGGCCCGGAACCCTGCGTTACCGCCGGTGGAGTCACGTCGATGTGCTCCGACAATTGCTGCCAGGAATTGAATTCGGGTATCGGATTGACGTATTTGTGAAATCCAATGTCGACGAGCTTGCCATTGGTCACCACCATCTTGACGTTGGTGGTCGCCCACATGTCTTGCAGCGGATTGCCCTCGACGATTGAGAGATCCGCCACCTTGCCGGGCTCGACGCTGCCGTAGTCCTTGTCCTTGCGGAAGGTCCTGGCCACGTTGATGGTGGCGGCCTGGATCACAATCATCGGCGGCACACCCGCCTCGACATCCATCGTCATGCCCTCATGCATCAGGAGGCCGGCCATGCCGCGCGGGGAGTCCGATCCTTCCTTGAGGATGCCGCCGGCCTGCACGAAGCGCCGGATGAACTCGTTGGCCTTGGCGTAGCCGATCCTGGTGTGCTCGAGCTGCTCGGGCTTGTAGCGCTTGAACAGCTTCTCGGTGGTGTACTCGGTGACGATCCGCACGGCCGCCGGGAAGTTGGTGCCGGGATCGGCGAGGATCTCCTGCTCCTTCTGCCAGAAGCGCTGCGCACTGGGCGAGAGCGGCCGCAGCCATTTGGCGATCGTGGGACTCCAGGCCACGTGATGCTCCACCATCGGGGCGATGACCTTGTCGAAATTCTCGGTCTCGTAGAGCGCGCCGGCCTCCTCGGCGTCGATCTTGCCGGCGGTGCGATCGATGGCGAGCTTGCGCCGAAGATCGAGGTCCATGATCGAGGTGTAGCCGACTCCCCAGATATGCTCGACACCATCGACGCCAGCTTGGGCGGACGCAATGGCGTCCCAGGTGTGGCCGGTCACCCCCATGCCGAGCCGGTGGGCTTCGTCAGTGACCGCCTTCACCAAATCGGGCGTCAGGAACTCGCTCAGCTTGATCACATCGTAGCCGTCTTTCTTCTTCGCCTGTACCGCCGCGCGGGCCTGCTCGGCATTGTCGATGGCGATGAAGCCGCGCCAGGCGCGCGAACCTTCGGTCTCCAATTCGCCGACCCGCGCCCCGAGCGCCTGCCCGGATGGCCAGATTCGCGGCCCCCGAATCTTGCCCATGTTGGTCCCGTCCTTCTGGGCGAGCGCCCAGGGACCGTCCTGGTTGGTCTCGATCTCGACGCAGGTGGTGATGCCGAGGTGCAGATAAAGCTCGCCCCAAAAGGCTTCCCAGTGGCAGTGACCATCGATGAAGCCCGGCATGACGGTCTTGCCCTTGACATCCACGACCAGGGCGCCCGCCGGTATGGCGACCTCGCCGCTGCGGCCGACGGTCTTGAACCGGTCGCCTTCGATCACGATCACCGAATTCTCGATCGGCGGACGGCCGGTGCCATCGATCAGCGTTCCGCCCTGGATCACCAGCGTCTGGGCCTGCGCCCCCAGAGGCACAAGGCCGCCAACTGCAACCAGCCACGCGATCGCGAGGGCTTTCTTGATCATGTCTTCAATTTCCTTCCCTGCCAGGACGGTCCGAAATGCGGTGATACGATGCAGCGACGAGATCGACAAGATATGCGCCCCTCCGCTGAAGGTGGGCAAAGGCGCGAAGCGCCGTGCCCACGTGCGGCGAACAACCAGTCACGCGGAATCGAAATTCGGCACTGAGCCCTCCCCATGTCGCGCTGCCGTCGTGCGAAAATCGAAGGCGGTGTCTTTTTCTTCACGGCGACTGTCTCCGACCGATCGAGCGATATTTTCGTCCGACAGATCGACCGCCAGCGGCGCGTCTACGTCTCCGTTAAAAAAAGCTATCCGTTCGAAACGATCGCGATCTGCATTCTACCGGACCATGTGCACGCCGTTTGTTCCCTGCCCCCTGGCGACACGGACTTTTCTCTCCGGCTGGAACCACGCGGTTTCACCGGCAGCGCAGACCGAACCGAGAGCAAGATATCCAGGCGCGAGAAAGGAATTTGGCAGCGACGTTATTGGGAGCACGCCATATTGGGAGCACGCCATCCGAGATGACACCGACCTGGAGCGCCGTGTCGATTACATTCACTTCAATCCCGTGAAGCACGGTTATGTGACCAAGGCTTGCGATTGGCCGCACAGCAGCTTTCGCCGCTTCGTTGCGGCGGGAGTTCTGCCGCTGGATTGGGGTGGTGATGTCGCAAAGGTGATCAGCGCGTTCGGCGAGTAACCGGCAGCGCCGCACGTGGGCACGGCTCTACGCTCCTTTGCCACCCTACGAGGCCCCGCTGTCGAGGCCCCGCTTGACGATTACGTGCGCGAGGCAGACACTTTGCCAGCGACGAGGTGATCCATGATCAAGGCCCATGACATGAAGGCCGCAGCGCTCCTGTCCCGGCGATCGATCCTGGGGCTCGCTTGCCTTGCGCCATTTGCCAGCCTTCCGGCACGCGCCGCCGAGCTCGTCACCTTCGCGGATATTTCCGTCGCGGACGATCAGTACACCGAGAAGGCCCGGCAGCTCGCCGGCAGGGTGGTGGCGATGCGCGGCTATATGGCGCCGCCATTGAAGCCGGAGATCGATTTCTTCGTGCTGACCAGCCTGCCGACCGCCATATGCCCGTTCTGCGACGCCGCCGCCTCCTGGCCGGACGACATCGTCCTGGTCCAGCTCAGCCGCCCAGTGCGCGCACTCGCCTATGACCGCCTGCTCAATGTCAGCGGAACTTTGGAGATCGGAATAGAGACCGATGAGAAAACCGGTTTCGTCAGCCTGGTGCGGCTGCGTGATGCCACATACACAAAGGTCTAGTCCGCAAAGGTCTGATCCTCGTTGAATGAAGCCAAGCCGGGGAACCCGCGGGCGCCTGATCTTAAGATCGAGGACCTGCAGGTACGCTATTCCAGCGGGGCCGGCGCCTTGACGGCGCTGGAGATTGGGCAATTGAGCGTGCTGCCCGGCGCGCAGCTTGCTGTGACCGGTCCGTCGGGATCGGGCAAATCGACCTTTCTGTATGCGATCGGCGGCCTGTTGCGTCCCCAGCGCGGACGCGTGCTCTGGGACGGACGCGACATTCTCGGCGAGGCGGAATCGGCCCGCGATCGCTGGCGGCGCCACACGGTCGGCTTCGCATTCCAGGACTTCCATCTGCTGCCGGAGCTGACGCCGCTGCAGAACGTGCTGCTGCCGGCGAGCTTCGAGCGCTTCACCCCCGATCGCATCCTGCGGGCGCGGGCGGTGTCGCTGCTCGAGCACTTTTCGGTACCGCAGGCGCGGGCGAGCACCGCCACCCTGTCGCGCGGCGAGCAGCAGCGCGTCGCGATCGCCCGCGCGCTCTTGTTCGATCCGCCCGTGATCCTGGCCGATGAGCCGACCGCGAGCCTCGACGCCAAGGCCGGCGCCGTGGTGATCGATATCCTGTTGCGGCTGTCGTCGCGGGAGGGACGTACCGTGATCGCGATCAGCCATGATCAGGAACTGCTGCAACGCTTCTCCAACAAGCTGGCGCTCGACCATGGCAGGCTGACGGACCCGCAATTGCCGTCAGCCCCAGGCACCCCTTCACGAACCCCTTCAGGAATCCCTTCATGAATCCGTTCCTGGTCGTGCGCGCCACCATCGTTCGCCACCGCGGCACCTATCTCTTGTTCATCTTGCTGGTCGCGGTCGCGACCGCCATTGGGGTCGGGATCACCACCCAGGAAGCGGCGCTGCGCACCGGCAGCGCGCGCGCCGCCGACAAGTTCGACCTCATGGTGGCGGCGCCCGGCAGCGAGACCGACGTGCTGCTGGCAGCGATCTATCTGCGCCCCGGCACGGTCCCGCTGCTCGACCCCGCCATGGTGGGCAAGCTGCTGGCGGAGCCGCGCGCCAAGATTTCGGCGCCGCTCGGCTTCGGCGACAACATTCGCGGCTCTCCCATCGTCGGCACCGTGCCGGCTTTCGTCGATTATCTGTCGGGCGGACTGCGGGAGGGCCGCGTGTTCGCGACCGAAGCCGAAGCCGTGGCCGGCGCCGCGGCGCCGGTCGCGATGGGAGAGAGCTTCCACCCCGATCATGGGCGCAACCCTTTTCTCGAGGCCGGCACCGGGCGCGTGCAACACGCCGCCACTTTGACGGTAGTCGGGCGGATGCAACCGACCGGCACGCCATGGGACAATTCGGTGATCGTTCCCATCGAATCGGTCTGGCGGGTGCATGGCCTGCCGACTGGCCATGCCGAGAACGAGGAACGCATCGGACCGCCGTTCGACCCCGCGCGCGTGCCCGGCGTGCCGGCGATCGTCATCAAGCCGGAGACCATCAACGCCGCCTACGGGCTTCGCAACCTCTACCGCACTCCGCTCAGCATGGCGTTCTTTCCGGCCGAAGCCCTGGTGCGGCTCTATGAAGTGCTCGGCGATATCCGCGAGCTGATGAGCTGGCTCGCCTTGGCGACCCAGGGCCTGGTGGTGATCGCCATGCTGGCCGGAGTCATGGCGATCCTGACCTTGCACCGCCGGCAATTCGCCGTGCTGCGCGCGCTCGGGGCGCCGCGGCTCTACATCTTCCTGTGTGTCTGGACGCAGATCGCCGTCATCGCGGTCGCGGGCGCGCTGATCGGATTGCTGCTCGGCGCCGGCGCCGCCGTGGCGGTCTCGCACATGATCACGCGCGCGACCGGGATCGTGTTGCCGGCGCGGATCGGACCGGACGAATGGCTACTGGTCGGCGGCATGATCCTGTTCGGCCTGATCGTCGCGACTGTGCCGGCCTTCATCAGCTATCGGCGCTCAGTCATCCAATCGCTGACCGCGCAGTGAGTGCCGCGCGCGCGTCGAAGCCCGCCTAACGGCGTACGGATGAAGCCGCCAGGATGTCCCACCGCGCCCGCGACAAGCGCCCCGCAAACCCGCATTGCCCTGCTCACCCTCCGCCTATAAGCTTTCGGCGCTTTGTCAGTGTCATGGAGCGCCCTCAAAGAAGCGCCCGCTAGGGAGTTGAGATCATGCCGAATTTTGCCTTTCGCCCCACGTCAGATCGCGCCCGCAAGCTTGCCAAGCTCGCCTGCGCGGCGCTCGCGGGCGTTTCTGTCGCGGCGCTCGCCGCATCGGCGCTCGCCGCCGACTACAAGCTCACGGTCAGCAAGGAGCGGCTGCTCAATGCGCAAAACGAGCCGCAGAACTGGCTCATGATGAACGGCGACTATGGCTCGACCCGCTACTCCAAGCTC
>Ga0179587_10001189_pt1 | contig 11642 bp, 9 predicted proteins | sample CZODoug2_1_08_16_FD_185932 | JGI IMG/M metagenome (GOLD analysis project Ga0179587, IMG submission 185932) | Vadose zone soil fungal communities from Angelo Coast Range Reserve, California, USA - CZODoug2_1_08_16fungal | ecosystem: Environmental > Terrestrial > Soil > Vadose zone | place: USA...
CACCGTCCCGATACTCCGCGCCACACGATTTGCCGGCAGGACTGCCTTGCCATCCGTCCCGTGAATGGTAGCCACGTCGCCAATCTCGGCGCCCTCGATGTCCGTCACGTCGATCATGGTCACATCCATCGAGATGATGCCGACCACCGGCGCCAGTTTCCCGCGCAACAGCACGTTCCCGCGATTCCCCAGCGAGCGGTGGATTCCGTCTCCGTATCCCGCCGCCAGAACGCCGATCCGTGACGGCCGCTTGGTCACGAATGTCGCGTTGTAACCGACTCCCGCACCTGCGGGAACCGTGCGAATGCTGATGATCCTCGAGCGGAGGCTCATCACCGGCTTTAGCGGCAGCCGTGCCTCGGCTTCCTCGCGTTTCTCCGCCGGGTCGTAGCCTGGATGGTAACCGTATAGAATCGCTCCGGGCCGCACCATGTCCGCCCAGGTTTCCGGGCGTGTCACGATTGCGGCGCTGTTCGCCAGGTGCACTAGGCCGGGATCAATCCCCAATGCTCGCAATCGTTCGAGCGCCGCATAAAATCGCTCTTCTTGTTCGCGCGTCTGCTGCCCAACGGCGGTATCCGTGAATACTTCCGACGACGCAAAGTGCGAAAAAACGCCGGCTAGCTGCAGGCGGTTGCACTTTCCCAATTGCCTCGCGAAGCAATCCATGTCGCTGGAAGATACTCCCAGCCGGTTCATTCCCGTATCAATCTTCAGGTGAAACGGCACGCGCTTCTTGCCGCCGCGCCGCGCCGCCCCGTTCAATAATTCCAATTGCTCGCAGCGATGAATCACTGCCGTCAGGTCGTGCTCCACAAGTCGCGATTCTTCTCCCGGCACGAAACTCGTCAGTACAAGAATCGGATTGCGGACGCCGTTCTGGCGAACCGCTATTCCCTCGTCCGTGCATGTAACGCCAAACCAGTCCGACCCGGCTTTCTCCAGCGCCTTAGCCACTTCCGGGCCGCCGTGCCCGTACCCATTGCCCTTGACGATGGAGAGAATCTTGCGCGGCGCTTGGCGCTTCTCGTGCGGTGGATTGACGTACCTGCGGATCGCCTCGAGATTCTGTGCCAGCGCGCCAAGCGAGACTTCCGCCCATACCGGGCGTCGCACTTCTTTGCGGGGAGTTTTCCGTGTGCCTGCCATATGCCTTCCGAAAAATTTAGTTTACGCCATCCACATGGCTTACGCCCGCCGCCAGCCACTTTGGCTGCCGCCTGAATGACAACACCCTCTTCCACTGCAAGTCGGAGACCTTCTCCTGCAAACTGAGGGGCACCTTCTGCGAGTCGGGAAAGGAAACACTTCTAAGTCTAAAGAGCTTTTCGTTGACTCGTCTCTATCCCTTGATACAATTGGTTTCGTACAAGACCACGTCTTGAAAGCGGCGGATTCCTGCCGCTTTTCTTTTTTTTTGGAGTCACTTTTGTGCCCCTGGCCCTCGGAACAACCAAAAAGCATGCCCTTTCGAATCAACCATTTACGTGGAACTTATTTTGTAAGCCCTTTGTTTTGAAAATCATACATGCAATGGGGGGTAGGCACGGCGTAGGGGTACGGGCCGGGCGCATCCCTGACAGATTAAACCCGTCTGTCCGCTCCCACGGCCCACGGCGAAACTTGTGGGGTAATGGACGCGCTGTGGCACTAATTACATGTCGTCCGGGGCGAATTGCGAGAACGCGTCCGGCGCCGCCTCTTCAAACCTCGTGAACCGGCTCCGAAACACAAACTTCAGCATGTCGGTTGGTCCATTTCGCTGCTTCGCGACTCGCAGTTCCGTCTCTTCCCTCTCTTCCGGCGTCGCGCCCGCCTTGAAGAAATGCGGCCGGTAGATGAACATCACTACGTCGGCATCCTGCTCGATAGCGCCGGACTCGCGTAAATCCGATAGCTGCGGCCCGCGTTCGTCGCGTTCCGGCGCGCGCGTAAGCTGGCTGAGCACCAGTACGGGAATTTGCAACTCCTTCGCCAGGCCTTTCAATCCTCGCGAGATGCTGGACACTTCTTCCTGGCGGTTTCCAAACCGTCCCCGAGCGGTGATGAGCTGGAGGTAGTCCACGACCAGCATGGACAATCCTTTGTCGCGCTTCAGCCGCCGCGCCTTGGCCCCGATTTCCAGCACGCTGATCGATCCCGCGTCGTCGATCCACAGCGGCGCCGACGAAATCGTTCCTAGCGATTCCGTCATTCGCCGCCAGTCTTCTTTGCTCAGATGGCCGGTGCGGAATTTGTGCGCATCGATCTGCGCCACGGACGCCACCAACCGTTGCAGCAGCGATTCCTTGGACATTTCCAGGCTGAACATGGCTACCGGGTGCCCGCCGCGAATCGCGATGTTCTCCATCAGGTTCAGCGCCAGCGCCGTTTTTCCCTGCGAAGGCCGCGCCGCCAGAATCAGCAGCTCGGAAGGCTGTAGTCCCGACGTGAGCTTGTCCAGCTCGATGTAGCCCGTGGGGATTCCCGTGATGCTCTTGCCCTCACGGAAGATTCTTTCCAGCCGTTCAAAATTGTCGCGGACGATGTCCTTTATCGGAAGCAACCCCGCGCGCACGCGGTCCTCCGCCAACGCAAAAATCGAAGACTCCGCGTTATCCAGAATTGCGTCGGCGCCGTCCTCGCCCTCAAATGCGCGCTGCTGAATATTGTGTGTGGCGTGAATCAGGTTGCGCAGGATCGCCTTCTCCTTGACGATGCGCGCGTAGTGCTCGATGTTCGTGACCTTCGGCATGCCGTCCGCGAGCGACGCCAGGTACGGCGCGCCCCCGGAGGCTTCCAGTTCCCCCTTGCGGTTCAGCTCCTCGGTTAAGGTCACCAGGTCAATGGCCTGCTGGCCCTCGCCTAACGAGATCATCTGCGTGAACACGCGCCGATGCTGGTCCAGAAAGAAATCTTCCGGCCGCAAATGCTCGATCGCCGGGTTCAGCGCGTGGTTATCCAGCAGAATCGCGCCAAGAACGGAGCGCTCCGCATCGAGATTATTCGGTAACGGTTTCTCGAGTGTCGCGTCAACAGGCATGAAAGTGATCCCTATAATTCGCTTTTTGTTCGCCTACAATAACACAATTCTCTTTTGCCGCGCAAGATCGACTTGCACGCGGAAACGCGGCAGACAAAAAACTTTCAGGTGCCGAGAATAATTATGATGGGCTCGACCAATTCCTGTTTGCTGCTTTGTGACGTTGGCGCAGTGTGCGCCGGAGAAGGGCGCATGTCAATTGGGATGGATGTGCAAGACTGCGGAAAGTGTGCAAAACTTTTTTGATTTCCTCCTCGTGATGTTTTTCGTCGCTTGCGGCGTTGAAAAATGTGTCGTTTTGTGCGAAGCGCGCATCGAAGTTCCATCTGTGAAATCCAGAATAAGGAACGGAGGGTCTCGATGGCCAAGATGAAAGTGGCGCTCGTGCCCAAACCCGGAGCGGATTTCGAAATCGTCGAACGCGAAATTCCGCAACCATCGGCGGGACACGTGCGCATTCGCGTGCAAGCTTGTGGCATCTGTCACAGCGATAGCCTCGTAAAGGAAGGATACTGGCCCGGTATCCAATATCCCCGCGCCCCCGGACACGAAGTCGCCGGCGTGATTGACGACGTCGGCTCCGGCGTCACCGGCTGGAAAAAAGGCCAGCGCGTCGGCGTCGGCTGGCACGGCGGCCAGGACGGCACTTGCCTCCCGTGCCGCCGCGGAGATTTCGCCAATTGCCGCAACCTGAAAATTTGCGGAATCAGCTTCGATGGTGGCTACCAGGAATACATGATCGCTCCTGTGGAAGCCCTCGCCGCAATGCCGGAGAACCTCGACGCCGTGGAAGCCGGCCCGCTCCTATGCGCCGGAGTCACCACGTTCAACGCTCTGCGCCACAGCGGCGCATTGCCTTCAGACCTCGTTGCCGTCCAAGGCATCGGCGGCCTCGGGCATTTAGGAATTCAGTTTGCGAGTAAGTTTGGATACAGAGTTGCCGCCGTCGGCCGCGGTTCCCAGAAGGCCGCTCTCGCTAAGAAACTCGGCGCGCACGCATACATCGACAGCAAAGCCTCCAATGCCGCGGAAGAGCTCCAGAAACTCGGCGGCGCCCGTGTAATCTTGGCCACCGCCACGGATTCAAAATCCATGTCCGAACTCGTCGGCGGTCTCGGCTTGAACGGAACGCTGCTCGTGGTCGGCGCAGGCCAGGGCCCGATTGAAGCTTCGCCAATTCAACTTATCGTGGGGCGAAGGAGAGTCCAGGGCTGGCCCGGCGGCATTCCCACCGATTCGGAAGACACCCTGCGCTTCGCCGAAATGACCGGCATCCGCCCCATGATCGAAAAATTCCCCCTGGAAAAAGCCGCCGAAGCGTACGCTCGCATGATGAGCGGCAAAGCTGAATTCCGCGTCGTCCTAACTATGTAAAGCCGCAGGCAAGCCTCAAAAAATATAGGGCGTCCGCCGCGGCGGACGCTCTTATTGAGCAATCTCTTAACCGAATGAGTTCCTAGACTTCTTTTTCGATCGTCACCTTGATCTGCGCGGTCACGTCGCGGAACACCTTGATGGTCACCGGGAATTCCCCGATGGTCTTGAGCGGCTCGCCAAGCTGGGCTTGGCGCTTGTCAATCTTGAAGCTTTGCGCCGCAAGCCCTTCCGCGATGTCCGCGGAAGTGACCGAACCGAACATCTGGTCGTTCTCTCCGGTTTTGCGCGTGAACTTCAGCGCAACGCCGTTCAGCAATTCGGCTTGTTTCTGCGCGGCTTCCAGCTCCGTCGCCGTTTTCTTCGCCAGCGAAGTGCGAATTCGCTCGATGGCTTTCAAGTTGCCGGCCGTAGCCTCCACACCGAGCTTCTTCGGCAAAAGAAAATTGCGCGCATAACCCGGCTTTACCGTAACCACGTCGCCGCGGTGGCCCAGCTTTTCGACGTCTTCTTGAAGAATGATTTGCATGTCTTTTCTCTAAGCTCCCGTTTCTTTACCCTCTAAGGACTTGCCCCGTCGGGGTCTGCCCCGCGAGGATTTACGCCTTCGGCGCTTCGGCCACTAGCGCGGCAGCCGGTGCTGGTGCTGGTGTTCCATGCGAGGGCGCGGCGTGAGCCGTTCCCGACACTACCACGCGCGGCGCCTGCGTGCCCGCCGCGCTTCCAGAGAACGGCAACAGCGCGATGTTGCGCGCTCGCTTGATGGCCACGCCCAGCCAGCGCTGGTGCCTCGCGCAAACGCCTGTCATTCGCCGCGGCAGGATCTTCCCGCGCTCCTGCACGAACTGCGACAGGATGTCCGCGCGCTTGTAGTCGATGAAGTCCATCTTCTCGACGCAGAACTTGCACACCTTCTTCTTGCGGAAATACTGGCGCTTGCCTCTGGGCCGGCCTCCGGGTCCGCCCGGGCCGCCTCCTCCCGGGCCGCCTTCGCGCCGCGGACCACCGTGCCCGCCGCCCGGACCGCCGTGACCACCACCGTGGCCCCCTTCACGCCGCGGAGCTCCTCCCGGCGCTGGTGCTTGTTTCTGTTCTTCCGCCATACCTTCCACCCTTTCACTTATCGTCCCGGCGTGGCCGGGAACAAATTCTTTGTGAGCCGGTCAACCGGAGTCACTTTGCTCGAAACAAAAAAATCTCTTCGGCGCGCGGAACTAGCTTGTCGCCGCGGCCTGCTCCGGCGCTGCCGCTGCAGGAGCGGGAGCCGGCGTGCGGCGCGGACGCCGTGCCGCGCGCTTGTCGCGCTTCAGCGAAAGTTTTTTCTGGCGCTTCAAATCTTCATCCAGACGAACCGTCTGGTACTTGATCACGTTGTCCTGCACGCGTAGGCGCCGCTCCAGCTCGGCGATCAATTCGCCATGCGTGGTGCGGATTTCCTGGTGCACATAGATGCCTTCGCGGTGCTTGGCCACGCGGTACGCCAGCCTCCGCGTGCCCCAGTGCTCGGTCTTCTCGATCTTGCCGCCCTTTTCCGCGCAAGTGTGTTCGACGACCGCAAGCAGTTTTTTGATTTCCTCTTCCGGCGTCGCCGGCCGCACGATAAAAACCAAATCGTAATAACGCTCTTCCATGATGACCTCTTTTTCTTTTGACGCCGAACGAATCGGCGTCACTTCAAATCTTTTCCATGCGCAAACGAAAAGAAAACTCTTTCTACTTTTCTTCCGCTTCTTCCGGATCCGCCGGTTTCCGCCGGTTGTACTTCGTCATCGCCGCCTCGAGTCCCTGACTCAGGATCATCTCCACGGCGTCTCCGGCCTCGCCGATCATTTCCGCGGCGACTTCCAGCTCCGCTTTTTTCATCGGCCGCAGAACGTATTCCTTGCGGCTGCTCAACGGATGATCCGGCCCGCAACCCAGCCTCAGCCTCGCAAATTCCTGCGTCCCGACCGAGCTGATCACGGACTTCGCGCCGTTGTGGCTTCCTGCGCTGCCGTCCGGATGAATCCGAATCGTCCCCAGCGGCAGTTGCGCCTCGTCCCACATGAGCAGCAGATCGTCCGCATCCATCTCGTACTTCCCCAGCAGATCTCTTACGGAGATCCCGCTGAGATTCATGTACGTCTGCGGCTTCGCCAGGATCACTTCTTCCCCGGCAATCTTTCCCCGGCCCACCAGCGCCTTGCCCTCGGGCCGTTCCACGCGAATCCCCCCCCGATTCGCCAGTTCATCCACCGCCATGAAACCCAGGTTATGGGGCGTCCACTGGTACTCCGGATCGGGATTCCCAAGTCCGACGATGAGCCGCATAGACCTTTTTCCAGCCGTCCGCGAATCGCGGGACGAGCGTTACTTTTTCTTTTCGCCCTTCTCGCTTTTTTCGCTCTTCTCCGCCTTGGACTTGGCTTCCTCTTCGGCGCCTTCTTCGCCTTCCATTTCCTTCTTGCCCTTCTTGATGACTTCGGGCTCGGCCGGCGTTGCCGTTTCCGCAGCCACGGCCTCCACGGGCTTCTCTTCTTCGACCTTGAGCGTGACGACATGCGCCAGCACGCGTTCGGGTTCGGTCAACAGCTTGTGTTTCGTCGTGTCAATCGGCAGATCACCGGCGCGCAACTGCTGGTTAAGCATCAATCCGCTGACATCCACCTTGAACTCCGTCGGGATATCCGCGGGCAAGCACTCAATTTCCACTTCGCGCGTCACCACTTCAAAAACTCCGCCTTGCACTTTCACGCCGGCAGGCTCGCCAAACGTGTGCACGGGAACCATCACCTTCATCCGGACATCCATGGCTACGCGCAAAAGATCCACGTGCAGCAATTTTCCGGTGACGGGATCCGTCAGCCAATCTTTCAGGATTGCGGGCTCGTGCTTCCCGCCGAGATCCACTTGAAACAACGTGTTGTGCCCGCTCTCCGAGCGGAGAATCGCGCTGACTTGCTTGGCGTTCACCGCCAGGGTGATGGATTGGCCCTTGCCTCCATACAACACCGCCGGCACTTTGCCCGTCTGGCGAAGCCTCCGCGCCTCGTTCTTGCCCCGAGTTGCTCGGGGCGCGCCTTCCACTACGATCTTTTCTGGCTTTTCTGCCTTCTGTGCCATGTCCTTCTTCCCTTCCCTGTAGGACAGGCAGGAATGCCTGTCTTGTTGCAAGTTCTTCTCAGCGGACAGACAAGAACGCTGTCCTGCAAATCAAATAAACAATTCGCTAATCGAAGTCTCTTCGTGAATCGAGCGAATCCCGCGCGCCAGCAAATCCGCCACGCTCAACACCTTGATCTTCCCCATCTTTTTTGCCGCTTCGCTCAGCGGCACGGAGTCTGTCGCTACGATCTCCTTGATGCTTGACTTCTCGATCCGTTCGATGGCCGGCCCGGAAAGCACGGCGTGCGTGCAAGCAGCGTACACTTGCGTGGCGCCTTCCCGCAGCAGCGCGTCCGCCGTCTTCACCAGCGTTCCCGCGGTATCAATAATGTCGTCCACTACCAGCGCGCTGCGTCCGCGAACGTCTCCGATCAGGTTCATCACTTCGCTAACGTCCACGTCCACGCGGCGCTTGTCCACGATGGCCAGGGGCGCATCCAGCTTCTTTGCGAAAAACCGCGCACGCTCTACTCCGCCCGCATCGGGCGAAACTACCGTCAGATTCGGCAGTCTCAAATGCCGGAAGTGTTCGACCAGCACCGGGGAACCGTACAAATGATCCACGGGCACGTCGAAATAGCCCTGAATCTGGGGCGCGTGCAGATCCAAAGTCAGCGCCCGGCTCGCGCCCGCGGTTTCCAGCAAGTCCGCCACCAGCTTTGCGGAGATGGGAACTCGCGGCTTGTCTTTGCGGTCCTGCCGCGCGTAGCAGTAGTACGGCAGCACCGCCGTGATCCGCCACGCCGACGCCCTCTTAAACGCGTCTATCATCAGCAGCAGTTCCAGCAGGTGAGAATCCACCGGAGCATGGCACGGCTGCACGACAAAAACGTCCGCCCCGCGAACGTTTTCCAAAATCTGAAAATAAATCTCGCCGTCGCTGAAGCGGCCCAACAGCGCTTTGCCCAGCGGCACGCTCAAGTGGCGGCAAATGCTCTCCGCCAGCACTGGATTCGCGGTCCCAGAGAAAATCTTAAATCGGTCGTCGTCCACGACGCTCGCGCTCCGTGTGACCACTCGGTAGCCACACCAACTTGCATGCAACGGAACCGGAAAGATCTTCTGCAACGGCATGAACGCGAAGAGACGCTGAGGCAGAATCCACGACACGCTTGCAGACTACTCTGCGATGCGCATCAGACGAGCGTACCTGTCGCGCGAGACAGTCTCGCAAACGAAGGTCTGATCGTGCGGAAACCCAACAGCGGCTCGGCGCGCCATCGCTGGGCTCGGGAAAACACCAAACACCGCCGAACCGCTACCCGCCAGCGAGGCTTCTGCAGCTCCTCTTTGGAGCAACTCCTGCCTGATTTGATCAAGCCGGGGATGCCGCTGGAAAACCGGTCCCTCAAAATCATTCGAAAGGCCGCTTCCCTGCGCGCTCCAGGATAGAGCACAGAACTGAAAGAGTTTAGAGGTTAAGGCAGAGTTTGTCAACGCGAGCGGTTTGGCCTCCAGCCAGCGGTAGGCATCGGGAGTAGGCACATGAACGTCTTTTGGCGAGACAACCAGAATTTGCAACTTCCGAATGTCAGGCAGCGGATAGATTTCGTCGCCCTTGTTTACGCCCAGCGCCCGGCCACCGAACAGAAAAAAAGGCACGTCCGCACCGAGCGATGCGGCAATTTCTAGCAATCGCGCGGTAGCTAATTTCTTTTTTGTGAGTCGCAAATAGCCCAGCAACGCTGCGGCGGCGTCGCTCGATCCTCCGCCCAGGCCCCGGCCCGCAGGGATCGTTTTCTTAAGCGCGATCTCCACTCCATCGCTGATTTTCAGCTCGCGGCGCAGCGCGTCCACAGCGCGATAAACAAGATTTTTCTGGGGCGGTTCCGCAGAGAGTGGCTGGTTGCCTTCGATGGTCAGTAAAATTTCCGGCGAGCGTGACCTACGCAACCGCAATTCGTCATGCAAAGAGATAGTCTGGAAAATGGTCCGTAATTGGTGAAAGCCGTCGTCGCGTTTGCCGAGGATATCCAGGCGCAGATTGATTTTTGCGAACGCGGAAATGCGGACTTCAGGCATGCGCTGGGCTACGGCTTCGCGACGCTGGTTGTGGACTTTTGCGCCACGCGATGCTTCGATTGCGATAGCTTCTTTTCGAGTTCCGCGACCTTGTCGGTTTCCAGGTCCGCGGGGAGCGAGCGCCGCCATTCCACCAGCGATTTTTCCCACTCCACGGCGGCCTGATCGCCCCGGCCCAGCTTCGCGTAGAGATCGCCGAGGTGTGAATGAATCGTCGCGTCATGCCTTTCGCGTTCGACGGCCTTGCGAAGCGTGCTCTCCGAGGCACCCAGCTTGTTCTCTTTGAAATAAATCCAGCCGAGACTATCGAGGTACGCCCCGTTGAAAGGGTCTTCCTTCAGCGCCTTCTGCACCAGCGCTTCCGCTTCATCAAGCCGTATCCCCAGATCGCCCAGCATGTAGCCGTAATAATTCAGCACCGGAGCGTTTTTCGGATTCACCGCCAGAACTTTCTTAAACTGTTCTTCCGCCTTGTCGAAAAACTTCTGCCGCTCAAAAATGGCTCCGAGCAAGAACCACACCATTTCGTTCTCGCGCGGCTGGCCCGGGAGCACTTCCGCGGCACGCGCCGCTTCTTCGGCTTCCTTGTAACGCCGGCCGCGCTCGTACACCTGGGCAATGTTGAGGTACGTCTCGCGATCGTAGGTATCGCCGTGAAGCTGCGCTCGCAACATTTTGACGGCGTCGTCTGTTTGCCCGTTTTCGCCGAGCAACAGAGCATGGCTCGTTCGAATCGAAGGATCGGCGGGGTATTTCGCCAGCGCTTCCTTGCCCGCCTGCAACGCTTTGGGCAAATCTTTCGAGGCGCGGTAAGTATCCATGATCATCATCCGCGCGCGGCGATCCTCTTCCTCGCCGAGATGTCCCAATTCTTCGAAGGTATAAATTGCCGCCTGATAATTCTGCGTATCGCGATAGAGCTGCCCGAGTTGCTGGTACAGGATGGCCAGCGACCGCCGCCGCGACGGCACGGCGGGAGACTGCCCCTTAATATCCGTCACCGCGTTCGATAACACGCGGATGGCATCCTCGTAGCGTCCCTGGGCCTGGTACAGCATCGCCTCGTTGTACATGACTTCCAGGCTGCCCGGAGCGTACTGCCGCGCCTTCACGAGATTTTCTTCGGCCTTGTCGAGCTGGTGCAGTTCGCGGTAAATCTGCGCGATTCGCAAATACACGTCTGAATCGTCGGGCATCACATCGGAGAGCTTCTGGTAAACCTTCAGCGCCTCGGAGTATTTCTCTTCCGCCAGCAAGGTCTGGCCCAGCCCACGCTGGTGGCTCAGCTCCGACGGATCAAGTTCCATGGCCTTGCGGTAGGCCGCTTCCGCCTTCGCCAATTCATGCGTTTGCGTGTAGGCATCACCTAGAAGATCCAAAAGCACCGCCGAGGGAGAATGCGAGGTGATTCCTTCGAGCAGCGTGACCGCCTCGGCGGACTTGCCCTCGTCCATCAGCAACTGGGTCAATTGCTCGACCGCCGGTTCGTTTTCCGGATCTGTCTTGAGGATGCTCCGGAGAACCTGTTCGGCCTTGTCGTGTTCATTCTTCAGGCGGTAAAGCCGCGCCAGCCACAACGCCGATTCCGTGTCCGAAGGATCGAGGCGGTTGATCTCGCGATACTGCTCGATGGCGTGGTTCACGGTTTCCGGCTGGCCGTTGCTTGAGCTGACATCGCCGAGGCTGCGCAAATAGATTCGCCCAAGCAGCCGCCGCGATTGCACGTTGTCCGGGTCGCGCTTCAGAATTTCCTGCGCTTCCGCTACGGCATCGTGAATCCGCTGCGCTTTCCAATACATCTCCGCCAGGCGTTCGCCGATAACCTGCGATTTCGGATCCAGCGCATAGGCTTTTTTATAAGCTTCAATCGCTTTGGTGGCGTAGTCCGCGCTGCTGGTCGCTTCGTACTGCTGTTCGTAAATATGGCCCATCGTGAAGTTGTAATAGGCATCGGCGCGCGCGGAGTCGCTTGGGGAAGCGGCGGTTTTCGGCTCGATAAGCTGCTCTTGTGGCGCTTGGGCCAGGGCGGCTGCACCGAAGACGCCTGCCAATAGTACCGAGAGAGTAATCTGTCGAACGG
>Ga0179587_10001190_pt1 | contig 11635 bp, 16 predicted proteins | sample CZODoug2_1_08_16_FD_185932 | JGI IMG/M metagenome (GOLD analysis project Ga0179587, IMG submission 185932) | Vadose zone soil fungal communities from Angelo Coast Range Reserve, California, USA - CZODoug2_1_08_16fungal | ecosystem: Environmental > Terrestrial > Soil > Vadose zone | place: USA...
GATGTCGGATAGTCATTCCTGCCGCCTGGTGAGCCATCCAAGCAAGAAACCATTCATAGGCACGGTCTTTATTGTTGATCTCGAGAGACACGAGCATCCTTCTGCGGAGAGCTGTCGTTCCCAGGACGAGTCCTTGGCGTAGAGCGGTTAAACCGACACCTATGCTCTGAAGTCAAGTAGCTTAGCGAGAACATAGGATATATAATCCCCTGATACTTGCCATAAGGCCAAAACCAGCCTGAAAGTATGGACTACGCTTGAACCGTCAAAGACAAAACTGATAATAAATCTCTTGACGAACTTGTTGTCAAGGAAACCTCGAATAACCGAGGTTTCTGCTGGCTGCTGTACATGGGGATGTGGAATCTCAGAAGGCAATAGTTGTGTATCCGGTATGGCGTTGGTCGACATCCTAATTTACAACTCCGACTACAGATCAAAAAACGCGTCGCGTACCTTCGCGTCACGTCTCGCGTCACTACTGTTGTCACGCTGCCTTCGGGTTGCAGCAAGGCTCTCTTCTCACCACTCGTCCCCATCAGTACGCCATGCCGAAACCTTCAATCAGTGAGGCATATGCTGTATTGGGATTAGAAGAAGTACTTGACTCTTTCTTTCTATCCAATGTTGTTTTTGACGGCCATCGAAGGGGGTGTCCTTAGAATTGGTCAAGAGCACATACAAGCAGGTAAATTCCAACCATCTCGAGTAATTCATCATCTCCTTACTGGTTGTTTCTAGAAAGCACTCCTCACACATCCCGATAAAAACCCGGATAATCCTAGTGCCACTGCTGAATTTCAACAAATTGGCGAAGCGTATCGTGTCCTCTCGAGACATCTGGAGAATGCTTCAAAAAGGCCGGGCTATGACTTGGATGACTTTGATGATGAATATGAGGACGACTCGGATTTTGAGGACATGTCTGATGATGACTTTGAGATCTTGATGCATATGTGGGTTATCGTTGCATTCCCTTCCACAAATTTGATGTATTGCTTGTTCTAGGTTTCTTTTCGACCTGGTTATGAGAGGTGAAGCCCATTCTCATCTTCGTTCTCGTGAGTTCCTCCTACCGGCACTGAAGGCGTCGTCCTAAACCTTTATCAGGCTTCAGCCGTCGTCCACAAGTACCGGAGGAAACAGAAGAACAGTTTCAGACACGGGTTCGTAAATCTTATGAGGATCAAGTGGCCGCAGAAGAACGTCGAAAGCGAGAAGCGGCTGCCCGCCGGGAAGAGGCAAAGGAAGAGCGCGACAAAGGTTAGTCTGGTATGATCTCCTCTGGTGGCTTGCTCATGCACCCAATTTAGCAAAAATCGCGTCTGACGCGCGTAAGAAAACCAAAACGCAGAACAAAAAAGCACAAGCCGAAGCACAGCGCCAAAAAGCGGAGCAAATGGCTCGTGAACAACACTGTCGGGTCCAATTGGCTCGGTCGAAGGTCTTCACTGCCATAAGAGAGGGCGATGCTATGAGAGTCAGGAAAGGTATATGGGAGGACAATGTGGATGCTGCTGGTGGTGAAGTGAAAGAGGGATGCCAGGAGTTCGTCCAAGTACTTCCCAATGACTCTAAGGAGACGCTGCTGCACATTGCTTCCAGAAATGGTGATGTTGATCTAGTTCAATGGTTGGATGATCATGGTTAGTATCTTCATCTGGGCAGGCCACCATTAATACACGTTTTGTAGGTGCTGAACCAGAGGAGAGAAATTCGGTAGGGCTGTCTGCCTTCCACGTTGCTCTACAGAGCGGACATATCTCTATTGCAACTTACTTCCTCGAAACCCACCCGCCAAACGAAGATTCTCGGGCCATTTACACCCCCCCTTCGTCTTCCGCTCTGCTCTCCCTGGCGGTTGATTCATGTGAGCCGGAGCTTGTCTGGATGGTCCTTGACAGAGGACTTGCGACCGCCCACGACGTTAATGATGCATGGGTTCGAGTTACTTCCAGTCGACCGTGCCCCAACAAATCAGCGAAGGAGAAAGAGAAGGTTGATGATATTTCAAAGCTCCTTATGCGCTTTGGCGGGTTTACTCCTCCTCCGACGCCTCCGTCCAAGCTAAATCCAGCATCTGAGCCAGTGAAAGACCGGAGACACCGACCGACTGTTCATCACCATTCGTCACAGGAACAAGAATCAACAATGGAAGTCTCGAGCTTCAGGCCTACCTCTCAGAGCGGCCGAGGGCGTGGACGGGGACATGGTCGTGGTCGTGGTCGTGGTCGTGGTCGCGGACGCGGTTGGGTCCCACCTACGACTGCGACACGTTGAGCTCTAGAGGCCTGACTGACTCGAACACATTCCCTTCATTCTTGATGCTTCCCAACCTTGTCCACATACCTTCTGACAACATGCCTCCCTATTGAACAATCCAGCATTTTAGATACTTACACCATGCATTCCATGATAATCACCACAATGCTACTTCTGCATATTTTTACAATTGAACCATGTTTGCCACTCTGCCCAAGAACAAATAGAACCACATCTACATACGTCTTCAACAAGTTCCTCGCAACCATCATTTTGAATTCACGAAGATGGGTCGACTCGCTGAAATGCAGCGGAAGCTTCTGGAGGTTTGTATTCGTGTATCTAGGATAAGTCTGGCTTTTAATGTTTTGACAGCAAATGATGGGTCCAGAGGCAATGGGTGTAGCCAATGCCAACCTTGTTTGGTCTGACGAAAAAGTCTGCAGGAACTTCTTGTGTGGAACTTGCCCGCACGCTCTATTTACCAATACGGTGCGTTTCTCTATCAAATGACATGTACTGGGATTTACTCAGACCGTTTATATATTATAGAAAATGGATCTTGGCGCATGCCCCAAATCACACACGGAACGTCTTAAAACTGAATATATCACTGCCAAGGAAGCGAACCCGAGTGACCCTATCTTCAACCGGTTTCAAATGGAATATGAGTCCAACATTTTCGCGTTTGTTGACGAATGTGATCGGAGGATAAGAGCTGCGCATCGAAGGTTGGAGAAGACGCCAGAAGAAAATGCAAAGACGACGAATTTGGTTCGTGTCAAACAAACGCTTACCTGTTGTTTGTGAAACATCTAACTCTGGCAGATGCGGGAAATCGCCGAAATTGAGTTGGCAATTCAAGGAGGGACGGAAAAGATTGAAACTCTAGGTATGTTTACTGTGTGTTAATTCTGACATCCGTATATATGTGTGCTACAGGGGAGCAGGGAAAGGTGGATGAGTCAATGCGGGAGATGGCTGCCATAGAAGCCTTGAAAAGCGAAAAATCCGACAAGGAGGTGAGTAGTTTTAAGAAATTCCTTGGTGGGTCCTAATGTTTTACGGTCCGCACAGCGAGAACTCCAACAATTGACGGATACTTCGGGAGCTTCGGGACACCAGAAGCTGCGAGTGTGTGATGTGTGTGGCGCGTATCTCTCAGTGCTGGATTCGGACCGTCGTCTTGCTGATCACTTTGGAGGGAAAGTATGTTTGCGGTCACTAGGCAGATTTTGGTTTGACGTTACTCACGGCTTCTTTGCCGCCTTAGATGCATTTGGGATATCACGAACTGCGCAATATGCTTTCTAAGTTTAGGGAAGAGCGTGAGAAGAGGAAGATGGCGCCTGTTAGTTCAACGCCTGCCCTTCCGGGTGCAACCAGTGCTACAGCAGCTTCTGGGACGCCTTCCCGCTCTGGAGGTGATCGTGGGGGTGATTACCGGTCGTCGCGTGGTGGTGGTGAAGAGTACCGTGACCGGGAACGAGGTGATCGCGATAGAGGATATGATAGGCATTCATCGTCTCGATATGAGTCAGTACCTTGTTCCAATTTCATCGGAGTCGAGGTTGATGGTATGCTTAACAGCGAAAGACGGAGAGATAGAGAACGATCTCGGAGTCCTGGAAGGAGGAGATATTGATGTTACAATCTTACTTTTGGCTAGTGCTAGGTGAATTACCGAGTTGCGCGAATAAGTATGTGTTTTGATAAATCAATCCGAGAATAGTAAGTGATGTGACATATGTGACGATTGAGAGGTACGATTATACCAAGTCGACGACCAGCGACGGAACTAAGCCTCTTCCAGTTGCCACTTCCTCCTCCTCCTCCTCCTCTTCCTCCTCCTCCTCCCCCTCGTCCTCGTCCTCGTCCTCGTCCTCCCCCTCTCGACATCCCTTCTCTTAACTTACTCTCCTCTTACTCTCATTCTCCTCCTCTCACTTGTCTCTTCAAATCCAGGTCTACTTTACTCTGTCCATAGGTTTCTTGCGTTCCTGCTCTTTGGTCTGGGTTTGGTGCCTAGCCTAGACTTCATTCCCTGTACTATTTTGACTTTTCCTCAAGATCACTGTTCTTCTCGCTCTTCATTCGATCGCCTCGATCTTACTATCGTTTTCACCTTTGGTAAAGTGTTTATTTCTTAACGGCCGTTGTCCGCTGTCTCCAGGCGGTCCATTGAAGTATCTTGCATCTTCAATATGTCGCTTATGACCACAGTCCCATTCCAGGACATCCAGAATGGGGATATTGGCGCAATGGACACCACACCTATACCTCATTCCATATCTCCTGGCTTTATGCCGAACCTCTTGTCTTCCTCTCTTCCCGCCCCTCCCGTACAATCCCAGCTGATGGACCCTCCCCCCATCTTTGCGAACATGGCCAATAATGCCGATGGAACAGCTACTACTCCGATGTGTGTGCCCACTATGTCTGAAATGGTGCCTCCAGTGTTCTTGAACGCAATGGATACTATGGTGCCCGCACAGCATATTCGTGCGGGCCCACCCGGCTTCTTGACTGATTTGCCTACCTTTGACTCCCTTGCAATTGGGCCATCCATTGAACACGCAATGAACCTTGAGCCTTCCCAAAACCATCAATCTTCCTCTGTCTCACCTCCTCTGTCCCAAGTACCATCTCCCTCCATCCATGGATCGGCATCATCGTATAGTGCAGGTGTGACCTCATCCCTCGAGTCTGCCTTGGATCCACCCAACCTTGCTACCCATCACCGCAGTCGGCCAAATGCATCCGTTTCGCCCGGGACAATCCCTACAGCTTTTCTAAATGCATCATCCCCGGGCCATCAGCCAACGGGCATGGCTTTTGCTGCTCCGGAAGCAGCGTCAGGCAAGCAGGAAGATCCGTCAGAAGTTAAAACCCAATTAATACTGGTAGACATGTTGTCAGAGTAAGTCTCCTTTCCTCTTCTGTTCATCATCTGAAATCGATCCCGATAAATTAGTATCGCACACACCGCTAATTCTGCGCGGGATGCTTGTGTCATGCATCACAACGCGGAAGCTAGTTCTAAAGTTGACGTACTTAAAGAGCGCATATCGCAAGTTTCACAGATGTTTGCAGGCATGATGTCTTTCTCAGGATCAGACACGCATTATTGTGCCCCATCGTACCCTCCGCCTCTGCACTCACCCGGATTACCCATCCCAGAGCAAACGTCTCTCAGCTTCCCGCCTTCAGCTATAATAACTTCTACTCGATCACCAATGGACGTCACTGACCTCCTCAATGTATCAGACCAGTCCCGTAAACGATGTGCTTCCGAATTTGAAGAACCTCGAACTCTCAAAGCTCCTAAAAGGGAACCCCAGGAAGAGATGCTCCTTAGTTTATCCGAGACATCTTCAGGTGTAGACAGCTCGCCGGCTTTCGCAGTGGCTGGAATATCCCTTCCCTCAGCAGTACCCAATCAAAGCATTCTAATGCAGCCACCATCTCGACCTCCATCCCGACCTCCAACTCCCCCCAATTTTTTTTCTACTCGTCCTAAGCAGGTCACCACTTCGACGTACACATCCATCATACCATCAGGTCCCCCACCCACAGAATTCGGCACTACAACAACATCCATCAATTCTACGCCTTCAACATTCCCCAGAATTCACACATCTTGGTCTGATCCCGTTATCCCATCCCGTCACCATCACTCCTTGTCTGCGGGTTCATTATCTGGTCCAGTTATACCTTTGTCCCCCACCACTCCAGTAGCAAATGGTATAGCGGAGACATTCTCTGCCCCTCCTTTGCAACAGTTGCCCCATCAACCTCTTACGGCAGGACCAACTGCCACCACAATTAGTCCGCCTATCGGAAGGATGTCACGATCAGGCTCGATCAATGGCGTGGTGCCCGGCTCATACGCCTTCAGTTTTAGGGACGCCTCTGGTCCATGGTCATGTAATGTGGACAGAGTACCTGGAATGTCAGTGCCATCATCAGCCCCACCTAGTTGGTTCGCTGGTAGTGAGGGCTCGGTCCCTTTAACGTCCCCTTCGGTCGTCACAGATGTTCCCGGAAATGTACTTACCGCAGTCCCTAGTACCCGTAATTCTCCTACTGATGGCGGTGATGACGATGACGATGAATCTGATGATAATGACGGTAGCACGTCAAAAACTGTTCACCATCATGTAAGCTTTCGTCATTTTGTGTGTGGCACAAATTAATTTAACGTAGGCGTCTACGGATGGTGCCGTTGGATCTTCATGTGGATCTGATGTACCTCAAGAGTATCGAGTCGAAGTGGATCGCATATTCTTTGAGTACCTTAACAAGATATGCTCGAACCGTGAGTATCGTCACTTGAACCAAAATATTCTAGGTGTTTCTCAATTGCGGTTTGTACAGTGGATGCAACTGATTCAAAAGGAGAACCTATCCACCAGACGCTGATGGCAAAGAAAATGCAACGGCTCGACGAATCGCCCGATTTCAGGCCGTTCAAATTTCGTATTCAAGCATTTACCCTTGCATTCCTGGAAGAGGTGAGCTGACATCATAATAGTATCGGACAGGGCTACATTTCATCCTATCCTTTAGCTTGCTAGGCAGGGATATCCAGAAGATAAAATTCCGATGAAGAAGGTCCGTCTCTTGACCTGGTGTGGATAGCATCCTCACCCAATTTCTACGTAAGGTTCGTAACTACCTGTGGCGACAACAGTATATCCTACGTTTCAACGAGGATGGGAAGAAAGCTAAATCGAAAGGAAATCACATTTGGAATATAGAAGCCAAGAAAACAGGGGATGGTAAATGGGAATTTCGCCCCTTTCATCGTAAACTGGCCGGGTCCCCACCTAGCGTCGCTTACTGCGGATTGAGATGGTCCTGGACACCTCGCGTTTGGGATCCTCAAGCATCGTGGCAGAACGTTCCTGTAGAATATAGTTCGCCCTCACTTCCGTCCTGGCTTTCGTGGAAAGATGATGAACTTTCTGGTACCCCCCCCCAGGACGCTGAGAGCTGCCGTATTATAGTCAATGCCAAAGTATGTCTACAAATTTTTACAGTTCTGACTAGACTGAATTTGTTCCCGCTGTTTCTAGTTTGTCCTGGATGGCCAGGAAGGGCATCTCTCACACACGTTTCACCTAACCGTTGCTCCTGTGTCCACAATCGATACGTCCTTTTCCCGATCTCGACGACCTTCTCTTGCAGGCGATCCACCCCGCCGGAGTACAAGTGATTCTGTCCTATTCCAAGCCATGCAACGGTCAGTCTATCTTTCCTGATATATGATGACGAGTTATTGCTTACCTTCTTGCAGCGCAAAGCCACGTCCAGCACAACTTATCGCGGCAGAATCCCCGGACAATAGAGTCATTCGTGTGCTCCAGAGCGTTGCACAACGTGTGACTGAGGAGGCCGAGTCGCAGCTTGTTTCTGCCTCCCCTCCCAAGCCAAGCGAGTTGCAAGACCTCGTGAAACAAAAACATGTTTTGGAGCAAACGGTGGATGCCTACGACAAGGCGATCTCTGGACATAAACCCCTGCAAGATCGGCGTCTAGCGGTTGCTGCCCAAAATGTTGTTGTTCAAGCCGCGCACACGGTCATCGCTGATCGGAGCGGCGGTGTCCCCGTGCAACAGTCGGAGACGACTGCCATCAAGAGTGTGACGGTTAGCGAACTGTCCGATGCCACACAGGATGCAATTGCACAAGCCGTGAAGCGAGAAGGATCGGCGTCAACAGAGGTTGATATCATCGTGGCCGCGACTTCAATCCTCAAATCACGTACAACAGGAAGTCCTGCACCACTGACCGATCCTTCTCAGGCTAGTCTACAACAGTTCGGTCACTCTTCGGGACCTGTACCGAGACTGATACCACAAACAACCAGCACATATCCTTCAACCCTTCCTTCAATGCCTGAATACATATAGTGCTCTGGCTACTGCGTGATTGGGACTAATTCTTTCGGTACTGATTTTCTTCTGGGTGCACAAGGGACTTCTATCAAACGTTTGGCATTTCATGATCTATTTTAGGTCCATAGACGGTGGTGATTGAATCTGCATTTTGTGCTAGTTTTACAAGGACACTGCAGTCAATAAAGGAATGAGGCCTCATCGCATGGTATTACTATATGAACAGCGTTTCGCACATTGTACAGTTGACAGCATCCAGTTCATTAGAGAAAGTGCAAGCATTGCACAACTTCCCAACGTGGAGTGGGGTGCCTTTGTCTGAGCTCGATGATGGACGATCTACACCACCAGCAAGAAGTGTACCTCCAAAACCCCTTCCTTCATCCTTCGGTCTGGCCTCACTGGAATCGGAGTCGCTCTCTAGCATCTCTTTTTCTTGCCGCACGTCCAGCACGTCATTTGCGTAGATATTCAAAGAAGTGACAGTAGCACTGTTATCAACAAGTTCGCATCCTTGGTGGAATAGCCGCTGGCAAATAGTTGGGATATTCAACTCGTCTTGAAGCTGTTCAACCTCAGCTCGAGCACAAGACGGCGAGGGGGGGCGACTTACCATGACCTTGACGTCCAAAACAGTAGTAGATTTGGAAATGGTTAGCCGCCGCTCCTTTGTTTCCTGTAGGCGGGTGGATCGGCGAACGCCAGACTCGCTAGAGTAAGTGATAGGTTTCAGCGTGTTGGAATCCGACCTGGCACCACGTAGACGGACGATGATTTCAGCCGTAGTCCAGTCGGTCTTCCTGTGTCAGGTGAGGTGCACATATACATATACATCGAATAGATCTCTACCTTCTAAGATTGCAGTCGGTACACACCGGAATGTCGTGTACAAATTCAGCCTCCATTTCATTGCCCCGACGGTGTTTCTCGACAGTAATTAAAGGGCCGCTCGGGTACCTAAAAAAGTGGTTCAGTTAGATCAATATATCGGGGTGTTGCGCGGACTTACAGTGTCTCCAAGACATCCCAATCGCTTCGTTTGATAATGGCCAGAGATGAGTCAAAATCGATCGGGGAATTAGGATCAATGGCAAGTAAATCATGTTCACAAATGAACGGAGTATTGTCAATTGTTTCAGGCCTAGCGTCTGTTGGGCGATTCAACCATTGCTTCCAGCTTTTCAGAAATTGAACCGGAATCAGAACGCAAGGCACATTCTCGAGGGGAGTCATATTTTTAGTTAGTATATTGTCATGCATGTGTCTCAGTTTCGCCTACGGAATGTTTAGAGGTTATGTATAGGCGAAAAAGTCTCTCACCTTTTCATCTTCTGCCCTTTTACGGAGTTCTCGTTTACTTTCCTTTGAGATATGAATAAGTGCGTCGCATACTGGGCAAGGCTCCGCATCAGTCGATAGTGGTTTCCAGGATGGATATAATGTTTGCAACAGCTGTGTGGCCTACGTTTTCCGAGATTGAGTCCTGCACCCTTATGGACAAAATGCGACAGACCTCCACAGATATCCTCCGGCGGGTAGTGGTATCAAGTGAGAGGCTTTGATGTTCGCAAAAGACATCGTCTTCAAAATTAGGGTCGTCGGGTGCTGGATCACCCTGGGATACGACGTGCATCTTGGGTTTTAGTAGCCTCCAATCTTTACAGGCGAGATCAGTGGTTGAACAGTCATAATCCTAGGAACATGCCTTTTAACCACTTTTTTGATATCCAGTATCCCTTGATGCCGAGCGAAACCTCAGAAATTTGGTCAAATTGACTGACCATTCGTGGATGATTAATTTGATAAAGACGCTCTATCGCTGACATTAATTTTAATTGACAAGAAGTCGAACATACGCGCCTCCAAATATTTCCTCTACGCAATCGCAGCAAACATCACCTGGGGTGAGAGTTGGCCGAAATTCGTAGCCAGTATTTGCGGCAATCTGCGAACAAGCATCCTGGGGTGCAACCGTCGAGACCAATCCACTGACAATTCAAGAGTGTACGGACTTCACTAAGGCGTTTGAAATTGTCCATCATACGAGGATCAAGACGTTGATGGATGCACAAGATATCATCTAATAGAATGCACTTCCGTTCGCCGGGAGTTCCATCGGGTGCTCCGTTATCGGCAGCCATAACGGCAGGTTCATGACTCTGGTATAGTAGCCAGGTCGCCAAGGCCTGCTTGCTAACAATGACAGATTTCTAGACGGTTTCAGATGAATACACCAGAAGCTGTGGTAATTTCACCACTGACTTGATGGACAGAACTAACATTCCAAGTGCGATAGATATTCATAACCGTATTCCGTCGCTGTTGGAAACGACCTCTAAGCAGATTCTCCCTAGGGCACACGGCTAAGCAAAGCACCAAGCGAAACCGAAGGATGGTGATACCTCTTGGTATAGGCTTTGCAAGCCTCATCACGGGCGAAATTGAATGCATGGACAGCTTTCAAGGCGTGGGAAGGTGGCAAGGGGACAGCTTGAGCGTTAACAGGAACAGTTATATTATTCGACGCTGACTTGGAGGCGCATGGACGTCCCACGCCTGGAAGGGTATGGCTTGGAATGCGGGTATAGACAAGCATGTAGGCATCCTTGGACGAGATACGTCTGAAGGTCAAGAGTTGCGAAGTCAAACCAGGGGTGTATGTAAAGGAAGGAAAACAAACCTATTGTCAATTTCTTCACCGGGCTGATTACTTGATGAAACAGGTATTCTGCCGTCATTTCAGTAATTTGAAAGGAGAACAATCCTAATGGCTGACCCGTTGGCTTCGTCTGTAGCATCAATCCTAGGTCTCTTCCGACCGTCAATGCGGTTCTCCCGTCGCTGAAGTCCCGGTGGTCTTGACGGGGATTAGATTTAATCGGCTTGGGGACATAGGCATCACTTCACTTCTCATTATCACCCTCGATTTCAGCCTTCGTCTTGGACTTTGCACCTAGTCTCTTTATTTTTGATACAGCTTCATCGTTGAATTGAAACCAGGACTGACTCCTGTACGTGAGTTAGTTACGAAGCTGACAAAGCTTACAGATATTCGTACATGGTGTCGAAAACTTGGGCTTCGTAATGACCATGATACGCACTCGAACCCTTGTGCAGCAATACTCCGCGTAATTCATACAGATTATGGCTCTCATTTTGGGCCAGGAATCCTTTCTTGTTAGCGGATCGAATAAATCGGTTCATGTCAAGAATAGTTGGAAAAGATAGTGTATGCTTTGATTTCTTGCGCTCCATGGTCGAGATGGCATAAACGAAACGAAGCAAAGAAAAATGTAGAACCGGAGGTAGCTCTCGAAGCTCAATGTATCGAGTTGCATCTTGAAGACTCTCACATCGTGCACATAAGTACCTGAGAGAGGATGTTCAGGTGTATTTCCTTTTTGAAACAATCAACAAACTGATTATCTCCCGACAGAGTTTCCGGTTGAAGGAATGCAGCTATCCGGCTTTCT
>Ga0179587_10001191_pt1 | contig 11633 bp, 13 predicted proteins | sample CZODoug2_1_08_16_FD_185932 | JGI IMG/M metagenome (GOLD analysis project Ga0179587, IMG submission 185932) | Vadose zone soil fungal communities from Angelo Coast Range Reserve, California, USA - CZODoug2_1_08_16fungal | ecosystem: Environmental > Terrestrial > Soil > Vadose zone | place: USA...
GTCTTGTAAATGTCCTCGCAGCTCCGTGCTCGAATGTGAGGACATGCTCCCGCAAATGCCCACCGAGAGATGATCGCAACGAGGAAACGACCAGATGTAGCCTTCAAACTGCGGCAAGAACTTGATGGTGATGGCGTCTCTGGTCTGCGGCACGAAGTAGCCTTGCGTCATCTCCAACTCGTCCCGTTGTAACGCCCGTGTTTCGGGAACCAGTTGATTGCGCGCACCGGCCGCAAGTACCAGAAAATCGGCTTCTTTCCATTCGCCTTCCACGCAATAGCGCGGCTTCGCGGTAGTCGTGTCCACGCTCATCACGCGGGAACGTTGCACGTTGCAACCAGCGTCCCGTGCGCGGTCCAGAAGCATGCCGTTGAGCACCGTTCGTGAATAGATCACGATCGGATGGGGCATTTCGAGCGTGGCATGATGTTCTTCGCTGCTGATTAGCTCGACGGAATTCACCAGTTTTTTGGGATACGAATTATCGAGCAGGAAAGGGAAGCACTGTATGGCTTTATGCGTCAGTCCGCCGCCGCAGGGTTTTTCCCACGCCAGGTGCTCGTCAAAAAGATTGACCTTATGGCCCGCGCGCGCGAGCTGCTCACCGCACATTGCGCCGGACGGTCCCCCGCCGACGATTGCTATCTGGGCCATGGTCGTGTCTCGCTGAGCGCCATCAATTCCGTCCCTGAGCGCGGAACCCCCGCCTTGAGTTCCTTCGGTGGCGGGTCCTAACGTGATGGGCCGTTAGGTGAGGGGAAAGATCACCAGGCAAAAGCCCGCGAGGAGTATAGCACCGAATAGCGCCGCCGCCCCTGCAGAACCGGTTTCACTACGCACTATGTCCATACCCCTCCGCTGTATCAAATTGAACACCGCCATGTACAGCGACAGCAAGCCCATCAGGATTTCTCCGTTGTGCAGTATCAAGACGCCGGCCATCAGGGCTCCCCAGGTGATGAGCCTCAAGGTCAGAACAAGGGCCAGCCGGGGCCATCTCTTTCCGCTTTGCACCGGGCCGAGCAGCGTCTCTTCCGCGAGGTGATACGGAAGCAAGACCGCCAAGAGAAACGGGAAGCGTGCGCACTTTGCCGCAGTCAGCCAGGCCTCGTAAAACGTCAAATCAAACCACGCGGTGGCGAGTAGCAGTAGCACGAGCCCGGCGAATGACGCCGCGAGCAAGTGGCGAGGGGAACTCGCAAGTGCCTCCCGCACGGAACTCCAATGGATCAAGGTCAGCACTGCCCCAAGAAGGAGCAGGAAACTGGCAAGATAGTCCCCCTGAAAAAGCCCGATCCTTTTCAACGGAATCCAGAATCGCAAGAGAATCACGATCACTAACGAGCCAGCCGCAAATTCCAGTACAAGTCGTGGCATGCCGATTACGGTGCCAATCCCAACGAGTTCTGTGCCCGTGTTTTTTCCAGCAACTTCTCGTAGAAAAGGTCCGGCGATCAGCAGGATGCCTACGAAGCCGGCCAGGGCTCCGATAAGCGGCCGATGAGAAGGCAACGCCGCGGTCGGAGCTAAATGTAGGACTTGTGCCGCCCAGTTCTGTGAAGCGCGCATTGCGGCCCCGCTGAAAAGAACGCTGAAGTGCGACGCGCCGGGGATTTCCAGAAATTTCGAGGTCGCATCGCGTCGCAGGGCAACCAGATCGGCGGCGTTGCCGCGCATCGACTCCAGTTCGCGCGAGCCAACCATCACGAGCGAATCTGGTGGAAGTTCCGGCGGATCCCTGAAAAGCAACTTTTCCGTAGTTACTCCGTGCGCCGCTCGCATGGGCGCCGGCGAGATGGCAATCAAGCCCGCAACGGGCACGCGGGAAGCGACTCGCTCCGCGATAGCCCCGCCCATCGAATGTCCTGCAAGAATCGTACGTTTGGCATCGATAACTGCACGTGAAATCAGTTCGCGCAGTAGTGCCTCCCCGCACTGTTCCGCTCGCGCCGGAGAAAACGGCCCCGGTGTGCGCCCGTGTCCAGGTAAGTCCGGAACGTACACGCGAAGGCCCTGCTCGGCAAATCCTCGCGCGAGGTACGACATGATTTTCTTGTTCGCCGAAATTCCGTGGAAAAGCAAAACCGCTCCTTGCGAGCCTTCCTCTTGCTTTTCCGCGATCGTGGTCTCCAGCCGGCAGCCCCCGGCATCAATCAGAAACGTCCGTTCCCGGTACCGCGTCGGCACCGCGAGCCACACTCCGACGCCGCAGAGTATGACACCTGCAAGCGCCCGGATGCCCTGTCGTGATTTCATCGCCCGCCGCCAGTAGTCGGTCAGTCTCTGATTTGCGCGTTAATCTGGCAAGTGGATTACTTCCGAGCAGGGGACGGCGTTTTACGCCGTCAGTGGTGACAGGAAACAAACGACTTACGCGTTTGTTTCCTGGAGAGTTGCCCGTTATTCAGACATGATCAGTCCGGCCCGCATGGTCACTACCGACATTATGTGGGTTCATTACCGCCGATACTGCTGGTCGCTTACTGCTCCTTCTGGTCGAATAGCTGCTATACGTTAAGAGCGACGTATTTGTTGCAACGAATATCGTTGTAACTCATCTAAGGATGTCGATAGGGATTCGTAACGCAACTTGAGACAAACGAGGGAGACAAGCCATGCCATACAGCATATCGACCTTGCTGATCCGCAATCTTCGTGATGTCTTCGGTGAAAACGATCCCGCTCGCCGGCGCGCCGCCATCGACGAGATTTACACTGAAGATTGCGTTTTCTACGACCCCAGCAAGGGAGTCTATCGTGGCCGTGACGAAATCGACCGCATCGCGGGCGCGATCAAAGCTACTCACCCTGAATTCCGATATCAGCCAATTACCGAGCCCGCGGAATCGGGCAATGGCGGGCTGGTCCGCTGGATATCGGGCCGCCCGGGTGAGGCGCCAGCTTACGCCGGGACCGATTTCATCATTGCGCAGGACGGCCGGATCGCCGCCGTTTATCTCTTTTTCGACAAGCTACCGTGAGCTGGACTCTGCCGTGCGACGTCCTGTGCTTAGGATTGGCAAACGGCGGGAGGAATATTTCGCGGTCGCTCAAGCTGCTTTGCTTGAAGCGAAACTTCGGAAATCTATCGGCAATCCAGGAGAAAGGCGGCTATCTCCTTAGGCAACGGGAAACGAGCGGTTTGTCGGCAACTCTTACCTAATCTGATCGTGGAAGAGTAGCGCGTTTGTCGGTACTAACCCGACGGGGGAGCTTATAACTTCCGCGTTGCCCGTAATCCGTCCAAGATCGATGCCAAAGCGCGGAGAGCGGAATTCGAATTGCTGTCACTCGTGTGTTCGATAAGGCCGTTAGAACGAAGCCGCCCGGCATCGGCGAGGGCCACAAGAAAGCCTTTCCCAGCGGCAAACTCTGACCGCCTCGTCGAACTGCGGCAAAACCCCGACTAAGCGGCCTCACCTTCACTGCCAGCTAACTGCCCCCTTCCGCGGCTTGGCAGGCTACGCCGACTGCGTAGTCACGAGATCGAAGGAGGAAGTGAGCTCGATTGCCTCGTGCAGTGTCCGATATAGGGGGCAGTGCATCGCATAATTTCCGTGAACGCGTGCAACGGTTTCTCTTGCCTGTTCTGGCGCTTTCAGGCGCATAGCCACGTGGATGCGCCTGATCACCAGCACACCTTCCTCTGTTTCCACCTCCCCGGTCACATCTGCCGTCAAGCGCCCATTACTGGCGTCAATGTGGCGCGCCTCCAGCGCGCCTCCGAAGGTACCCATCATTCAACCGGCGGTTGCTGAAATGACGTAGTCGATCGTAGAGGAGTGCGGCTCCTCCAGTTTCGCAGGGTCAATCTTGTAATGTTCAGCGATGGCCCCATGAACACTGAATATTACCGACTTGGATTCCCCGGGCAGCTGCGCTATGCGCAGGGGCCCCTCGCGGCGTTCGATATGGGACTTCGAAACGTAAACCACGTTACTCACGGTGTCCTCCTTCCAGAGGCCTCATCCTACTGTGACATCACTCCAGGATCTATTTGTGTTGAATCGCCTTGGGAGATCTCTTCAAGTCAAGCGGGCGAATCTGCAGCTCCCATGTTACCGGCACCGACGCGGGGGGATAGCAAGTCGTTCTATCGCAGGCCTGATATTGCAGCTCTCCTAAAATAGAAACTGTCTTTCCGGCGGAGAACAGCGCGCTGGCGCCATCTCTCACTTTAGAGACATCGACTGTGGCATCCTGAGTGATTCTGAAGTTGCCGTCGAAAACCGGCACTTCTTCTTTAATTGCCTCCAAGTAGAGGGTCTTGGGCGGCGGGTAACTCACAGGCGCTAGTTCAATTCCGGCGGAGCTGTGCAAGATGAGCTGGATTGGCTTGTAGCCCTGCACTCCAGGAGAATAGACGTGAACATCAGGCGGAAGATCGATGTCCGCGGTCAACGTGACCCGGCTACCGGGGACCACAGTGCGATCCGATTGTGAAAGAGTGACTCGAAGATGGGGCGCTTCGACGGTTTGGCTCACTTCCTCGGTTAATTCGGGGAAAAGCTTCCCAATGACATTGTTGGCGGTGAAGCGGTTCGTGTACTTAGCCTCGAAATACTTTTCGCGAATAGTTCCGCTCTCGTCGATATAGAAAAAGCCGGGGTGCGCCATTCCTTTGGTCATGCCTTTGGCTTCTGCGTTAAGGACGTTAAAGCTGCGAATGACCTGAGAATTGGGATCAGCCAGCATCGGAAATTCGATTTTGTGCCGCTTGGCAAAATCCGTGAGGATCGCTGGACTATCGTAGCTTATTGCAGCCAAATAAAGCCCCTGCTTTTCGAACCTATCTTTGGCGTTTTGCAGCTGCACGAGCTGCGTTTTGCAGAAGGGTCACCAATCGGCGGAACGAAAGAAAAGGAGAACTGTCCCTTTTGGACCCGTCAGTGTTTTGTTGGACTGCTCGTGCCCGAACTGATCCATCAGGGCGAATGCCGGCGCTTGTTGGCCGATCTCGCGCCCAATTGGCCGAGCAACAGCGTCGCTGGTTTGGCGGCTTTCCTGCCCGCTCGCAAGAGTAAGCAATCCGAAAGAGATCAGGACAGCAATGCCAGTTTTCACGTTTGCTCCAGATTCGACTTCATTCCTTTGATTCATTCGAGCTGTCGAGCCGAAATGCGTATCACCCCAAACTGACGTCCGAGGAAATTTGGGTCGAGCCCACGATCGGGCGTTGAAAATTGCGCGGCTGACTGGGAATTCCGCCGAGCGACAAAGTTATTTCGTGGTTCTGAGCCAGAACCGGAAACGTAACAACTAGGAATGCCAAGAATAGAAAGCCGAACCAGCGAAGGCTGGATCTTAGGTTGAACCTTGTTTCAGCCATTTTGTCGTTGCTCTTGAACTCTACAACGGCCCTTTTCATGGCACTCGCGTGTTTCTGTCAGGATTGGGCGATTCACCGCATCAGCAGCCCAATCATTTGCATTTGGCGTCAGCATAAGTGCGGTCGTATGAAGCTTCTCGTTCAGGGCTGGAGCGAGTCCGCGTGCAAGTTGCAGCACCTGTTTTTGACTAAGGTCAGAGATAACGAAGGCGAAGTATTGCGCGGATTCAAATCCCGCTATTTTCATCCCACTCAGGTGATCTTCGTAAATGCTGAGTCCGGCGGACTCGGCACTGGCGAGGAATTTCCCCTTCGGAAGGCTGGCTCCGTTCCTTTCGGTGAGAATTACGGAGAGAATCGTCCCCTGGCCTCGCGTGATGAAGTGAACGTACTTGCGGTTACTGCCTGGTATTGAACAGACATGTCCTTCCAGAACTTCAAATCCGGGGAGCCGCTCCTGCACAACCTGAAGGAGAGGGGCATACGGAGCGCCGAGCTTTTTGCGAATCTGGTCCGGCGAATTGGCGAGCTCCGGATAGTTATGGCCCTTAATGGCGCAAATCAGATGGTCGCTTACACCAAGCTTCAGAATGCTTGCGATTAGCTGTTCACCACGGTACAAACTTAACCACTCTCCCGCGAACAGGCTGAACAGAAGAAATGCAATAGCAGCCAGCCCGACAGCCCAGCGCCTTCCGTTTGTGCGCACGAGATATCGGGGCTGAGACTCACGCAGCTTGCGCAGAACACCCGCACGGACGGAGTCGGACACGGGTTGTTTGGCAACAGCTCGCTGCAACGCATCGCGAACCCGCATACGTGATTCCAGATCGCGCGAGCAGGCTTCGCAACTCTCCAGGTGACACACTATTTCAGTCGCGGTTTCCACCAGAAGTTCATTGCTTAGATATGAATCAAGTTGCTGGCGTATCCGCTCGCATCGTTCGGAGTCAAAACCCAAGGTGTTCATGCGGTCTCCGCTGCGCCAGCCTGCTTCGGACACGGGTCGATACCATACGACCGGGCCACTTCCGCCAATTCTTGCCGCAGGAGCTTCCTTCCTCGGCTCAATCTCGACATCACCGTTCCCAGTGGGATTCTCAAAGTTTCCGCAATCTCCTTATAAGAAAACTCCTCAACATCCGCAAGCAGGACGATTTCGCGGAATTCCACGGCAACCTTCTCCAGTGCATTCAACACGTCCTCGTCTCGAATTTCCTGAGGCACAACCGGCTCGGCCGCGAGCTCGACCTGACCATCCGGATCGTCGATCATCACGACTCGCGACGTCTTCACCAGCCTTCGCCGCACGTGATGCAGACGATGAAACATGATCTTAAAGAGCCATGCCCGGCAGTTCGTACCCATCTCGAAACGATGAAATGACTTCCATGCTTCCAAATAGGTATCTTGGATCAGGTCCTCAGCCTCATGCCGGTCCCGCAGGAGCAGCGACGCCGTTCGATAGAGATCAGCAAGATGCGGCATCGCCGCACCCTCGAAGTTTTCAATTTGAACCTTCGGACGAAAAAACAACTCACGCTCCCCAAAAGCTTTTGCGTACAAGGGCGGCGGCGGGGAATGGCAGTCCCCGGCGCCGCCGCGACACGCTACTGATTTCAATCAATTGAGCCGAGCGGCCACACCACACACGATGACCGGACCAGCGCTGCCGAACGGCGCACCGTTAGGCCCGGTGATGTATCCGTCTCTAGCGAGCTTCAAAATGCGGAACTCCTCGGTCAGCAGACCGCGATAGCCTTTGTCGATGGCGTCTTCGGTCCACTCATAGAGGTTGGCGTCCCAGACTGGGCTGTAATCCCTGGCGGTTGTAGGGATTCCGCCAAAGGTGTTGTTAGGCCGATGCCCGTCCAAGAGCGCCGCGGACAGGCCCTGGCGCTGCGGATTGTTGCAGCCGCCTTTGGATTCGCCGTTCGTGGCGATGAAGATGCGCTCGACGGCGCTGCGAGAGATGTCGTCGATCCCGACCTCGAGCCTCCGGAGGCGCGGAGCGAAAGTGTTCCCCTCGATGGCCGATACTGTGGGATCGCTTGATTCGGTCGAAATATAGAACACCGGTTTGCCAAAGCTAAAGCCGTTGATCAAGCTCAGCGTGACTGATCGATTTACCGGATCAATGGCCACCACTTGATCATGTACGAGAGCGTAGTTCGGGTTTCCGTTTGGAAAGTTGATCAACCCATCTTCGACCGCGGCGGCAACGACGGGTGCATCGTAAATGATGCCATCGACGTTGACCAGCGGGCTGTAGTCGGCATCGCCAATCGAGCCCGGCTGGGCGACGCTCGGTGGGAACGGTCGATCCTCAGAACCAGGCGCCACAGCTCGGTTGGGGCTGAAATCCACAACGCCAGACTCGAAGAGAAATGTTCCGTCAGCCTGCCGCGTGGCCAGGCGGGCGGCGTCGCCGGCGTTCGGCAGCTTTTTAGAGAAGTTCACGCCAAGACGCGTCGCCTCGTCTTGGTTGCCGGCGTCAAGGATGATGTACCACGCGGGCTTCGGACCAGACGGCGTCTTCACGGCGCCCTTGAAGAGAGGCAGCGTAATCGTCCCTCTGGGGTTGCCGCTGGGGACGTTTATGCCGGTCAGCGCCTCGATTGGTATGTCGAATTTGCCCGACTTCAACAACTGGACAGGCCCTGCCAGCTCCGGGTCCGTCAGCGAATCGGCTGGCGGAAACTGGGATATGTCGACTTTCGTTCCTGTGGACGCCAAGGGCGGGATGATGTTGCATCCGGGGCCAGGCCCATTAGCTGCGGGCCCGGGACCGTTTCCCGCTAGTACAACTCGCCCTTCTCCGTCCTGTCTACCTTGCGCGGACGCCGCGCCCGGCAGAAGTATGCCCGTTGCAAGCGCCATTGCAGAGACGCACGCCATCGTTCTTCGGCCGAGACTACTTCCCTCACAACTTGGATGATTCATCAGACCCCCTTAAGGTCAAAATTAAAAGTAAAGATCTATGTGGCGGGCGGCTCCCTCAGCCATCGAAACGGGGCAGAACAGCACCGTAACTGGCCCACAAGCCCTCACAAGGTATGAATACCAATCCGTTGTTCTTTTATTCCCGTCATGCTCAATGGGTGAGCGCCCGACCGCGCGAGAAGCGAAGACCGAAAACAGAGTTGAGATTTTTCTTCGCGGAAACGCAAAAGGTGAGAACGAGTTCTGGACCAGTGGTCGGCTAACTGGAAGCTATCCGGCTTCGACAGCGGGATTAGTCCGCTGAAGTCGGCTTGTAGGAAGTAATCTCCGCGCTTGGCATCGACTCACGGGGTATCCGGAAACAATCCCCTTGCCTGCTACCAATGTCCTCTCGCTCGACGACATCAACCTGCAGGGAGGTACGCTGGTTACCTTCATCTGGCTCGCGGTGCTCTTTGCGTTGAGCGGCCAGTTGAACGAGCTCGGCTTCATGGGCTACGTCGGAGAGCGGCTGACGTCCCTGCTCGGTGGCATCACCTGGCCCATTGCTTACGTTGTTCTGCTGGTGCTCTACGTATTGATGCACTACATGTTCGTCAGCCAAACCGCGCAGATTTTAGCCCTCTTCGACGTTTTCCTTGGAGTCGGCGTGAAGACCGGCGTTCCCGCACACTTAATGGCTTTTGCTCTACTCATTGCCAGCAGCTACTTCTCGACAATCACCCCGCAGGGCGGGAGCCAAAACGTCATCTTCGTCGGGAGTGACTACCTTACTCAAGGTGAGCTCTACCGACTTGGACTGCTGACCACGGTGTTCTGTCTGCTCGAATTCTTGGTGATCGGAACGCCGTGGTTGCTTTTCGTCGCGCGGTGACGCGGCGTTCAAGAGGAATCTGCCGGAAGCCGCACAACCACTTAAGCAATGGCATTCTAGGACCACGCAAGCCTCGCAGACGGGGTTGGAAATAGCGCGGATTGGGACACAGCCTCTTGAGACAGACTGCGAAGCCGGTCCATCAGCTGTATAAGGTGTGGACGATCTGCCTCTTTTATCGCCGTGAATCTCAGTCCCAGTCCACGCCCCGGCGCGACGTGCCGCACTATACCTTCGGTCCTGATCTGTCCTTCTTGAACACAAAAATGAATCTCCGCCCTCGAATCGATGGGCCTTGCCTTTGGAGTGTCGAGGAACACACCACCAAGGCTCACGTTCTGGACTGGTGATAAGTCGGCACGCCCATCAGATAGCCAGTAGACCCAGATCCCTGGGGGTGTCTCGATCCGTGAGCTAAGCCGCCGTGAAGGGCAAACAGCATGTTCCAACATGAGGTACCTCCTCTAAGTCGTTTCGTAGATAGCCGAGGGTGGGACGGCGAGACTGCTACGACTTACTAAGGTACGCAACTGTCAATTTATACAGGCCCCTTTCGCTTGCCGGTTGGACATCAAGCGCTACTGCCATATGCGCTATGCATAGGACCAAACCAACAAGGGAGTGGGTCAGCGAAAACGGTTTGTTTTTACTGGCAGACATTTGGTCGTCGAGTTACCGGAAGTACTACCTGGGGAACTTCTGGGAGCGGCGGGTTGATGCGTTCCCTGTCAGCACAAATCACCGACGCGCGTCCCTTCAATCTCGCCCGAACCAGTCCCCTTGCAAGAAAGTGTAAACGTCAGCTTCTCGGATTTCCAGTCTTTAGGGGAACCCTCGGCGAACGCAGTTGAAACCACCCCGGCAGATGAATGGATTGTCGGAAGCACAATGAAAGCCCGAGTTTCCCACGGGCAATTCCCCCCCTGGTGGTACTTTTGCCAGTTCCCAAAGGGTCTCGCTGGCCCTATGCTTCAAACAACTGTAATCTACGGGAGGATCTGGCTCAAGACACCCCGATCCCGGAAGAATGGCGTTCAAGCCTCGATTCTTTTGCCAAAGTCGACGGGACAGTCTTCCCCGAGCCGCCCATGGAGGAAGGAATCGCCCATTTCTGCTCAGAGAGAAGCTAAGCCTGCCTCGGGGATTGCTGCCATGTCCCTGGACCTGAGATCACACTTCCTCGATGGACTGCCTCCGGCTGATCACAAGACAATCTTGGCAGCTGCAACACGGCGGCGATTCTTCGCCAATTCCGTGATCACAAACCAGGGTCAACCTGCCGACCATCTTTTCCTGCTGACGAAAGGACTCGTAAGATTTTTCCTTGTTACTGAAGAGGGCCGAAAGCTTCTGTTTCGATGGCTTGGACCAGGAGATCTATTCGGCGGTCGGACTATTTTGTCGAACCCTTCTTCTTATCTTTTCAGCACAGAAACAGTAACGGACGGCTCGGCGTTGGTGTGGGATCGCCCCACAATTCGAAGCTTTGTCGAAAGGAATCCCAGGTTGCTGGAGAACGCCTTGTTAACTGCATCAGACTACGTAGCCTGGCATGTCACGTCCCACATAAGTTTAGCCTGCCACACGGTTCGGCAGCGAGTTGCTCAAGTACTCGTGACCCTTGCCCGCACTATCGGCCAGGAAACGCCGGATGGTGTTGAACTCCAGATCACAAACGAGGAGTTGGCTAACGCGGCGAACATCACGCCATTCACTGCAAGCCGCCTGATGAGCAAGTGGCAACGTGACCGTGCCTTAGTAAAGCGTCGCGGCAAGGTTCTGCTTCGATCGCCTGAACGGTTGCTCCTGCCTACGATGTGACCGCGACTCAATTTCTGTGTTGGTTTCCCTCTGCCGTTCCATCCCGCAGTTGCCCCCTGAGCAAATTTAGCCTTCTCATCAAAGAAGATGAACGTGCGTTCAGGACTATCTGTGCAGAACACCTCAGCCATTTGTAGGCGTGAGTCTGCATTTGCTCGCCAACTTCCCCACATGCCCTTCACGGCTCTGTATGCCCCGGAATCACGTTGAAGGTCCGCCGTGGCCCTGTATGGATTGACAGTTCCCAACCCGCCAACCTCTACATAAACTCTTAGTAAGAGGGCTGTGGTCAAGATTCGGCCCGGCGGGCAGCATGCAACACCTTAAAAAGGAAAGGAAGGGGGCCCATGCTACGAACTGCGTCTGAAAACACAAGTGAGCGGATTAACAGGAAAGCTTTGTCTTGCTTCCTCACTTCCATAATGCTGCTGATGATTCTGCCTGTGTCTGCTGGGGACAAGGAGAAAGACGAAGACACACTTCGGCAAGCAAGCTTAGTGTTGCAGGGCTTCCTCAACAGCAACAACATCTCGCTGACCTCGTTGTCAAAGGCTAATTGCGTTCTCATTCTACCTAACGTAAAGAAGTTCGGTTTCGGTATCGGGGGCAGCGGTGGCCGCGGTCCTTTGCTCTGCCGCAGTGGCCAAGACTTCGACGGCAAGTGGT
>Ga0179587_10001193_pt1 | contig 11615 bp, 12 predicted proteins | sample CZODoug2_1_08_16_FD_185932 | JGI IMG/M metagenome (GOLD analysis project Ga0179587, IMG submission 185932) | Vadose zone soil fungal communities from Angelo Coast Range Reserve, California, USA - CZODoug2_1_08_16fungal | ecosystem: Environmental > Terrestrial > Soil > Vadose zone | place: USA...
AAGTTCATGGTGGTCGCCAACTACGGCAGCGGCAGCGTCGCGGTGCTGGCCATTGCGCCGGACGGATCGCTCGAGGATCAGCATCAGCTGGTGGCCTTGCGGGGCGAGCCAGGTCCGCACCAGACCGAGCAGACGAGCTCGCATCCCCATGATGTGGTTTTCGATCCGTCCGGCCGCTTCGTTCTGGTTCCCGACAAGGGCCTCGATCGCGTATTCGTGTTTCGCTTCGATGCGTTGGGCGGCCGGTTGTCCGCCGTACCGGAGGCTCTCCGGGCGCGTCCCGGCGCGGGTCCGCGACATCTTGCGTTCCATCCCACACAACCGATCGTGTGGGTCCTCAACGAGCTCGACAACACGATCGCGACTTGTCGATGGGACGCCGCGCGCGGCACTCTTGAGCCCCTTGCGGTCACGACCACGCTGCCGGCCGACTTTGCCGGCAGCAGCACGACCGCCGAAATCGCGCTCTCGCCGGACGGCCGCTTCGTGTATGGCTCCAACCGCGGCCACGACAGCGTAGCGATTTTCGCCGCCGACGGGAGATCGCTGACCTCGATCGGCTGGCAACCTACCCAAGGCCGCGGCCCGCGCTTCATCGGCCTCGACCCGGCCGGGCGCTTTCTCCATGCGGCCAACGAGCGGAGCGATACGGTCGTCACCTTTCGGGTCGACGCTGGCTCCGGCAGGCTCGCGCCCACCGGTCAAGTGATCGCGAACGGGAGCCCGGTCACCCTCGTGTTCGCCGGGAGGCGATGACGGCGCGCGCAGGCCGAGCGGACAAAGCGGCGATCGAGAGGTTTGTGAGGAGCCCTATTCCACACTACTCGCTGCACAGAGGCAGCGGCTCCGATGCGGCATGTTCGTGCCAGCCGAGGATGCGGTGGCGAGCGACGCACCTTTGGAGCATTATGTCTGAAGCATCATGGCCGGTTGGGGCTGGCAGAGGCATTGTCATGTTGAACATTCCGACTGAGTTGCTCAGAGCCCTGGTGACGGTCGTCGAAATGCGTAGCTTCACCAAAGCTGCCCAGTCGCTCGGGGTGACGCAGCCGGCGGTCAGCGCGCAGATCAAGCGGCTGCAATATTTGCTTGGCTATGAGGTTCTCGACAAGAGCGCGCCTGGTGTGAGCCTGACGCCGCGCGGCGAGATCGTCGCCAACAACGCGCGCCGTCTGCTCTCCGTCAACGACGAGATCGTGCAAATGGCAAGCGGCCGCGCCGCCGGGCCGTGCATCCGGGTGGGGGTTCCGCGCGACTACGCCGGATCGAGACTCCCCATGGCCCTGGCCAAGTTTCGCGAGCGATGGCCCGGCGTCACCTACAATGTCAGCAGTCAGGGCGCGGATGACATGCTGCGCGATCTCGAACAGGGCGAGCTCGACCTCGTCTTGGCGGTGTTTGCCGAGGAGCCCAAGATCACGGCGCGTCACATGTGGACCGACGAGGCGGTTTGGGTGCACAGCAGCGCCACAAAGTTCGATCCCGATGGCCCGGTTCCCCTCGTGTCCTACGGCGGGGACAGCGCCTGTCAGCGTCTCGCAGTCGCGGCGCTCCATCGCGCGGGCCTCGACTGCAATTTTGTGTTCACGGCCCATAGCCTGGTGAGCCAGACGGCCGCCGTTGAGGTCGGGTTCGGCGTCATGGTCATGCCCCGCAGCCGCGCCATCAGAAATCGCCTCAGCATCTGGGAAGACGGGCCGTTGCCGAAGCTGCCGAAGCTCTACGGCGCGATCTGCATCAGAGAGAGCGGCGCAGGCGGCACCGCCATCGCGGATCTGGCCGACTATCTCAACGACCAGATACGTGACAATGCCCGCTAGAGTCCGGTCCGCTCGACTTGAGCCGCCGCCATCGGGTGGGCATTGCGTTGGTTCAAAGCATCACCAGACCCAGTTGCGCAGCCCTGGTGACCGCTTCGGTCCGGCTATCGGCATCGAGCTTGGCCAGAATGGCGGCGACATGAAACTTCGCAGTGTGGAAGGAGATATCCAACCGCCGCGCAATCGCTTTGTTGGAAGCGCCATCCGCCATCGCGGCCAGCACCTCGAGCTCGCGGGGCGTCAGCCGTGCGCCGGCGGCTTCATTGCCGTCGGGCAACTCATTGCCGTCGGGCAACCCATTGCCGCCGTCAGGCAACCCATCGGCAAGCGACGTGATGGCCACCGAGCCGCCACCATTGAGCAGCATCGCCATGAGCTCGCGCGGCAAGACCGCGAGGCCGCTGCGGACCGCCTTGATTGCGGCCACAATTTCCTCGCGCTCGGCCGAGCGCGGCAGAACGGCCCCGGCACCGGCATGAAAGGCCTCGATGGCGTCCTCCGGGTCGGCTCCCTCAACCAGGACCACGAAGGCGGTCCGGTCGTGGCGAGATCGCCAATCGGACAGCTGGTCGCTCGGCGGCGCATCCGCCAAGACCGCGTCGAGCTGGTTTTGATCCATCAGCCGGAGGACGACCGCCGGATCGTCCGCAAGGCCCACGAGGGTGACGGTCGGATCTGCGCACAGCATCTGCTCGAGGCTGCGGCGCCGGGCTGGATCAGTGGAGAAAATCGCGATGGCGACCATGGCGGCCCGGCATCGTCAGCTATTCGACGTCAGCTATTCGGCGGCGACATTCTGCCCTCAAGCAATGGCGCGCTCCCCGATGACGACCTTGAACGCGGTCGGCGCGCCGCCGCGCAGGACCCCGAGATCGACTGTATGGCCGACGCTGTCGGGCCCGAGTGAATGAATGACCTCACGAACGCGACCGACCGGCTTGCCGTCCCAGGCCGTGACGATGTCGCCGACCAGCAACCCAGCACGGGCCGCCGGCCCATCCGGATCGGTACTCACGACCAGAATGCCGCGACCGCTGCCGGAAGACGTGGCGTCATGGGAAGGGAGCCGCACGGGCTGCAGGCCGGCGCCGAGATATCCTCGGAAAACGTGGCCTTTCGCCACGAGCTGATCGACGACGCGATTGATCGTCGAGGTCGGAATGGCGAGTGCGCGGCGACGCGGTCCCAAAACCGCCATGCCGGCAACACGCCCCTGCGTATCGACGAGGGCGCCGCCTTCCGCAACCGGGCTGAGCCGCAGATCCAGGCGGATGAGGCTGTCGATGGAACCACCGCGAAGGCTGTGCCATGGCCCGCCCGCGACGGCGACGATGCCGAGGCTGACGACGGGCGCACCTTGGTGATCTCCGATCGCCAGGACGACGTGACCGGCGCGCAGCGATGCGGCGTCGAGCGTCGGCGCGGTCCCCAATCCCTCCGGCTGAAAGCGCAGCACGGCAACGTCCGTGGTCGGGTCGCGACCCACGAGCGCGGCCTCGACCAGGCGTCCGCCCGGAAGCACAAGCTTGATACCGTCGTCGCGCTCCAGCGCCTCTTCAGCGGTGACAATGATCCCCGAGCGCCAATGGATGCCGCTCGAAGAGCGTCGGCCGCCGCCATGAACGGCTACGATGCTGCCGGCAACGCGTTCCACGAGCTCGGCCGTATGATCAGAAAACGCGACAAGTGGACTGATGGATTCGGTCATGTGCAGACTCTCCGGGTCAACAGGGCCTATTCCGATATGGCATCGCCGGATAGTTGCGGCTACTGGCCAAATGGGCGGGGCGAAGGTCGGTGCCCCCTGCGGGGCGTAACCCTGGAGAGGACGTAAGCCTGGAGACATTGCCAAGCCGTAGAGGGGCCCTCGACCATCGCGGCGGGCGCCAGCCGCCGCGACGTGCGGGCCCTGGCCCATCAAAAAAATTTCCGGCAGCTGTCGAATTCCCGTCCCTTCGTTCGTCCTTGGGGCATGCCACGAGCCCCGTCCGGGAAGGCGGGGAAGAAAGGACGCTCCGATGATTGCCGCAGCCGACACCAGGCCATCCGCACGCCCAACCACACGCCAGGTTGAACTGGCCTGTCCGACGGCCACCCCCATCTCTGGGATGGTTTCGACGCTGCGCGAGCTCAAGGTTTCGACCGACAATGTGTCAGATGAAACCCTCATGGGACGGGTGGCGGAAGGGGATCGGCAGGCGATTCGATTGCTGTTCGAGCGCTATCAGTTGATCGTTTACCGCTTCGTGCTCCGACTGGTCGCCAACAGCGCCACCGCCGAAGACATCGTCAGTGATGTCTTCATCGAGCTGTGGCGACATGCGGCGCGCTTCGAAGGGCGGGCGCGCTTGTCGACATGGATCCTCGCGATCGCCCGCAACAAGGCGGTCTCGGCGATGCGCGGACGTATCGATCAGCCGCTCGATGACGCCATGCTGGAAACCATCCCGGACCCAGGGACCACGGCCGAAGAGACCTTGCACGCCAGCGAGCGGAGCGCCGTTCTGCGCCAATGCCTGGTGGCGCTCTCCCCGCTGCACCGCGAAATCATCGACCTGGTCTACTATCACGAGAAATCGGTCGAGGAAGCTTCCGTCATCCTCGGGGTGCGGGCCGCTACCGTGAAGACCCGGATGTTCTACGCGCGCAGGCAGCTGGCCGAGCATCTCAAGGCGGCCGGCATCGAGACGGTGCAATCCTGAAGCGTGCTATTCGCCAAAAGGCGCGATCGCGACACCGGACAGCGTTTCGGTGTCCTTGGTTGCCGACCAGATCCCCTCGGTATCGGAACCGATGCGGACGACGAATTGCCATCCATTCTGGTTCTTGAACTCGATGACCGCGGTCTTGTTGCCCTTGGAATAGCTGCACGCATCTTCCGTGGCGCGATCGGGAAGCAGCAGGACTTGACCTTCTCGGCTTGTGAAGGTCGCCGCGGTGATCTGCTTATGCAGGGTGAAAAAGCAATGGCGCTGGTGGGTCACCGGCGTCGAAAGCCCGAGAAGCGCGATCGGGGCTCCCACCAGCGTGCTAAATACGATCAAATTCATCTCAGAAACAAAGATTGGTCACCACCTTTCCGCGCTTGTCCTTGACCACGTACGGACATTCCAGGCGCTTGAGAGCCTCCTTGGCGTCTTCATTGCCGAGCGCCGCGGCCTTCTCGTAATACGCTTTGGCGGCGGCCGAATCTTGCGGCCCGCCACGCCCGCTTTGCGCGAACGCGCCCATCCGCTCCAATGCCCCGGAATGTCCTTGCGCCGCTGCCCTTTCAAACAGCGCCCGCGCCGCGGCGTCGTCCTTCGGGCCGCCGACACCTTCCGCGGTCATCAATCCGAGCTGATACTGCGACTCCGCTGAATTCGTCTCCGCCGCTTTGGCCAGCAAGGCCCGCGCCCGGACCGGATCCGACGGTGCGCCGCCGCTGCCGGAGAGGGCCGAGAGATTGATGACACCGCGCGGGTTGCCGGCCTCGGCGGCGCGCTCGAACAGCTTGCGCGCCTGGGCTTCATCCTTGGGAACGCCTGCCCCGGTCGCGAGCAGCACACCGAGCTCGACCATGGCGGTCGTGCTCCCCTTGTCCACCGCCTTGCGATAGGCGGCAATGGCTTCCGGCAATTGTTGATTGGCCGCGTAGGCACGGCCGAGCTGGTAGAGCGCCCGACGCGATGCAGCCGATGCGACCCTGCAAAATTTGATCGCTGTCGCGACATCGGGTGGCGCGATATCGTGTGTACCTGGGACATCCGCCGGCTTGTCCGGATCGGCGGGATCGGCAGCGAGCCGATCGCAAAGCACGAGATCAGCTGATTGGGCGTGGGCCGCGGAAGGAAGACAGGCGATGATCAGCGCCCACAGGCCGATGCTGAGGTGGCAGGCGATCGTAACGGCGCTGGGTCGTTTTGTCATGATCCGCCGTTTTGTCATGTCCCAAAGGCTGCTTGCACCGTTTGCACGGCGTTTCTTGGGAACGAAACGATTTTAGAGCAGCCGAACCGGGCCAGCAAGCGCAGGATAGGTGTGCGGGAGTGACCCGACCCCACCGCCGATTGCAGCGACCGAACCTCGAGGGCGTCAGGACAGGAAATTCGGCGGCCGGTCGTCCGCTATCTCGGCGGCCTCGGTATCTTCCGCCAACATCGTGATCGCCAATTCAATATGTTGGGCGCCGCGTGCACTGAACCGGTGCACATCCTGAGCAACGTATCGAAGGAGGGTCATGAGAAGCTGGGGTTCATCCAGCCCGACAAACGGTGGATCCGTGTGCTTGCGTGTCGGCATCGATCAGCCTCCTGATCTCAATAGAATGCGGCCAGGATGGAGAAAGAACCATCATTGCCGATCGGCAAAAGACCCCGAGGGGAATCGAGCCGTAACATCCTGCTAGCCGGCGAGCGGCAGACTTTCATCAGGTTGCTTGAACATTGCTCTCAGCTTGAACCGCTGAACCTTGCCGGTCGGCGTGCGCGGCAAATGCGAGGCGAAACGAACCGTGCTCGGACGCTTATAGCGCGACAGAGACTGAGCGGCACATGACAGGATGTCCTCGCGAAGCGCATCGCCGGGGATGTGCCCCTTGCGCAGGGCAACGAATGCCACGACGATATTGTCACCGCCCGGACCAGGCTCCGAAATCACCGCGGACTCGTGAACGGCGGCGTGGGAGCAAAGAACCTCTTCAATTTCCGAGGGCGAGACCCACATGCCGGACGACTTGAACGTATCGTCGACCCGGCCTTCAAAGAAATAAAAGCCGTCCTTGTCGCGCCGGTAGATATCGCCGGTCCTGACCCACCCGTCCTGAATGGCCTTGGCGGTCTCTTGCGGCTTGTTCCAGTATTGGCTGATCGCGCTTTCGCCTTTGACGTAGAGTGCGCCCGTGCCAACGCCTTCAATCAGCCGCCCGTCGTCATCGACCAGCCGGATTTCATATCCGCGTACGACCTGCCCGCAGCTGCCCGGCCTGACACGGCCTTTTCTGTTTGTGATGAAGCCGTGAAGCAGTTCGGAGGTGCCGTAGGTGTCGAGAATATCGCCACCCGTCAGCGCCTTCCATTTGTGGAAGAGTTGCGCGGAAAGCCTCTCGCCCGCAGAGACCGAAAAGTGAAGAGACCTGGCGTCCAGACCATGACCCTGGTCGCGATAGTCGATTAGAGCTCGGAAATTGGCCGGGACGCCGAGAAAAATTGTCGGTCGATACCGCCGGAGCACATCGGCAACGACCGGCGCCGTTGCACGCTCACGGGTGAGGATACACGTCACCCCTGTGCCGAGCGGAAAGGAAAGGCTATTGCTGAAACCGTAGCCGAAGTAGAGTCGGGGACCGGAGTAGAGGCGTTCCTCCGGTGACATTTCATAGATTTCCCGCGCCATCACCTCCACGGTGACCGGGATATCGCCGTGACGATGCACTGCGCCTTTGGGATTTCCGGTGCTGCCGGAAGTGTAGATGATGAAGGCCAGGGTTTCCGACGACAATGGGGCAGGCGGTATCGGTTTCGCCTGCGACAACGCTTGCGCGAAATCGATGACGCCGGTGGGCATCTCGCCAATGGGGCAGGCAACGGGAGCGTCAATGGGGCCTGCTAACAGCATCGGCCTGAGGGTCGGGACGCGGCTCCTGACAGCGTCCATGCTGGGCCATTGATCCGCGCCGACGATCGCACAACGGGCGCCACTATCCTGCAGGACATAGGCAAGCTCGTTTGGCGAGAGCATCGTGCAACACGGAACCGCGATAGCGCCCATGCCCATGATGCCGAGGAGGGCGACGATCATTTCCGGGCAGTCGTTCATGAGCACGGCGACGCGATCACCCGGGCTGACCCCAAGCTCGTGGAGCGCGCCGCGACAACGCGCACTCTCCGTGTCGATCTCGCCGAAGCTGATGGCGCGACCTTCGTATAGATAGACCGGATGGTCGGGCCGTTTTCCGACGTGATCGGCCACATATTCAAAAAGCGTTTGTGGTTGCATGGGCCTATGTCGATGCAGCGCGCGGAGCGTGGTGCGTCCGAGCCTGTCGCCCGCCGGGAGATTTGGACGAATCCGCCTTGTTCGTGTCGTCGATGTCATGCAACAAGCTGGATGTGGTCCGGAAACCGGTACATCGGTCGGTGGATGCCCTTCCACACCAGCACCGGGCCGGGCACCGAGCGCCGCAGACAGGTCTCGGCCCAGACTTCGTCGGAGATCGCGAGCGAGACGGCGATACAATTCATGCCGTCGACGTCGGTCGGTATTCCCAGCGGCCGCACCGACCAGCCAATATCCTGCAGGCGCGGCAGCCACCACGTTTCCATGAGGAAACGAATCTCACGCAGCCCCTGCGAGACGGCAAATTCCAGTGTCGCCGCGAACAAGAGCGACTCGATGCGCGGCTGGGCCTGCTCGCCTCGTCGCTCCTTCACGACGAAGATGCGCGTCGTCTCGTAGACCTCCGGATCAGCCACCAGCGGCCGGGCGGCAAGCTGCGGGAATACGCTATTGAGCAAGGTGGGGCCGGTCGTCGGATTGAACCGATGGCCGCCGACCACGCGCGACTGGTCGATGGCCAAGAGATGAATTGCGTCCGCCGTATCGAACTGGTCGATATCCCGGCCGCCAGCCCGGTCAAGATCCTTCCAGCCGCGTTCCTTGACGTAGACCGTGTGACGGGCACGAAAATAGTCGTCGAGCTCGGCAGAATAGAGTTGCGCGTTCGCGTGTCGGACGACATGTATCTTGGTCATTGCTGGCTCGCTGCTTCCATCTCGGCTCAACCGGATGGAAACAACGATGTCAGCGTACCGGTGCTGCTGGCTACTATAAGAACTTATAGGTCACTCAGAGAAACTTCTCCGGCCCGAATGGCATTGACGATGGTGGATGCCCGGTTAACGGCATTCAGCTTGCGTTGAGCCGCGGAAATATGGGTGTTGACCGTCACCTCCGCGATGTCGAGGATTTCTCCGATTTCCCACGCCGTCTTGCCGACCGCCATCCACCGCAATACTTCCCGCTCGCGCGGCGTAAGGGCATGTTGAACGGTCGGACCGAGTCGCAGGAGGCCGCGCACCCTGTTGTGCGCGGCGAGTGACATCAAATGCAACGCGGCCCGAACACCGTGACCGAGATCGGGTCTTTCTCCGGCGATGCTGACACCGGCTACGGAACCATCGCCGTGGTGGATCGGAACGCAAAATCCTTCCGTCATGCCGAAATCGACTGCCCGCCGCATGACCGTGAGCGCTCTCGGCTCAGCCTCGCTGTCGTACGGCGCCTCCCGCCATAGAAACGGGTTGATGCTGCGCAAGGTGTGGCGGGGAACGGGATCGTCATCGGCCAACTTTTCCTTGGTGTAGACGGCGGTCCATTCCGGATGCCAGCCATTGGCGAGAACCCGACGGCTGAACTCACGCGAATCAAGCACGATCATCAGATGCGCGTAAAATCCCACCTGTGCGATCTCGTGGCTGAAGACCTTCAGGACCTGATCGGGGGTATGGGCGACCTCGGCCGCCTCGACAAAGGTCAAGGCACGGGCGGCCCAATACTTGTCGACTTGATCCAGCTTCTGCATGCGATCCCTGGCAGGCACATTGTTCAATTCAACCAAGTCTAGCAGCGGTACGGGAGGGGATTGCAAGGAGGAACGAAGCAATAAATCAAGCGTTTAAATGACCCTCGCTCCAGCCTCCAACCGGCCAGCCCGCCGCGCTATCGGGTCCGGCGTGTCGTATCGTCGAGGTCGCCACCGCGGCTGAGCTTTCATTCCGGCCTCGCGCGCAATAGTGACAATCGGGACCATCGCGCGATCTCTCCTGCCTATCCTTCAAGAGAGATCGGTGCCCTCCCGCCTTCACTGGCGGAGGCGGCATCGCGATGATAGGTTGCTCGTCGAGGCGTGCCGGCGGTTCCGTTCGCGATATCGCGCCGCGATCGTGGCAACGGCCTGCCTCACGTGGTACCGGTTTTTTTCGGCAGTTGACGACAATCGACAAGCGCTGATGGCGCGTCGGCCGGCCGTCGGCCGATTTGAGGGAGATGCCTATGCTCTACCGAAGTTCGATCTGTGCAGTTGCCTTGGCGGCCGCGCTGCTGGCGACGCCATCCGTCGCCCAGATCGTCGATTTTGGAAAATATCCCGACTTCAAGGGGCAATGGGTTCGCACCGGCAACCCGAACAATTGGCGCGAACTTGCCGGCCCGCCTCCGCTCACATCGGAATATAAGAAGATATTCGATGACATTACGGCCGACCTGAAGGCCGGTGGACCCGGCAATTGGCCGTCGACCTTCTGCACCCCGGCGGGCATGCCGGCGCTGATGAGCTTCTATGACCCGGCGGAGATCATCGTCATGCCGGACATCACCTATATCCTGATCAGCCACAACGACGATTCGTATCGACGCATCTATACCGATGGCCGCGAATGGCCGAAGGATCCCGAACTGACCTTCGCGGGCTACTCAATCGGGAAGTGGATCGAGGGCGCCGACGGCAAGTACGAGGCGCTCGAGGTCGAGACGCGATTCCTCAAGCTCCCGCGTGGGTACGATACCTCCGGTCTGCCGTTTCACAGCGATGGCCAGGCCGTCATCAAGGAGCGGATCTATCTCGACAAGGCCGACCGCAACACGCTCTATGACGAGATCACCGTGATCGATCATGCAATGACGCGGCCCTACGGCAAGATTCAGAGGGCCACCCGCAATCCAAGTCCCCGTCCGGTGTGGCACTCCGACGTCTGCTCGGAAGACAATACCTGGGTCAAGATCGGCAATGAGCCCTACTATCTAAGCGCGGACGGCAAGCTGATGCCGTCGAAGAAAAATCAGGCGCCGCCGGATTTGAGCTATTTCAAGCAGACGCAAAAGTGACGGCCGCATTCGCAAGACCGATGTTGCGATTAGGCGAGGGACGGTTCTGCCGCCGTCCCTCAAACCGTCGGGTGCCCTTCACGTCGACATGTAGCGAACCGCTGCATGAGCGCGCGGTCGCGAGACAGCGAGTAGGGCCTGAACCGGTCAGGTCGTGGTGTCGACCTCCGGCGCGGCTGCGAGGGCGGCCGGGGAGACGGTCTTGCCTTGGATCAAGGCCTGCACCGTCTGGGCGTCGTCATAGGCGCGCTGCCGCAGCAGAGCCTGGGACGGCACCTGCTCAATAACTCTGCCGGTGTAGGCGTCAAGAGACCGGTAGACGACCGCCTGGGTTTGTGGGTCGATGATCACGACGCGGGAGGCCCCGGGCGGGCTTTTTTCCGGTTTTCGCGTGTCGTTGCCCGTGGCCGGAATATTTGCCGCCGAGTTTACCGCCTGCGAGGTGGGAAGATCAGTCTGCACCGCCGGGGCGGTGGGGCCCGAAGCCGGCTGAACGTGGTTGTCGACCACGCTAGTCACCGGATTGAGAGCCACTGCTGTAATCACGATCGCACCTTACCGCTCGCCGACGAATTGCTCCCCGCGCAATGTCATTATTTTGTTTGGGCCTCTCAGACCCGATTCCCTTTGCCACCGTCGCTGAAAAATATTACGCCGCGCGGCCTAAGCGCGCGTTAGGGGCAAAGTTCAAAATTGTCTTGCTTTTTATGCAAAAAACGCCCGCGGGCGGAGCGGGCACGCCCGCCGCCAGGGTCCCCTGATTTGAACCCGCCGTGGTCACCGCGATTGCCCGAAATATTTCATGTCCGGCGGCTTCTGGCCCTTCTTGGCGGGCATCAGGAGGCCATCGGCGCCGATGAAATAATTGTCGTTCTGGATGCGGACATGCGGATTGTTCTCGGTGCAGCTCGCCTCGAGCCAGTTGGGCCTGGG
>Ga0179587_10001199_pt1 | contig 11591 bp, 11 predicted proteins | sample CZODoug2_1_08_16_FD_185932 | JGI IMG/M metagenome (GOLD analysis project Ga0179587, IMG submission 185932) | Vadose zone soil fungal communities from Angelo Coast Range Reserve, California, USA - CZODoug2_1_08_16fungal | ecosystem: Environmental > Terrestrial > Soil > Vadose zone | place: USA...
CGAAACAAATCCCACGGAACTTGTGTGTCACATCTAGGCCTCTCGCCGCACGCTTTTTGCTACACTTCGTTCTAAGGTCAATTCTTCTTGAGGTGACGGAGATGAAGACACAATTCAGGCGCTTTACAATTTGGTTTTCGGTCCTGCTCGCTTTTCCGTTTCTGCTTTCGGCGACGACCACGATTCCGGCAGGCACTTCCATCAGTGTGACAACGAGTCAAACCGTGAGTTCGAAGACCGCGAAGGTGGGACAGGGCGTAGTTGGAAATGTTTCGAGGGACGTTACCATCGGGGGCAAAGTCGTAATCCCGAAAGGATCACCCGCCAAGCTCGTTGTTGCCAGCGTGCAACCGTCTGGAAGACTTTCGACACCGGCAAAACTCTGGCTGAAACTTCGTTCCGTGACCGTGAATGGAAAAACAATCGCAGTGGCTACTTCCCTTGCCGGACAGACGGCGGGAGGCAAAGCGAAACGCGACACGGTGTTCATTGGCGGCGGAGCGGGAGCCGGCGCTGTTATCGGCGCGCTTGCTGGTGGAGGTAAGGGTACGGCCATTGGCGCGCTTGCTGGGGCGGGAGCCGGCACCGCGGGCGCAGCCGCGACGGGGAAAAAAGACATCGAGTTCCCGGCGGAAACGCGGTTGGCGTTCAAGACGCAAGTCGCGGCCAACACGAACTAGAGTGCAGAACAGAAGAAAAGCGCGGTTCATCAGCTCCGCGCCTTCTTCCAGACTTCTGGCTCTTACTTCGGCCCCTTCAAGTATTGAAGGACTTCGGCGGCATGCCCCTTCGCTTTGACGGCGTCCCACACTTTCTCGACTTTTCCATCATCGCCGATGAGTACGCTGCTCCTGACTATTCCCTTGAAAGAGCGGCCCATAAATTTCTTCATTCGCCAAAAACCATACGCTTCGATCATTTTGTGGTCGAGGTCGCTTAAGAGGGCGAAATTGAACCTGTATTTTTCTTTGAAACGCAGCAGCGCTTTCACTGAATCGGCGCTCACACCAAAAATCTCAACCTTCAACGTATCGAAGTGCTTCTTTGCGTCACGAAACTCGGACGCCTCGACCGTTCAACCCGGTGTGTCGGCCTTCGGATAGAAAAAGAGCAATGCGCGCTTGCCCTTAAAATCCGCTAGCGCTACTTCTCCGCCGGTATCGGCCGGCAATCGGAACTCCGGGGCCTTTTCTCCAGTTTTCAGCATGGTTCTCTCGATCCGTAGCAAGGCCACTTCTTAGTCCAGTGGTCCTCAACATCTTCTACGCAAGCAACCGCCGCAAAATATCATTGATTGCTTGCGGGTTCGCTTGGCCCTTGGTCGCCCGCATTACCTGGCCCACAAAAAACTTGAAGACGCCTTCGTTCCCGGCCTTGAATTTCGCCACGTTGTCGGGATTCTTTTCGATCACTTCCCTGGCTGCCTGTTCGATTGCATCATCGTTGATCTGAGCGCCTAAACCCTCGGCTGCAACGATCACCGCCGCGGATTGCCCGCCTTCGAACATTTTCGCAAAAACCTTCTTCGCAATCGCGTGCGTAATTTTGCCGCCGTCCACGAGGCCGATCAGCTCCGCGAGGGTCGTTGGCGAAACTGGACTCGTGCCAATGTCTTTGCCGCTGTCGTTCAAGCGCCGGAGCAGTTCCGTTTGCATCCAGTTGGCAGCGGATTTCCCCGCGGCTCCGGCCTTCACGGCAGCTTCGAAATAAGCCGCGAGTTCCTGCGTCCCGGTGAGCACGCCCGCATCGTATGGCGTGATGCCAAATGTGTTGATGAACCGTTCGCGCTTCGCCGTGGGCAATTCTGGCAGCAATCGTCTTATTTCCTCACGCCACGCGGCGCTGACGTGAATCGGCAGCAAATCGGGCTCCGGAAAATACCGGTAGTCATGTGCCTTTTCCTTCGAGCGCATCGAGACTGTGTAATTTTCATTCTGGTTCCAGAGTCGCGTCTCTTGCGAGATTTTCCCGCCGCTCTCGATGACACCGATGTGCCGCTCGATCTCGTATTCGAGAGCCTTTTGTAGAAAGCGGAATGAATTCAGGTTCTTCACTTCCACTTTCGTTCCAAATTCCTTTGCGCCGCGCGGACGCACGCTGACGTTCGCATCGCAACGGAGCGAACCTTCTTCCATGTTGCAATCGCTCACACCCGTATAAAGCAGGATTTGCCTCAGCGTCGTCAGGTAGGCGTACGCCTCATCCGAAGTCCGCATGTCCGGTTCGCTGACGATTTCCGCGAGCGGTGTTCCGCCACGGTTGTAATCGATATAGCCCTTCGTTGCCGATTGCGAGAAGCCCTCGTGCAGATTCTTTGCCGCATCGTCTTCCAGGTGCAACCGGGTAATGCCGATGCGCTTCTGCTCACCCGAAGCTTCAACGTCGAGCCAACCATGTTCGGCGAGCGGCAGTTCGTACTGCGAAATCTGGTAGCCCTTCGGCAGGTCCGGGTAGAAATAATTCTTACGCGCAAAACGCGAGTGCTCGTTCACGGTGCAATTCAGCGCCAGCGCAGCGCGAATCCCCATTTCCACGGCTCGTTTGTTTAGCACCGGCAGCGTCCCCGGCAATCCCAGGCATACCGGGCACGTATTCGTATTAGGCGGGTCGCCAAATTGCGTCGAACAACTGCAGAATATTTTCGTCTTGGTTAAAAGCTGAACGTGAACTTCGAGGCCGATCACGGCTTCGTATTTGGCCAGTATTTCCGGCGCGATGCTCGTCTCTGTCGCGTTCTTCGCCATGGTGAGCCAGCAATTATAGCAGGCCCAGCCCACCCTGTGGTCAGTTCGGAATTTCGGCTGGCCTGCGATCGTGGGTGACCAGCCGCTCCGCGAGCGCATAGCCGCCAAACAACAGCCCTGCATAAAGAGCATCGCCCGCCAGCGAATTCCAATAAAACGGGACGCCCGCCACGTAGCAGGCGATTAGACCCGCAGCCGATTTCGGATACGTCGTGAAGACAGCCCAAACCGCAAAGTTCGTGACCAGGAAGAATTGCGTTGCGCCAAGTAGCGTGCCGCCCGCAATGTGAAAAAACTTGCGCTCCTCGCCAATCCACATGCCTATCGCGACGCTCACGGCAAAGCTCAAATAGACCGCGGGCATCAATTTATGAAAGCCGACCACCGCGTCACCGGCAAAAAGCGCCAAAAGTGGAAATGCAAAACGCAGCCACCGTTCCCTAAGAGCCGATCCGGAAAACAATGCCATTGCACCGATGGGGGTAAAGTTCCATGGATGCGGCAAAATTCGTAGCGCCGCGGCAATAAGCACCAGGGCCGCCGCAATTCCCGTCTTCATCCACAGAACCTGCTTCTCGTTCTTCATGTTGGAACTCCCTCCTCAGCGAGCAAATCGCAAAATACAAACGAATCTCGTTCCACAACTTCACCTGTTTTACATTTCACGGGCTTTTGAAAAATCGGCCCGTCGTAGACGAACGAATGAAATTCTCCATTTTCCCCGCACGGGTCGGCGTGCGCGGGCAAATCGCTGAAGAAGAGGTCGTCAAGGTCGCGCCCCGCAAAACTCCGATCCAGGACTCGCGGATCGACGCAGACCGCACGCGCTCGAAATCCCGATTCAACGAACGAGCGCGCCAGTTCGCGGGTGTCCCGTTTCCAAATTGGAAAAATCGCCTCCATACCGACTTTCGCAAGGTTCTTCTCGCGATAGATGCGCAGGTCTTCCAGAAAAATATCGCCGAACGCCACGCGCCGGACGCCCTGCTCAAATGCGGTGCGCATCGCCGCTTCCATTCGCGCTTCATAAATTGGGTTCACGCATTGCGGCGGTATTCGAACCTCATGCAGCGGCAAGCCGATGCTCTCCGCTTGTCGCTGCAAAAGTTCGCACCGCACGCCGTGCATGCTGATGCGCTCGAATCCCTCCGTGATCGTTGTGAGCAGCCCGGTGACACGGACTTCTTTTTGCTGGAGTAACAAATGCAGCGCCATGGCGCTGTCTTTGCCGCCGCTCCAGCAGAAAAGAATCGGTTCAGGTGCGCTCATCAACGCTTGCCGCCGAATCGGTAGTTCATCCCGGCCCGCACTTCGCGTCCGAGCGCCGGGTACCCCAGCGCGTCCTGATACTGCTTGTCGAAAAGATTCTGCGCGCGGAGGTAGGTGCTAATCCCGCGGCCGAAGGCATAACTCATGGACAGATCGAATCGCGCATATCCTGGCGTTCGCGGCGGCAGCCCCAGGAACAAAAAGTCACTGTCGGTGCGCTGTCCGCTGAAGTAACCGCCGAAACTTCCGGTAATGCCTTTCCAGGCGGCAAGCAAAGAAACAGATCCCGAATTGACCGGGCGGCGCAACAGATGATTGCCGGGCAGCAGCGCCGGATCGGACGCATTCGGCGAAGTGACAACGCGACTGTCGTCGCGTGTGTAATTGCCCAGAATCCGCATCCATCGCGCCGGCATGATTTCGCCCGTGAGGTTAATTCCACGCGCTCGCGCCAGATCTGTATTGAAATACGCGCCGACGCCAAATGGACACGTCGGCGTGGGAGGCAAGAATCCGAGGCTCACAATGTTGTAGTAGCGATCGGCAAAATAATCGACTCCGAGTTTCGCGTGATTGTTCCAAAGCTTTTGCTCGATTCCCACGTTCCAAGTCTTACTCGACTCCGGTTTCAAGGACGGGTTGCCCGGAAAGCAGTCGAAGGTGCTATTTGTCTGGTCAAAGCGCGCCTCTTTGATGCCTTCGCCGTAAAATGCGCGGAGGCGCGTCTCGCCCCAGAAATCGCGTCCCTGTAAAAGCGCGAGGGACGCGCCCACTCGCGGAGCTACACGGGTTCCAAACACCGAGTTTGCTTCCGCGCGCCCACCGAAACTGATTGTTGCTCGCGGGTGCGGTGAATAGCGAAAGTCGAGGAAGCCGCCCTGGTTGTTTCGCCGCAAATGTGGTCCAAGAAATAAATTGCTCGTTGGATCGAGCGACTGCAGGCTGGCGTTCTCCACTTCATACTGGTAGCCACCCGTCCCAGTGAAGTTCGGCAACAGAAAACTAGAGTGTGCGTTCACGCTTGCCCGGTTGTAACGATTCTTCAGACTGAACGGAAAATCGCAGAATTCCGCCGTGGACACCGAATTGGCCGCATTGGGGTCTTGCGGACACCCGACCACAGGATCCGTCGCAAAGAAGCTTTGCACGGGGTTTGCAATGAGTTCCCGGTTGTAGGATTCCGCGCCACTCAACTGGTGGTGCCAATGCTTGCCCGTCACAAAATCCCAGCGCAGGTTTGAGCTGAAGAATCCATAATCGGTGTGCTGGTCCAGATTCGGCGGCAGCAACAAGGTTTGGCCGGGCGTTTGCGCGTTGCTCGTGTTGTTGCGCAGTGTCAATCGAATCTCATTGCCTTCGCCGAGGCGATAGCCAAAATTCGTAGACAGCGTGCGATTGATGAAGTAATTCTCCTTGTCAGGCCCATCCGTCCCGAAATATGAGCCAGCCGCTGAATAATCGAAGCGTCCGAGCAAACCGCTGATCTGCGCGCCGCCGTGGCCAGTGCCAAATGTTCCGCCCTCGCCGAACAAACTGATTTCCGGCACGCGTGTCGATCCGCGATGCGTGAAGACCTGCACGACACCCGCCACCGCGTCTGTTCCGTAGAGCGCGCTCTCCGCGCCGCGGACGACCTCCACTTTGTCCACGTTATCCAAGGAGAAATTCGCGAAATCCACCGCGTTGCCCGGCTCATTCACGGGCGTGCCGTCCACCAGCACTTTCGTGTAGCTGGAGTTCCCACCACCAAGAAATACAGAAGCGGTTCCTCCCTCCGAGCCGGTCCGCCCGATGGAAACTCCCGGCGAGGCGACCAACGCATCGGGTAGCGTCTTCGATTGGCGCTGCGTGATATCTTGCTGCGTGATGACATCGACAAGCGCCGTCGTCTGTTGCACGGGCAGCGGTTCGGCTTCCGCGGTCACCACGACGCTGGCCGAAAGCTGCTCGAGTGCTAGCCTCGCGTCGAGAGTTTTCGTTTCGCCCGCTGTCAGATCGAAATCAAACTCGCGTTGTGTGAACGAGGCCTTCTGCATGATGATGTGGTATTTCCCGGCGGGCAGCGTCAACGTAAATTGCCCGTCGGTCGTCGATGTGGCCTTCCAGACGTTTCCCTGCGAATCGGTCGAATTGCGTGCGCTGACGTGCACGCCGCCGACACCAGCCCCAGTGCGATCGGTAATCGAACCCTTCAACTGCGCATCGGGCAAATTACTTTGTGCGAAACCAAAACCAGGAAAGATTGTGGCAAAAAGAAGGAAAAATACTGCTGCAGGCGCAAAGCGTTTCATGTTTCCTCCACTCCCTCTCGCGCGGGAGCTCTGAAGGTTGGCCCCATCCCGGTGTTTCACGGATGTGGCTTGCGGGCTTCGCCGGTCTCCTGGCTTGGCGGTTTTACCAGCGCGTCCTTCCCGCAGCGTCGCCTTGCGAGCGTTTCGCTGCAGTGTCCTGCGCTGTGCTGCTTCCGCCTTACAGTCGCGCGTCGGCGACGGCTTGCTTGCGGCCACCTGCAATTTCGGCGGCCCACCGTCTTCCCGTGCACGAAGCCTGCGGTTATTGTCGGGGGCGTTGTCGCCCACTGTGCGTTACAAGAAGCCGCGCATCGGAGACGCGGCATGCGACCCGCTCGAAAACTTTGCGCGGGTTGGTTTGAACTTCCTTACTCACTACTTTCCAGAACGCTCACTTTCGGCCGCCCATTTACTCGCTGTTCGACTGTCAGTCGCGTCTGAAAGACTTGTTCCAGCAAATCGCGTTGGTAAACGCTCGCCGGTGTACCCACGCGCAAGCATTTTCCTTTTTGCATCAAGACCACTTGATCCGCGTACTCACCCGCCAGGTTCAATTCGTGGGTGACAATTACGACCGCGTATCGATTCACGGCGGTCAACTTCTTCAAAGTGTGCAGAAAATCCACCTGCGCGCCAATGTCCAGGTGCAGCGTCGGCTCATCCAGCAGCAGCAATACCGGCTGCTGCGCCAGCGCACGCGCCAGAATCACACGCTGTTTTTCACCGCCTGAAATCTCGTCCATCCACCGATCCGACAAGTGGTCTGCTCCCACCTGTCGTAGGGCGTTCGTCGCGATCGTCACGTCATCGCTGTTCTCGAACCTCAGCGATTTGCCGTGGGGGTGCCGTCCTTGCAGCACAAATTCCCACACCTTCGCCGGGAACAATAGTTGACTCTCCTGCTGCACCATCGCGATTTTCTGCGCCCGAGCCCGTGCTTCCATCAAGTGCGTCTCCGCGCCGTTCAGTAAAATTCGCCCCGATAACGGCTGCAGCGCTCCTACAATCAATCTCAAAACCGTCGATTTCCCGCTCGCGTTTGGTCCCAACACCGCAACAATCTCGCCCGGCCGCACCTGAAAGCTCGTCGCTTCCAAGGTGAAAATCGGCGCCTGCGACGGATTCGGCGAGTATGCATAGCTCACCTGCTCCACGCTCAATCGCACGTCCGCATTCATTCGCGACCCGTCCTGCGCGCCGCGCTCCACTACAGAACCTCTCGGCGCGCTCATGCCAACCTCCGCCGCAGCAGATAAATAAACAACGGCGCGCCCACAATGGCGGTCACCGCTCCGACAGCCAGTTCGCTCGGCGCCGCAACCGTCCGAGCCATCGTGTCCGCGATGACGACGGCAATCGCGCCGCCAAACGCCGATGCCGGCAACAGCATCCGATAGTCCGTGCCAAAAATCATTCTCATCAAGTGCGGCACAATTAGTCCCACGTATCCGATCGATCCGCTCACGGAAACCGCCAGCCCGGTTAATGCGGACGCCGCCAGGTACACAACGAGCTGCACCTTCTTCACGTCTACGCCCAAATGCATCGCCTCTTTTTCGCCGGCGAGCAATAAATTCAAATCCGAAGCGGTCAGATAGATGAGAGCAAAGCCGGCAAAAAATCCCGTCCTCAACACCCAGCCTAGTATCGGCGGCATTGGCGTCGAAAGGTCTCCCATCAACCAGTACGCCACGCCCCGGGTGCTCGAGCTCGGCAGCATGGTGATCAGCAAAAGAATCATCGCCGAGAAAAAAGAGCCGACGATGACGCCGCTCAGCAGCAGAGTTTTGCTGTCTATGTCACCGTGGTATCTCCCAAGTAGATATACCGCCGCAATTGTCAGAGTTGCCCCAATAAAGCCGCCCAGCGGCGTAAACACAGCCGCGATTTCCGGCCGCAGCGTCAGATGCGGCTCAATGATCAAAGCCAATACCGATCCCACTGCCGCGCCGAACGATACGCCGAGAACATAAGGATCTGCGAGAGGATTCCGCAGCACAGCCTGAAAGCTTGTCCCCGCCACCGAAAGTGACGCGCCTACAAAAATTCCCAGCGCAATCCGCGGCAAACGAATTTCGCGAATAATCATGCCGTATTCGCTGGAAATGTTGCTGCTGTGCCCGATCAGCACGCCGATCAAATCCTTCGCTAGCCCGTACAAAGAAATCGGAACCGCGCCAAATTTCAACGCAATCACCACCACCACAAACAAAACCAGCGCCAGAATTCCGCAGCGTACGGCAACCTTGCTCAATGTCAGAGGCTGCATCAATTCTTCTCCGCAAAAACTTCCGGGTGAATTTGCCGCGACAACTCTTCCACTGCATCCACAATCCTGGGCCCGGGCCGGTTGATCGCATCGCTCACGACTGCGATTTTACGTTTTTGAATCGCCTCCATCGCAGACCATCCTGGTTTCACTGCGAGCGCCTCCACATCATTCCTAACATTCTCCGAATGGCTCGACGCGAAAACCAAATATTCTGGTTGCAGCCGCACTGCTTCTTCCAAACTATACTTCGGCCAATCTTGCTGAGACTCGACGACCGAAGTTGCACCGCTGTATGTCAGCAAGTCGGCGATAAATGTCTTCTTGCCGATCGATTGCAATGGCGCCGTCCACACAACAAAAAATACGCGTTTCGGCGGAACGTCCTTGAGCTTTGCTTGAATTGCAGTAAGCCGGTCTCGCAACTTCTGTTCCAATTCAACGCCGGCAGGCCCTGCTCCCAATACTTCAGCTAGCCTCTTCATCGACTCAATCACGCCAATCACGGAATGTGGATCTGCTGAATACACTGGAATCCCAAGCTGTTCCAACGCACGCACAGTCTCCAGCCGATTCAAACTCTTTACCACCAGCACCACATCCGGCTTCAGCAACGCAATTTCTTCCATGTTCGGATTAATCGCCCCGCCAACCTTATGTTTTTTCGTCGCGTCGGCCGGATAATCACAATATTCCGTGTCACCGACAAGCTTGTCCTGCAATCCCAGCGCGTAAACGGTTTCCGTCAAGCTCGGCGCAAGCGAAACGATTCGCCCAATCTGTGCGGGAAGCTTTACGACGCGGCCCGTCTCGTCCGTGACTTCCCGTAACGTGGTCGCGGAAGTCTTCTGGTTTCGCGCCTGAAGCGGCAACGCCATCGTTATCAACAAAAGCAAAAAAGCCGTTGCCGACATTCCCGCACTGACTCCGAATTTTCCCCGCGCGCGTTTCAATTCTTTCTGTCCCATCCAACCACCATCAAAAATAAAAAAGCCCCACGAGATCCCGTAGGGCTTGCGCGACGCTCTTTCTCGCGAAGAGTTCCGCTTCCGCAGCAGGGAGGGTAGCCTGGCTTACGGCCCCTTCGCCGGTGACGAAGACGCCGATTACAGTGGCGGGACCGCGGCCGAATCTCACGGCCTTCCCCGCTTCCCGTGCTTGCTTTCCGATTGCTGCACAATCGCAATCGGTCTCGAATATGAAGTCTGAGTCTAAGCTGCGTCGCCGCATCGCGTCAATCTTCAATGCGCAAACGCTCTTTACCGGTTTTTCCAATTCGGCTTTCGCTTCTCCACGAGCGCGTGTAAGCCTTCCTGCGAATCTTCCAGCCGGTACAATTCGTTCAAAAAAATACTCATCGACTGCTTCATTCCATCTCTCAGCGAAAGCCCCATGCCGCTCAGAATGGCTTTCTTCGCCATCGTCAACACCGGCGCGGAATGCCCCGTGATTCGCGCGACCAAATCGTTCACGGATTTTTCCAGGTCCGCCTCCGGCACAAGTCTGTTAATCAGTCCCATTTCGAGCGCTCGTTCTGCCGTCACCGGTTCTCCCGTCAGCACCAACTCCAGAGCCTTCTTCGGTCCAACAAGATAAGGCAAAATCGTCGACGCGAGTGGCGGAAAAACTCCGATCGAAATCTCCGGCTGCGCGAATCGCGCTTTCGGCGTCGCAATCACCATGTCGCCAAACGCCGCAAGCTCCGCGCCGCCGCCGATCGCCGGCCCGTTCACCACGCAAATGACCGGCTTCGCCGCTTCCAGAATCCCTGTGAACGCGGAATGAAATGCGTCCAGCATTTGAAACACGCGCTGCGAAGTGTATTCGCCCACTTCAATTCCACCGCAAAATACTTTGCACGCCGAATCCAGCACAACCAGTTTGATTTCTTCTTTCTGCCCAATCAGGTCGATGCTGTCCGCCAACTCACGCAGCATCGGCTCATGCAATAAGTTGTGGTCTGGCCGGTTCAACGTAACGCGTGCCACGCTGCCGTCCAGTTTCAGCTTCAGGAATTCGAAGTCTTCAGGCCGCTTCTTCTTCTGCCGTGTTGAAAATTCTTCGGGATTCGCTGTTTCCACCATGGAAGGGTCTCCTCGAGGTACAAAGAGCCGTATTTATCGGCGTAAATTTGATGCTAGCACGCAGCCCCCCGTGTGTGAGTTTTCGCTCATCACCGCGTGCGCAAAGAGTTTGGCCACTGCCATTTCGTACGCTTCTCGCCTGTTTTCCTTCGATTTTCCGCATCGTTTCCAGTTATGCTGGCGTCGTAGCTGGTGGCGCCGGAGAATCGAAATGCTCGTCGAGAAAATCCCAGTCGTATTTGCGCTTGTACCATTCGCGGCGCTGGCCGTCATTCATCTGCTTTTCCACCAATCTCACCAGCTCTCGCTTGCCGTCGCCCCGCTATTTTTATTTTCTGTCCTTGGCCCTTGGGCTGTTTCGGACACCGCCAACGTCGCCCCTCTTTCGCGGGCGCTCGCGCCCGATGGTTATCCGCCGTCCGCCGCGTGGGATACGGCCGAGCCGACCGCTTTCAGCGCCGACTGGCAGGGAAAAAACGTCGACCCTGAGCTTGAAACTCAGGTTCGGCTTCTATGGACTCCGGAAACTCTTTATCTGCATTTCCGTTCGCGTTACCGCACCCTCACATTTTTTCCGGACGCGGCTCCGTCCGGCCGCCGCGATCATCTATGGGACCGCGACGTAGTCGAAGTCTTTCTTCAGCCGGATCCCACTTATCCCGGCCACTACTTCGAATTCGAAGTTAGCCCCAACGGCTTTTGGATTGATCTCGACATTGAACACGGAGAACGCTCCGACCCCGACTCGGGCATGAAATGCCGCACGCACATCGACGAAAAATCAAAGGTTTGGACGGCGGAAGTCGCTATACCGCTTCGCAGTCTCGCTCTGCACTTCGGCCCGTCGTCGGTCTGGCGCGCAAATTTTTTCCGCGTCGAAGGCGCGGCCGAACCGCGCTTTTACTCTTCCTGGCGGCCGACAAACACTCCGCAA
>Ga0179587_10001202_pt1 | contig 11584 bp, 12 predicted proteins | sample CZODoug2_1_08_16_FD_185932 | JGI IMG/M metagenome (GOLD analysis project Ga0179587, IMG submission 185932) | Vadose zone soil fungal communities from Angelo Coast Range Reserve, California, USA - CZODoug2_1_08_16fungal | ecosystem: Environmental > Terrestrial > Soil > Vadose zone | place: USA...
CTCGCCTGAGAAGACTCGTCCAAAGCGGTCAGGTCGAATTGGTTGGCGGCGGCTTCTACGAACCGATCCTGGTTTCCATCCCCCCCGAAGATCAGCGCGAACAGATCACGCGTTTGGCCGCCTACATCGAAAAACACTTCGGCCGGATTCCTTCTGGCGCGTGGCTCGCTGAGCGCGTCTGGGAGCCCCAGCTTCCCACTGTTCTTGCCGCCGCGAACGTTGCCTACACGCTCGTGGACGACATGCATTTCCTCGCCGCGGGCTTCGAACCTGAAGAACTCTTTGGCCCCTACATCGCCGAAGACCATGGCAAGACCGTGTGGCTTTACCCCGGCCAGAAGGCTCTGCGCTATCTCATTCCCTTTGGCAAAGTCGAAGACGTTATCGCGTATCTGCGCGATGCTGCCAGCAAACACCCTGGCGGTGTTGCTGCCATGGGCGACGACATGGAAAAGTTCGGCGTCTGGCCCGGAACACATGAACATTGTTACAAGGACGGCTGGCTCTCCGATTTTTTTACTGCCCTGGAAGCCAATTCGGACTGGCTGGAAGTTTCCACGCCCGTCGACTATCTGGAAACGCACCAAGCCCTTGGCCGCGCCGATCTGCCCACCGCTTCCTATACCGAGATGATGGAGTGGGCGCTCCCCACGCGTGTCCGCCAGCGCTATCACGAAGTGCTGAAGGAATTCAGCGCTCGCCCCGAAGTTCTCTCTTTTATTCGTGGTGGTTCCTGGCGCGGCTTTTTTCGCAAATACCCCGAATCCAATCTGCTTCACAAGAAAATGTTGCGTGTTTCCGCGCGCCTCGCTGCCACGCCCCCGCGCGCCGACGGCTCAAAGTCCCCCGATGAATTGCCGCAAGCTCGCGATCTGCTCTTGCGCGCGCAGTGCAATGACGCCTATTGGCACGGTATTTTTGGCGGCATCTATGCTCCCCATCTCCGCACCGATCCCTGGCGCAATCTCATTCGCGCCGAGACTATCGCCGACCGGCAGACCCCCGGCGCGCTCTTCCCGCGTGTCGAGCTTCTGGACTACGACGCCGACGGCGCCAACGAGTTGCTCTTCACGTCTCCGGAAGCTCAGGCGCTCTTGAAACCCAGTGACGGCGGAACCATCGCCGCGTTCGATTTCCGCCCCGCTGCCGCCACCCTCGTCAATTCCATCCTGCGCCGCCCCGAGGCTTATCACGCGCGTTTGCGCGAAGCTGCCGGCAATCCCGCTACCGGCGCTGTCGCCAGCATCCACGAACAGACCCGCGTAAAGGAGCCCGGCCTCGAGCGCTTCCTCCGCTACGACCGCTGGCCCCGCAACGCCTTCCGCGTCCTGATCTTCGATCCCGCGCGCAGCCACGCGGATTACGAAAATCTCGAATTACACGAAGATCCGGGTTTTGCCGGCGGCAGCTACACCGTCAAGGATGCCGACGCACATGACGTCGAGCTTTTTCGCGCGGACACCCTGACTCTCTTCGGCACGAGCGACGCACCGGGCCCCAAATTGCTCCTCACCAAGGAATTCTCCTTCGGTCCCGTTGCCAATGGTTGCGAATTGGTTTGCGAGGTTGTTGTGAAGCTGGAGGAGCCTCTCGAAAAGCCCATCGCCCTGGGCATAGAGTCGATTGTTAATTTGCTCGCACCGGCTGAGCCCGATCGTTTCTTCGAAACAGCGGCTGGCCACGAGAATCTGCGTTTCAGCGGGGCGCTCCCCGCTCCCGTCCTCCGCATGGAAGACGGCTGGCAGCGCGTCCGCGTTGTTCTCCATGCGCTATCCGCCAAAGAGTTCTGGGTCGCGCCCGTTGAAACGGTCTCCGAATCCGAGGAAGGTTTCGAGCGCGTCTATCAGGGTTCGCAGATTCTCGCCGTCTGGCACCCCGGCCTCACCACCCAAAAGTCCTGGTCCTTCCGCCTCGTTTGGCGCATCGAAGCGTTCTAATTCTTCGCCGCCAACATGGCTCCCCAGTATCCGGTGGTTCCACTGCAAACTCTTAATTATTGGCCAGTTTCAGAGTGCGCCGTCATTGAATCGGAGGCAAACTCCAAACGCAATTCCTATTTCCCACAGCCGGACTGGCCCGCAATAACCTCCGGTTAGCCCGTTATCCTGGAGTTGTCGGGCGGGTGTCCGAGCCCCCCTCGCAAACGAGCAGGAGCCGTCATATTCGTGCAGAGGGCTTTTGTCGAAGCGTCTAGTTCTCGCCGAAGATTGCCGGATGCGGTGACAGCACGCGATTCGGGTCGTATTTCGTTTTGGCGGCGAGGAGACGGGGCCATACCTCAGGACCGTAGTGGGCCTGCCATTCGGCGGGGGAGATCACCATCGAGTAGGGAGCGTACCGCTTGCCACCGACGAAGGTCATCTTGGCCAGGAGATCCCGGTTGCTTGCCAAAAGTGCGGAAAGAGCAGCTTCGTCACCCGGATTCACGCTGCGGAAAAGCCAGATAGAGAACACCTGCTCCTCTCTCGGCACCGTGAAAAGCGGACGCGTCAAGCGACGAGTGTTCAAGGGATAACAACCGAACTGTTCGTCGCCCTGGTAACGTGCCAGGGCCGCCGCCTCTGGGGAGAGCGACAGGATGTTGTCCAGATATGTCTTGGTCGCCGAGGCCGGAATCCACATCGTGATGCAGGGGCTGGGATGGCCAGCCGAACCGCTACCCCGTCTCACGCGAAACAAATAATCGCGATAAGTCATGCGCAGAGGTGCGGCGGCGGAAGCGAAGTGCAAGTCCCCTTCAAGCGCCTGGATATTCGGCTCGTTGGGCGGTGTGAAAAATTTGCCGATTGCGATGACGAATCTCCATTTTCCGCTCTGGTCGCGCAGCATTTGGCCGTCCTGGCCGTCGAAGCGACCGTCGCGGGCCAGCCGCAACTGGTCGGTGAGATAAGAATCCAGATCGGTGTAGGTCAGTTCATGGAATATGACATCCGTAAGCGCTGGTATCAGCGGCAGGCCAGCACGAACGATCACACCGCACTGGCCTTGGCCTGCCAGCACCATGTCGAACAGTTCGCTCTCATGCTCCGGCGAACAGGTGACAAGACGGCCATCTCCAGTAACGACATCGAGGTCGGTGACGTTGTCCACTAGCGCGCCATGGTGGGGAGTCGAAAGGCCGATGCCCCCCGCACTCAGCGTGCCGCCCACCGTAATTAGCGCGAGGCATGTCCCAGGGAACACACGCGGCGTCAAGCCCTTTGGTAGCGTAGCGTCGGCAACAGCGCTCCAGAACGCGCCAGGTTGTGCATCGGCAGAGTGCGGTGTGCGTACACGGACCGCGTTGAGTGAACGTAAATCAATGACCACACCTGCTTCGGCTTGCGTCTGTCCATAGCGTGAGTGGCCGTCGCCGCGGATGGCGACCTTCAGTTTGTGCTGGTTGGCGTAACGCACCATGGCCACAATGTCCTTAACGGAGCCCGGCCTGAGAACGGCTGCGGGCACGCGATGAAACATGTTGCCCTGATCTGTGGCAATAGCTCGGCGCGACTCCTCATCCAGGAGCAGCGCACCATCGAGCTTCGGCAGGCGATCAAAAGGGCCCGCTATGTTGCTTTCCTGGGTGACCCAGGAACGTGCGTCGGGATCGAAACCAACAATGGCAGCACCGAAGGCAAGCTTGGTGAATTGCCGGCGAGAGACCTGGTGTTTCATTGTGAGTCTCCTGACCAGAGCAAGCGAGAAACGGTGCGGAATTATAGGCTTCTGCACCCTGCCGAAGCAATTGGACCCTTACCGGATTACGGAAGGTTCGCCCGTTATACGCTCACAATCGAGAAGCGCGACTTCCCAGATGCGACTAGGAAAGTCAACGAGATTTTCACTTGGCCGCTGCCCTCTGCCTCGCACTCTCCGCCTCTTCGAGCGTCGAATCATGGATGGACGCTCGGATCGCGTCTGCGTATGGACCGTCCTTGACCGCGCCATTCGCCGCAAACTTGGACAGCGGATGGGGCAGCCCGAATCGTTCCCTTATGGCTCGCGGGTTAAGCGATTCAAGGATCAAATCTTCCAGTGGTGGTAAGGGCCGTTCATCCATGAACAGTTCCACAGGGGCTTAATACTCAACCGACTGTAGGACAGACAGGCGGTTGTAGACTGCCTGCAATGTTATCCCCAAACTTTACGAGATGCAACAAATCCTTGCACGGTTGGCCGCACGCCTAAAGCAACTCCGAAAAGAACGTGGCATTTCACAGGAAGACTTCGCACACAAGGCGGGACTTCATCGGGTGGGTTATGGCTGGATAGAACAGCGCAAACGAATACCGAATCTTGCAACTTTGGTGAAGATAGCCGCTGCCTTCGACATCAGTTTATCGGAACTGTTTTCGGGGGTGGATCGTCCAAGGAAGAGACGTTAGCCCGAGTCCGATCCTTTCTCTGTATTTCCCAATTTCTCGGTAATACCAGTCACTACCACTGGTCAAGTCATAAAAAAAGAGGGAGCCAAAGACTCAAGCTCCCCCACTTCCCGTTGGCCGATTATAGGCGAGCGGTCAGGATTTTCTTTCCTTGCGGTCGTGGTTCGGTGGTCGTAAAAATTTCGTCGATATCCGCTAGTAACTTTGCGTCGTCGATGCGCAGCGAACCATCCTGTAGCGCTCCAAGGCTGCGCAGACTCCCGTCTTTGTTACTGCCCCAAACGTAGTATGGCCCAGCAGGGAGATCGTAGGCATAAAACAGGAGGGACTTGCCTTCGGCATAGAAAACGCGGGCTGCACCAACGCGGCCTGCACGTGTGTCGTCAAAGATATCGACGATAACAAGATTCCGCGCCCCTAACTCACGCAGTTCGTGTTCCGCGTTAGCCAACCGGGCGTGCTGGTGAAATAGCACACGCGACCCAGCAACCGCAACTATAACGAGAAACCCGTAGAGGTATTTTTTCATGGTTGCTCCCTTCATTGCGGACTGCTTCGCAATAAAAGGGCGACGTAGGAGTCATCCTGCGCCGCCCCCTTTCGTCTCCTGTGCCCCCGCTACCTGCCGCTCGTTGACAGCATACCTCCCTTAGTCGGAACCTGAACGGGACACTGGTATGCGACTGTTGGAGCTAAACCGCGTGGAATGTTTTTGTTGGTGGACTGGCTTGTGACCAAGAAAACGTCGTAAGCCATCCTGCCCGTGTTGGTTGCATCGCCTGGATCGACCTGCGCACGGTAGCGAAACACATTGCCATACTGGTCGGTTCGCTGGTCCGCCTTGTAGTTCAAGCTGATGGAGGTCACACTTAGGGATGGGAGCGTGTGGAGTTCCTCTGGCTGGCTGATGCCGTCGTGGTTGGCATCAATCCACAACCGCAATGAAGAAAAGACTGCGTCCCGCCCGTCGATCACGCCGTCGCCGTTCCCACCATTCTTCGGATCGTCATAAACCGCGAGCGCTGCGAATCCATTGCGATTGTTGGAGGCAGGCTGCGGCGTGAAGTTGCCAAAGAGTTGCTTGCCGTCGTGAACGATGCCATCCGCTCCCGGTAAAGCCAGGAAGGCGTTGCTGGAATTCGCGGCGGTCCAGCCAATCTGTATTGAATGGCCTGTTCCCGAGATGTCAAACATCACTCCGCCTGCCGCGCTGGTCAGTTGGAAACCTTCTCCATTTAGGTCCAAAATTACTGGTGAAGGGGAGCAGTCAAATGCGCAGTTGCCGTAGATATCGTAACACGGGCATCCGCCGCCGCTTGGCGCGGTACATACATTACCAGAGCAAGTATCTCCGGTAACGCAGCAATCCGAGGTAGTCCCGCACGATTGTCCAGTATCCGAGCAGACCCCGCAATTTCCGCTGGAACGACAAATGGTTCCGGGACAGCAGGGTTCGTTGCTGGCGCATGCCGATCCTGACGCGATGCAGCAACCGGAATCGCTAACGGCCTGTGGGTATGTGCCGGAACACGCAACACCACAGCCGCCCCCGACCTGTGTTCCGCACGAATAGCTCGTGTTCAGGATACTTTGGATGCCCGTGGGACTCGCAACCGCCACAATGTCATTGGGTATCTGCGTACTCGGCATTGAGCAGCAGGAGTGGGCGCAGTCTTCATTCTGTGTGGTGAAGGTCTGGCATTGATGCCCTACTTGCGCTACCGGCCCCTTGCTTATGAAGGGGAGTAGGACGAGGACGCCGACAAACACGGTGAGTCTAAGTACGCTGACGAGTGCCTTTTTCATGGTGCTTTCCTGCCCTTTCCATCGTCAACAGCACCGGGCTCGAATGGCGCATCGCTTGGCGGCCAGTTCTGAGACGGGTGGCCGGGGAAGTACCTCCCGCTATCTAGGTTCGTAAATTGGCCGGGGTGATTCGGATCGGGAAGGCCGAAACGCTCCAGATTAGTCCAGCGCATACCGTCAGAGAAGAAGAACTGAAGTCGGTGGATCGCAACCCTCGTGACCTGCGCGAAGGGTAGCTTCTCTTCAACTGTAGGCTGCATTGCATCGACGTGGTCCGCGACATGAATAGCAATCGTCTGCCCCGGTGCAAACAAAAGGGGCTGCTTATTAGGCTCAGGCGCGAGTTTCCGGCCCTGGCTTGTGAAAGAGTCAATCTCGGGCCGCTGGCCAGCCGTTATGACGTACTCCGTTACTGGTCGTGAGGAACTGCCGTCCCCGGTGTCCGGGAAAAAGAGCGCGATCTCGGCACGAACGATTACCCTGTCTGTCCGGTTCTTGAGGATGATAGTCATGTTTTTCAACCAGTCTTCATCTGCCTGAAACGGCGCGCCGGGCCTATCCTCGCGTGGACCTGTGCTCACTCCAGGCTGAATCAACTGGCCCCCTACAGTTACCCTCTCTATTGTGACGGGGTCCATTCTTGTTTGTCTGTCGATGTGCACCGCTTTGGTTCCCAAATATTTCCCGGGGTTAGCTGCGGCGACGAGTGCAATGTGCCCAAGCCATCCTGACAGTGCAAGGCACACCAGCACTGATGCGACCAGTTTTGCGTGTTGCTTTGTATTTTGTTTCTTGTTTTTTGACATCAAAAGCCCCCCCGTTCGTCGCTAAGTTCTGTAGCCCGTTATAAATCTTATCCACCAGCGATCTTCTTCTCCAGGGCGGTCAGGACCTGAGCTTCCTGATCTGGCTGGAGCTTGCCCACCCAAACGTCGGTCACAACGCCGACATCATTAACAAGCAACAGAGTCGGCGTTCCCCTTACTCCTAAAGTGTTCAGGGGAACTTGCCTTACATCATCAACGTGGACTCCTGAACTGTTGAGGTACTGCTGAGCTTCAGTAATTGGCTGAGGCAGTGCGGCTACCATTTTCACGTTCTTCTCTATCGTCCCGAGCCTGCGGTAAAAGGGAACGCTATCGTTGCAGAAGTGGCACGTCGTCGAGATGGCCAGCACGAGAGTGCGGTGATTTTTCGCCCAATCAACTCCAAGGAGGCGGCCATCCACGCTCTTGCCTTTGACTACCTCGGGTGCAGATACGGCTGCGGTGCTGCGCGCAACTGCATTGGGAAGAAGGTATGTCTTAACCAAGACCGTCGAGATTAAAACCGCGACGATAATGGTGGCTACGTTGGCGGTAGTTTCAATTTTTCCAGGTATGCTCATATTTTGGACCTCCAGATTTTGAATCCACGCGACCATTCGGGAATAGAGGCGTGGGTTGTTGCAGGGGCCTGAACTCCGGGGCAACTGGGCAGGAAACTGCTTTGTACTCTACCGCTCGTATCGTGTCAAGCATCAACATATCAAGGCCGGAACCGTAACTATTCTTCCAATACGATCCTAAGTGATTGCCGATGGTCTGCACATTACTCTCAGCGATCTATTGAGGGGGGTGGACGCAGCACACCGGAAGCAACGCAAACGCTGATGGAAGCGCAGAAGATGATTGGAACAAACTTGGAGGAAGCTGGCGAGCAAAAGCCCCCCGTACACGGCACGCTCATCCTGATTGAAGGCAAAATAAGTGATGCAGGCCGCAAGGATGAATAGAAGTGCGATCATCACAAAATAGTCGGGTTGCGGCCACTTATGCAGAGGGGCGGACTCTTTTTCAGTTGAACCTTGTGGTCGGCTAACTTCTAAGTGCTGGCGGTCCAATCGGTGGGCGGATACGCGATGCGCCAAAAGCCCGGTGCGGGCCGTGTGAATTCCACTGCAACCTTAGTCGGTCCCGCCAGCTCCTTCTCCACGTAGACCACGCGGCTTCTTTCTGTTCCCCGGTATCTATGTTTTGCATCAGGAGCCTTTGCTTAGGCGTTACTTTTTCCGCTAAGGCCATCAACGCACCGTGCGCGTTGACAACCAACGTTTGCGCTCTTTCATAGAACTGCGTGCCTTCCTTTGGGGGCCTGTGAACGACAACTGGAACGGTCAAATCAATCCGCTGGCTGCGCCGCTCCCTTAACCATCGTTTTGTGTTAGTGAGCTGCTGGTCGCTCATAGAACCCTGGATTGCACCCCCATATTTTACACTCTGCGAAGGCCGCGAGCGGGAAAGAACAATGAATGGAGAAGTTTCTTGCCCAACCAATGGCCGAGCGAGATGCTGAACGAGAACAGGGTTGCACGGGGAGAACCGACAAAATGACGGGAATGGTGAAGAAAATTGACGCGCAAGGGTTTGGAATTATTGATGGCGCGGACGGTTCCAAGGTTCCTTTCATTTCGTCCGACGTTATGAACCGTCGCGTTCTCGAACCGGGACAAAAAGTGATTTTCTCTGTCCGCCGAGTCAAGGATCAGGCGTTTGCCGAGAACGTCATGGTGATGGGAGAACGACACAACTGGTTTGACGGTGCGTGACAAACAGTTTCCCTTCAAACGGACAATGCATTTGCTGATCGACATGATGAACTCGGAAGCTGAGATAAGGGTAGGAGACGCGGGAAGGTCAGCTTACGATTTCCTGTTCCACGAGTCCATGAGCGCGTTTAGATTCCTGCACTTTATTGCGTGACTGCAACCTCCAGAATGAACAGTGTTTCACCGGGACGGCGATTCGCCCTGAGTCCCCGCACATAGACCGGGTGTGCCGGAGTTTCCTCACGAGGTATGTTTGCAGTGGATTCGTCCAGGAACTCGAAATCATAGCCAACCAAATTAAGATCGATGAAGTTAGAGTCGCCTGAAAGCTGAATGGAGATACCGGTGTCCGAAAACCCTAACAGCGTGCAGTCGAATGAGAACCTGCCGTCGCCCGTGGACAAGAGAATGCGTAAATTGGTCTGCTCGTTCTGCCAAGATATCAGATACGTTAAAACGTCGGACAGGTTCAGCATCCAGGAGATTTTCTCCACAGAGGAACTGAAGGGAACTGTGGCTCATCGTATCACGGCGTTTCAGTACCCAAACTCCCTTGGGTGAGATTAGCGCTGTGTTAATCAGGGGCTAGCCCGATACCTCTTTACGAAATGCGCAATCGTCCGCTCGCGAGCGATTGACTCCGCCCTGTACGTTTCGCTTATCATTCGGACATGAAATCCGGGTTAATTTTCCGCGCACGTCCTATACCTGAGAGGAGCATTGCCGGATGCCCACTGACTGCAAGAGAATCCAGAAGCGGACCCCTGCTACCGTGGCTCTACAGGTCTCAAGTGCGACCCAGCCGTTCATCACGGAATTGGTATTTACGGAAAACTTCAGCTTACATGGCGTCCGAGTTGTAACGGTGCGTGCGTGGAAACCAGGAGAGCGCGTGATCGTGAAGTCTTACCACGGCAGCATCCAATCACGAGCAAGGGTAATTTATTGTCATCATCTAGCGAAGAAACGATACGCCGTTGGGTTGGAGCTACATTCAGCGGTTGGGACGTGGGTGGACACTTCGCAACCCGCAAGAACGGAAGTGTAGCCCAATATCCAACCCTAAAGGACTTAGACAGGTTGAGCCTGATGATAGGCTTTACGGGCAACCAAACGGGTAGGTTCGACCGGGCTAGTCACTGGGATCAACGTCCCATTTAACCGCGCGGGACGGGAACTCTACGCCCAAACAAAAGCGCTGTCTCGCTGTCGGCAAACAATAAATCACTCTTCCGACTTGCGGAAATTCCCCCGTTAAAGGGGTAATGAGCGACTCTTCACCAGACCGCCAGGACCGCTGGCTGACTACACGCGCACCGTGGGGACTGACATTTTCCGTAAGTGCTCGCTCCCGAGCACGCGGTTCATCTAGGCTTGCGAGATAGACGGGAACTGAAGTAGGAAGGCGCTTCTCAATCCTGCCATCAAAAAGCCTTTGCTTGGGTCTGCGATGAACAGGACCGTTCATTACTAACTCTCTCAGGGGGAGAGGGGGAAGTCCCCGACAGCGCGTCCTTTAAGCTACCGAACTAGCTTGCCATGATCTATCGAACCGTCAATCGGGCAAAAGACCGTAATCGCTGCTCGGGTAATTCCCGGAGTACTATGTTTCATTGAAACTTGGGGTGGCTTTGAGAACTTTGGGGGTGTGGGCCATCGCCCGGCGAATGTCCTGTGGGACTAACTCAGGATTTTGCCCCCCTTCCTATTGAGGGATTCACCTGTCCCTTATTTCGGGAACTCGCCGGATTCGATTTCCGTTTCGGTACCCGTAAGCTCCGCACGAGATGACTGGCACCCGCCCCTTTCATTGCGCTCCTCAGCGTGAGGTTCATCTACCCTGGAAACATCGCTCGACAGACTTCTCGGACGGGAGGATCACATGACGCAAGAGGCGGTACTTGAGTTCCCGCAAGTCTTAGAAAGAGAACAGTACCTTGGCACACTCCGAAGCATTCAAAGGTCGGAACCCCGCGCCCATCTAAGCACCCCCATGTGGTTAACCAGCCTTCGGAGACCGGGAGTTTTAGAAGTCGTTCCTACGGAGAATATCAGCAGAACCGGCATCCGGTTGGTCACACGGGAATTCTGGGAACCAGCGGAGCCGGTACTGGTTTCATCCCCGCCTGAATTTTGCGTCCAAGGCTCGGTCGTATATTGCAAGAAGCTCCCCAGCGACGATTATGTCCTGGGCCTCTCGCTCGATGCGCCGGTCGAGGATTGGACCGAGGCAATGCGGGATTCGGGAGCCTGACAAACCGTAACCTATGGACGTTTCGCATTTCACATGAAATTCCGAGCGTTCAACCAATACCTTTGCAGCAGGCGTGAAAGAATGCCCAGCTTTCTCCAAGGCCGCCGATCCAGACGGGTCGCCACGAAGAAGCCCGCCAACCTTGTCATCAATCTCAGTGGAGTCCAGAAAATGTTTCCATGTCTTATTGTCGATAGGTCCGAAGAAGGGTTTAGATTGCGTGGTAACTTCAGCCTGAAGCGCGGACAACTCATTGAACTCGTCTTGGATGACCCCGTGGATTCAGTGCGGTGCGAAGTTATATGGATCGGCAAACCAGAGTCACAGCAGGTAGGAGAAGTTGGGTTGCAAACCGTAGGCAAATGATTCTTAGGCTTGGTTCATCGCATCATTGGACTGGCAGCATGGAGGTGACAGGGTACAATTCGTTCCATCCGTGATCCGCGTCGTGGACATAGGCACCCGAGACTAGAATGCCTGTCGCTTAATCGTGGAGGAGCTTTAGCTTGGCAATTACTTTTTGGGCCTCTCCGGCGTCTACTTGCAGGAGCCTTCCGCCTCCACGCCAGT
>Ga0179587_10001203_pt1 | contig 11584 bp, 9 predicted proteins | sample CZODoug2_1_08_16_FD_185932 | JGI IMG/M metagenome (GOLD analysis project Ga0179587, IMG submission 185932) | Vadose zone soil fungal communities from Angelo Coast Range Reserve, California, USA - CZODoug2_1_08_16fungal | ecosystem: Environmental > Terrestrial > Soil > Vadose zone | place: USA...
GGGGTTGGCGTTCCAGTTCGGAAGCCGATATGGAGCGGCGATATCCGCTCGCAGCTCCGGACTGACAGTGTCAGGCACTGGAATGCTGCGCCCCGGCACCGTTCGCGGACCCGGCTGTGCATTGGCGGCATTCTGCTGGGCCTCGACCGTGGCGAAGTTGGTGTCCGGCTGGCGGCCAGCGATCTGCGCCATCGTAGGTGCGGCGAGTGCGGCGGCCAGGACAAGCGAGGTGAAGGCTGAACACAGTGGGATTCTCATGCGCATTTCTCCGAATGGGGACCGAAGCCTGCATTTCCAGTGCTTCGGCCGGAATTGTACCGCAACGGCGCTCTGAAACTGACGCGAGACGGTTGGCGCATTCTGCGCTCCTCGAATCGTGATTCAAAAAAGTGCCAGCGTAGCGCTGGCTCCTCCTTGGGGGCGGATGCCACCAGATGCCAAGCTTTAGACCTACTTCGGCGATATGCGGTCGGCCAGCGTGTCGATGTGGTAGGCGCCGAACTGTCGAACTTGGGACCAGCCGTATTTTCCCGTGCCGGTTTTTGGCATATTCGCAGCCTCATCGGTTGCAAAATCCTGCCACGAATTGTAATGGTCGATGGCCAGGAAATTCCAAGGGCCACCTTCAATATGTTGCATGACCACCGTATTGATCTGAACCTTTTCGCCAAACCGAAATCCAGCAGCTTCGTCCCCGTCTTGGTCAACATGATGTTGCCGGGCTTCAGATCGCGGTGCGTTACGCCTTTGCGGTGCGCCTTGTCGAGCGCGTCGGCAATCTCGATGGCGTACTGCAACACTTGTTCCAGCGGCAGCGCGCCTTTCTGCAGTCGCTGAGCGAGCGTCTGGCCTTCCAGATATTCCATCACCAGATAATCAATTCCGTCCTGATGGCCGGTGTCGTAGAGCGTGCAGATATGGGGATGATTCAGGCTGGCAATCGTCCTTGCTTCGCGCTCGAATCGTTCGCGTAATTCTGCTCGGTCGGCGAGATGAGCGGGCAGAACCTTAATGGCGACAATTCGATCGAGGCGGGTATCACGGGCTTTATAAACCTCTCCCATGCCGCCCGCACCGATAGCGGAGAGAATTTCGTAAGGCCCTAGACGTCTGCCGGGGAGAATCGCCATGGGCTCCTGCCAACTTAGAGTTGGCAGAGTATAACTCTTTGGCTATTCCCGAACCGATGTTTTTCAGCAGGGGTTGATGTCCCGAAGTGTTCAATAATCAGGTGATTTTCGAAAGTTGGAAAACGCAATTTGCGGGCGCACAGAATCAATCACTTGCGGCGGGTGTTTTAGGGAGGATTTTTGAAAGGCTGTGGCTGCCTGACCACCGTTCCGACTCCTACTCCAAGTTGGATTCCAGTCGAGGCTCGTCTGGTCGGGACGCACGCCACCAGTGCCGCCTAACGCACGCCTCACGTCCGGTCTCCGTTATCACACACCAAGGTATGATTGGTCGTTGATCAATCATTGTGATATTGTCCACGCGTTTCAGCTCCAGAAAGTATTGCGCAGATGGAAAGGCCGATGGCTCATGACTACTCCCTTTTGTTGGAGGTTACACAATGCAAACGAAGCGTAGTCGTCTTATGACAGGACTATTTCTGTGCACGGCCCTCGTGGTCGCTGCCGCGCCGACCTGGACATCGCTGTTGTTTGCGAAACCGGCCACGAACAGCGCCCCGGCAACCTACGTTACGACTGCTGAGATTGACGCTGCCCTACAGCAAATGCCACCAAACACCACGACCTATGACAAACCGATCAAGACCATCGATACGGGTGCGTACAAAGTTACTATCGTCATCCTCCGGCGGGTGCCAGGCAAAACCCCCGATAGCGCTCTCCTGCACGACAGAGTGACGGAGGTCTATCAAATCCTCACGGGTGCGGGGATGTTTGAGACCGGAGGCACACTGCTGGAAGGGAAGCCCGTGGACCTCACTTCAGAAGCCGCAGGTCCCAGCATAAGAGGGACCATTGAGGGTGGGGAGACCCGCCGGATGGGGCCAGGCGATGTGGTGGTGATTCCTCCGGGCGTGCCGCATAGATTTAGCAAGCTCGAAGGAACCATTACTTATCTGGTGACTCGCATCGAGGCTCCGCATCCCTGACGGAAGCAAAGCGAAATGCTATGGGTGAAGACTCAGTGATTCTCCCTGTGACCCCGTTTGTGCCCTGTCATAGAAGTTGAGTTATACTTCCCGGTCTTAAGTCCGCGTGTAGTTCACCATGGGGAGTCATTCACATGCTTTGGAGGATCAGGCCATGATAATTGGAGAACGTTTGCGTGCGTTGCGTGAGGAGCAGAAGTTTTCACAAGGCGAGGTCGAGAAACGAACGGGTCTGGTTCCTGCCTATATTTCTCGGGTGGAAAACGGGCATACGGTCCCGGCAATCGAAACGATTGAGAAGTTCGCTCGCGCTCTCGAAGTTCCGATGTACCAACTCTTCTACGATGGAGAAGAGCCGCCCAAACTGCCTAATCTCCCGAAGCGGAAAACCGCCGATGATATTGCGTGGGGAGGCTCGGGCAAGAACGCTCGGCTGCTGGCAAAGTTCCGTCGCCTCCTCAGTTGAACGAAAGCAAGTGATCAGAAGCTGTTGCTGTCTATGGCCCAGAATATGGCGAGACGGAAGGCTGTTTGATCGCGGGCCGACCACGAGATCGGGATGAAATGCAACATTACACTCGTGGGAGCCGCATTTACTTCCGCCAGACCTGCTTTGTTTCCGTGGCGAATCTGGGCTAGAACGCAACAGAACGCCCACTTTGTTGCGTTGTGTTCGGGCTTCACGATTTCTCAGGTTCCATTACCGGCATCATGTGGCAAAGTGAATTACTTCCGGGTGGGCCGTGATCCAGGCACAACCTATCCACCGAATGGGCTGTGACGGCTAACTTCCACATATGTCAATTCCCTGGGTTGGTGGCGCGACGGGAGAATCCGAAGTTCGACGCAGCTGACCCTGCTTCGAGATATACTCTCTATCGAAACTGGTACACAATACCGGTCAGGTCAACGCGCTAGAAAACGAGTTCTTTCATTGGAATCGATTTTGAAAGTGAGGTCGAATACGCGCGGGAAAACACGGTATCGCATCATTGCCAGGACATGTGTCGCGTGGCTGATCGCCTGCGCGATCTATTGTCCCCCGCCACTGCAGGCGCAAAGTGCTGTGCCTGAGTACGAGGTCGATCCTTTTTGGACCAAGCTTCCGGACAACTGGGTTGTCGGGCCGTTAGGTGGGGCATGTATCGATGCACGGGACCATGTGTTCGTCTTGCACCGGCAGGAGGGGCTAACGGAGGCAATGTTGAAGGGAAGCGATCGGTCCGATGGGGCGAAGGCTAGGATCAAGGCTCCTCCAGTCATGGAGTTCGATCCCCAAGGTAATTTGGTCAATTCCTGGGGGGATGCAAAGGTTCTTGGAGACTACCTGCACGACTGCCTGGTGGATAAGGACATGAACGTGTGGATCGCCGCTGCGCATTCCGGCTTCGTGCAGAAATATTCGCGCGACGGAAAACTCCTCCTCCAGATTGGGAGATCGGGCGTTTTCGATTCCTCCGATGGTACCGCCAAAGGGAAGCCTCTAAATTCAAATGCAGCACAATTTTTTGGGCCCTCGGCTGTCGATGTTGATCCGCAAAACGGCGATGTTTACGTTGCCGATGGCCATGGTGGTGGTAATACCCGAATTGCGGTGTTAGATAAGAATGGGAAATTCTTGCGTCAGTGGCGGCTACACCACACGGAAGCGGAAGAGGACATCGAGCAGTTACCGCATTGCATGAGGCTGTCCAATGACGGGTTGGTGTATGTGTGCGATCGGCAGGCAAATCGGCTACAGGTGTTCGACAAGATGGGTAACTTTACGAAGAACGTCGATATCCCATGGAAAAAATACACCTCGGATAATGAAGACTTGCGTAAGTATTGCCTCACAGTGTGGCGAACTTTCCCGCCTTGTACCTTGGTGCAAAAGATTGGTGAGGGGACATCAGCAGTTTCGGTCGAGTTTTCTCGCGACCCCAATCAGCAGCTCATATACGTCGTGAATCAGAACCAGAGGGAAATCGATATCTTGGATCGCGCGACAGGGAAGGTCCTGTCGACTATCGGCCACGGCACGGGGCTTTTCTTCCAGGGCCAACTCTTCGATGCCATTCGCGCCGCCGTGGATTCCAAAGGCAACGTCTATGTTGCCGAAGACGAAGGCCGCAGGCTGCAGAGGTTCAAAGCCGTCGGTCCATAACCCCATCGGAACGGCTACGGATTATTTCCGGATACGCCGTGATCCGCCCGCGATTGACAAGCTCCAAATAGAGCCTCGAACTCTCCACATGCGGAGTTTTGGGGAGCCAGGGGGACACCTGTCCGGTGAGCACGTTATCGGGCACTGAGAAATCGCACTACGCTTCAGGATCGTATACGCAGGAAGTGGCTGATTTCTCCAAGCTTGCGATGCGGAGGTATCTCGACATTGACTTGCCAGTTACGCGGAGGCCACTAGTTGGCGAAAGTGACCTGCTTGGTTGAGAACGTCGCGACGTGCCCCGCATTGTCGGTAGCTTTTACGATGATTGTGTGGCTTCCGTTTGTGAACTTGGTTGTATCCAGTGCGTATTGGAAGCCGGTGTCGGCAGGTGCTCCCGGTTGCGCACTAACTACGTCGGGGCGGGAGAGTCCATAGGTGGCGGAGGCTACCCGGCTGCCGTCAATGAACACATCAATACTCGAAATACCAGGAAGGGCCCAGGCCCACCCCTCAATATTTGCATTTCCATGGAGGGTGTCGCCAGTTTGCGGGGGGCCGAGGAATCCGTAGGGCGGCAAGGGGCTGGGGCTCGACTGTTGACTGTGCAGCGCATAGATCACCGCGCGACTTTCGTTTACCGGTCCCACCAGGATGAAAGTGTCAAACTCAAGCACTGAGCCCGCATCCCAGGTAAAGGGACAAGTTGGCGTGAACTGGAGCGTCGATCCGGCATTGAAGCCCTTGCTATTTGGATACTCCATAGGCGTGTAAAGCGCGATCCCTGTATTTGTGGCGTCAACATAGGCTCCCCATTGCTCAGGAGTAGGAAGCACGACGCAGCATCCTGCCGACATGGTGAATTGCGAGAGCGCATCATTCGTCCAAGGGGCGCTGCCGCCGTGGTAGAAAAACTTGGGAACAATCGGATTAACGCACATTACCGGAAGTTCATTGGTTGCGTCCGCGTGCGAGTCTGTCCCGAAATGGGTAATTTTGTAATGAACTTTGAAGACGCGGTTGTAACCAGGCACTACGGAAATCCATTTTTCAATGTAGGCGTCGCCCAGGACAGGACCAGTCCCGCCGCCGAAATTTTCGGGCGCCCACTGGATGGGCTGGGTTTTCGTGTAAATCGAATCTGCTCGCAGTGTCGACGCGAGCACGGGACTGCCATTAAAGAAGTGATCGCCCGACTCGATGGGATTATACCCCCATGTGCCACCGTAGGTGGCGTTGCTGTCCCAGAGCGACGTCTGTATTTGACGTCCGGGATCGTCATGGTTTACGTAGTTGACACCGTTTAGACTGACCTCGGTAACTGCAGCGCCCCACGCTTTGAGCAGGCCTAGCCGTGCTGCGTCGGTCGATGTGCGCGCATCCAGGAAAAACATAGTCGCGTCCTCGGAGGTGGTGACTACGGGATTGATGGTGAGAAGACTTCATGCGCCCTTGGCGCACCACCAGGCATGAAAATGGGGGATGCACCGTATCGTGCCGTAAATGGTTTATTTTCGGTCGGAGTTGAGGCCATTTTCATAACAGCGGACTTGTCAGGACCAATCGCACAGAGCTGAATATTCACGGGCCAGACGCGCTCGGTTTCCCGGGTTCAAGGTAAAATGCAGGCGCTGAGCGCATACCCAAAAGCAAAGCGGATTGGTGCATCATCGAGCGCCTTATGGTGACCAAAAACGATTCGCAGGTATTCGAGGTGATATGTCGTAAATTCGAGGCAAATAACGATGCAGAAGCTTTGCAAGACCTTCGTGATTTGGCCAGCCGAGTCGACGACCCTTGGGACAGGGCCTGGCTGAACTACCAGGAAAGTGATAGCTGCATACTTCGCTTTCGAGGGCCTGACGCTCGGTAAAAGAAGTTAGAATCCGCCGTGCTCATCGGCGATTACCTATGCGCCTCAGTCTGGAATTCAGCAAAAGTCTTGCTGCGCAATAAACCTACGGCAAAGCGAAAACGAGCAGCGCGTTGCCGGATTTTGGCTGTCGAATCTCCGGGGCCAATTCCGATGGAATAAGCGTCGACCAGCTCCCGCCGCCAGTCCCAGCGGGCATGGCTACGTACTGCTTTCCCTTCGCCAGATACGTAATCGGGAAGCCCTGCGCAGAGGTTATCAGGCGCGTCTGCCAGAGAATCTTTCCGGTAGCGGCGTCGTACGCGTACATGTGACGATCCCAGTCGCCGCCGATCACGAGTCCGCCGCCGGTGGCGAGTGCGGCTGTATTGGACGGTGAAGCTGTGCGATGACGCCACAACACTTTGCCGGATCGGATATCCATGGCCAGGAATTCACCCAGGTTACCTCCCGACTGCGGATGTTTGTAATCCCGGCGCCGCACCGGACCAACGCCGCCCTTGCCGAGCACCTTCTCCACTTGGCCGAAGGTGGCTTTCTCGCAGTTCAGGGCCATCGGGATGTACAACGCATTGGTTTGCGGGCTGTAGGCCATCGCACGCCAGTCCTTGAATCCGGCTGTGCTCGGACACATTTCGAGCTCAACACCGATTTGTGGGATCTTCCGGTAGGCGACTTTGCCATTTTCCGGATCTACGTCCACGATGTTCTGGTAGCCGAGATCGGTGGCGCGGATGAACGCGCCGGTGGTCCGGTCGAGCTGCCAGAGGATGCCCAGCTTGCCCATCTTGAAGAGTGACTTGCGTCCGCCGGAGTCAATCAGGATGCTCTCGAACACCTCATCCATGTCTTGCGTTTCGCCAGGAAGGTGCTGGTAGTACCACTTTATTTTCCCCGTGTCCGGATCAAGCGCCAGGGTCGAGTTGGTATAGAGCGCGTCACCGTCGGTTCCGCGGGCCGCTCTGGCCCACGGTTTGGCCTGTGCCGTGCCCCAATAGATGAGGTTCGCTTCCGGATCGTAGCTGCCCGGGATCCACGCGTCGCCGCCGGCGCGGAAAGCGAGCGGCAGGTCGCCCCACGTGTCACCGCCGGGCTCACCAGGACGAGCAACGGTCGATGTTCGCCACAGCTCCTTTCCGGTGGCCGCATCATGCCCGCTGATGAAACAGACGTCCTCTTTGTAGCGGCTGCACCCTGTCATACCCGCGATAACCTTGCCGCGAACGACGATTGGGCCGGAAGTGTATTGGTACCCCTGTTTTGGATCGGCCACCGCGGTGTCCCACGTCAGCTTGCCTGACCGGGCGTCCAGGGCGATGATATGGGCGTCATTCGTCGTTCCGAAGATCTTGTCTCCGTAGATAGCGATGTTTCTTTGGACGCCGTTGCCGTCGCCGCCAGCCCCCTCGGACACCTTCTCCCGTTCCGGGCGATACTCCCAGAGCAAGTCTCCCGTCGCGGCGTCCAACGCCTGAATGACGCCGCGTGGATTCGGCAGGTACATAACCCCGTCGTAGACGAGTGGCGTTGTCTCCTGAGCGCCCGTGTTTTCCATCGCCCACGACCAGGCAAGTTGAAGTCGCTCGACGTTCCGCGTGTTGATCTGATCCAGCGGGCTGTACCCCCACGCGTTGTCGGTGCGCCTCCAGTTGAGCCAATCGCCAGGAGCGGGGTTGCGCAGCGTGGGCTCGGTGACCGGGCGAAAGTTTTGCACTTGCGCCGCGAGCCACAAATTCCCTACTAGTTCCGTAATTAGAATAGAAACAGCGATTTTCAGCCGCATATCTTGCTCCTTAACTTATAGTAAGCGCCCTGGTATCCCTATCTGAATATGACGCCTGGCGGCACCGATCTCCCCGCGGTGAAGTGCAACCCGTCGATCATTGCTAGGCTGCGTGTCTTGACCATGGCCACCACCGCGTGCGTTCGGTGGTGGATTGTTTGCCAGAAGTGAAATAAACCTCTTCCTTTATGCCTTCATCCTGCCAGCTGCAACGATGCAGGATGCCCTTCCCATTCTCAATCATCGTCGGATGTCCGCACAGATAGGCGGTGCTATTCTCGTCAATGAGATTCCGCAGGTCGGTGTACTTGCGGATCAAATCATCTACGCGACCGGTCTCGCCATGCCAATCGGGTTCGTCCCAGGGGCGGCTAATTGTGGGAATGTAGGTGAACCAAGGGACTTTCGCGGCGAATTGTTCCATCTCCTCGCGATAGCCGAACTCCCACGAATGGCTGGCGCCTTCTATAGGAAAAAGTCTGTGCGCGACTGGGGACCTCTTCGAATCGCGGTGAAGCGAGCGGACATAACTGACAAAGCGAGCGATGCCGGTAACCGTCGCGAGCAGCAAGTGGTTCGTGCGCCCGCTCTTCGTATCAAGTGTGAAACGGCCCTTGGAAACTCTCCGGCAGGTGAATGTGTCTCCAACCTGAAGTTCATAAAGCAAAGGTGTGAGCTCGCCCTGCGGGACAAGCTCGATGAAAAATTCTAAAAAGTCTTCGTACGGAGAAGACACGATCGAGTAGGGGCGCTCAACATGTTTGGAAGGACTATGGACGCCCAGCGTCGCGTACTGGCCCGGTGCGTAGTGGAACTCACCACCGGGATCAACGCGAATCCTCCAAAGATCAGAGGAGAAGTCCTTTCGCTCAATAATCCGGGCCCGATAGAACTTATCTTCCTTCACTGGTGGGGTCTGTGGGAACGAGTTGGACGGAGATGAGATGGCGTGCCTCCTCACTCGCATTTTGGGGAACGTGCAGGATGGGCAAAGATGTACACCCGCCAGACCTCAGTGTCAACCAACGACACCAACGACAAACGGACACTAAATTCGGGCCGCGTCAGTGACACAAATCAACGTCGTGTTGAACTGGTTTGAAGAGTTGAAGCAAAAAGTTCCCACTGCGAAGAAGTGAACCCCGCGTTTCTCGGGACTTGGGCCAACTAGTTAGTGCGAATCCTTTGGTCGATCGACAGTTGCTCAGAACTGATGTGCTAATTACTTGACAACCTTTAGTAGACTTGCGGTATTCCAAGCCAGTAGGTCACACTAGATGAAGATTGCATTATGCTGAATAAACCGCTCCCACTTTTGCTGCTGACCTTTCTGACCGCTGCAACGCTGTCCGCGCAAGACGTCAAAGCTCGGTTCACCACAGAAAAATCAACTTACCTCATAGGCGAACCTGTGTACGTAGTCTTGTCGGTTAGCAACACGAGTAACGACGCGATTTGGGTGGGTTTCGGGCCCACCAATATGTTTTGTCAAAACTTTTTTATCGAAGTACCTGGGGCGGACTCAGCGCGTGAGCAATGGGGCTGTGGAATTGCTGCGAGTTGCGGAAGTAGCCTATGGGAAGTCGCCCCAGGAAAAACCATCGCAGTAAGGCAGTTGTTGAACCGCGAATTTCGTTTGCAGCGCCCAGGGGCATATGTCGTTCGCGTTCACACCGCCATCACTGTTCGCAGCCAGAATCTATTCACTTCTCCCCCTCTTGACGAGTTCAAAGTTTCCGACAATTTGACCATCGAGGTGCAGCTCGGCGTTGAGGGTCAGCTTCAGGATGCATTTCAACCCATTGTTAAAGAACTAGCCAGGACCGACCTCAAAAGACGTGGGGAGGCAGCAGGGGCAATCATAGAAACGGCCCCACCTTTTTTGGAAGACGTGCTGATTGCATTGGCGAAAACGAACTACGGCTTTGCAGCGATGACCGCGCTGAGAAAGGTCGATACCCAGAATACTCGTAGTGCATTGGCTCAGATTGCGACCGACAGTGGCAACCAGGTTTTTCGCATTGAAGCCATTCGCAATCTGGGCCGCACCGGTGACGCGACGTATCTTCCAACATTGTTGCAACTAATGAAGTCGGCTGACATACAGATTCAAGGCGCTGCTGCCGAAGCTGTAGGCAATTTAGGAGGGGCTACAGCCGTTCAAGAAATTACAGTCCTTCTCTCAAGCACCGATGTACAGACGCGACAAGCCGGAGCAATTGGACTCGAATACACCCACGCACGCGAAGCCGTCCCAATTTTAATCGGATTGACGCTAGATTCCGATGCAAGAATACGCCAAGCTGCGGTAAGTGGCCTTTGGTTGCTTACACATCGCGTCGCATTCGACGGAAATCAATGGGCTGATGTGACAACTCCCCAGTCCGCAGGCAACGTGCATCAAAGGTGGGTACGTTGGTGGAAATCTCAGGGGAACGATAGCAAGATTCACGGCATGGCTGATTGCGCTCCGCCTGAATCTCTCGACTGACCCCTCACAACACTTCTGACGTGTCCGCTATCACGCAATCTGCCCCAACAGTTACGGGCCAAGTCCCGTGAAGTCCGCTTATCGTCATGTGGGAATTGCCAGATTCCCACATTCCGTGAATCCCGTTTATCAGGCACTGGCTGACGCCATCTGCGACAGTCCTCTCACAAAGTACTCACACAAAGTACTAGCAGTACTATCTGATTTGATATAGATTCCTTCCCCTGCTACAAGAACTCGGCCTGGTCAGTCCAATGGAACGCGTACACCTTCGCCCGGCTTGGCATATAGCGGATTTCGACTCCCGTCTGTCTGCGGGGATCCTTGCGTGTCTAGTGGCTATCGTGTGCTACCAGGCGGATAGATTGGTGTTCGTGCTGGGAATCCCCCCTGACCACATCGCGTCGTTTTGGCCCTCTACGGCGTTCTTAGTAGTGGTGTTGCTGTTGGTACCACGAAAGATTTGGCCGGTGCTCATTATCGCGGGATTGGGAGCAATGGCTTTTGCTGATCTCGAGAACGGTGTGCCGATTGGCTTCGAGATTTGGATCACCCTTGGCAATTTAGCCGAGACGCTTGTTGCAACACTGGGGATTCGTCGCCTGCTGCATGGGGTGCCCGATCTGGGCAGCTTGAAGAACTTGTCTAAGTACTTAGTGTTTGCCGTGATCTTCGTGCCGATCGCTTCAGCCCTTGTGGGCGCAATCGGGAGCGTGCCGGGTGGCTATTGGCTGCAGTTTAGGCTCTGGTTTTTTGCAGACGCCTTGGCATTCCTCACTGTGGCGCCTGCAATATTGACCTGGGTCCGCGAGGGCCGGGAGTGGTCGCGAAAGTCCCTTAATTATCTAGAATTCGCCGCGCTGATGATTTCGTTGGTTCTTTTTGGATATTTCACGTTCATGGGCACTGGGCGAGAGGAGCGACCGGCACTGCTTTACTCTCTCGTTCCCCTTTTATTGTGGGCCGCATTGCGTTTTGGATTGAAGGGCGTGTCCATTTCAGCGCTTGTAGTTGCCCTTCTAGCCATGTGGGGAGCTGCTCACGGTCGCGGCCCCTTCGCAGAGCAAGGGCCTCTCAACAACGCCTTGTCACTGCAGTTATTCTTATTTTTCGCTGCGATCCCTTTTACGATTCTCGCGGTCCTTGTAGAGGAGCAGAAGCGGGCGCAGGAG
>Ga0179587_10001205_pt1 | contig 11574 bp, 10 predicted proteins | sample CZODoug2_1_08_16_FD_185932 | JGI IMG/M metagenome (GOLD analysis project Ga0179587, IMG submission 185932) | Vadose zone soil fungal communities from Angelo Coast Range Reserve, California, USA - CZODoug2_1_08_16fungal | ecosystem: Environmental > Terrestrial > Soil > Vadose zone | place: USA...
CCGCTAAGAGGTTTGCCGTTTGCAGGACTCGGCAGGGAACGCCGAGCAGGACCGGAGTGATTTCCAGGCCCGAGCGTTATGCGATTCGGCCATCGGTACCCTGGCGCGGTAACCGGGGAATACAACATAAGGAGCCAGACTTTGGCGGTCAAAATCCTCCGTCAGCCGAAGAAGATTGCCTTGATTGGCGCGCCCTCCAGCGCCGCGGCATTTTCCGCAGGAAGCGAAAAGGCTCCGGCGGCGTTGCGCGCGGCCGGGCTCGCCGAAAAGTTGCAGGCTGCCGGCTACGAGATCGTGGACTATGGCGACTGTGCTCCGCGTCTCTTTGCGGACGATGAAGAACACCGGCGCGCTCGCAACTTGACCGAAATCGTAGCTGGCCTGAACGATCTCAAGACGCGAGCCGAAATCGCGGTGAAAAGTGGTGCGCTGGTGCTGGTCCTGGGCGGGGATTGCGCCCAGGTTATCGGTTTGCTTACCGGCGCTCGCCGCTACTACAAGCACATTAATCTTCTCTGGTTCGATCGCGACGCCGATTTGAACACTCCCGCGAGCACTCCTTCTGGCCGCATCGATGGAATGGTGGTGGCCCACATCATCGGCAGGGGCGCGCCGGAGCTGGTGCGCTTCTGGAGCGAAGCGCCGCTAGTGCGCGAGCCGGATGTCACGCTCTTCGGGCTCGAACGACTCGATCCGCCCGAGCAGGAATTCCTGGGCAAATCGCCGATGCGGCACATTCACGCTGCGGACATTCAATCCAAAGGGGGCAGCAAAGCTGCGCACGAAGGGCTGGCGCAAGTACACGCCGACGCGCGCGAATTCGTCCTCCACCTGGATGTCGATGTCATCGCCGCGGAAGAGTTTCCCGCGGTGAACGTGCCCGGCAGCGGCGGATTGCGGTTCGACGACGTCCGCGAATCCTTCATCGAATTTGTGAAACACAAGAATCTGCTGGGTCTCGATATAGCGCAGTACAACCCCGACAAAGATCCCGACGGCAGCGGCGCACAGAAGCTCGTCGAGTTGTTGGTCGAAGCACTTTCCGCGCGCCTCGAAGCGCTGGCGGCTCCAGCGGCAGAGTCGGCGACGGGGCCCGCGGCGGGTCCGGAAGAAATGTCCTCGTCGGGAACCAACGCGTAAAAGGTTTGCGCTCCGTCTTTCACCACAAAAAAATCTCACGCGCAGTTCACGAAGCGGCAGTGGCGCGTTTGCGCAGATAGCGGGCGAGCCCGAGAAAAGAGAGATTCAGGCCGGCGCTGAAAGCGTAGTGTTCGGCTTCACCAGCGGGGAGATGCTGCGAGATTTCGGCAAACGTCGCGGACATGAACGAATCCGTCGCGACGGAATCGCTGGCGGCGTTGCGCAGCGCCTCCGCAGCCATCGCGGCCCAGCGATGCAGCCGCTCGCGGAATAACAGAATGTGCTCGGAAGGATTGTCGGAATAGCCGTAATGCGTGAGAAAGAGCCGCGACGGTTTGCGCTGCAAGATGGCGGCGAAGGAGTTATCCCAGATCTCCAGATTGATGTCCGGCGGAGGAGTCGCCGGCATAGCGTAGGGAATTCCCTCAATGCGCACGCCGGCCGTATCGCCAACAAACGCGATGCCTTCTGCTTGGTCGAAATAACTGACGTGATGCGATGCGTGGCCCGGTGTATAGACGACTTCGAGTTTGCGCGAGCCGAGCGTAAGTGTTTCTCCGCCTTCGAGGATGCGCAGATTCTCCGCCGGAACGGGAAGAGTTTCTCCGAACAGTTGCTGCAAGTCGTTGGGCCAGAGGCGCTGGGCGCTGGCAAGAAGTTTGGACGGGTCAATCACGTGCGGCGCCCCATTCTTGTGGACATGCACGGCGAGGCGGGGGTTTTCCCGGACCAACGCGCCGGTGGCGCCGGCGTGGTCCAGGTGAATGTGCGTAAGCAGGATGGCGTTGAGATCGCCCACGCCAATGCCATGTGCCTGCAGATTTTGCTGAAAAGTTTCGAGCGTAGAGCCCGGGCCAGGATCGACAATGGAGCGATGGCCGTCCGATTCGAGAAGCGCGGAGGCAATGGTGTGCGGGCGACCGGTCCAGAGATTGTCGAGTGTGGTGATCGAAGGCATGGCGGCGGATAGTTTAGCGTAGTTTGCCAGCACAGGGCGCTCCTCTCCGCGACGTGCCCAAATGGGAGGGATACCCCACCCCGGGTGTTTGGGGGTAAAGAGTTCGGAAGCGCTTGAAAAGAAACGGCTTGAGTTTTGCATCGTGCCAAAGAGTGCGCAGAGACGCTGAGGGTGCAGAGAGGAAACTATCGGAATGGAATGGCGGAAATGTCGTCGGTCAATCGCGGCCCATGCTAGCATAAATTATATTTATTGTCAAATACTATTATAGTACTAGCATTTAGCGAAGTGACATCATTTGTTCGAAAGATTTTGCAAAGAGAAGAAAACAAAGGGGTAGAGCTCACTGGGGATAGGTGCCTCTTCTGTGGATGTGGGACGAGCGGGAAAAAGCAAAGTCAAAGGCCCCGCCCTCAAAAACCGAGGGCAGGGCACCCAAATTCATCTTAGGACTTATCGTCCGGGCCACCTGCCTCCTTGGGTTCGCTGGCTGACGCTGCAAAGCCGGCGCAACGAGAGCGCCAACTCTGGCGAAACTTTTCGCGCTCCTCGGGCGTCATCTTCTCCCAGCGCTCGTCCATTCGTTGCCGAACACGCTCATCGATTCGCCGCCGCATATGGGAGCGGGGAGAGCCATGGCCGCTCCATCCGCCGAAGAGGATGCGGCACAGCGCCAGAAGTCCCAGCGCTTGCCAGAAGTTGATCTGGCGCCAGCCGAAGAGCGGCGGCAGCAGCCAATTCCACAGGTGCAGCACTAGTTCGCCGCCGAGGAAGACAAATAGCGCCATCGCCAGGATCGCCAGCGGAGCTATCCAAATCCATTTCTTTTTCATGTTCGGTTCCTCATTTCTTCGCAAATTCGTCGTGAATGCTTTGCAATCGCTCGCGCAGATGCAGCACCGCATAGCGTTTGCGCGAGAGTAGCGTGTTCACGCTCACGCCGGTCTCGGCGGCCATCTCCTTGAAGCTGCGCCCCTCCAGTTCGTGAGCGAGGAATACTTCGCGCTGCTCGTCGGGCAGCGCGCCTATCGCTAATTCCAGCTCATCCAGAAGCACGTTGCGGAAGTACAGCGCTTCCGGCCCGGCATCGGGCGATGGCAACAGATCTTCGATCCGCAGCAGTTCGCCGTCTTCGTCCCCGACTGCTGCGTCGCTGAAGGGCTCCGGCTTCTTCTTGCGGAAAAGGTCCGTGATGCGATTGCGCGCGACGCGAAAAAGCCAGCCGGTCACGTGCTCGATGGGCATCAGCAGGCGATTGGCTTCTACCAGTTCGTAGAAGACTTCCTGCACGATGTCCTCGGCGTCGGAGGGATCGGGCACACGCCGGCGGATGAAATTGCGCAGCCGGGAGCGTTCTCCCGCGACGATTTCGGAGATTCGGCGGTCTTGCTCGATCATCGAGGTGACGCTCAACGGCCCATCCATCCACTTCTGTAGACGAACGGCGACCGGAAATATTGTAGAGATTTAAGCGGGCGGGTGGGCGAGAGAAGCTACTCGAAGAATTTGGTGTGTCCGGTGGCGCGGAGAGAGCGTATTGTCTTGCACTATCCCATGTAGGTAGGGGATGTGGATGCCGATCTGATAAGGGCGTGCCACCCGCCCGAGGGAAGTCGATGAGTGAAGCGAAAGACTTATTTGGCGGTTTGTTTTCCGAACGACCGATGCTACATCCTGGCGACCGTGATGCGGTTGGAATCTTGCGCAAAGCGGCGGAACTATGGCGGGCGGATAGGCGCTTTTTTAGTGCCGGCGTCTGCATGTCGATGGCTATGAACGCAGCATGGGGAGACGGATCGGAAGTCAATGCCTGTCTCGCGCAAGCTGTCGAGGATTACAGAATGTGCGTGACCATTCAGCGTGCAGATTCGTTTGAGAGTCTCGCAGCCTTATGGAAATGGACAGGCCAGCTCACGTACGTTGCACCTGATGTCGCTTCGCACTCAAAGAGACCTCTCCAGCAAGAGCTCGCCCAGCGCCTGATTAAATTTTTTGCCGAATCAAGTCATGCTAACTCCTATCTCGCTACAGGGTTTGTCATCAATATCGATCTCGACGGGCCGTCTGAAGTAGCATTTCCGGAACACGAAGTTAAGGGTACAGGGGCGAGTCAAAGTGGTGCTCAGCTAGCGCACGGGTGCGGGGATTGAAAGTGGAGAATTGGGCGGTGTGAGGGAAGAGGAAGAGAGATTTCTCACATCCGCAGGCCGACGCACTCGCAGGAGCGAATGCGGAAGAAAAAGTCGGCCTGCTCCGTTCGAAATGACGGTGTGGGGGCGCGCGTGGGCAAGAGAATCTAGTCGAAGAATTTGTGGGGGTTGGGCCTGCACACCGCAGAATTCTGTTCATTTACTCCGCCGCTCGAATCGAGGATTATGCTGGGGCTGAATCTGGATTCCTTGCCACGGACGGAGATAAGCCGCATGACCAGACCGATCACCATTGCTCACGTCGCTTTGCTTTTCTGCGGCGCAGCGCTGCATGCACAACAGCCCGCGGCCGGTACAGCGCCGTCCGCCGCGGCGCAGCAAACCGAATCGGACGAATACACGCGGTACGAATTGCTGGGGCCGGAGACGGCGAGCTTCAAGATATTTTATGAAGTGACCGCCACCACTCCCGGCGCCAAGGCGTACTTCAATCCGATTCGGAAGGGGAGCACGGCGAGCGACGAAGCGGTCTACGATGCGATGACTGGGGAGCCGCTGCACTTTGAAGTTGTCACGGGTGCGGAGGCGGCGAAGGATCCACTCATGGCCGGCGCCGATGCTGGCGGGAATTACATCAAAGTGCAACTGGCGCGTCCCGTTCCGCCGGAGGGGCAAGGGCGCATCCTGATCGTCAAGACGTACAAGGATGCGAAGAGCTACTACCGCGAGGGCGAGACAATTGTTTTCAATCGCAGCCTGGGTATTCGGCGGAACAAGGTGGTCTTGCCTGCAGGCTACGAACTGGTGGCCTGCAACGTCCTCTCGCAAGTCTTGTCGGAGCCGGATGGGCGCATCGCCATCAGCTTCATGAATGCCGGTGCGGGCGAAGCGCCCCTCATTCTGCGCGCTAAGCCGGGCGCGCAAACCGGGCCATCGGCAGCGCCCCATCCATCGACGCAAAGACGCAGTTGGGAAGCACCCTTCTCCGGAGAAACGGAGAAAGAGCGGCTCTCCGAGCGCGCGCATCAGGATCGCGACATCGTTTACTTCCTGCAACAACCGGAGACGCACGCGTTCAGCCTGTATCACGATTACACCGAGTCGCGCCCGGGCATGGACAAATATCTGAATGTGGTTCGGGAAGGCAGCACGGTTTCCGATCCATCCGCGTTTGTGCTCGATACCGGCGAAAAGCTGGCGACGCGACTGATCACCGGTGCGGAACTTGCGGCGGCAAAAATCACATCCGAGGAGCCGGTGAAGCCGACCACACAAGTCGTGGTGATCTCCTTTCCTGCTGTGAAAAAAGGGCAATCGATCCGCTTAAGAATTTCCGAGACGTACACTGCTCCTGCCAGCTACGGATTGGAAGGGGACGAACTGGTGTTCGACCGCAGCCTTGGCCGCCCGCGCAACGCAGTGGTTCTCCCGGCGGGTTGGTATTTGACCGCCAGCGCCATTCCCGCGACGGTCACGCAACTGCCGGACGGACGCATTCGGCTCGATTTCTGGAATGGGCGGCCTGATTCCGCGGATGTGCTGTTGAAGGCAAAGAGGAGAGTCAACGCAGCTGACCGTAGCCGCTAGTATTCGCGGGAAGGTTGACTTTGTTTACCCGAAAAGAGAATGAAGGAACTTGCTGACCGCTCCGAGAGCGAGGAAATAGTTGCACCGGAAGCGAGTTGTGGAATAACCTTACTGCGCCGCGCCATATTGCTTCTGCAGATTTCTTCCTGGGTCCAGACTGGGGTGTGGGGAGAGGTGAGCGTGGGTGCGGGAGAAGCGGCAAGTGGGAAGTCAGCAATGCGTCTTACGCAGCCGGCCAGGAACTGCGAGTGGTGCGCAGGCGGGCGCGTGAATCAAACGGGATTCTATTGAAAGAGCTCAGGAGGGTGGAGATGCGCAATTGGTGTGCAGCATTAGTGATGAGCGGGCTTTTGGCTTTGCCGCTGTGCGCGCAGCAGAAGAGCAGCGCAGCGGGCGACGAAACTACGAACGTCGCAAACAGAGAAAAGAGCGCGACATCAAGCAACCCCTCGGGAGGCGGCAGGGCTGCGGGAAGCAGCAAGCCAGTGGCGACGAAGGGTGTATTCGCATTGCCCGCGACACCGAGGCCGACGCCATTTCCGGGTCCGGCGGCCACCGCGGACACGACTGCTCCCGGGAGGCTCGTTCCTCGTTATGAGCTGTCGGGAATGTACCAATACCTGAATTTCAGTCCCGGCGACCCATTCTCGAGTTTCAGCAACCATGGAGCCACTGGATCGTTTACTTATAACGCTTCGCGGGCGCTGGGCTTGGCGGCCGAAGTTGGCTGGTATCGCTTCAAGAACCGTACCGTTGGAGGTATCCCGCTCAACGGAACCATGCAAAGTTACTTGTTTGGTCCCCGGTTGAATTTGCGCAAGTTCGACTACTTTGTGCCGTTCGCGGAATTTCTGGTTGGCTCCGCGCATGCGGGGCGAGCGGTGATTGGCGCTGGTACCCAAAACGCTTTTGCGCTGGCCACCGGCGGCGGCGTCGATATGGTTTTGACGAAGAACTTCGCTTGGCGCGTTGCTCAGTTGGATTACTTCATGACCAGTTATTCCGGCCCGGCTCTTGGTACGAGCGCACGTCAGAACAGTTTTCGTGCGGGAACGGGATTTGTCTATCGCTGGGGCATCCCCAATCAGGCACCACCACCGTCGCCGAATCATCCGCCGGTCGCGGCGTGCTCGGTGAGTCCGGTTTCGATTTTTGCCGGTTCGGGCGACAGCGTGGCGGTGCACGTGACGGCCAGCGATCCGGACAACGATCCCCTGACCTACAGCTACACGGCGACGGGCGGCGCGGTAGAAGGTACGGGTCCGGAGGCGCGTTGGAATTCGACCGGCGTCGCTGCTGGCTCCTACACCGTGAACGTGAAGGTGGATGACGGTAAAGGCGGGTCGGCGTCTTGCGCCGCGGACATCAAAGTAGAGGAAAAGCCCAATCATCCGCCGACGGCCACACTCTCCATCGAGCGCAGCCCCATTCTGCCCGGCGAACAGACCGGCGTCACTTGCAACGGCAGCGACCCGGACAACGATCCGCTGACCTACAGCTACACGTCAACCGGCGGAAAGATCGTGGGCAGCGGCTCCAATGTGCAGTTTGATTCGACCGGTCTCCAGCCTGGGAGCTACAGCGTGAAGTGCACGGTGAATGACGGCCGCGGCGCCAGCGCCGACGCTTCCGGCAACGTGGACGTGAAGGAACCTCCGCAGATCAAGCAACTGGAAGCCAAGCTGGCATTGCACAGCATTTACTTCCCAACGGCGCAACCGACGGTGGCGAAACCCAGCGGTGGCTTGGCCGCAAGCCAGGCTGCGACGCTCGATGCCCTGGCAAGCGACTTCCAGCAGTATCTGAAGTACAAACCGGACGCGCATTTGATTCTTCAGGGCCACGCGGACGTTCGCGGCGCCAAGGATTACAACGTGAAACTCTCCGAGCGCCGAGTGGAACGCACCAAGAGCTATCTGGTTGAAAAAGGTGTGCCCGCAGATCACCTCCAGACCCAGGCGTTTGGTTTTGAGAAAAACATGACGTCCGAAGAGGTCAAGACCATGGTCGAAGCGGAGCCGGACCTGAGCGCGGCGGAAAAGCAGAAGATTCTGAAGAACCTGCTCACGGTGCGCCTGGCCAACAACCGACGCGTCGACGTCACTCTGAGTACCACCGGTGAACAATCCGTTCGTCGCTTCCCCTTTAGCTCCAAGGATGCCTTGACTTTGCTTAGCAGGGGCAGTGGCGAGACACCCAAGAAGAAAGCGGCCACTCCAGCACCGGCGAAAAAGGCCAAACCTTAGTGGTCAGCCAGTAATGCCAGCCCATCCTCGCCGAGAGTGACTCGTAACTCCCGGGAGGAATTAAAAACTTTACGAGATCAACCCGACGAGCTCTTTGAGAATCTTGATGAGCCCGTTTGGCTTGGGAGTGCGCTTGTGGCAGCCATCCTATACTGTCCATTCCCGAATCAGAACAGGAAGGGAGGGCAAACCGGGACTGAAACCCAAAATGGGACTTGCTAGAATATAGAAATTTAACTAATGTAATGGTAAATAACTAAGGTTGCTTCGTGTTCCTGAAATGGAACTCAAGATGCAGACAAAGCCCGCAACCGGAGGCGTTCATGATTCCTGCGATGGGTGAAGAAGCGGCGGTCCGCCGCGAGGTTGTTCCGATGAATCTTCTCATCGTGGATGACGAGCAGTCCATCCGCGAGACCTGCGCCACGGTTTCGGAGCAATGTGGGATGAAGGCCGTCGCCGTAGCGACCGCCAAAGAGGCGCTGGAGGTCCTGGAACATTCGGCTGTGGACATTGTGCTGACGGATTTAAAGCTGCAGCAATCAAACGGAGTGGAACTGTTGAAACACGTGCACGACCGGCATCCGGAAGTCGCCGTTGTAGTGCTGACGCAATACGGAACGATCGAGTCGGCACTGGAGGTCACCCGTATGGGTGCGGTGGACTACGTGACTAAACCCTTCCGCATCGAAGAGTTGCGCTCGCGGCTCGAACGCGTGGCGCGCGCCGTGGAACTTCAGCAGGAAAATCGTCTGCTGCGCGAGCAGTTGCGGACGCGTCCCGGGTTCGGCGGGCTAATCGGCGTTTCCATGAAAATGCAGCGCGTCTATAAAATGATCGAGAAAGTAAGCCAGCATGAGTATCCCGTGCTGATCCTGGGCGAAAGCGGAACTGGAAAGGAATTAGTGGCGCGCAGCATTCACTTTTCCGGGCCGCGCAAAGACCGGCCTTTCGCTCCAGTGGACTGTTCCGCGCTGGTACCCACGTTGATTGAATCCGAGCTCTTCGGCTATGTCAAAGGCGCCTTCACCGGGGCCATGCAGGCCAAGCAGGGTTTGCTCGAAGCCGCACAGGGCGGCACCCTTTTTCTCGACGAGATCGGTGATATGCCTGTGGACCTGCAGGCCAAACTCTTGCGCGCGCTGCAAGAGCGCGAGGTCAAACCAGTGGGTTCGACCGAACGCCGCCACATTAACGTGCGCATCATCGCCGCCACCAACCGGGACCTGGACGCAGCCATTCGCTCTGGTTCTTTCCGGCAAGATCTGTATTTCCGCTTAAACGTGGTGCAGATCAAGCTGCCGCCACTGCGCGACCGCAAGAGCGATATCCCCATTCTGGTGACCGCCTTTCTCGAGAAGTTCTCCGATCCTCGGGGCCCGGTGGGCACCATCTCCGAAGACGCCATGCGCCGCTTGATCGCTTACGACTGGCCGGGCAACGTGCGTGAACTGGAAAACGCCATCGAGCGCGCCGTCGCTCTGGGGTCCGGGCCGATCCTCTCCGTCGCAGATCTGCCTTCCAATCTTCAGTACCCATCCACCGAAAGGGTTCCGGAAAAAGATGAAATCCTGCCTCTCGAGGAATTGGAGCGGCGCGCCATACTTCGCACTCTCCGCGAGACGGGAGGCGACAAGCTTTCCGCGGCGCGCATGCTCGGCATTGGAAAGACCACTTTGTACCGCAAGCTGAAGCAGTACCACATGGAACAAGCCGAGCAGTAAAGCCGTTGGCCGTTGGCGAATTGTTTCCAGCAGTCCGGCGGAAGATTTTGTTTCACTTCAGCTGTCCTTGAACATCGCATCCCGGTTGTAGGCTAGTTTCCATGTGCCCCGTCATCCAACCGGAATCGGTCGCAAGCGTCGCTGGAGCTGCAACTTCCCACAACCGAACTTCGGGATAACGATGCCAGCTCACGAGCAAAAGTGAGTTCGGTGCCCCCATGTGCCGACCGATCGAAGCCAACGCACGCGACGGTTATTTGCGAGTTCCGAGCCACAGAATTGCATCTTCGAATAGTTTATTCTGCTCGCTGCTTGCGAAAATTTTGTCCCCATGGCCCATGTTCATGTAGATCATCCGGTAGCGCGTATTCGTCCACACTACGGGAAGATCACCGCCGATGAGGGTGTCTTTGAGCCCTATCGGATAGTTCTTTGGATCGAGCGTGAGCAGCACTTTTACGTGCTTATTTAGGCGTGGGCTGGGCTTCCAGATGTACCACTCGTTTGCCGGCGACGTGAACGTGTCGGGTAGGTGATGTGTCACCGGGTGGGAGCGGTCGTCTACGATGAGCTTCGCGGGAAGTGGAGGCCAATTGTTGCCGTAAAAGACGCCACCACCGAGAAAGTCAACGAACCAGGGCCAGCGCGTGCTCTCATCGTTGTAAGCAGACACATGAAAGCCAAGCCAGGCGCCGCCGTGTTTCATATAGTCTTGGAACGCCGTGCGCTGCTCTGCTTTTGTCGGAAAATCATTGATCCACAGAACCAGCTGGAAGTCCTTTAACTTTTCGGCATTCAAGTTTTCCCATCGCGTTGTCGATTCAAAGTGAAAATTGTTTCTCTTGGCGAGTTCCGCGAAGAAGGGCAGTGCTTGCTCCGCAAATGCGATATGGTCCGGCTCGCCCTTTGCGGTGTAGAACGCCAGGACGCGAAAGGAGGCCTGCTGTGCGAGAGACACAGAAGGCAAGAGAACTGCCGCCGCACCGAGGAGAAGAGTAAGAAGAGAACGAATCATGGATTGGCTGCCCAAAAGATGGAATTGCGAAAGAGTGTTGTGAAAGCCTGATTTTGAAAATGTTCGGGGCGATGCCCCATGAAGATGTAGACGTTTCTGGCCTTGACATGCTCATTGCTCCAGACAACAGGATGGTCACCCATTTTCAGCGGGCTGTCGGGCATGTAGGTTTTTTCGTCCACGCTAGCCAAAACATGCACGATTGGCCGCGGTGATTTGTCGTAGGTGTACCACTCTTCTCGTTCGATTTCGAAGGAACCGCCGAGGCCCCGCATCACAGGGTGCTTTTGATCTTCTGCGTTGACCTTTGCTGTCACGAACGAAGCGATGTAGTTCTTGTAGCGAATGCTCCCCATGAAATCGGAGAACCATTTCCACATCGGGTATCCATCAAACTCCCCCAGCAGCGTCGCATGATGAAATCCGATCCATCCTCCTTTGCCTTCCTCGATGTACTTCTGGAATGCAGATACTGCGGTCGGTGTCCAGGTGTACGGCGGATAGTCCAGTTGAATGAAGAGCTGGTACCGAGAAAGAAACGAATCGTCGATCTTTTCTGTGTTGTGGATGTAGTCCATCGAAAAGTTGCCGGCAATCGCTTCTTTCTCAAGCCAGACTTTGGCTGCATCTACAAAAGGCCTGTGAATGCTGTTCTCTTCCGCGAGGGCGATGACTCTAAACTTGGGCTGCTGACCTTGAGCCAGCAGCGCGCTTCCGCAGACCAGCAACAAAATCACGAGAGCGCCGCGATGGC
>Ga0179587_10001208_pt1 | contig 11557 bp, 10 predicted proteins | sample CZODoug2_1_08_16_FD_185932 | JGI IMG/M metagenome (GOLD analysis project Ga0179587, IMG submission 185932) | Vadose zone soil fungal communities from Angelo Coast Range Reserve, California, USA - CZODoug2_1_08_16fungal | ecosystem: Environmental > Terrestrial > Soil > Vadose zone | place: USA...
TTCACAAGCTCGCTCCGCCTCGCTGTACCGGGCCGCTTCGCTCGCTTATGAATAACTGCGAGACTGATATCAGCGGCGACTGTGCGAGCAAAAGTCAGTCGCGTACCAAAAACGAGCACGCCAAATCAGGGACCTTATAGGGACAGTCGCCGCTGCCAATCACCAGCTGCCGATTTCGGCGCTACCTTCAGGCGGCTACGGCAAATTGGTCGACCGTATCAGACAAAAAATCTCCGATCTCCAGCATCGCTAGTGTGTACTTGTTGAACGAAACATCTTTGAGTTCTTGCTTGGCATCTGCAACCAACTGCTTAGTCGTTTCGACGGCGCGGCGGAGACAACCGCGGGTAGTCACATCGTTCTGCATCTCAGCTAGTTCATCTGGATCGCTGCGCAACAGAACTTCATTGAATTGGTGGTATTGCTCTTGGTCAGCCGTCTCCAAGAGATAAATCATGGGAAGGGTAAGCTTCCCTTTTCGCAGATCGGAGCCCAGGGTTTTCCCCGCGGTCTCTTCTGATCCGGCCAAATCCAGGCAATCATCGTAAATCTGGTAAGCAGTTCCAAGCTTGAGACCGTATGTCTTAAATGCGGTAATAACGTCGGGACTCGCACCGCTGATCAACGCGCCGAGCTCGCCGGCGGCGGCAAAGAGAGACGCAGTTTTCATCTCAATAATTTGCAGGTACTCCGCAACGGTCAGGTTGAGGTCGTAACGCCGTTGCGTCTGGATGATTTCCCCAGAACAGACGTCTTTGGCGGCGTGCGCGATACGCCGGCAAATTTCAATGTTCGGAAAGCTGGCCGCGAGCTTGAGGGCATGAGCAAAAAGGCAATCGCCCAATAAAACGGCCAAGCTATTGCCCCATTTAGCACTAGCGGTCGGCTGCTCGCGGCGGAGGTCGGCGCTGTCCATAATATCGTCATGAACTAACGACGCCAGATGGACCAGCTCGAGAATCACGGCCAAATCGATGTGGCCTGGGCAAATATCGCCCGCGGCTCCACCGGATAAGAGAGCCAGGGCCGGGCGCAGCCGTTTGCCGCTACTGCCACAAGCGTAAGCGACATAGCCCTCGATGGCCGGATCGAAAGAGCGCGCTTGTTCGCGAATCCGCTCTTCGACCGCATAGAGGTGCGGGTTAATCAGCTCGATGGCATGCTGCATTTTCCGGGAAGCGAGACTCCGGAGAGCCGACTTTGTGAAAACTTTCACAAGGGCAGGCTACGGTTGCGGATTTCGGTAGTCAATTGGCCGATCACAGGTTTGGCTCCAGCATAGGTTAGGCTTTCTCAATAGTTGTACGCAATACCGTGGTGTCAGACTCCAGTGGATTAAGTGAATCAGTATGTCCTTTCGCTGTCGCCAAAAAGAGATCACCCGGGCCAAAATAGCGACCGGTAAATTCTACTCTACCGCTTACGCATTGAAACACGGCAAATTGCGGTTGGTTGTGAGCTGCACGCGATTTGGTTAGAGACCAACGTTCTACGTGGAAATACTGGCAGGACACGATAACCTCGTCGATAGCTTCGCCCAGTGAAGGCTCGAAATCGGAAAAGTCGATACTTGCCAGGCAAGGCTCGATATGCAGTTCCCGCGGTTTTCCGTCTAATCCCACCCGGTTCCAATCAAAAACCCGATAGGTAGTGTCGCTGTTCTGTTGGATTTCGAAAATCAGATTACCGGCATCGATTGCGTGAATGCGACCGCTCGGGATGAAGATGAAACTGTCTGGTCGCGTTGGGATGCGGTGAACGAGATCGGCGACGGAGCCGTCGGCCAAAGCTGCTTTGAATTGTTCTTTGGAGGTACCGTCTTTGAGGCCGACATAAACGCCGGCGTCCGGAGCGGTTTGCACAAAATACCAGATCTCGGTTTTGGGGTCGCCCTGCAGTGCTTCGGCAACGGTCAACGGCGGGTGGACTTGAACCGAGAGGGGTTCCGTCGCATCTAAAATCTTGATCAAGATTGGGAATCGTTCGCCCAAGAACCAATCGCCAAACAGTTCATCGCGGTGCTCGCTCCAAAGTTGATGCAGCGACCTACCTTCATATGGGCCCCGATCGACCACACTTTGTTCACCGGGACGGTCGACCAATTCCCATGACTCGCCGATTGGCGTGTTAGCTGGCAATGGACGTCCAAAAACTTCGCTCAATTTCCGGCCACCCCAAACCCGAGGTTGATACAATGGGGTGAAAGTCAAGCAATGTGCCATTTTCTTAGAAAGTTGAGGTAGCCACCACTCCTGTTTGGAGCAAAATCGGTTTCCATGCAAACGAGATTGAAAGCCGGGGGCAAGGAACTACACTAGGCGAAATGGCGAAGCCCCGTCGGCATAACGCTTGGAACGAAGTATTCGGATTGATCGCGCTGGGCATTGGCACCGTTCTTTTTCTCGCGCTCATCTCCTACGACCCTAGAGATGTACCGTCCTGGTTCCAGATCAGTTATGTAAGTCCATCGAACGATCCTACGCAGAACTTTATCGGTCCGACTGGCGCAATCGTGGCCGGTGTTCTCTACTTTGCGCTGGGCGCGGCGGCCTATCTCGTTGCCTGTGTATTTCTGGGTTTTGGCGGAGCAAAACTGTTTTTGCCCGGTTTCCGAATTTTCAAGCGGCTGCCTTGGGCGGCGCTTTTCGTACTCACTGGCGCAGCGCTTGCGCAGATACAACCGTGGTTTCTTCACAATTGGGAACAGAAGATAAAGGTAGAAGGTCCGGGCGGGTTTGCCGGGAAATGGATTGGGAATCTTTTTTTGCAGAACGTTTTGGGCCAGACTGGATCGGTCATCGCTCTCTTGGTGATCTATCTCATCAGCTTGATTTGGCTGACCGGTATTCGACCAATCCTCATCATCAAACAGACAGTATTGGGGATACGAGGCTTGGTGCGAAAGATGAGGGAAGAAAACGAGCGCAAAAAATTGGCGGCAGCGGATCAGCGCCAGCGCTTGGAAGCTAATCAAAAGAAGATAGAGCGCGAGATTCGCCGGCAGGAGCGCATGCTCAAGAAGCAGGGTGTGGTACCGACGAGCGACCAAGGGGAGGAGGCGGAGCCTCGAGAGACCAAGATTATCGATAGCCTTGCTAGCGTACCAGCCCACGGTAAATCGACCACCAACGAACCGACCAAGCCGAGCCGGGCAGCGGCGAAACCCAATAAAATCAAAGATTATCAACTCCCTCCAGTGACCCTATTGGATGAGGTCGAGCTTGAGAATCGGAGAGCGACTGATCCGAACGAGTTGAAGCAGATCCAAGGGGTCTTGGTTGACACATTGAAGCAGTTCAACATCGAGGTGAGTCCCGGCGATATTACGCGAGGACCGACCATCACGCGGTATGAGGTTTATCCGGCGCGGGGGGTTCGCGTCGACAAAATCAGCAGTCTGGAAAGGGACTTAGCCCGCGCGACCCGGGCCGAGAGAATTAACATTCTTGCTCCAATTCCTGGCAAGGACACCGTTGGAATCGAGATTGCGAATACGAAGAAAGTAAAGGTTACGTTACGGGAGATCCTCGAGTCGGAGGAGTGGACTCGAACTCCCATGCGTATTCCGATTGTGTTGGGGAAGGATGTGTACGGGAAAATCGTCCTGGGAGATCTGGCCCAAATGCCGCATTGCCTGGTTGCTGGAACAACTGGAAGTGGCAAAAGCGTCTGCATAAATGCCATAATTGCCAGTATCCTCTTCCGGTTTAAGCCGGACGACCTCCGTTTTGTGATGATTGACCCCAAGGTGGTCGAAATGCAGATGTACAATGCGCTGCCCCATTTAATAATGCCGGTGGTGACCGATCCTAAAAAGGTCTTGCTCGCTCTTCGGTGGGTGATCCAGAGAATGGAGGAGCGATATCGGATATTCGCTCAATCAGGGGTGAGAAATATCACCGCGTTTAACGGGCGTCCAAAGTCCAGGTCGGTGAAGGAAATTGAGCATTCCGCGCGATCAATGGAGATGGACGACACGTCGAGTGGCGGTGGTCGGGACGATGAGTTGGTCATTCCAGAAAAGTTGCCGCACATCGTGGTTATTATCGACGAGTTGGCGGACCTGATGCAGACGGCGCCGGCGGACGTCGAGAATGCCATCGCGCGAATTACGCAAATGGCGCGGGCGGCCGGTATTCATATGATCGTTGCAACGCAGACGCCGCGAGCCGACATCATTACCGGGGTGATTAAGGCAAATATCCCAACGCGTATTGCGTTTCAGGTTGCATCCAGCTTGGATAGCCGAGTTGTCCTGGACGAGAACGGCGCGGAACGGCTTTTGGGCCAAGGCGACATGTTCTATCGGCCGCCAGGGACTTCGCGTTTGGTGCGGTCACAGGGTGTCCTGGTCACCGACGAGGAAATACGTGAACTAGTAGAGTTCGTCTCTGCGCAAGGAGCCCCGACTTTTGATCCGGTTGTGCAGACTCAGCTCGAGGCGCCCGCTTCGGCCGAGGATGACGTGAGTGATGAGGATGCCGAGCTGGTCAATAAGTGTTTGGAGATCATTCGCCAGGAAAAGAGGGCTTCAACCTCGATGTTACAGCGCCGTTTGCGCCTCGGTTATACCAGGGCCGCACGCATAGTTGACATTCTGGAGCAGAGAGGCATTTTGGGCCCTGGCGATGGGGCCAGGCCGAGGCAGATCTTGGTCAATCTAGATGCCTTAACCCCAGATTCTGGGGTTGATCAGGGTGCCTTCTAGGGGGTAACGATTGCTTTGTAATTGGTCTGAGTATTTCCGGTAAGATGGTTGAGACTGTTGGGAGGAGGCTGCAGAAGGCCCGACAAGCCAAAAGCTTGAGCGTCGACGAGGTTGCGGCAGCGACGAAGATTCGCCCGGAACGAATTGTTGATCTCGAGGGAGGCGATCTATCGCATTTCCCCAGTCTGGTCTACGCACGCAGTTTTCTGGTTAAGTACGCTAAATACTTGGGCATCGATATTCAGGACGACCTCGAACAGATTCAAGTAGGTACCACAGTCGGGCTCGGCGAGTACCACTATTTGCGGGCTACGCCGCCGCCGAAATACCAGCCCGAGCCACGCCGGCGCGGGCCGAGTGGATTCAAGTTGCCAACCGTGTTGCTAGCGCTCCTGGCGCTTATCATCCTTATTGGAGTGCCGGTCATTGCTTTTCTGGCCATCAATCTTTCACGGCTAAACGGAGGCGCTCCTTCGGCGGATCAAACCGTGACCGAGACCCCTTCGCCGGATGTAAGAGAAAAGCCTTCGCAGCTGGCCGGCACGGGTGAGCTAACCAAAGAGCCGGTGAACTCAATTGCGCCTACCGCAACTGCCGGTGTTTCTGTGGTCGAGGCTAGTCCGTCTCCGTCCGCTGCAGAAGAACCGAACGTGCAAGTTCGAAGAGCACTTCCGGTGACGCCCGCTGAAGACGTCGCTCAAGGGAGCCCATCTCCGTCGGCGAGCGCGACTGCCGTGGAAACCCTCGAGATCAGGGTTCGGGAACGCACCTGGCTGCGGGTGACGAAAGACAAACAAAACGGCGAACCGATTTACAACGATTTTATCAGCCCGCGCAGCCCTCCTATCGTTGTACAGGGGACGCGGTTTTGGTTGAAATTACCGGATAAGAACGCACTGGAACTTAGAAAGAACGGCCAGGCGGTGGCTGGTCCGGACAACACCATTGTGATCGAGTAAGGTGGGCTGTTTATGTCGTCTTCTACTCCAGTTGCAGCGTCACAGGTACTCGGTCTGGGTCGGCCGGTGAAAGTCGGGATGATCAGCTTAGGCTGCGCCAAGAACCTGGTCGACGCAGAGATCATGCTCGGTGATATCCGACGGCGGGGTATGGAAATTACTAGTTCCGCCGAAGATGCGGACGTACTGATTGTCAATACGTGCGCATTCATCGATTCGGCCAAAGAAGAATCGATTGATGCAATTTTGGAGGCGCATCAACAACGCGGTCTGCGCAAGCGGAGGCACCAAAAGCTGTTGGTGAGCGGATGCATGTCGCAGCGGTTCTCCGCTGAATTAGCTTCGGAGCTTCCGGAGGTTGATGCTTTTCTTGGTTTGGACCAAATCGGCGAAGCCGGTTCAATCGTGGAACGCGTCTTAGACCGGAAAAAAGAAGAGAAGCCGCTCAACCTAGTTACGGCAAAGTCGAAATTCATTCCAGATTTCGACACCCCTCGTTTTCGACTTACACCGAACCATTACGCGTACGTAAAGATCGCAGAGGGTTGCAATCACCCGTGCAGTTTTTGTGTTATCCCGCAGATGCGTGGGCGGCATCGTAGCCGTTCTATCGAATCGGTGGAGGCGGAAATTCGCCACCTGGCGGCAGAAGGGGTGAAGGAATTCAATTTAATCAGCCAAGATACAACCTATTTCGGAATGGACCGATGGGCGGAAAAGGCGAGTCCGCGTCAGCCGGTTGATTCCGCGCGCGGTCAAAGTCTGATTCATCTTTTAGAGCGTTTAGAGGGAGTACCGGGAGACTTCTGGGTCCGGCTGCTCTACACGCACCCCGCGCATTGGAGTCCGGAACTGATCGGAGCAATCGCGGCCAATAGGAAAGTAGCCAGATACATTGATATGCCGCTCCAGCATATTCATGAGGACATGCTTCGTTTGATGCGGCGAGAAACATCGCGCGAACACATTGAGGATCTCGTCGCCGCGATCCGGGAAGGTATTCCAGGAGTGAGCTTGCGAACGACCTTTATCGTCGGTTTTCCGGGTGAGACAGATGAACATTTTCGGACGCTTCTCGATTTTATCGACCGGGCGCGCTTTGAACGATTGGGAGTCTTTATGTACTCGCAGGAGGAGGGTTCTCGTGCCGCTAAGATGCCGAATCAGATAGCCAACGAGGTGAAACAAGCGCGATTTCAGGAGGCGATGGAGCTGCAGCAAAAAATCGCGCGGGAGCATTCGTTGGCCAAACTGAATGCCGAGCTCAAGGTGCTGGTTGAACAGCCGCTCGTCGGGCGAACCGAAGGAGATGCGCCAGAGGTGGATACCCGAGTTCTGTTAGAAAGTCCTGGACCAGTCGGCGAATTTGCCACGGTTCGAATTATCGGTGCGCAGGTATACGATCTCCGCGGGGAGATAGTTCGGTGAGTGAGGCGCCAGCCTGAAAGTTGGCGCCTCGAGTCTGCCCGAATCGGGTTATGTGCCCGGAGTAGGAGTTGCCTGTGGCTCGGGAGTAGCGGTGGGGACCGGGGTGGCGCTCGGTGTCGGAGTTGAGGCCGGCGTTCCGCTTGGACTTGGTGAAGCTGATGGCGAAGCCTTTGGGTGACGGTGACGCTTCCTGATCGGAGTTGCACCAGCTTTTTCAATCGTCTTTCCGGTATTTTCGATCCCTTTCCCGACAGTTCGCGCGGCAGCTTTTGTGCCTTTCTTGACCGTTTCTCCGGTTTCGGTGGCTGTCTTTTTGACGGTTTTTCCGGTTTTCTCCACCGGACCTTGGTCTTGCGCCCAGACGAGCCCTAAAGGTAAACCTAGCGCCGCTAGGATGATAAACGTGAGTTTTCTCATAAGAAAAGTTCCTTTTTCACTTTAACAGATCGATTCTTGGAGGTCGCGCGGACGCAATTTGCTATGGCTATCTGCGGTTTGTCATACCGTTTGGCGGCAGCCGAAAGGTTTGGTTTGCACCGATCGGTTGGCGCGCGATATTTGGGCGACGTAGAAACTTCTAAAGGAGTGACCAAGGTTCCATTTTTCGATTTGCGAAGACAATATCTGCCCTTGCGAGAGGATATCCTTTCCGGAATCGCGGCATTATGTGACCAGCAAAACTTCATTCTGGGGACCCAAGTCGAAGAGCTCGAGCAAAAGATAGCCGCCTTAGTGGGGACTACTTGTGGGATCGGTACTTCGTCTGGAACTGACGCCCAGCTCATGATTCTGATGTCGTTGGGTATTGGCCCCGGCGACGCAGTGTTGACGACCCCGTTTACTTTTTTTTCAACGGCCGGCTGCATTGCTCGCGTCGGAGCAACGCCGATCTTTATTGACATTGATCCAGACTCTTTCGCTCTATCGCCCGCGCGACTTGAGGAATTTCTGGTGAAGCGTTGTGTATCGACGTCGACGGGGCTTAAAACGGATGATGGAAAGCGGATTTGTGCAGTAATCCCGGTACACCTCTTCGGTCTCGGTGCCGACATGCTTTCGATTATCGAGGTTGCCGCGCACTGGAATCTGCCGGTAATTGAAGATGCGGCTCAGGCCATCGGCGCGAGGTATCCCACTCGCGACGGGGTACGGAGCGCAGGGGGAGTCGGGTTGGCCGGTTTTTCTAGTTTCTATCCAACCAAGAACCTCGGCGCTTTCGGCGATGCGGGCATGGTGGTGACCAACGATTCTGCGCTGGCCCAAAGCCTTCGTGTCATACGAAATCACGGTATGGCCCCAAAATATTTTCACCGCCAAATCGGCGGAAATTTTCGGTTAGATGCGTTGCAGGCCGTGGTTCTGCTAAAAAAATTGCCGCATCTAGGCGCTTGGTCGCAACGCCGATGGGAGATCGCCCAAGAGTATCGTGCAGCGCTGGCGGACCTAAGTCCGGATCTCCTGCTGCCGGTAGAACCGTACCTAGAGAGCTGCGGATCGGCCGGGCACATTTTTCATCAATTTGTCATACGCACTAAACATCGCGATGCGCTCCGAGCGAACTTGCAGGGAATCGGAATCGGTACTGAGATTTATTATCCGCTCGCGTTGCATCAGCAAGATTGCTTCCGAGATCTCGGTTATCGAGAGGGCGAATTTCCCGAAGCGGAACGCGCAGCCAAAGAGTGCCTGGCGTTGCCGATTTTTCCAGAGCTGACCCGAGAGGAGATCGGTCTAGTGACTGGAGCAATCCATACTTTTTTTGAGAATAAGCATGTTTGATATCAGCGAAAAGCCGAAGTTGGTCGAGAAAGCATTCTTGGTCGGAGTGTTTCAGACTTTGGCGGAGAAAGAAGAATCAGCGAGTCTCTTGGATGAGTTAGCGGCGTTGGTGGAAACACTGGCGATTCCCGTCGCGAAAAAGCAGCTTGTCCGAGTACCGGAGCCGAGCTCGCGCTACTTCGTCGGATCAGGTAAAGCGGAGGAAATAGCCGCTCATGCCCATGAACTGGGAGCAGATCTCATCGTATTTGACAATGAGCTCCAGCCCGCCCAGCAGCGGAACTGGGAGACTCTGGCCGAGGTCGCTGTGATTGATCGGCAGGAGGTTATTTTGGATATCTTCGCACAACGCGCCCAGACGAAAGAAGCGCGACTCCAGGTCGATCTTGCTCGGTTGGAGTATTCATTGCCTCGACTGACCCGGGCCTGGGGACACCTGAGTCGACAGGCAGGTGGCCTCGGAGCCAAGGGCGAAGGCGAAACTCAGCTCGAAACCGACCGCCGACTCGTACGCAAACAAATTGACCGGCTGAAGGTGGAGTTGGAACGGGTGCGGTCCCGGCGAGCGACGCAGAGAAAACAGCGTCAACGATTGCCATTGCCGCATGCGGCGATCGTGGGGTACACGAATGCGGGCAAATCTTCTCTTTTGCGCCGTCTGACTGGAGCGGAGGTATTGGTGGAGGATAAGCTTTTTGCTACTCTGGATCCGAAGACCCGGCGGATTGATCTGGATGGCGGTCAAAACCTGTTATTAACCGACACCGTAGGTTTCGTTCGCAATCTGCCGCACCGACTAGTGGAATCCTTCAAAGCAACGTTGGAAGAGGCAACACTCGCTGATTTTTTGATCCATGTGCTCGATGCAAGCCATCCGAGAGTCTACGAATTTCATGCAACCACTATGCGCGTTCTAGAAGAGCTAGGCGCTGACACCAAGCGAGTAGTCACCTTGCTCAACAAAGTCGATCGCCTGGAGGATTCCAGTTCCCTGCATGCTTTACGGTTGCACTTTCCCGATGCGGTTTTTGGCTCTGCGAATACTGGACAAGGGATGGGAGAGTTACTCCAATTATGTGGAGAGATGCTCCGGGATTGGGTCACAAAGGTAGAACTCGCGCTTCCACTTTCGCGGACAGAACTGCTTTCGCTATTGCACCGGACAAGCCGGGTTCTCAGTCTAACCTACGACGACCGGCACGCGAACGTGGTGGCGATGGTTTCGCCAAAGGTATTCGCTCGCGTCGAGCCCTTCCTGATACGGCGAGAGCCGGAATTCCAAACCGCCTAGCCCGCTTTTTGCACCAGATGGTGGTTTGTGCTGAGGCGGGACACGTGAGGGGTTGATGGCTAAGAGTTTTGCCGAAAAGCGGGCTAAATGATGCCGCAGGAGCGGCATCGGAAGACACCCGGCCCAAGCCACCATTGTTTTTCGGGTGCCGGGGTCAGCACCACTCGGAAGCTCACCCGTAGAAGTGAACCAAGCAGGAACAAAAGAGCTGCTGCAGTGGAAAGCTGGAACTCAACCACAATCGGATGCGCCGGGTGTTTCGGGTGATGACCGCGCCGATTTTGAGTAAGCGCAAGCGGATGGTTCCAACCTGAGCGCGCGCCAATTGCGTACCGCTTAACCCAAGCCGACGCAATGCTTCTAAGAGCACGTAGGCTGCCGAAGAGAGCAAGAGCCGAAACTGATTAGCCCACCAGGCATGGCAACTGGTGCGATCACTAAAGAGACCAAGCTGTTGTTCCTTGATGCGATTTTCCATCTCACCCCGCGCACAATAAATCTCATCGTAGAGCGCTTGCGCGCGACCTTCCAGATTGGTCAAAACATAACGCGGATTAGCACCTTTGAGGGAGTGTTCGGCTTGAGCGATGACCCGGCGCTTCCGGTCCCAACTCTGAGCCTTATACTTAAATTGAGTGAAGAGTCGCACTTTTTCGCCGCTCCGTTGGTACTTGCGCTCGGCCCGTTTCTGCATCTTGGCCGAGCGCGCGTGCAAGCGCTCATTCTTGGCCAGTCCGACGAGGTAGTTGACTCCCGTTCGCTCGCACCAACGCAGCATCTTCCATCGACAAAAGCCACTGTCGGCGCGCACCGTGATTTTGACCTCGGGCCAGCGTGGTCGCAACGCCTTGAGCAATAACCCTAAAATCGCCCAAGCGTGTTTGGCCGAATCGATGTTGCTTTCGCGCAGGTAACTCACCAGCAGCCGCTCGCCGCAAAAGACCTACAGCGGTAAAAAGCAAAAGTCGTAGTAATAACCGTGAAAGTGCCGACCCTCTTGCAGGCCGTGCACCCGATCGTCGGTGCAATCCAAATCCAACATCAGTTCAGAAGGAGCCGATGCGAAACTGCCCACCAATTGATCGAACAAGATTGGGTGCATCAGCCAAGCTTCCTTTCGCCCAGCACGATTCTCTAAGCGGCACAGCGCCATCGCAACTAGCCAGTTCCTCTGTTCGCTCACTGGCCGTTTGCCAGAGCAAATCTTTACGCAAAAAATCGTGATCGTTGAGATCTTCGTACCCAAGCGCCAAACCGTAGATGCGCTGCCGCAGCATGCTCTCCAGCGAATGCTCAATCTTGTCGGGATCCCGCTTATCGGGCAATCGCTGGGCAAGAGTTTTGGTTAATCCGATCCAGCGATCGACCTGTCGTAGCAGCACCAACCCACCG
>Ga0179587_10001209_pt1 | contig 11555 bp, 8 predicted proteins | sample CZODoug2_1_08_16_FD_185932 | JGI IMG/M metagenome (GOLD analysis project Ga0179587, IMG submission 185932) | Vadose zone soil fungal communities from Angelo Coast Range Reserve, California, USA - CZODoug2_1_08_16fungal | ecosystem: Environmental > Terrestrial > Soil > Vadose zone | place: USA...
TGGATGCACACTTTGAAAGTCATTGTGCTGCAGAAGACGTTTGGCAGCAGCGCGCGACTGAGGGGCGTGGGTGTCGTCGTCAGCGTTGTCATCGCCGGGCTGGCCCTATTCGCGCTGACCCATGCACTCAAGAATGTCGATTACGACGAAGTGTTTGGCGCTGTTCGACGCACAAACGCCGGTACGGTCGTGCTGGCCCTGATGCTGGTTGCGACCTCATACGGCAGCTTGACTCTTTACGACCTGCTGGCGCTGCGTACCATGGGGCGCACCGATGTGCCGTATCGGATCGCAGCTCTCGCGAGCTTTACGAGTTATCCGATTGCACACGGTGTCGGGGCGGTGGCGCTGATCGCGCCGGTGATCCGCTATCGAATCTATTCCTACCATCGGCTCGGTGTTTTCGACGTAGCGAATATCAGCTTTCTGACCGGCCTCACATTCTGGTTGGGCAACTTGACGGCACTGGGGCTCAGCCTGCTTGTCGCGCCCGATGCCATCAGCCTGATCGATTTTTTGCCGGCACCGGTCAATCGCTGGCTGGCAGTGGCGCTGCTGCTCGGGGTGTTTGCATTCCTGCTCTGGACGTGGCGCCAGCCCAGACGTATCGGAACCCGCCGCTGGCCGGTAAGGCTTCCCTCAGGGCCCGTCGTCTTGCTGCAGATCTCGATCGGGATTGTCGATCTTGGCGCCGCGGCGCTCGCAATGTACGTACTGATTCCCGCCGGGCTGGATATCGGGATCTTCCGCGTGATCGCGGTCTTCATCGCCGCGACACTGCTGGGCTTCGCAAGCCATGCGCCGGCAGGAATCGGCGTTTTCGACGCCGCGATACTGATTGGACTTGGCGGCGAAGGCAGGGAATCGCTGATCGCGGCTCTGCTGATATTCCGAGTCTTGTATCACTTCCTTCCCTTTGTGATCGCACTTGGCTTGTTCGGCGGTCTGGAGGGGTGGAGGAGCATGCACGCGAAGCGCTAGAGCATGATCCGGAAAAGTGGGTACCGGTTTTCCGAGAAGATCATGCTCAAACAAAAAGATAGAGCGCGATGACGATTCGAAGAAAAGTCATCCTGCTCTGGCGCGTCAGCCGTTCTGCGCATCTCACACGGACGAATTGAGCTTGAGCCCAATCATCCCCGCCACGATCAGCGTCAGGCAAAGAATTCGAACCGGATCGGTCGGCTCGCTGTAGATCAACATTCCGACGATGATGCTGCCGACGGCTCCAATCCCGGTCCACACAGCATACGCCGTGCCGAATGGCAGCGACTTGAGGGCGAGCGCCATCAGCCCGAAGCTTAGCGCGATCGCGACCAGGGTTGCGGCGGTCGGCCAAAACCTGGTGAGCCCATCGGAATATTTCAGGCCGAATGCCCAGGCGATCTCAAGCAACCCCGCGGCAAACAATGCGAGCCACGCGCTCACGGCGTCGCGGGCTCCGGCGGAAGCGTCAGCACGGCGTATTGAGCATAGCCACGGAACGGTCGTTCGAACGTCAGATTGGCGCCGGATGCGTCAGCCATGGCCGACAGCACGCGCTCGAGATCGTCGCGCGGCGTCACATCGAACATCGCAAGCCAGCGCCGTAACAGCGCGCGGGCTACTTCAGGCAATCGTTCCTGGTTTCCGAAATCGACAATGTGTAGACGACCGCCGGGCTTGAGGTGGCTTGCAGCCTCTTCAAGAACCCGGCGCCAGTCCGGGATCATCGACAGACTGTAGGAAATCGTCACGTGATCAAACGACTGCATGCCAAACAAGGTCTGCGGGTCAAACCCCGTTCCATCGCCGTATGCGGTGCGAATTCGGTCCGTCAAACCGCGCCGCGAAATGGCTGTCATCGCAGACGTCAGCATTTCAGTCGAAACATCGATGCCGAAAAATCGCGCCGCCGGATATAGCCGGGCGGCCAACACAAGGTTTCTGCCGGTTCCGCAGCCAATTTCCAGCACGCTTGCCCCCGCGCCGGGCCGCAGGCCGGTGATGAGCCGGTCTCGACCGAGAAGGTAGTAGCGCCGCGTTCCGTCATAGATGTGGCGCTGCCGGCGATACATCCGGTTCATGCGGTCGGTCGCTTCGACCGGCCACGAGGTATCTGCGCCGATCTCGGAAGGATATGCACGCATCCATGCACCTCTTAATCGCGTGTGTCGTCCTTTCCTTCTGATGTTCGCGCGACAGGGGTGTGACAGGTGGCGCCGTTCCGCGAATGGCCGCGAAATAGCGCGTATTCCGCCGTCTTCGCTTCTGCCCGCTGTCGCAAAAGTGCAGTGCGCGCGCGATAGCATCGTCAGATTGTTGATTCGGAGGATGGATGAACACGCAGCTTATCGCGGACGCAGTCCGCAACAGCAGGGGTCACGACGAAGCGACCATTTGGGACAGGCTTTTCGCGTTCTGGTTTCGCCGACTGGTGTACACCCAGATATGGGAGGATCCGGAAGCTGACCTTGCAGCGCTGCAATTGCCGCTGGGATCGACGATCGTCACCATCTCATCCGGGGGGTGCAACGCGCTGTCCTATCTCACGGCGAAGCCGGCGCAGGTTTACGCCATCGACCTCAATGAGGCGCACCTTTCGCTGCTCAAGCTCAAGCTCGCGGGCCTGCGCGCTTTCTCGAAATACGCCGATTTCTGGCAGTTTTTTGGCCAGGGCGCCTCGCCCTCCAATTCCGAGCTTTATCACCGGCGGCTGCGGCCGATGCTCGATGCCGATGCGCGCGCTTACTGGGACAAGCGCAACGTGGTCGGACGTCCGCGGCACGCCTATTTCACCGACGGGTTCTACCGCCACGGCATGCTCGGCCGCTTTATCGGCCTTGCCCATTTGCTGGCGAAATGCGCCCGGATTGATCTTGAGGCGTTGCTGAACGGAAGAAAAGACGCTCCCGAACGCATTGAGGCGCTGGATCGTCTGCATCGCCTGTTTCATTCGCCGTTGGCTCGTTTGATAACCGGCACCCCCGCTCTGCTGTTCAGCCTCGGTATTCCGCCCCAGCAGCGCGCCTTGCTGGGAGCGGGCGCGCCGCTTAACGAAGTGCTTCATCAACGGTTGTTGCGCCTGATCAATGGTCACCCCAACGAGACGAACTATTTTGCGTGGCAGGCGCTGCATCGCAGTTACCCTGGTCCCGGCGACCGCTGTCTGCCGCCTTACTTGCAGAGCGGCCAGTTTGAACGCATGCGCAACGGCGCGGGGTTGATCATTCCAGTCCACGCCAATCTTCGGCTGTTCCTGGAAAGCCTTCCGGCACGCGAGGTCGATGCCGTGGTGCTGCTGGACTCGCAGGACTGGATGGCGCCGGAAGAGATCCGCGCGCTTTGGAATGCGATCGATCGCACCGGCAGCGACAACGTCCGCGTGATCTTTCGCACCGCCGGCGCGGAATCTCCGCTGGAAACCGCGGAGCTTGCGCCCCTCCTGCGCATCTGGCGTCGTGACGAGGAACGAAGCGCTGTTGGCTTCGAGCGGGACCGGTCGGGAATTTACGGCGGGTTCCACTGCTACGTACGGTGCTGATTGGGTCGGAATATCGTAGTCGCCGGCTCCGGCATTAGTGACCTCTGCCGGCATAGATTTGATAGAATGTGATGACGATTTCGAACGCGATCAGCAAAACGATAATGATTTCGAGGCGCAGCGATCGGCGCGTGTCGATGATGTCAGCAAGCGTATTGGCCGTTTCCGACACTACGGCGAGCTTTCGGCCGAGCGTATCGACGCGCTCTTTGAGTTCGTATTCGTCTTCAAGCCGGGCGTAGAGCCGCTCCAGATCGGGGCGATCCCATAATGCATCGGGCTTTTCGGCGATTGCGACGCGGCCGGATACTCTGTGCTGAACCAGCAGGGCATTCCCGATCAGTTGCAAAACCCCCTTGCGGTCTCTTCGGGTCCTTCCGTGATCTGCCAGCTCTTTCGCAAATGGCTCGATGATCTCGAACACTTTTTCAACTTCGCGTTCGTCATGGGCAAGCACGACGCTCTTGGCGAGGACATCGGCGATGACAAGGAGCTTTTCCGGCAACATATCCCGCAACTGAATCGGCCCTCCCGCCTGAACCTGATCCTCGGCCTCGCCGGTGAGTGCAACGATGGCGGTTTCCTCCTCAACGCGCGCGAGTTTGCCGCCGATCCGGGGCTTCAGCTTTTCCAAAAAGCCGATTTCATCTTCCGGCGAAAGCCCGATCAGTACCGCAACGCCATAGCGAAAGAGAACAGCGGTGCCGGTCTTGCCAACCCGAATCGCGAGCGGGACTGCTGAAAGGGCCTCATTTTCAAAACCGATCGTATTGATCCGGTCACCGACATGCAGGGCATGCGCGGCAACCCGTGTCCCCATTTCGGCGGAAATTAGTTCGGGTTTGGTCATCACGCCGTCTCCTCGGGTGGTCGCGGCTCCCGCAGCCGTACCCGCTGCCTTTGTGCCGATAGTACTCGAGAATTTATCGCAAGGGTGTATTCCGACAAGACCGGATGGGATTGATCGCGTGTTGGCAGTGGCGCGCAGGTTCGGGCATTTGCTCAAGCGCTGACACGCTACCGCAATCTTGGCCAGATCCGTTATCTCAAACCTCCCGATGGCGGCATCACCGATAATTTTGGCTTGTCCTGGCCTCGTGATCGCCCGCGCCACACCCGGCGATGTCGATCGGGGCTGTTAAAATCCAGGCGTAGAAAAACCAGCCGGCTGAACCGGCGGGTTTTGGGGTTGTTCGATTTTCGAAAGGCTTAATTCTCAGTTGCGGGCGATTGATGCGGTCATGACGCCTGCGCGGCGTGATGTCATGCGATTGGGGGCGATGATGGAATAGTGCCGCTGATTTGCCCGACGTGTCAAAATGTTTTCGCAGGATTCGCTCAAGGCATCCATGCCAGCGACCACCATGCTACTTTGCATGGGGTTGTTTTCGATATTTTAGCTGAAAGCGAGAGCCGCGTCGGCCCTTGCGGCTGTCTTTCCCGTTGATGATCGCAGCATGGCTTGCCAAGCCGTAGCTCGCGAACCGCGCAGCCCGCCTTCGCCCGATGGGCTCCGGCGCGGCAGCCTTCCTCGCTTCGCGCTGAGCGTCTCTCACCGAAGAGATTTCGGTTTACGAAGAAAACACGATCCAACCAAAGGAGAGAGCAAGATCGCGGTTCAACGCGATGCCAGCGCGTTCACGCGGAATTAGCGGCTCCGACCAGGTCACCAGCGCCCCGGCGCCCAGAACAAAGCAAGCCGCTGGCCTTCGGCGATCTGATCGGACGACATTTTCGACGCCACCGCATTGCGAAGCCGCAGATAGTAGTCACGCTCGCGCTTGGCCGCATGCGCCGCCGCCAGGTCGAGCCATTTATACGCGAGCACGACGTCTTGTGGTACGCCGTGGCCCTTGTCGTAAATCAGGCCGAGCCTGCTCTGCCCAAAAGGCTCGCCTTGCACGGCCGCTCGCTGATAGAAATCGGCGGCGGCGTCGTAGGCTTGTGGCACGCCGAAGCCGTTTTCATACATGAAGCCCAGCAGCGCCTGCGCCCGTGCGTTGCCGCGCAGCGCAGGCGCCGACAGCGCGCCAACCGCGCGCACGTAATCGCCGCGGGAATAGGCCGCGGTCGCGCGACTGAGTGCGTCGGCATGAGCCGGGCGCGGATCGTTGGCGCCGAACGAAGAAATGACCAGCAACGTTGTCAGTACAATCCGCCGCACTGAACTCGACCCTCCATAGTTCGCTTCTGATGCATCCATCCCCGAATGTGCGGGGCAGGGCCTGCACCGTGCCTTCGGTGGCCTCGCGTCATCGCAGGTCGTGGACCCGTGATTCATTTGCTGCGCTCGCGTTGATGCTGCCGCGAAGTTTCGACCGAAGCTCTTCGGCAACAACATGAGCATCCATGCTGTCGCGGATAATCTGGGGGCGGATGAAGATGATCAACTCGGTACGGGCCATCTTTTTGTCCTGATGAGAGAAGGCGTCGCCGAGACCCGGAATCTGATCGAACAGGGGAATCCCGTTGCGTTGTTTGTTTTGCTGTTCGCTGATCAATCCGGCCAGCAGGACGGTCTGGCCGGTGGCCACTGAAATCGAACTCCGGACCTTTCGTTCCGAGACGGTCGGGGTCAAACTCGCGGCGGTAGCTGGCGAAACGTTGCTGATTTCCTGTTCGACGTCGAGCCTGACGTTTCCGTTGACGTTGATGCGGGGAGAAACCCGCAGAATGATACCCGTGTTGCGATAGTCGATCGTGTTGACGACCGTGTTGTTCGTCGTCAGCACCGTAGCGCTGCCGGTGGAGACTGGCACGACATCGCCGACCTGAAGGGTCGCCGCTTGATTGTTGATCACAACCAGGGATGGGTTGGACAACACCTTGACGCCGGTGACGGTGTGCAGCGCGTCCAGGATGGCGCTCGGCTGCGACTCCGATCCGACCAGGAAATTGAATCCGGGGAATGCGCGATTGATGAAGGCGTTGGCGACCGTTCCGGCGGCCGCCGCGACCGGCGCAGACGTCGACTGGGTGTTGAGGAGGGAGCCCTGATCTGGCCTTAGTCCCAGATTGTGGCTGGTCAGGTAGGTCTGGACGCCGTAGCTCAGCTCGTCATTAAGTGTGATCTCGGCGATGGTCGCGTCGATCGCGACTTGCAGCTGCGGCTGATCCACTTGCTGCAGTGTTGATGCGATGATCCGGTAATTCTCCTGATCGGCATAGATCAGAAGGGTGTTGTTGACGGCATCGGCCGTGATCCGCACGCCTTTCAACATCGGTTGGCCACCGGAGCTCGTGCCTTTGCTGTCCAGCGTTCCGGCATCCGATGTGTTTGCGCCCGGCGCGGTGGCCGCCGTTTGCGTGCCGAAGCCGGTGGTGCCGCCGGTATTGGTTCCGGATGGCATGCGGGAGCCGAAGCCGTTCGACGACGACGACGTGTTGTTGCCCAGGGAGAGGCGATCAGCGCTGGATGTCGCATAGGTGCCCGACCCCGGCGCGATCTGGCTGTCGGCGTTGTCGAGTAGGCTGGAGGACGATCCACCGGTGAACATCTCGGTAAGCACGCGCGCGATCTGGCGGGCCTCGCCGTATTTCACCCGGTACACGTGAACGCTGGTTCTTGCGGTGTCGGCATGATCGAGCCGCTTGATCCAGGTCGCGGCGGTATGCAGCAGCGCCGGCTTCTTGCTCACCACCATGATCGCATTGAGGCGGGCAACCGATTGAAACTTGATGAGGTTCGCGCTGAGACCGTTCTCGCCCGAATCGACGATCTTTTCCAGTTCCGCGATAACGGCTTCCGGAGCGCTGTTGGCGATGGGGAAGATTCCAACCGACTGACCGCGCATCCAGTCGAGGTCGAAGCTGAGCGCGGTATCGACCGCCGTGCGGCGTTCCGCGCCGCTGCCTTGAATGAGAAGCAGGTTTCGCGTCGTGTCGGCGCGAACCATTCCGGCTTTGGTCGCGAAGCTGTCCATCAGCTTCAGCAGTGTTTGCGCCGAAACATATTGCAAGGGCACGACGGAGACACCGTAGCCGGGTTCGGGGCTGGAGGCCGCCGCATCGACCCGGCCCCCGCCGACCGCATCGCCCAGCGGTGTCAAACGGTAGCCGGAGGCGTCGCGAACGAGCACGATCCCACCAAGCCGCAAAGCGTTCTCGAGCACGAAGACAATGTCGGACTTGGCCACCGGCCTGACGGATACGAGGCTCACGGTGCCCTGCACCCTCGGATCGATGGTGTAACCCGTTTGCAGAATGTCGCCCAGCACCACTTTGGCGACGGTGGCGACAGGGGTGTTTTCGAAATTGAGCTCAAAGCTGTTGCCGGTTGCGACCGGCTGCGGACGCGGCTCGGAGACGTCGGACACCTCGGTACCCTCGAACACCACCGGCCGGCTGCGTTGGCCGGCATTGGCCCCGGCGGCATTCACCTGCTGTGGATAACGAGGCAAAGTGTCGAGCGAGCGGACCTTGTCGATGACGTCGATATCGAGGCCGCCGCCGGAATTCACGGTTGCCGAATTGCAGGACGCCAGCAGGACGACGGACAACAGCAAGAAGCCAATAGAAATGCTGCGACCGACTGGCGGGGACCAGCCCGGGTTGGCGACGCGTACCATATTTCCGCCGTTCCAGCTTTATGTTCGGGCCCAAGGGTCGTCGGAAGGATCATCGGGGGATGATCCAAGCTGGTCGGCATACTTAGCGGCGGAATATGACAGTTATAGTTGACCGGTGCGGATCATCGACCGATCATTATCTGAGTGCGGTATAATTGCCGCGCGACGGCAAGCCGACGAAACCGGCCACACCCAATTCTTTTGTGAAGCCGACGCCCCGCGCGCTTCGTACAGCTGTCATGTTTCGGATCAATAACCACGCTGCAGCCGACAACTGGTCGACGGCGGGCCGATGCGCCGTGCTCCATTGATCGGCCTGAGCAAAAACGGTGACTGGAAAAGACAGATGACCGGCGACGATTCCTTGCAGTTCGTGGAACATCTCCGTCAAAACAATCACTTGACGAAGACCGCCGGCAACGGCGAGCGCGCGGAGCAGGGCGGGTCCGAGCGTTCGCAAAGCAAGCTTTGGGAGCTCACGGACCTCTCGGCCAGCGATTTCGCCGATGAAGCGGCGCGCTTCTTCGATCTCGATCGGGTGACGCTCCACGACATGCTGTCTGCCGCACCATTGTGCGCATCATTCACGCAGCGCTTTCTGCGGGAAATGATGGTGTTTCCGTATCAATCGGGCGACGGCGGCGCGGTGCTGGCGGTCGCCGATCCGAACGACACGGCGGCACGGCGCGCGGCGGAAATCGTGCTCAGGGCGGATGTCGCGGTCAAGGTGGCGTCGGTCGAAGACCTCAAGATTGTCCTCGATCAGCGCCTGGGCAGCGACGACGTCGAGCTGAGGGACAGCGATCCGCACCAGCCGCGCGAAGACGATATTGAAAGTTTGCGGGATCTTGCCAGCGGCGCGCCCGTGGTTCGCGCGGTCAATGATCTGCTGGAGAAGGCCGTAGAACTTCGCGCGAGCGACATTCACATCGAGCCCTTCCACACCGGGCTGGTGGTCCGCATGCGCGTTGACGGCCTGCTGCGGCCGATGGCGGCGCCGGCCGGCGTGCTGCCGCAAGCGGTCATTTCGCGTATCAAGATTGTCGCCAACCTCAACATCGCCGAGCGCAGGCTGCCGCAGGACGGCGCCGCGCGGCTGCGTGCCGGGCGGACGGATATCGACATTCGTGTTGCGATCATGCCGATGCAGCATGGGGAAACCGCGGTCATCCGCATCCTGCCGAAGGATCGCGGGCTGCTCGTTGTCGAAAAGCTGGGATTTTCGCCGGCCGACGATGCCACGCTCAGACGATTGCTAAAGCTGCCCCATGGCATGATCGTCATCACCGGTCCGACCGGAAGCGGCAAGACCACGACGTTAGCGACGTTCCTGTCGATCCTGAACGAACCGGGTCGAAAAATCCTCACGGTCGAGGATCCCGTGGAATACGACATACCGGGCGTCAACCAGGCGCAGATCAAGCCGGCGATCGGGCTGACTTTCGCAGCGGCGCTGCGGTCGTTCGTGCGTCAGGATCCTGACGTCATCATGGTCGGCGAGGTGCGCGATGCCGAAACCGCACACGTCGCGATTCATGCTGCCCTGACCGGTCACCTCGTTCTGACCACGCTGCATACCGAATCGGCGGCCGCCGCGGTGCCTCGCCTTCTCGATCTCGGCGTCGAGGGATATCTGCTGCGCTCCACCTTGCGGGCCGTGGTCGCCCAGCGGCTGGTTCGCCAGCTCTGCGACCGCTGCAAAACGCCAAAGACGCTCACCGAGGCCGATTTTGCCGACGATCCTCAACTCGGCGCGCTCGGTTTTCGCAGCGGCGAAACCATTCAGGGGCCCTGCGGTTGCGAACGCTGCGGTGGTACAGGCTATCGCGGCCGGCTCGGCGTGTTCGAGATTCTTGAACTCACCAATGAGGTTCGCGAATTGATCGGCGAAAAGACCGATGGATTGAAAATCGACCAGACGGCAATCCGCGCCGGAATGACGACGATGCTTGATGACGGCGTCGCGAAATGCCGCGCCGGCCTGACCTCGCCCGCGGAAATACTCCGCGTCACCATTGCGCGGTGAGGGAAAATCGTGCCGAATTTCCGCTACCGGGCCCTGACGCAGAACGGAGAGATCGTGCACGGCACGTTATCGGCTCCGACGGCGGCGGAAGTGGCGCACCGTATCGAGTATCTTCGGCTGCTGCCGATCGAAACCATCGAGGACAAGGCAACCGTTGCCGCATCGGGCGCCGGTTTCGGTTTTTTCGGCCGGCCGAGTCCGGCGGAAGTGACGACCTTCACCAGGGATCTGGCGCTGCTTTTGAAGGCGGGTGCGCGTCTGGACGACGCCCTCGAATTGCTCGCGTGCGACACGGATGTCGGGCGGCTTCGTCCGGTGGTCGGTAAATTGCGGGCGGCACTTCTGACCGGAGAAAGTTTCGCCGCTGCGGTTGCGGATCACCCGGCCTTGTTTCCCGCCATGTATGTAGCACTTGTACGAGTCGGCGAAGTCTCGGGCACACTCGATCAAGTGCTCGAGATGCTGGGAACGGAGCGGGCGCGGGCCGAGCTGATGCGCCGCAAACTCACGGATGCGATGCAGTACCCGGCCTTTGTCCTGATCGCCGCAGCTTGCGTCATGCTGTTTTTCATTCTGTTCGTGTTGCCGCAGTTCTCGACGGTGCTGCAGGACTTCGGCGCAAAATCAGACTCCGCGCTCAGCGTCTTCATCAAACTGTCGGACTTTCTTCGGGCGAACGCGGCCGTCGTGATGCTTGCCTCCGCTTCTTTCGTGGCCGGTGTCTGGTGGCTGCTTCGCCGGCCGGGCGCTGGCGCCGCGATCATGACCGCGGTTTCCGGCGTTCCCGGCATCGCCGGCGTCTTTCAATTTTACCGTACCAGTCTGTTTTGCCGCAATCTCGGCGTTCTGCTCGGCAGCGGCGTCAATCTCACGGCCACCTTGCGCATCCTGGTCGACATCATGGCGGTCACCGGAAGCGTTGCGACCTGGACCACGGCGGCGGACCGCGTCCGTCATGGCGGCAAGCTTTCGGACGCTCTGCTCGCGTCCAGCAACATACCGCCGATGGCGATCCGCATGCTGCGGCTGGGCGAGGAAACCGGGCAATTGCCGGTGCTGGCGGGCCGGGTCGCCGAATTCTATGAGGCGAAATTGCAGCGCAGCCTTGATCGTATTGTCGGCATCATCGGGCCGCTTGCCATCGTCGCCATCAGTACAGTCGTCGGGGGACTGATCGTATCGGTCATGACAGCGCTTCTGTCGGTTACGCAACTTGTCGGATAGAGCAAGGGTTGGTTCATCATGAGATTGGCGAAACATGTTGGCGGGTTTTCCGCCAGGCGCGCGGACAATAAGCGCCGTCAGGATCCGAGCCAGCAGGGTTTCACGCTCGTGGAGATGCTGGTGGTGATCGCCATCATCGGCCTCATCATGGGCCTGATCGGTCCGCGCGTTCTCAATTATCTCAGCGAATCGAAAGTCAAGGCCGCGAAGATCC
>Ga0179587_10001211_pt1 | contig 11542 bp, 8 predicted proteins | sample CZODoug2_1_08_16_FD_185932 | JGI IMG/M metagenome (GOLD analysis project Ga0179587, IMG submission 185932) | Vadose zone soil fungal communities from Angelo Coast Range Reserve, California, USA - CZODoug2_1_08_16fungal | ecosystem: Environmental > Terrestrial > Soil > Vadose zone | place: USA...
ATGCCGACGACTATGCCAAGGTCTATGATCGCGTGCTGTCGCAGTTGCGCGAACCCGTGATCATCCATTGGCTCGGCGACATGTTCGATCCGGCGCTCGGCGGCTATTGGGGCACGGCGGACCTCGACAAGGCGATGGACACCGCGGTCGGCATCATCAATGCGCACGCCGCGAAGGTCGACGGCGTCAAGGTCTCGCTGCTCGACAAGCAACGCGAAATCGACATGCGCCGCAGGCTCGACAAGAACATCAAGATGTATACCGGCGATGATTTCAACTACGCCGAACTGATCGCCGGCGACGCGCAGGGATTTTCCCACGCGCTGCTCGGCATTTTCGATGCGATCGCGCCGGCGGCATCCTATGCGCTGTCGCGGCTGGCGGCCGGCGACGAAGCCGGCTTCCACGACGTGCTGGGCCCGACGGTGCCGCTGTCTCGGCATATCTTCAAGGCGCCGACCCGCTTCTACAAGACTGGAATCGTGTTCATGGCCTATCTCAACGGCCATCAGGATCATTTCACGATGGTCGGCGGGCAGGAGAGCGCGCGCTCGGCCTTGCATCTGGCCGAGTTGTTTCGGCTGGCGGACCAGGCGGGCCTGCTGGCGAACCCGGAACTGGCGACACGGCGGATGAAGACGGTGTTGGCGTCGCGGGGTGTTGAGTCCTGATGCGGGATTTCGCTTTCGATCACCGCTGGCTGTCGCTCAACACGGCGACCGTCCGCAAGCAGGGCGACCTTGTGCAGATCATCGAGGCCTGCGCGCGGCACGGCATTCGCGCCATCGATCCCTGGCGGGACCAGGTCGCTAACGTCGGGCTGGAGCGCGCGGTCCGCGCGGTGCGCGACGCCGGGCTCGAACTGTCCGGCTATTGCCGCGGCGGCATGTTCACCGCCGATGCCGCGCATCGCGATGATATGCGCGACGACAACCGCCGCGCGGTCGACGAGGCCAAGGCGCTCGGCGCGCCCTGCGTCGTGCTGGTGGTCGGCGGCCTGCCGCAATATTCGCGGGCGGGCAGTGCGCCGTCGAAGGATATCGCGGCGGCGCGGGCGCAGGTTCATGACGGCATCGCCGAGATGCTCGACTATGCGCGGCAAGCCAAGATGCCGCTTGCGATCGAGCCGCTGCATCCGGCCTATGCCGCCGACCGCGCCTGCGTCAACACCACCCGACAGACGCTGGATATCTGCGACGCGCTGGACCCGGAACGCTCTGGCATGCTGGGCGTCGCGCTCGACGTCTATCACATCTGGTGGGACCCCGAAATGATGCCGCAGATCGCCCGCGCCGGCAAAGATCGCCTGCTGGCGTTCCACGTCTGCGACTGGCTGGTGCCAACCAGGGACATCCTCAACGACCGCGGCATGATGGGCGATGGCGTGATCGATATCAGGTCGGTGCGTGCCGCCGTCGAGGCGGTTGGCTTCAGCGGTTATTCCGAGATCGAGATATTTTCCGACGCGTGGTGGGGCAGGCCGATGGACGACGTCCTGCGCATTTGCATCGAGCGCCACCGCTCGGTGGTTTAAGCACCGCCATCGTCCCGGCCTTGAGCCGGGACCCATACCGCGTGATCTCTCGATGACGCAGGATGGCAGTTGTCTTTTGTAACAACTGATGCCGGTGGTTATGGGTCCCGGCTCAAGGCCGGGACGACGGAGCCACGCGCAGCGCTCACGAAAAATCCTGCACCACCGTCGCCGCGATCTGCTCCAGCGCCCAGTCGACCTGTTCGGGGGTGATGACGAGCGGCGGCGCGATGCGGATGGTGTGGTCGTGGGTGTCCTTGGCGAGAATGCCTCTGGCTTGCAGCACCTCGCAGTAGCGCCGCGCGGCGCCGGCTTCGGGGTGCAGCTCGATCGCCAGCATCAGCCCGCGCCCGCGCACCTCGCGGATCGTGTTGGCGCGGATGCTTCGCAGGCCCTCGAGGAAGCGCGCGCCCTGGACGGCGGCGTTCTCGATCATGCCTTCCTCGACCAGCACCCGCAGCGCCGCCCGCGCCACCGCGCAGGCCAGCGGGTTGCCGCCGAAGGTCGAGCCATGCTGGCCAGGCTTCAAGGTGCCGAGTACGTCGCTGTTGGAAAGCACGGCCGACACCGGATAGAAGCCGCCGGACAAGGCCTTGCCGAGCAGCGTGACATCCGCCTCGATGCCGTCATGCTGTTCCGCAAGCAGCTTGCCGGTGCGGCCAAGCCCGGTCTGGATCTCGTCGAGGATCAGCATCACGTTATGGGCGGTGCAGAGTTGCCGGACCTCGGCGAAATAGCCCGCGGGCGGAATGATGACGCCGGCTTCGCCCTGGATCGGCTCGACCAGGAAGGCCACAGTGCGCGGCGTGATCGCGGCTTCCAGCGCCCTGATGTCGCCGAACGGGATGATCGTGAAGCCGGGCGCGAACGGGCCGAAATGGTCGCGCGCGGCGGGGTCGGTGGAAAAGCCGACAATGCCGAGGGTGCGGCCGTGGAAATTCTCGGCGCAGACGATGATCTCGGCCTGCCCATTGGGCACGCCCTTGACCTCGTAGCCCCATTTGCGCACCGACTTGATCGCGCTCTCGACCGCCTCGGCGCCGCTGTTCATCGGCAGCACCTTGTGCGAGCCGGTCAGCGCCGCGATCTCCTCGTAGAAATGCGCGAGCTGGTCGTTGTGGAAGGCCCGCGACGTCAATGTCAGCTTGCCCGCCTGCTCGACCATCGCGGCCATGATCTTGGGATGGCAGTGGCCCTGGTTGACGGCCGAATAGGCCGAGAGGCAATCGAGGTAACGGTTGCCGTTGGTGTCCCACACGAACACGCCTTCGCCGCGCGACAGCACGACGTCGAGCGGCTTGTAATTATGCGCGCCGAGGCGCGCTTCTGTCGCAATGAAATCATTGACCGGTGCAGACATCGTTCGTCACCGCGCTTGCTTCGACGAATATACCCTAGCCGGTCACGCACGGCACGCTGAGAAATCCGCGAAACCGGACCCGTCCGCCGCGCACCGGCTCGCCATTCAGCGCGTAATCCGGAAAACGCTTCAGGAATCGCGCAATCGCGACCGCGCCTTCGAGGCGAGCCAGCGCCATGCCGGCGCATTGATGAGCGCCGGTCGCAAAGGCCAGGTGGCGGTTCGGCGTGCGGGCGATGTCGAAACGTTCGGGATCTTCGAATTGCGCGGGGTCGCGGTTGGCGGCGCCGATGCACAGCGTCACGGGCGTGCCGGGGTCGAGCGCGATGCCGCCGAGCTCGATCCGTTCGGTGGTCATGCGGTTGCCGAGCTGGTTCGAGCTCTCGTAGCGCAGGATTTCCTCGACCGCGGTCTTGATCAGCTCGGGATGCTCGATCAGCCGCCGCTTCTCGTCGGGATGCCGGGCGAGCGCCACCAGCCCGTTGCTGATCAGGTTGGTGGTGGTCTCGTGGCCGGCATTGAGCAGGAAGATGCAATTATGCAGCAGCTCGGTCTCGGTCAGCCGCTCGCCATTGGCCTCGCCGTCGACCTCGCCTTGGATCAGCCGCGTCAACACGTCGCGCTCGGGATTGCCGGGCTTGGCCCGTCGCCGCGCGACCAGCGTTTCCAGATAGCCGAGAAAATCCTTCACGGCCTGATTGCCCCGCGCGGACGCCTCAGCGCCGATCACGGGCTCCAGCGCGCCCAGGATCGCCAGCGACCAGTCGCGCAACGGCTCGCGTTCGTCATGGGGCACATCAAGCAGGTTGCCGATCACCTCGATCGGAATCGCGGAGGCGAAATCGCCGATCAGCTCGAAATCGCCTTTGGCCGCGATCGCGTCGAGCAGCCGGTCCACCAGTGCGACTACATAGGGTTCCATCTCGGCGATCGCGCGCGGCGACAGCGCGCCCATGATCAGCCGCCGCACGCGGGTATGGGCGGGCGGATCGTTGAAGACGAGGCTGGTCGTGTGGTGCTCATAGAGCAGGGACTTGCCATATTTCGGCAGGAACTCGCGTTTCTTGTCGGAGGAGAACGCCTTGGTATTCTTGTAGGCGGTGACGAGGTCGTCATAGCGCGTCAGGAAATAGCTGCCGCTCGGCATCCGCTTGACCGGCTCGTTCTCCCGCAATGCACGATAGGTCGGGTAGGGGTCGACATAGAACTCGGCCGTCAGCCGCTCCAGGTCGAATCCGGTCGCCAGTTCGCTCACATCCGCGCCCATGCCGTCATACCCTGAGTGAGGGGCTACATGCCGTTTTTGCTCTTTCGAAAAGCCCGCGGCCCTCTACAGTCCCGCCCGAAATCACTAGCTAGCTGACTGGACCTCAAAATGCACGCCCGAGCCGACGTGGCCGCCGAACAGGCGGCCGAAAATACCCCCTCTTGGCCCGAGGAGATCTTTGCGATCCTGCAGCGCTTCGACGTGCGTCAGGTGCCCTATGTGCCCGATGCCGGCCATTCGCAGTTGATCGAACGCGTGCTGGGGTCTTCGACGATGCGCGGCATCCCCTTGACGACCGAGGAGGAAGGCGTGGCGCTGCTCGCCGGCGCCTGGGCGGGCGGCCAGCGCGGCGTGCTGTTGATGCAGTCAAGCGGGGTCGGCAATTGCATCAACATGCTGTCGCTGACGCAGGTGTTTCGTTTTCCGTTCCTGACCTTGGTGACGATGCGCGGCGAATGGGGTGAGTTCAACCCCTGGCAGGTTCCGATGGGATCGAGCACGCAGGCCGTCTTCGAATTGTCGGGTATCAAGGTGCTGCGGGCCTCGCAGCCCGGCGAGGTGGGCGAGGTGATGGAAGCCGCCGCCAGCCAAGCCTACAACGCCTGCACGCCGACCGCCGTCCTGTTGTCGCAGCGTCTGATCGGGACCAAGGTGTTCGTGAAATGAGCAAAGCTAATCTTCTCGACCGCCGCGCCGTCGTCAAAAGCCTGCTCGCCGATCGCAACGGTGCGATCGCGGTCGGCGGACTGGGGGCGTCCACCTACGACATCGCCGCGGCCGGCGATCACGACCGCAATTTCTACCTCTGGGGCGCGATGGGCGGCGCCGTGATGATCGGCCTTGGGCTGGCGCTGGCGCAGCCCAAGCTGCCGGTCGTGGTGATCACGGGCGATGGCGAGATGCTGATGGGGCTCGGCAGCCTTGCCACCGTCGGCCTGCAGAAGCCGGGCAATCTCTCGATCGTCGTGCTCGACAACGAGGCTTACGGCGAAACCGGCGGGCAGATGAGCCATACGGCGTCGGCGGTCAACCTCGTCGGCGTGGCGCAGGCCTGCGGGATCGCGGACACCAGCACGCTCGAAACCATGGCCGAGATCGAGGCCTTTGCGTCCTCCCTGCGGGACGTTTCCGCCGGGCCGCGCTTCGCCAGCGTCAAGATCGACGCCGCGAATCTGGAGCGCGTGCTCTCCAACCGCGATGGCACGTTCGTGCTGAATCGGCTGCGCGGGTCGTTGGGCTTCAGCCCGATCTGACGGTTTACCGGTATCTGCTTCATGCTTCGGCACATTTTGCGGCGCCCAAACCGGTTGCGGTGCAGCAGAATACCTTGACTTTTCGTGTTTGTGAGTGCTTACTCACAACATGACCAGTCTGCGCATGACCAGTGACCTGAGGCGGCAACTGATCCTGGGGGCAGCCAAGCGCTGCTTCGCCCGCAATGGTTTTGCCGGCACCACGACGCGAAGCGTCGCGGCGGCGGCGGCCATTTCCGAGGCGTTGCTGTTCAAGCATTTTCCGTCCAAGGCCGCGCTGTATGCGGAAATCCTGGCCGAGGAATGCGAGGCCGATCCGGATCTGGCGCGTCTGTTGGGGCAGGAACCGTCGACCGCGGCGCTGGTGCAACTGATCAGGAACATGGTGCGCTATTTCGTGGAAATCGCGAGCGGGCCGGACGAGCAGGAAGCACAGCGGCTGCGCCTGATGATCACGAGCCATCTCGAAGACGGCGAATTCGCACGTCTGCTCTATGCCAAGGTCGGTAACCTGATTGGGCCGATGTTCGTGGCCTCGCTGGATTCCGCGGTGGCTGCGGGCGATGCGGCGCGGATTCCAGGCGATCCGCTGAACCTGTTCTGGTTCACCCACCACACCGCGCTGATGTCGGCGTTGACGCGGCTTCCGGCCGCGCCGAGCCTGGGCTATGGCGACGCCGGCACCCTCGAACGGCAGCTTAGCGAATTCCTGCTCCGGGGAATTGGACTTAACGAAACCGCAATCGCTGCCCATCTGGACCACGAATTGAGTCAGCACGTGGCTCCGCCTGTGACTGCAGAAAGTGCATGACATGAATATTGTGACCGAACACAAGATATCGGGGACGCCCCTCGACGAGAAGCCCCGCACCCGCCCGGCCAGGAAGGTGCTGTGGTTCTTCATCGTTGGATCTCTGCTGGCGCTTCTGGTCGGCGGCCTCGTCTGGTTCAATCACTTCCGCAACCAGATGATCGCGCAGTTCTTCGCCAACAATAAGCCGCCGCCGGTCACTGTCAGCATTGCCGAGGCGAAGGCCGAGGTGATTCCGAACCTGTTGGTCGCGGTCGGCGAACTCGCCGCCGTGCACCAGGTCAACGTCACCTCAGACGTCAGCGGACGCATCACCGACATCCAGTTCGAGGCTGGCGCCCATGTGAAAATCGGCACGCCGCTGGTCCAGCTCTATGACGCGCCCGATCAGGGCGATCTGTCCAACTTCAAGGCGCAGGCCACGGTGGCGCAGCTTTCGCTCGATCGCGCCAAGCAGCTTGCCGCGCGCCAGTTTGGGCCGCAGGCCACCGTCGATACCGCGCAGGCGGCGTTCGATCAGGCCCAGGCCGGCATCGCCAAGACGGAAGCGATCATTTCGCAGAAGATGGTGCGCGCGCCATTCGACGGCGAACTCGGCGTGCGTCACGTCGAGGTCGGTCAGTTCCTCACCGCCGGCACCCAGATCGTGTCGCTGACCGATCTGTCGGAGCTCTATGCGAACTTCACGGTCACGGAAAAAGACAGCGGAAACCTGAAGGTCGGGCAGACCGTCCGCGTCAAGGTCGACGCCTATCCGGGCCGCATCTTCGAAGGCAAAATCTCGACCATCGAGCCGCAGATCGCAAGCGACACGCGCAACATCCGCGTGCAGGCGACGATCGCCAATCCCGATCACATCTTGAAGCCGGGCATGTTCACGACGACTACGGTCGTGCTGCCGGACAAGCCGCCGGTCATCACCATTCCGGAAACCGCGGTGGACTATTCGCTTTACGGCGACTCGGCGTTCGTGATCCAGGAGAAGAAGAGCGACGACGGCAAGACCAGCCTCTCCGCCGTCCGCACCTTCGTGCAAGCCGGAAACCGCATCGATGGCCGCGCGGAAATCCTGAAAGGTCTGCAGCCCGGCGATCGAGTCGTAGCCGTCGGGCAGCTCAAGCTGCAATCGGGCGCCGCGGTGACGATCTCGGCCGATCCGCCGCCGCCGATCCCGGCGCAGGCGCCGCGTTACTAGAGCATGAGTTTTCTCTCGCGATAACCGATGCGTTTGCGGGAGATCGTGCTCAATCAAGAACTTGGCGCGCGATGGCGATTCAACCTGATCCCATCGCGCTTCAGGGCATGCTTCGGACCGGCATCAGCGCGACGCCGGTTCGAAAATCGAAAATCAGATTAAAGGTCTCGCACGATGGTCTTCACCGACATCTTCATCAAACGCCCGGTGCTGTCGGTCGTCGTCCGCCTTTTGATCCTGTTGATCGGTCTGCGAGCCGCCACCGTGATGCCGATCCGGCAATATCCAAAGCTATCGAACACGGTCGTCAACGTCACGACCGTCTATCCGGGCGCGTCGGCGGATTTGATCCAGGGCTTCATCACAACGCCGATCCAACAGGCGGTGGCGTCGGCCGAAGGCGTCGACTACATCACCTCTTCCTCGGTGCTCGGCACCTCGACGATCCAGGTCTACATCAAGCTGAACTTCGACCCCAACCAGGCGCTGACCGAGGTTCTCGCCAAGGTCAACTCGGTCAAATATTTGATCCCGAAGGAATCCAACGACCCGATCGTCACCAAGACCACCGGCCAGACCACGGCCGTGATGTATCTCGGCTTCTCCAGCGAGGAATTATCGGGGAGTGCCATATCCGACTACCTGACCCGCGTGGTGCAGCCGGTGCTGTCCACCGTCGATGGCGTCGCCTCCGCCGACATCCTGGGCGGCCAGACCTTTGCGATGCGGCTGTGGCTCGACCCGGTGCGGATGGCGGGACGCGGCGTGTCGCCGAACGACGTCGCCGCCGCCATCGCCGCCAACAACTTCCAGGCCGCCGCAGGCCAGGCCAAGGGCTATTTCATCGTCTCCAACGTGACGACCAATACCGATCTGCAGAACATCAACCAGTTCAAGCGCATGATCGTCAAATCCAAGGACGGCGGCTTTGTCCGGGTGGAGGATATCGCGACCGTCGAACTGGCGGCGCAGAGCACGGACGCCAGCGTCGCCTTCAACGGCGAGCACGCCATTTTCATCGGCGTGCAGGCGACCCCGCAAGGCAATCCGCTGACCCTGGTGAAGGGCGTGCGTGCGCTGTTTCCGGAGTTGGAACGCAATTTGCCGCCCTCGATGAAGATGAAGGTGGCTTACGATTCCACCAAGTTCATCCAGTCGTCGATCGACGAGGTCGAGAAGACGCTCGGCGAGGCTGTCCTGATCGTCGTCGTGGTGATCTTCCTGTTCCTGGCCTCGTTCCGCTCGGTCATTATTCCCGTCGTCACCATCCCCTTGTCCCTGGTCGGCGTCTGCAGCCTGATGCTGGCCATGGGATTCACTTTCAACCTCTTGACCCTGCTGGCGATGGTGCTGGCGATCGGGCTCGTGGTCGACGACGCGATCGTGGTGGTGGAGAATATCCATCGCCATCTGGAGGAGGGTAAACCGCCGGTCCAGGCGTCGCTGCAGGGTGCACGCGAGATCGTAGGCCCCGTCGTCGCGATGACCGTTACGCTGGCGGCGGTCTATGCGCCGATCGGCTTCCTTGGTGGCCTGACCGGGTCGCTGTTCCGCGAATTCGCCTTTACGCTGGCGGGCTCGGTGATCGTGTCCGGCGTGATCGCGCTGACATTGTCGCCGATGATGTGCTCGGTGTTCCTGAAGAGCGCCGAAGAGGGCCGCTTCGCAAAAATGGTCAACCGGGTGTTCGGCGCGATGACCCGATGGTACGGTCGGCGGCTCGACCGCTCGCTCGACTACCGGCCGATCACCGGGCTGTTCGCGCTGACGATCCTGGGGCTGGTCGGCTTCCTCTATCTGCACACTTCGAAGGAGCTGGCGCCGGAAGAGGATCAGGGCATCGTGTTCGCGCTGACCAAGGCGCCGAAATACGCCAATATCGACTATATCGATCACTACGGCGAAAAGCTCGACAAGGCGTTCCAGAAATTCCCCGAAACCGACCTGCGCTTCGTGCTGAACGGCATCGCCGGGCCGCAGAGCGGCATCGCCGGCATGCTGCTGACACCGTGGGACGAGCGCAAGCGTTCGTCGATCAAGCTGAAGGCGCTGGTGCAGGCGGAACTCTCCAAGATCGAAGGCGTCAACGCGTTCGCCTTCAACCTGCCGCCGCTGCCCGGCGGCCCGGGCGGTCTGCCCGTGCAGATGGTGATCAATTCGACCGCAGGCTTCCAGGCCGTCTATGAGCAGATGGCGAAACTGAAGGACGCCGCGCGCAAGAGCGGCCTGTTCATCGTCTCCGACAGCGATCTCGACTTCAACCAGCCGGTGGTGCGGATCAAGATCGATCGCTCGAAGGCCAGCGATCTCGGCATCACCATGCAGAACATCGGCGGCACGCTCGCGACCTTGCTCGGCGGCAATTACGTCAACCGTTTCAACCTCGAAGGACGCTCCTATCAGGTCATCCCGCAGGTGCCGCGCGGGATGCGGCTGTCGCCGGAATCGCTCGGTGGCTACTATCTGCCGACCTCGACCGGCCAGCAGGTGCCGCTGTCGACGGTGGTGTCGATCGAGACCGGGACCGACCCCAACGCGCTGACCCAATATAACCAGCTCAATTCCGCGACCTTCTCGGCCGTGCCGATGCCGGGCGTGACGGTCGGAGCGGCGGTCGACTTCCTCGAGGGCGAGGCCAAGAAGATGCCGGCCGGCTTCAGCCACGACTATCTCGCGGACTCTCGCCAGTATGTGCAGGAGGGCAATCAGCTTGCGATCACCTTCGGCTTCGCGCTCATTATCATCTTCCTGGTGCTGGCGGCGCAGTTCGAGAGCCTGCGCGATCCGCTGGTGATCATGATCAGTGTGCCCATGGCGATCGTCGGCGCGCTGATCCCGCTGTTCTTCGGCGCGGCGACGATGAACATCTACACCCAGGTCGGATTGCTGACGCTGGTCGGCCTGATCAGCAAGCATGGCATCCTGATGGTTGAATTCGCTAACGAATTGCAACTGAAAGAAGGGCTCGACCGCCGGTCGGCGATCGAGATGGCGGCGCGGGTGCGGCTGCGTCCGATCCTGATGACGACAGCGGCGATGGTCACCGGACTGGTTCCGCTCCTGACCGCGTCGGGGGCGGGCGCGGCCAGCCGCTTCTCGATCGGCCTTGTCGTTGTGGCCGGCATGTCGATCGGCACGCTGTTCACGCTGTTCGTGCTGCCCGCGGTCTATGTCGCGATTGCAACCGATCACCGGGCCAATGCAACCTCGCGGCGAAGCCAGGAAATCGAGGAATTCGATCTCGGCCCGAAGGCGTTCAAGCCGACCTGACGGCCCTAAAACCTGCTCCGGGCGGCCCTCGGCCCGGTTGCAGGAAGAGACAAGGCCAACCCTTTTTGCTAGATTGCGCGGGATGACCGCGTCAGTTCACCCCGACACGTCCCCCAATCCGGCGCCTGCGGCTTCCCCCGCGGTGCGAGCTGCCGTATCGCCGATCCGGAGCTGGCTGTTTACCCGGTATGACGCGATGCTGGTCGCCGTGGTTGCGGTGACGCTGCTATCCGGCGGAATCTTCGAGGTATTTTCTCATTATCGCGAGCACCGGGCGGCGCTGATTCGGATCCAGCACGAGCAGGCGAAGGCCGCCGCGGCCAAGATCAGCCAGTTCATCGAGGACATCGAGAGCCAGCTCGGCTGGACCACCCAATTGCCGTGGTCGGGAACCGCGCCCGAGAATCGCCGGTTTGACGCGTTGCGCCTGCTTCGCCAGGTGCCGGCGATCACCGAGCTGATGATGGTGGATTCGACCGGCAGGGAGCGCCTGCGGGTCTCGCGTCTGTCAATGGATGTCGTCGATAGCGGCAACGATTTCTCCCAGGACCCGAAATTCACCGAGGCCGTCGCCCACAAGGTCTATTTCGGGCCGGTCTATTTCCGCCGCGAATCCGAGCCCTACATGACGGTGGCGCTGTCCGGCGGGCGCAAGGATGCGGGTGTCAGCATCGCCGAGGTCAATCTCAAGGTCATCTGGGACGTGGTCTCGCAGGTCAAGGTCGGCGAGCACGGCCATGCCTATGTCGTCAGCGCGCGGGGGCGCCTGATCGCGCATCCGGACATGGGTCTGGTGCTGCGCAACACCGACATGTCGAAGCTCGTCCAGGTGCAGGCGGCGCAGGCCGATGC
>Ga0179587_10001212_pt1 | contig 11541 bp, 8 predicted proteins | sample CZODoug2_1_08_16_FD_185932 | JGI IMG/M metagenome (GOLD analysis project Ga0179587, IMG submission 185932) | Vadose zone soil fungal communities from Angelo Coast Range Reserve, California, USA - CZODoug2_1_08_16fungal | ecosystem: Environmental > Terrestrial > Soil > Vadose zone | place: USA...
ATCGAGACAAACCAGGGGAACAGATCGGCTTTCTCGAGATCGCCACCTCGCAGGAGCATTTCTTCGCGTTGAGCTGCGCCGGCGGAAAGCAAACGGAACGGCTGCGGGTTGCGCCTGACGGGCGCACACGCCCGCAAGCAGGATCGCCAACAGGCCCGCGATGACAAGTGCCGCGCGCTGCATCGCGTTGGCCTCCTGCGATCAGCCCGGGTGCTCCAGATGGTTGTCAATCGGGGCGGCGGCCGATCACTCCGCTTTGACGCCCGAAATCTTGACCACCTTCGCCCATTTGTCGGTTTCATCTACGATGAGCTTGCCGAAGTCGGCGGGCGAGCCCGACAGCACCGAGGCACCGAGCTCGGCCAAGCGCGCCTTGATCTTGGGGTCGGCCAGGACCGTATTGGTCTCTTTGCTGATCCGCTCGATGATCTCGGCGGGCGTGTTCCTGGGCGCGCCGATGCCGTACCACTGGCTCGCCTCGTAGCCCGGCACGAATTCGCCGATGGTCGGCACGTCGGGAAGCTCGCTCGAGCGCGTCGCGGTCGTCACGCCGAGCGCCCGCAATTTGCCGGCCTTGATGAACTCGATCACCGCCGGCATGGTGCCGAAGATCACCTGCACCTGCCCGCCGAGCAGATCCGTGATCGCCGGCGCCACCCCGCGATACGGCACGTGCAGGATGCCGACTCCGGCCAGTGCCTTGAACAGCTCGCCCGACATATGGTCCGGAGCGCCATTGCCGCCCGACCCCATATTGACCTTGCCCGGATTGGCCTTGGCGTAGGCGATGAACTCCGGAATCGTCTTGGCCGGCAGGGAGGGATTGACCACCATGATCAGCGGGACGCGGCCGATGCTCGCCACCGGCGCGATGTCGCGGACGAAATCGAAGCTGAGATTGTTGTAGAGGGTCGTGTTGATGGCGGCCGGCGAATTGACCAGGAGGAGCATGTAGCCATCGGGCGGCGCCTTCACCACCACCTCGGTGCCGATGTTGGTGCCCGCGCCGGGCCGATTGTCGACGATGATCTGCTGGCCGAGCCGCTCGCCGAGCGCTTGGCCGATCAGCCGCGCCATGATGTCGGCGCCCCCGCCGGCCGCAAAGCCCACCACCATATGCACGGGCCGCGCCGGATAGGCCTGCGACCAGGCGAGGCGAGACCCCACCGGAGCCGCGATGGCGGCGCCGGCAAGTTGCAGGAACCGACGGCGAATGAGATTCATGTGCATGTCTGCGTCCCGTTTGTTTGTAGTTTTCGCTCATATCCCTGTCCGCTCGTCCCCGCGTGTGAAGAAAATCGCATGGGAGTGGCAACCCGTCCCTGCCCGCTCGTCCCCGCGGACGCGGGGAGCCAGACTTTGCCTCAAATCAAGGTCGTGGACTTGGCAAAGGCTGAATTCCCACGTCCGCGGGAATGAGCGGCGGCCGATCCCACGAGCACCCTACTATCTCACGCCTCACGCTCAGCAACAAAACGCGCAGCCTCGATCAAAATAGACGCCGCCGAACCGAAGGGCGCGAGCGCCGAGGCCGCCTCGGCGACCAGCGTGCGCAGGCGCGCCTTGGCGCCTTCGGTTCCCAGGATGCCCACAATGGTGGCCTTGCCGGCTCCTGCATCCTTGCCGGTCTGCTTGCCGACCAGCGCCGGATCGCCCTCCACATCGAGCAGATCATCAGCGATCTGGAAGGCGCGACCGACTGCGGAACCATAGCGTTCGAGCGCGGCGCGCTTTTCCGCCGGCGCCTCGCCCAGGATGCCGCCGGACCGGCAGCCGAAACTCAAGAGCGCGCCGGTCTTCATGGCCTGCAGGGTCATGACCTCGGCTTCACCGAGCCGCTGCACCTGTCCGCCGTCGAAGCGTCCTTCGGCCGCGAGATCGAGCATCTGGCCGCCCGCCATGCCGCCGAGCCCGGCCGCGCGCGCGAGCGCGCAGACCAACTCGACCCGCACGGCCGCACTGGGATGAGTTTCCGGCCGCGCCAGAATGTCGAACGCGAAGGTCAGGAGCCCGTCCCCGGCCAGGATGGCGGTTGCTTCGTCGAAGGCCTTGTGCACCGTCGGCTGGCCGCGCCGGAGCGCATCATTGTCCATGGCGGGCAGATCGTCATGCACCAGCGAATAGCAGTGCACGCATTCGAGCGCCGCCCCGACCGCGAGAGCCTGCTGGCGCGGAACGCCGAACAGAGCCGCGCTCTCGACCACGAGAAACGGGCGAAAGCGTTTGCCGGCCCCCAGGCTCGCATACCGCATCGCCTCGAGCAGCCGCTGCGGCCGGCCCAGCTCGTGCTCGGCCGTTTGCGCTCCCAGCAATTGATCGAGCAGGCTGTCGGTGTCCTTCGCGATCTGGTTTAGATGGTCCTTAAATTGTCCCGTTGCGTTCACGCCTGTTCCCATCCCCTTAAACCATAAGCACTATGTACTAACCCTTGCGCGTTCTCGCTTTGTCGGAACGCCAATGATCGCCATCTGTTTGGGGGCCGATAGCGGCTGCTGTCTACGACAAAAACACCTTACATGGCATGATTTTACACCGTATCGACCATCCCCCTATACCCCCCGTACTGGCTCACCTCGATCTATGGTGAACCGCAAGGCCTTAAACCCATGCCAGCTCAAATCCTCGCCACAATCCTCGCTGCCTTGGCGCTCGCGATCTGGCTCTATCTCCTGCTCGGACGCGGCGGATTCTGGCTGTCGTCCGAGCGCGACGACGGGAACCTACCGCCCGTCCAGGCTCGGCCACAGGCCTGGCCGAAAGTCGCGGTCGTCATCCCGGCACGCGATGAAGCCGAGGGCATCGGGGCCTGCATCGGCTCGCTCCTTGCGCAGGACTATCCAGGCGAATGGGACATCGTGCTGGTGGACGATGGCTCCAGCGACGACACCGCCGCCATCGCGCGGCAGACGGCGGCGGCACACGCGGCGGAAGGGCGGCTCGCCGTGGTCGCCGGCCGTCCCCTGCCCGCCGGCTGGACCGGGAAGCTCTGGGCGGTGAGACAGGGGATCGCGGCGGCCACGCGCCTCTCGCCCGCGGGCGACTATTTGCTGCTGTCGGACGCCGATATCGTGTATGCGTCCGACACCCTGACGCGGCTGGTCGCAAGGGCGCAGGCCGGCGGCTTGATGCTCACCTCGCTCATGGTCAAGCTGCGCTGCGAGAGCTTGGCCGAGCGCGCCTTGATCCCGGCCTTCATCTTCTTCTTTCAGATGCTCTACCCGTTCGCCTGGATCAATCGTCCGACCGCCGCCACTGCGGGTGCTGCCGGAGGCTGCATGCTAGTGCGTGCCGATATTCTGCGGCAGGCCGGCGGCATCGATCTCATCAAGGATGCATTGATCGACGACTGCGCGCTGGCGGCAGTTCTCAAGAGGCACGGTCCGATCTGGCTCGGGCTGACGGAGCGCGCCCACAGCATCAGGCGTTATCCGCACTTCGGCGATATCCGGCGCATGGTGGTGCGCTCCGCCTATGCGCAACTGCGCTATTCGCCGCTCCTCCTCATGGGCGTGCTCGCCGGCATGGGGGTCACCTATCTGGCGCCGCCGCTGATCGCCCTCTTCGGCACCGGCTCGGCCCGGCTCTTGAGCCTTGCGGCCTGGCTCTTGATGGCGCTCGCGTTCCAGCCGACATTGCGATTTTACCGGGTGTCGTGGCTCTGGGGCATCGGGTTGCCGGCCATTGCTTTCTGTTACACGCTGTTTACCCTCGACTCAGCGGTGCAATCCTGGCGCGGCCGCGGGGGGCTCTGGAAGGGCCGCGTCCAGGCGATGGAATAGATCGGAAAATCAATAGATTAGAGAGCGGCAATCAGAGGATGAACGAGCCTGTGGGGCGGGCAAGATCGCCCGCCGTGGCGCCAAAGATTGAAATGAGGCGTGATTGAAGTAAGACGTGGCGCGATTATCTGCCCACGCGTAGCGCAGGGATCGTAACGCGTGGGCATTGCGCCCGCGCCGCCGTAATCCGTCAAGGGCTGAGCGGGCGCAATGCCCACGCTGCGGCCGCCGGCTCAAATCGAGAAAGCGAAAGAATAGAGCGTAATGACCAACCCTCCGGCCGCATTGCGATCAGGCAAGTCCCATCGCGACGAGAACTTTCCCGTCGCCTCGCACCTCATTCATCCCCGTCACCGCGGCGCCATACTGGCTTTCTACGAGTTCGTCCGCATCGCCGATGATATCGCGGATCATCCCACGCTCGGCGAGCCGGAGAAGCTCGAACATCTGGACCAGCTCGAGGCCGGCCTGCTGGGCAAGCACGATCTCCTGCCCGAGGCGGTGGCGTTACGCTCCGCCTTACGGGAACGGAACCTCGCGCCCCGTCACGCTTTGGACCTCTTGACGGCCTTTCGGATGGATGTGACCAAGCTGCGCTACGCCGACTGGAACGACCTGATGAATTACTGCAGCTACTCGGCCATGCCGGTGGGGCGCTTCGTGTGCGACGTGCATGGCGAGGACCGTGCGGTGTGGCCGGCCAATGATGCGCTTTGCGCCGTGCTGCAGATCATCAATCATCTGCAGGATTGCGGCGCCGATTTTCGCAACCTCAATCGCGTCTATTTGCCACTCGATGCGCTCGCGGCGAGCGGCGCCAAGGTCGAGGATCTCAGGCAGCCGACGGCCTCACCGGCATTGCGCGAGTGCCTGCGCAATCTCAGCCTGCGAACCGGAGCGCTTCTTGACGAGTGCGCATCGTTCTCGGCGCGCATCGCCGACTTTCGTCTCGCCATGGAAGTCGCCGTCATCCAATCCCTGGCGCGACGCCTCGTCGGCCTCCTGCGTAGGCGCGATCCCTTGAGCGAAAGCGTGCACCTGACTAAGCCCGCCGTTGTGCTCACAAGCCTCGCGGGTGTCGCGACCGGCGCCTTCCTGCGCGTCCGGGCGCTGGCGCCGCTCACCAGATTCTACCGGGCGTGAGCGTGCAGGACGCAAGCCCCAGCCCCCCGAGTTCCCCCCATCGCGCCGCGGGCAGCTCGTTCTATACGGCGATGAAGATATTGCCGCGCCGGCAACGCGAGGCGATGTTCGAGATCTATGGCTTCTGCCGCCGCGTCGACGACATCGCGGATTCCGACGGCCCGCGCGCCGAGCGGCTGATGGAGCTGGCGGCCTGGCGCGCCGACGTGAATGCGCTCTATGCCGGACAGTTGCCGCCGCGGCTTGCGGGCCTGGCGCAGCCCGTGCACGACTTCGATCTGGCGCGGGAGGATTTCCTGGCCCTGATCGACGGCATGGAGATGGATGCGTTCGACGACATACGCGCGCCCAGCTTCGCGATCCTCGATCTTTACTGCGACCGGGTCGCGAGCGCGGTCGGCCGCCTGTCGGTGCGCGTGTTCGGGGTCGAGGAAGAGGCCGGCAAGCGGCTGGCGCATCATCTGGGCCGCGCGCTCCAGCTCACCAACATTTTGCGCGACCTGGACGAGGATGCGGCGATCGGGCGCCTCTATCTGCCGCGCGAAGCGCTGGCGCATGCCGGCATCACCACCACCGATCCCAAGGCCGCGCTGCGCAGCGCCACCCTCGGCCGGGCCTGCGACGAGCTGGTCGCGAGTGCTCGCGATCATTTCGTCAAGGCCGATGAGATCATGGCACGCCTGCCGCGGCGGAGCGTCCGGGCGCCGCGCATCATGGGCCTGGTCTACCGCTCCATGCTCGACCGACTGGTCGCGCGCGGCTGGGCGGCACCCCGCAAACCGATCCGGGTTGCGCGCGCGCGCCTCCTGTGGATCGTGCTCTCTCACGCGCTGGTGTGATGCCGCGGACCGTCCACATCATCGGCGCCGGCCTCGCCGGCCTCGCCGCCGCGGTTGCTTCATCCAAGCGCGGCGAGCGCATCATCGTGCACGAGGCAACCGACTTTGCGGGCGGCCGCTGCCGCTCCTATCACGATGTCGCGCTCGGCATGGAGATCGACAACGGCAACCATCTGCTGCTGTCTGGCAATCGCGCGGCGCTCGCCTTCCTGCGCGACATCGGAACCGCGCAGGCGCTGACGGGCCCGCCAACTGCAGCATTTGATTTCATCGATCTGGCGAGCCGCGAGCGCTGGACGTTGCGTCTGAGCGAAGGCCGGTTGCCGTGGTGGATTTTCGATTCCCACGCCCGTGTGCCCGGCACGCGTGCGCGCGACTATCTTGCGCTCGCCAGTCTGCTGTGGCCGCCGGCCGCCAAGCCGATCGGCGAGGTCATCGCCTGCACGGGGACCCTCTACGCGCGCCTGGTCGAGCCGGTGCTGCTGGCGGCGCTCAACATCGCGCCGCCGCTCGGCTCCGCCAAGCTCGCGGGCGCGGTGATCCGTGAGACCTTGGCGGTTGGCGGCGCCGCCTGTCGGCCGCTGATCGCGCGCGCTGGCCTGGGCACGACCCTGATCGCGCCGGCGCTCGAAACGCTGGCGCGGCGGAGCACGCAAGTGCGCCTCGGCCATCAGCTCCGTGCGATGCGGTTCTCGGACGCAAGCGTCGAGGCGCTCGATTTCGGTGGCGAGAGCACCAAGCTCGCCGCAGACGATAGGGTCATTCTCGCGGTCCCGCCCTACGCCGCGACCGCGCTGGTGCCGGATCTGCAGGCGCCGACCGAATTCCGCGCCATCGTCAATGCGCATTTCCGCATCGAGCCGCCGCCGGGCCAACCGCCGATCCTCGGCGTCCTCAACGCGACCACGGAATGGCTGTTCGCGTTTCCGGGCCGGCTCTCGGTCACCGTCAGCGCCGGCGACCGGCTCATCGACACGCCGCGCGAAAGCCTGGCGCGCACGATCTGGGACGAGGTCAAGGCTGCGACTGGTCTTTCGGCCGAGCTGCCGCCCTGGCAGATCGTGCGGGAGCGGCGCGCCACCTTCGCGGCCACGCCCGCGCAGGATGCGCGCCGGCCGCAGCCCTTGACTCGCTGGCGCAATCTCATTTTGGCCGGAGATTGGACAAATACTGGCTTGCCGGCGACGATAGAAGGCGCCATCCGATCGGGAAATCGCGCGGCTGAGATCGCCGCGCGACCTTGAACCGACAAGCGACGAGTGGATCGATTCTATGAGGCCAATCGAAATGGGACCGACGGAAACCAAATCCACTGACCTCATCCTGAGGAGGCGCGTAGCGCCGTCTCGAAGGATAGACTCTGGGCACGATCTCGCAGCCGTCCTTCGAGACGCCGACCTTCGGTCGCCTCCTCAGACGAGGCTGATGGATAACGTCGACACGACTAGAACCTCGGAAACGCTGTACTAGTAGAGCAGACCGATGCGCAACAGAGTAAACCCAATGCCCAAAGTCTCGCCCACCGGAGCGCCAACGATCGACGGCGATCCGTCCCTGGAGAAGGGCATCCAAGCCGCAACCGGCGCGCTCTTCGCGCACCAGCAGGCGGACGGCCACTTCGTGTTCGAGCTCGAAGCCGACGCCACCATCCCGGCCGAATACGTGCTGCTGCGCCACTATCTGGCCGAACCGGTCGACACCCCGCTCGAGGAGAAGATCGCCGCCTATCTGCGCCGCATCCAGGGCGCCCATGGGGGCTGGCCGCTGTTCCGCGACGGCGACTTCGACATGAGCGCGAGCGTCAAGGCCTATTTCGCGCTCAAGATGGTGGGCGATGCGCCCGATGCCGCCCATATGCGGCGCGCGCGCGAAGCGATCCTGGCGCGCGGCGGCGCTGAGCGTTCGAATGTTTTTACGCGATTGATGCTGGCGCTGTTCGGCTTCATCCCGTGGAGCGCGGTTCCGGTCATGCCGGTCGAGATCATGCTGCTGCCGCGCTGGTTTCCGTTTCACATCGACAAGATTTCCTATTGGAGCCGCACCGTCATCGTGCCGCTTCTGGTGCTGATGGCGCGCAAGCCCAAGGCGCGCAACCGCAAGAACGTGCGGATCGACGAGCTGTTCCTCGCGCCGCCCGATCAGCTGCGCCTCGCCCCCAAGGCGCCGCAACAGAAATGGTCGTGGTTCCTGTTCTTTCGCGCGGTCGACAAGCTCTTGCGCGCGCTCGAGCCGCGCTTCCCCAAGGGGGCGCGCCAGCGCGCCATCGATCGCGCCGTGGCGTTCGTGACCGAGCGCCTCAACGGCGAGGATGGTCTGGGCGCCATCTTTCCTGCCATGGCCAACAGCGTGATGATGTTCGACGTGCTGGGCCTGCCGGCCTATGACCCCCTGCGTTCAGTGGCGCGCAAGTCCGTCGAGAAGCTCCTGGTCGTGCATGCCCACGAGGCCTATTGCCAGCCCTGTGTGTCGCCGGTGTGGGACACGGCGCTGGTCTGCCAGACCCTGCTCGAGGTCGGCGGCGAGCAAACTGTTGCGCAGGCCCGGCGCGGTCTCGACTGGCTTGCCGGAAAGCAGGTGCTCGACGTCGTGGGCGACTGGTCGGTGCGCCGCCCCAACCTGCGTCCGGGCGGCTGGGCCTTCCAATACGCCAATCCGCATTATCCCGATGTGGACGATACCGCGGTCGTGGTCATGGCCATGGACCGCGAGCAGCGCATCAATCGCCACGACAAGTTCGGCGCCGCCATTGCGCGGGCGCGCGAATGGATCGCCGGCATCCAGAGCCGCAGCGGCGGTTGGGGCGCCTTCGATTCCGACAACGAATACGAATATCTCAACCACATTCCGTTCGCCGATCACGGCGCGCTGCTCGATCCGCCGACCGAGGACGTGACCGCCCGCTGCCTGTCGATGCTGGCGCAGCTCGGCGAAGCCCCTGACAGCCCCGCGATCAAGCGGGCCATCGAATATCTGCGCAAGTCCCAGCTCCCCGACGGCAGCTGGTACGGGCGCTGGGGCATGAACTACATCTACGGCACCTGGTCGGTGTTGTGCGCGCTCAACGCCGCCGGCCTCGATCTCCAAACGCCCGAGATCCGCAAGGCGGTGGAATGGCTCACCGCCATCCAGAATCCCGATGGCGGCTGGGGCGAGGACGCATTGAGCTACAAGCTCGACTACCGCGGCTACGAGAGCGCGCCCAGCACCGCCTCGCAGACCGCCTGGGCACTGCTCGGGCTGATGGCCGCGAGCGAGTCCGGCCGCGCCGCGGTGCAGAGCGGCATCGACTATCTGCTGCGCCATCAGCGCGACGACGGTTTCTGGGACGAGCTGCGCTATACCGCGACCGGCTTCCCGCGCGTCTTCTATCTGCGCTACCACGGCTACCCGAAATTCTTCCCGCTCTGGGCGCTGGCGCGCTACAGCAACCTCAAGAACCAGAACAGCCCGACGGTGACGTTCGGGATGTAGGCGCGGCGGCGCGACCTGCTCGGAGTCGGCCGGTATATCTAGGAGGTCGGCAGAAAAGAGCACGTAATGACAAGGCATCTGATCGCATGTTTCGGTCGGGGAGACACGAAACAGGTCGACGTCGCCGAGCGCGGGCCTTGGTCCGTTGAAATGGATTCGATCGACGTGCCGCACTTCAATGGCATAGCGTCGAAACAGAGCTCTGGTCCTTTCCAGGTATTCACCCTCTCTACATTCGACCCAACCCGGGGCCTGTTGACCATATGCAACGTTGCGCGGACCCGCGGCACTGGGTTGTGAGCATGGCAACCGCCAGTAACGGGAGCATCGCGCGCTTGGCGATCCACTGACGTAGCCGCCAAGGCGAGGAAGTGCTCATTTAAAATGTCCTTTCCCTGCTCGGCGTCCCCCGGCGAGCTGCGATTGTGACGGACTAACATGGACGCGTTGTGACGCGTCAGACCCTTGGTGACTTCGTCAGAACGCTCACGCATCGAATAGTCAAATCCCAACCCCTGCGGATTCTCCCCTGATGAATTACGCGAACTCACGACAACAGGCCAACTATGTCGGCCATGATTTCGCGCCAGCGATGCCTCGGCCAATCAAATAGGCGCGCGAGAATTCTGTACATGATCGCGAGCGCAAGGAGTGTACAGCCTGCGAAAATTCCGATCGCTGCCCAATCTCGAAAGTAGAGGGCTGCGGCAACGCCGCCGACAAGCGCGATAGCGGAAATCACCTTATAAATACGCAGGCCAAGTTGATTGTTTTGAGTAGTCAATTCTGTCGCGCAACCAATTCCAATCTCTGCCAGAGCGATGATACTAGGCCACCGACTCCGGTCCCAGGCGGCCGCGGACAATCTCAGCCGAGATGGGCTAAAAGCCGCCCCGCCCAACGATCGCCCCGATTCTCAGGCGCCCCCTGAGCATGACACGAACGCCATTGGGTCGAACAAAAGTCTCCGACCGTAGCGTCTCCAATTGAGCCTGCTTTCACAATCAGTCCAGGATCCGGGTCTCTATTGTACGCATCCATTGACAGAATTTGCCAGCAGGGTGTTGTTGTTCACGTGTTTCCTCCTAAAAGAATGTTGAAGAGAAGCTTGAACTGATTATCATGCTGAACAACTCCCTGGCCCTTCTGGCCCTTCTTAGGCCTGATACCAAGGCGGCTTATCAATGTCGAGCACAATCGGATCGTTCGTAATCTCGACATAGGCAACAGCGAGACGTGAACCTGGCCCAAGCGTGTCCGAAAGCGCACGCGGGTCAACAACGCGCGCCGCGCTCGGATCAGCTGCAATCTCAAACCAGATGATCAGCGGCATGTTGTCCGCCGCCAATTCGTCGCCCGCAAGGTCAATCGGCTGGCATGGGCGCGCGATCCGGTTGCGGCGAAAGAAGATGGGGTTTCGCAAGAGCTCAACCCATTCTACAAGAGCGCGCGCAGAAAGGCGCCGACGCCGAACCCCCGGAGGAAACATGGCAGACGAAATGCAACGGCCCAAGTTTCGCTATCAGGATATGCCCGAGCTCAATGAGACGTTCGCAGATTCGATCGGCAGCTGGTCGTTCGACGGCAGCACGCTGCGGCTCGAGCTCCTGGTGTCGCGGCTCGATCCGCTCAAGTCGGGCGAAAGCGCCACCGGTCGCGCCGTTCCGGTCTGCCGGCTGGTGCTGACCACCGCGGGCGCTGTGGAGCTGATCAAAGCCTGCGGCCAGATCACCTCGGCCTTGGTCCAGGCCGGTATCATCCGGCAGGGCGACGGCAATGTAGCTCCCGCCGGCAAGCCGAGCTGAAGCGGATAGCGGCGTTCATGGCGGTCTTCGAGCCTGTGAGGAAATCGCACAACGGCGGCGACGGTCCCGATCCGCTCGTCCCCACGGACCCAGCCTTGCCTCGATCAAGGTCGATGGATTTGGCAAAGGCCGGTTTCCCGCGTCCGCGGCAATGAACGGGCGCGGCGGCGTTCCCACGTCAGCGAGGACTACCGGCGATTTCCTCACAGGCTCGTCCGCGGGAATGAGCGAGGGCGTTCGCCCGATCGCGTCACTCGGTGGGGGCGAGGTATTTCTTCATCGCCTCGATCACGGGCGCCGGCTGGTTCATCATTTCGTTGAAATCCTTGGTGACCTCCTGGGCGGAGATGTAGTTGATGTCGATCTGCGCCTTCTTGGCTTCGGCCAGCAATTCCGGATCGGCCAGCACCTTGGCAAGCGCGTCGCGCAGGATGGCGACGCGCTCGGGCGGCGTTCCGGGCCGCACCGCGAACGGGCGCCCGATCAAAAGCGGGATGCCGCGGA
>Ga0179587_10001213_pt1 | contig 11540 bp, 10 predicted proteins | sample CZODoug2_1_08_16_FD_185932 | JGI IMG/M metagenome (GOLD analysis project Ga0179587, IMG submission 185932) | Vadose zone soil fungal communities from Angelo Coast Range Reserve, California, USA - CZODoug2_1_08_16fungal | ecosystem: Environmental > Terrestrial > Soil > Vadose zone | place: USA...
GGGGTACGGCGGGACGGGCAAGGCGGCGCGGAATTGGGAATGGTTTCATGCGATAGTGCGGTCGCTGAAGGCGCTGGAGGCGGATGAGACGCTGCTGGTGCAGTCGGGAAAACCGGTGGGGATTTTCCGGACACATGAATATGCGCCGCGCGTGCTGCTGTGCAATTCGAACCTGGTGGGACATTGGAACAACTGGGACCGGTTTCACGAGCTGGACCGCGCGGGATTGATGATGTACGGGCAGATGACGGCGGGGAGCTGGATTTACATCGGGACGCAGGGGATTTTGCAGGGGACGTACGAAACGTTTGCGGCGGCGGCGAAGAAACATTTTGGCGGGAGCCTCGCGGGCAAGCTGGTGGTTACCGGCGGGATGGGCGGCATGGGCGGAGCGCAACCGCTGGCGGCAACGATGAATGGCGCAGCGTTTCTGGGGATCGACGTGGACCCGGAGCGCATCAAGCGGCGCGTGAAGACAGGCTACTGCGACGTGATGGTGACTTCGCTGGATGAAGCGCTTCGGATTTTGAAGAATGCCGTGCGCAAGGGAGAGGCGACTTCGGTGGGGTTGGTGGGGAACTGCGTGGACTTGATTCCGGAGCTGGCGAAGCGCGGCGTGGTGCCGGATTTGCTGACGGATCAGACCAGTGCGCACGATCCCATCGGCGGGTACGTGCCGAATGGAATGACACTGGAAGCGGCCCTGGAACTGCGGAAGAAAAGTCCCGAGGAATATAAGAAACATTCGATGGCGGCGATGGCGGCGCACGTCCAGGGGATGCTGGATTTGCAGAAGCTGGGTGCGGTGACGTTTGATTATGGAAATAACATTCGAACGTTTGCGTTTCAGCAAGGCGTGAAGAACGCTTACGACTTTCCGGGATTTGTGCCCGCGTACATCCGACCACTGTTTTGCGAAGGCAAAGGACCGTTCCGGTGGGCGGCGCTTTCGGGAGAGCCTTCGGACATTGCACGGACAGATCAACTGGTTCTGGAAATGTTTCCGCAAGACGAGCATTTGAATCGCTGGATTAAATTGGCGCAGAAGAGGGTGAAGTTTCAGGGGCTGCCGTCGCGGATTTGCTGGCTGGGTTATGGAGAGCGGGACAAGTTTGGATTGGCGCTGAATGAATTGGTGGCGAAGGGAGAAATCAAAGCTCCCGTGGTGATGGGGCGCGATCATCTGGATTGCGGGTCCGTGGCTTCGCCATATCGCGAGACGGAATCGATGCGTGATGGGTCGGATGCGATTGCGGACTGGCCGCTGCTGAACGCGTTGATTAATACGGCGAGCGGAGCTTCGTGGGTTTCGATTCACAACGGCGGCGGAGTGGGAATCGGCTATTCGCAACATTCAGGACAAGTCACCGTGGCAGACGGGACAAAAGAAATGGCGAAGCGCATCGAGCGCGTGCTGACGAATGATCCCGGAATTGGAGTTGCGCGGCACGCGGATGCGGGGTATCCGGAAGCGATTCAATTTGCGAAAAAGACCAATGTAAAAATTCCCATGCTCTAGGTGATAACTCCTCCGCGCTCCACGGCATCCTAATCAACGCCCGGCAAGACCACGCAAGGAGGAAGTCATGTACGTAATTCTGGGAGCGACAGGAAACACCGGCTCGGTAGTTGCAAATACACTGCTGAGCAAGAAGAAGAAAGTTCGCGTCGTGGGACGCGATAACAAAAAACTGGCCGCGTTTACCAGCCGCGGGGCCGAAGCATTCACGGCAAACATTACAGACGAGAAAGCACTGACGCGCGCGTTTACCGGGGCGGAGGCAGTGTACGCCATGATTCCGCCCGATTTGACCAACGACAACTACCGCGGATTCCAGAGTCTGGCCAGCAACGCGATCGCCAAGGCGCTGGAGAACGCCGGTGTGAAGCATGCCATTACGCTAAGCAGCTTTGGAGCGGACAAGCCCGACAAGACCGGGCCCATTGCTGGATTGCACGAGATGGAATCGAAGCTGAATCTGGTCAAGGGACTGAATGTGCTGCACCTGCGGGCCGGGTACTTTATGGAGAATACCTTGCCACAGGCTGGGGTCATCCGGAACCTTGGAAGGATGGCTGGGCCTGTGGATGCCGACGTTGCGCTCCCGATGATTGCAACGAAGGACATCGGAGCGGCGGCAGCGGAGGCGCTGCTGAAACTTGATTTCAAAGGAAAGCAGACGCAGGAACTGCAAGGGCAGCGCGACCTAAACTACAAGGAAGCCGCCGTCATCATTGGACAAGCTATCGGCAAACCTGAGATCGATTATGTGCGGCTGCCGGATGATCAGGTTTTGCAAGGGATGACTTCCATGGGCATGGCGAAGAACTTCGCGGCGCTGATCCTGGAAATGGCGAATGCCATCAATCGCGGGCACGTGAAGACGCTGGAACCGAGGTCGGCGAAAAACACAACGCCGACAACTTTCGAACAGTTTGTGCGTGAAGTTTTCGTTCCGGCATACAAGGGCCAGGCGGCGGGCGCGTAAGATCGGGCTCGAAGGTGAAGAAATGTTCCGGCAGGACGAGCTAAAACCTGTCCTGCCGGTTTTGTTTTGGGCATAATACGTAGACCTTGGCGGACTCTCTTCTCATTACGGGCGCATCGCAGTTGCTGACACTGCGCGGGAGCGGTGCGCGGCGAGGCGATTCCCTTTCCAGTCTGGGATTGATCAAGGATGGCGCGCTGCTGGTTCGCGACGGCTTGATTGCGGCGGTGGAGACACGAGCAGAGGTAGAAAAACTGCCGGAAGCGCGAACGGCGGAGAAGATTGAGCTAGGCGGGCGCGTGGCGCTGCCGGGGTTTGTGGATTCACACACGCACTTGGTTCATGCGGCGAGCCGGGCGGAAGAGTATGAATTAAAGATAGCCGGGGCGAGCTACGAAGAGATTGCGCGGAAGGGTGGAGGGATTCTCAATTCGGTGAAAAAGCTGCGTGCGGCGACGAGCGAGGCTTTGAAGAAACGCGCGCTTGCTGCGCTGAAACAGTTCGCTGCGCACGGGACAACAACGATTGAAGCGAAAAGCGGGTACGGGCTGGACGTTGCGAGCGAGCTGAAGATTCTGCGGTTGCACAAAGAACTGGCGACAGAGCAGCCGTTGGAAATCGTGTCGACCTTTCTTGGAGCGCACGTGGTTCCCGAGGAATACCGGGGAAAGGCGGGCGGAGCGGAACGGTACATCAAGCTGATTGAGGAGAATCTACTGCCGGAGATCGGGGAGAAGCGGCTGGCGGAATTTTGCGATGTGTTTTGCGATCGCGGCGCGTTTTCGGTGGAGCAATCGAAACGCGTGCTGCAAGCGGGCAGGCAGTGGGGGCTGGCGCCTCGGCTGCATGCCGAGCAGCTTTCGCGGACGGGCGCGGCGCGGCTGGCAATCCTGATGCGGGCGGCGAGCTGCGATCATCTGGAAAAGGTAAACAAGAGCGACATCCAGGCGCTGGGAAAATCGGATACCGTCGCAACACTGCTGCCGGGGTGCGATTTTCACCTGGGATTGAAGCAATATGCGCCAGCGCGCGCGCTGATTGAGGGGGGAGCGATCGTGTCGCTGGCGACGGACTACAATCCTGGGACGAGTCCGACGCTGAGTATGCCGATGATTCTGTCGCTGGCATGCGCACAATTGCGCATGACTCCGGCGGAGGCCGTTGTGGCTGCGACCATCAATGCGGCTTATGCGCTGCGGCGGGAAAAAACTATGGGATCGCTGGAGGTTGGCAAACAAGCGGACATGGCCGTATTCGATGTGGCTGACTACCGGGAAATTCCTTATTATTTTGGTGTGAGCCATTGCTGGATGACTGTGAAGCGTGGTCGCGTGATCCATGCAGCCCAACAAGCCGCAATCTAATTATTCGAAGAAACCGATAAAGAGAATACGACTTCTCAAGATCGGGCCGCGGAAGAGCAAGAGCCTGTTCGAAGAGTATTTCTATGGCTTTGCGATTGGGATCTGCCTGGTGGTGATGATCCTGGGAAAAGCAGGGGGGTTGAGCGGATACGACGCCGTCGTTATTGGACTGTGGGTGGGCGGGTTCATGTGGTGCGCCTGGGTGTTGAGGCGCTACCGGAGAGAGCAAGCGAGTCCTGGGCGGATTGAGAAGTCCCCGCAGGCGGTCGAGAAGCCCCAGCATGTGAATGCGAAGCAGCTATCTCCGAACTTTAAACCGATGATCGGGCCGCAATGGCCGTTGAAACCCGCGCAAGGGGCACCGAGGCACCTGCAAAAGTCCGTCAGGCCCGCACAAGAGTCACTGAAGCCCGCGCAAGCACCAGGACCGGCTGAGCAGTTCCCGGGTGCGCCAGGCGAATCGGGAAAGAGGGCGTTCGTGTATGAACGGCCGACATTGCCGGACCGGAAACCGAAACTGCCGAATAATTGGGCGGGCCAACAGAATAAGAAACCCAAACCATGAAGCGACTGATTGAGTGCGTGCCCAATTTTAGCGAAGGCCGCGACCCCTCGAAGGTTGACGCCATTGTCGGAGCGATGAGCAGCGTGCCGGGCGTATATGTATTGGACCGCGAGATGGACGCCGACCATCACCGGTGTGTAATCACGCTGGCGGGCGAACCGGACGCCGTGGCGGAAGCGGCCATTCTGGGAACGGGCAAAGCGATGGAACTGATCGACCTGACCAAGCACAGCGGGGCACATCCCCGCGTAGGCGCGACGGACGTGCTGCCGTTTATTCCCATCGATGGCGTGACCATCGAGGATTGTGTGGCGCTGGCACGTCGGGTGGGTAACGAAATCTGGAAGCGCTACCGGATACCAGTGTTTTTTTACGAAGCGGCGGCAACGCGGCCGGACCGCGTGAATCTGGAGAACGTGAGGCGCGGGCAGTTTGAAGGGTTGCGCGAGGAATTGAAGAAGACCCACGAGCGTCAGCCGGATGTCGGCGAACCAAAGGTGCACCCCACTGCGGGAGTGACAGTGGTTGGCGCACGCAAGTTTCTGATCGCCTACAACGTGAACCTCAACACTTCGGACATCGGCATCGCGAACAAAATTGCGAAAGCGATCCGGTTTTCGTCGGGCGGACTGCGCTATGTGAAATCGATGGGCGTGGAACTGAAAGCGCGCAACCTGGCGCAAGTGTCCATCAACCTCACGGACTTTGAACAGACGCCGATGCACCGCGTGTATGAAATGGTGAAACGCGAAGCGGAGCGCTACGGCGTGGTGCCGGTAGGAAGCGAAATCGTCGGCCTGGTCCCGAAAAAGGCGATCGAGATGGCGGCGGACTTCTTTTTGCAGCTCGAGGACTTTTCTCCTGCGCAAGTATTCGAGAATAAGCTGGCGGACGCATTGAGCGGTGTGCCGATGGATGTCGCGAAGGACGGAAAGCTGGCGGGTCTGGCGCGCCCGTTCCTGGAAGCGGTAGCGACTCCCGCGGCCACTCCAGGAGGAGGAAGCGTCTCGGCGTATGCAGGAGCGTTGGCAGCTGCACTGGGGCAAATGGTTGCAGGGCTTTCGCGAAAAAAGAAATCGCAAGCGGGATTTGCCGATCAGCTTTCAGTGGCACTGGATGAAATGCGCAGAATTGCAGACGAACTTGCCGAGGCCATCGATCGCGACGCGGCCTCGTATGACGCGGTGATGGCCGCGTTCAAGTTATCGCAAGGAGACGCGCGGGAAACGCAACAGCGCGAGGAAGCAATTCAGAAGGCCACAAAAGGCGCTTCGGAGGTGCCGTTACAGGTGGCTGAGCGAAGCGTTGAGCTTTACGAACGACTGGGACAACTGGATGCTATCGTCGCCGCATCCATGCGGTCAGACTTGCAAGTGGCGCGATTGATGGCGGAAGCAGGCGCGCGCGGAGCATTGGCCAACGTGGAGATTAATCTTGACGGGCTGAAGGACGCAGCGTACGTCTCGTCAATGCGCACGAAGATTGCGGCGCTGCGGGAGCGGCTGGGCAATGCGCCCCGCGCGACAACGGCGTAGACTAGGAGTTGCCTCGGCCCTCGATCCGGCGAACAGGGACGACGCTGTGTGGCGGTGGTTTAAGCTGAAATGGAGGAAAAGCGGCGGCCCTTCGAGGCTCAGGGCAAGCAAGCCGCCGCACTCCCAAGGAGCACGACTTGAAGCAGACAACGAACTCGGGTAAGACGCGGATGCGGCTGGTGTTGGCTGTCCGCAGACTCGCGGCCGCTGGTATTTTGGTGGCTATGTCCCTGGCGATGCCGAAGCCGGCGCGCGCGGGCCGTCTTGGCGCGGACATCATCGCGCTGTTCCCCAAGGAAATCGGTGAATTTGCTTACGCCGACCTGAAAAAAGCGCGGACGTTGAAATGGTTTTCACAATTGCAGGAACAGATGCTCCCTGACCGCTTCCGGCAATTCGAGAAATTCCTGGCTTCAGCAGGAGTGGATCCCAATTCGCAGGTTGATGAACTCGCCTGGGGACTGGTCGCGGAGGGAATGACGGCGAAGACGGAAGGCACCGGCTCGACGGATGTTCCGACCGGGGAAGAAATCGTCGGTGTGGCGCTCGGGACTTACAATCCGAATTCGACCGAGGCGTTCTTCAAACAGCAAAAGCTCCCTACTTTTAAGGCGCGCGGTTACACGCTCTATGCGTTCGGAACGGGCTCGGGAGCGAATGATCTGTTCTTCTTTTTTCTCGATTCCAATACCGCGGCGTTTGGTCATCGAGCGGTCCTCGAAAAGATGATTGAAGTGCGATTTGGAGGCGAAGAAGGATTACTGCGCAACGAGAAGCTTTTCCCCCTGATCAACGAAGCGAATGGCAGCGGGGTGGTCTGGGCAGTGCTGAATCCCGCCTACACCCGTTTGGCAATGCAGCAACTGGCGCCGGAAGTAGAACAGTTTCCCGAAGCGGCAAAGCTCGTCGCGCGGATGCAGAACATGATTATCAACGTGGACGCGGGCAGCGGCATCGATGGAAAGTTCCAAGCGGTGTGCGGATCGACCGACGATGCAAACACGCTCGGGCAGCTTTTGCAGGCCGGCTTCCTCTATAAGCGGTATCAATCGCAAAAGGACAATCCGGATCTGGCGCAGCTTCTCGATCAGGCCAAGGTGATTCCGGCGGGTGACCGGGTAACGATAAGGATGTCGCTTAGTGACGACCAGATGGCGACGCTGATCCGGAAAAACACGTTTGCGCTGAAAATGTAACGTTCCGAAAACATTTCTGAACAAGGGAAGGCCAGTCAGCCGATCTGACTGGCCTTTTCTAATTTCGAATGGCTCTTAGGTTATAGAAGGGTTCTGATCGATATTTCCGGGCGCGATATATTTTGTCAGGCGAGTGACCGCTTCTCCGTCATGAGTTTCATACTGGACGCGATCGAATGCGGCAAGAACTGCTTGGATGGAACTCGTGCCGCCAATTTGAGAGGCAAATCCGGCGATTTTGTCGAGGCCAACCGCGGGTGAGTCTTCACCCAAGTGGGAGAGCGCGACTTCCATGCGGTTGGAAAAGCGCGTGAAGGTGATTTGCAGTTGAGGATGAGCTGGCGTCAGATGCTCGAAAGCTTCCGAGCAGGCAGCGATGACGGCGGATTGCAATTGGACGGCGGCACGGTTCTCGAGTCCAGCGACATCAGCCAGGTAGCGGACCACGCCGCCGGCCGCGGCCGCCAGCCGCGCGTCGGCATCGATGAACAAGCGGAACGTTTTGGCCTCAATGGCCACGGCTGGTGGCCAGAGAAACATCGCAAGCTTCGCGGCAATCCGGGCAATAGTAAAGACCGTCAGAGCAGAGACGCACGTTGTGCTGCCCTTTGCAGATGGTGCAGTACCTTTCGCAGGTGCAGCGGTCTTCCGGCAAGTCGCATTGCGCGCAATTTGTTGGAGCTTGCATAAAGGCCCTCTCCAGAAAACTTTACCTGAGCATGGGAGGCACGGCAAGGCGAAGGTCAGGAGGATACGCCGAGTGACGTCTGTTCGTCCCGGGATTCGGCCTTAGGTGTTTCAATTCCCTGGATTTGTCGGCGGCTGAGTTGACTCGATCGTTGTGTTCCTGAGGGCGTGAGCGACGGCATCCTTGACGACGACCTCATTCCGGCCGTGGTCGGTGATGGCGTCGTAGAGCAGTTGCGCCGGTCCCGGGTTTAGTTCCTTGTTGTATTCATCGGTGATATCGGTGGCCATTTGCTGGAGCATCTTGCGGGATTCGGCGCCCAGATCCGCGCCGGTGATTTCGACTTGTTTGCCCATATATGTTGCGGCGATTCGCTCGGCGAGTTTGTCGGCGTTCTGGTAGTAATATTCCGAGACTTGGCGATGGCCCTCCTCATGTTCGATCACCTGTTGGCTTACCCCGGTTGGCACCCAGATGTTGATGTTGAGTTGCAGCGTCATCTTGATCTGCGTGATGGTGACGGTCGCGTGTGTGGCATCCGTTTGGCGCGACTCCCCGCGGACGCTGGCGTTGGACAGAAAATTGGAATCGCACTCCGCGCTTTCTCCCGGGGCCAGGGGTGGCATATCGCTCGGTGGTGCGGCCGGGTCAAACGTGCGGTTCGCGAAAGCAACCCGCTGCTTGCTGATTGTCGGCACAGAAGCTTCCCTAAGCTGGCGCCGCGATGAGAGGTCTCGCCACGCGAACCAGCCGAGGATAAGCGCTCCCAGCAACACGCAAAGTACACTTAGGCAGCGTGAGGACAATACTGCCTCCGCATTCCATCTTCCGAGTAAGGCACCGTCCGAACCATGAATTTGTGCGTGGCGAATGGCGCGAAAGGTACTCTCATCGAGCCAGCGAACCAACTCTCGATGAACGCGGGTATTCGGAGGTTGAACCACTACGTCTCAACCGGCTTCTTTGACCCATTGAAGAGCACATGCTAGTATCGATTTCTGCTTGAGCCACTGGAATGGAATCCGCCGCAACTCCATACAAAAGCGAGCTTCGTAAGACGCCGCTGAACGCGTTGCACCGGCGCCTGGGCGCCAAGATGGTCAATTTCGACGGCTGGGACATGCCTGTCGAATATCCATCGAGCGGCGGGTTGATTGCGGAGCACAAGGCGGTGCGCGGCAGTGTGGGCGTTTTCGACGTCAGCCACATGGGAGACATTCGAATCCATAGCGGCGGAAAGCCCGGCGGTGCGCTGGCCGCGGTGCAGCACATCAGCATGAACGATGCGTCGAAGCTGGCCATCGGCCAAGCGCACTATTCGGCGATGCTCTATCCGGAAGGGACGTTTGTGGACGATGTGATCGTGCACCGGCTGGGCGAAGATGATTATCTTCTGGTGATCAATGCCGGGACGCGCGAAAAGGATATCCATTGGGTGCGCGAAAACACCAAGAGTTTCGATTGCGTCGTCGAGGAGCTGAGTGACGCTTACACGCAATTGGCGATTCAGGGACCACACGCCACCGATGTGATGAAAAAATTGACGGATGCAAATCTGGACGGCATCAAGAATTACTGGTTCACGCATGGAACGGTTTGCGGCTTGAAGAACACGCTGATCGCGCGCACTGGATATACCGGCGAGGATGGTTTCGAGATTTACGTGCCCTCCGATGTGCCGACTAGCGAAAAAGTCTGGGATCAAGTGATACAGGCGGGGCGTGAATTCTCCATCGTTCCTTGCGGCTTGGGATGCCGGAACACGCTGCGGTTGGAATCGAAGATGGCGCTGTACGGGCACGAGATCAGCGACAAGATTAATGTGTGGGAAGCGGGGCTGGATCGCTACTGCAAAATGGAGAAGGGCGATTTTGTGGGACGCGCAGCGCTGGAGCGAGCGAAAGCGGCGGGATCGCAGCGCACGCTAGTGGGGATCGAGATGATCGATCGCGGCATTGCGCGCGACGAATATTGCTGCTGCAATGAAGCGGGCGAGGCCATCGGGGTAGTGACGAGCGGTTCGCCTTCACCGACGCTGGGAAAAAACATTGCGCTGGCTTATGTGCCGCCATCGTTTTCTGCCGTCGGCACGGTTTTGTACGTGGAAATTCGCGGGCAGAAGTGCAAGGCGCAAGTAGTGGCGACGCCCTTTTACAAGCGGCCGAAGAAAGCATCGGCATCAGACGCGACGAACACGGCCTGAGACGAAACAAAGGAGCATCCTTGAAAATCTACGTTGCTTTTTTACTGTGTTCGGCTGCCCCGTTCGCAGCGGCAGGCCAGAGCGCACCGGTATTGACGGCACAACAGAAACCCGCGCAAGCGGCTCGTGCACAAGCGCCCGCCCAAGCAGCCGGCGCGAAATCCACAGCGGGCATCGACCCAGCTAAGGAAGCGGCCATTCGCAGACTCTTCGAGATTCAAGGAATCAATAATAGTTTTCAGCAGATCGTTACCACTATGATCAGCAACATGCGGCCGATGATGAATTCTTCGCTGCCCCCGGGGGAGTACCGCGACAAACTTCTGGATTTGTTTTCCGAGAGATTCCAATCCAAGCTTCATGTGGAACAGTTCGTGAATCTGACTGTTCCCATCTACGACAAATACTTCACGCAGGATGAAATCGAGGGACTTACTAAATTTTATCAAACCCCGCTAGGTAAAAAGGTTATCACTGTGTTGCCTCAAGTGCTCGTCGAATCACAAACGGAATCGATGAAATTGGGGGAGAAATATGGCCGCGAGGCTATGGCCGAAGTGCTCGACGAACATCCCGATTTGAAAAAAGGACTTGAAGAGGCGGCAACTGCGCCCAAGCAGTGAAGATTTGTGAGCCGCTCTGTTGAATGAGAGGCGTATCGGGGAAACATTTCAAGAGTTCATAGGAGAGTCTCAGATGGCGTATCCCAAGACTTACCGTTACACGAAAGAGCATGAATGGATCAATGTCGAGGGCGGACTCGCGACGATCGGAATCACCGATTACGCACAACATGAACTCGGCGACGTGGTCTTCGTCGAGCTGCCCAAGCCGGGGGCGAAAATCGAAACGGGAAAGACCTTTGGCACGGTGGAGTCGGTAAAGGCTGTCAGCGAGATTTATGCGCCGGCTGCCGGCGAAGTGATCGAAGCCAATGGAGCGCTTCAGAACACGCCGGAGAAAATCAATACCGATCCACACGGTGCGGCGTGGCTAATCAAGGTGCGACTGACAAACGCGGCAGAACTCAGCGGGCTGATGGACGCGCCTGCCTACGAAGCGTACATTGCAGCCAAGGGTCAGGAAGCTTCGGCCTGATGCGCTACCTCCCGAAGAGCCCCGCCGAGCGGCAGGAAATGCTCGGCGCCATTGGTGCAAAATCCGTCGACGAATTGTTTTCCGGCATTCCCGAACGATTCCGGCTGCGCGAAGCGTTGAAGATTCCCGGGCCATACTCGGAAGCCGAGGTCATTCAATATTTCAAAGAGCGAGCCACGGAGAATTCGATCGGGTATGCGAGTTTCCTTGGCGCGGGCGTTTACAATCACTTGCGCTCGGTTGTTACGGACGCGATTATTCAACGAGGAGAGTTTCTCACCTCGTACACACCCTATCAGGCGGAAATCACGCAGGGCACGCTGCAGGCGATCTTCGAGTTTCAAACGCTGATGTGCCAGCTCACGGGACAAGAAGTGGCGAACGCCTCGATGTATGACGGAT
>Ga0179587_10001214_pt1 | contig 11532 bp, 9 predicted proteins | sample CZODoug2_1_08_16_FD_185932 | JGI IMG/M metagenome (GOLD analysis project Ga0179587, IMG submission 185932) | Vadose zone soil fungal communities from Angelo Coast Range Reserve, California, USA - CZODoug2_1_08_16fungal | ecosystem: Environmental > Terrestrial > Soil > Vadose zone | place: USA...
CGGACCCCAGCGCAGATACGCCATCCCAAACTTGAGAGGTGTTGGCCGAACGATCCTGAGTTGGGCCATTGCAACCGGCTCACCTTCCCGTTTCAAGACCAGGCGGCTCAAATTTTTCTCTCCCCAGCGCACTGCACCGTACGCTGAGGTCTGATAAATATTCGCGTCGTCGAACAGGTCTAGCATCCTCGACCACTCGCCGGGCGTTGCACGATCTATTTCGACATTCCAAGGACGGGCCGTCATGACTTCATCCCCCATCCCGCGAAGTGTCGCTGTCAGCAAAAAAGACATTTTTAAGATGGCGATTCGACATTTTCAGGGTGGATCCGTGCAGGACCAATAAGCAAATTTCGTACGGCGCGAACCCGAGGCAGGATTTCGAGTTCGAGAAACAACCGGTCATCACCTTCGACCTGGCTACTGACCCGATCAAGATGCAAAGGGTTTGAACCTCGGCGGTTCGCAACGCTTTCGCTCAAAAATACCGCCTTGTGACCGGTGCGCTGCAGATGGATTGCCAATTCGTTCGTAAGATCGGTCGAAGAACCGTACGGCTGGCTGAAGGACCGCACTTTGGTGCGCGAGAGCGATTCCAGCTCAGACTGATTTCTGTCAATCTCCCCGCCAAATTCTGCTGGTGACAAGTGCCTGCAATGCACGTGGGTGTAAGTATGATTCCCGATCTCGAAATCGAAAGAAGCCAGCGACCGAAGTTGCTGGGTCGTTAGATAAAGACCAGACGACTGTGCAAGCCGCTCCTCGGTAATTTCACCCATCTGCCGCAGCGCCTCTAGGTAAGACTCTCGTTCCGCCAGAGTGAGGGAAGGCAGGAAATTCGAGAAGATGTCCGACAATACGCGCATCTGGGGCAGTTCGGCAGACTTAACTGCTCGGGCCGCCGCGTTAACCGTGTCCATTCCCCTCGTGTTGGCCACATAGCAAATCAGATTATCCGGAGCCAGCCGTTGGTTATTCAGAAATGCCGCATTTACGAAATAGACTGCTGGAACACCATACTTCCGGCAGAGTGGTGCGGCGACTTCAAGCACCGAAGCGTAGGCGTCGTCAAATGTCAACAGCACCGCACGTTTAGGAAGTTCCTGCCCCGCAGCCTTATCCAGAACATCTTCTAAGCGCACGGGCGTGTAGTACGTGCTCAGAAACTTCAGCGCTGCCTCAAATTTCGCGGGAGTAGTGCTTACCTTCATTCCCGCGGTAAAGGGCGTCTCCGCCGCGCAGACATCATGAAAAAGTACGCAGCGCAGCAAGTACGAGGGGCCGAACACGCTGGCAATTTCGAAACAACCCGGCATCCGCCACAGCGCTCTCGCCGCCAAATCATACGCCGCACGCCGAAATCTATTGGAGGACAACTTGTTCCTGCTCCAAGAATGATCTTTGCCAGAGCTCCAGGCTGAGGAGCGAAAAAATCTCTTTGGAATAGTTTGCGCCGTTCGAGTTGGCCCGGATTAGCCCCTCGATCGCATCTTTCCGGAAGTAACCCCGGTCGATGGTCTTTCGGTCCGTCAACACGTCCCACACCATATCCTTGAGATCGACGCGAAGCCAAGACTCATAAGGGACTGGGAACCCGGCCTTTTTCCGATCACGGATAGCCGCGGGGATTTTTTTAGATAACGCTCTCTTCAAAATGTATTTTGGTGTGAAACCATTCAGCTTAAAGCTGCGCGGAAGAGATGCCGCGAACTCCAGAATCTTGTGGTCCAACAGGGGCACACGGAGTTCGATGGAGTTGGCCATGGTCATCTTGTCAGCCTTGATCAACAGTTCGTCGGGCAGCCAAGTCTTCGTATCAATATAGAGCATTGCGTCGAGAATATTTTGGCCCCGCACGTGTTCCTGCAACCGACGCACAGGTTCCAGAGACTGTTCGCGGTCGATCCCAGGCGCAAATGCAGTGGAGTACACTTCTCCCAACCGGTTTCCGCTGTAGGTGTACGGATTCGAGGTGCGACTGAAATAGTAGTCGGGGAAGCGAGCCTTCAGCAAAGGTGCGTATTTGGCGGCTCGAGGCAGGTGAAACACCGAATCGGCGAAAGAGAGTCCCTTGGCAAAGCTTTCATTGAGCCAGGGAATCATTCGCTTTACCCGTTCCAGCCAAACGAGATTGCGATAATTACTGTAACCTGCGAATGCCTCGTCCCCGCCTTCCCCAGACAACAGCACTGTCACATACTTACGCGCCAGCTTCGAAATGTAGTACATGGCAATGGCCGGCGGCTCACAAACCGGCTCTTCCATGTGCCACACGTATTTCGGCAGGAAGTTAGCAAAGTCCTTGGCCGTGATCGTCAATTCATGATGCTTAGTGCCATAGGTGTCCGCAGCCAATTTTGCATAGGGTCTTTCGTCAGCAACTTCGCCGCCTGGAAACCCAACTGTAAATGTGCTTATCTTCTTGTCGGTGCCGTTCACGGCAAGGCTGAGCACCGCGGTGGAATCCACTCCGCCGCTCAGAAGAACTCCCACCGGGACGTCGGCGATCATGTGCAGCTCAACTGTTTTGCCTAACAGCGCAAGCAGTTCAGCTTCAGCATCCTGCAGGCTGATCTTGCGCGCGGGCTCTGCGAATTGCAGATCCCAGTACTGCCGGATCACCGGCTTGCCATCCTTGACCATCAGATAATGACCCGGAGCAAGTTTCTGAATACCCTTCAGCAGCGTCTCTTCGCCGGGCATGTAAAGGAAAGTCAAAAACCTGTCGATGAACTCGGGAGCCACCTCCCGCTTGACCGAAGGGTCAGCCAGGATGGCTTTAATCTCCGAACCAAAAACCAGGGATTTGTCGGTCAAACAAAAGTACAGGGGTTTGATTCCGACGCGGTCTCGCGCCAGAAACAGGCTCTTCGTGTTGCCATCCCAGATGGCGAAGCCAAACATGCCGCGGAGTTTCTTCAAGCAATCGGGCCCCAACTCTTCGTAGAGATGGATGATCACTTCCGTGTCCGTCTGCGTCCGGAAAGTATGGCCCTTGCCAACTAGATACGCGCGCAGCTCCTGGTAGTTATAAATTTCCCCGTTGAACACGATCCAGATCGAGCCGTCCTCGTTAGAGATCGGCTGATGCCCACTGTTCAAGTCGATGATCGAAAGCCGCCGGAAACCCAAGCCCACTGGCCCCGCGACGTAATACCCCTCGTCGTCCGGCCCACGATGCTGGATGCTGTCGGCCATGCTCTTCACGAGCGAAGGCAAGACCGTCTCCCCGGCGCCGAACACCAATTTTCCGCAAATTCCGCACATAGAGTTGGCTTTAGACTAGTTCCCCGGTTCCACGGTTTTCATTTCCAGATTGTTTCCATGCCGAAAAGCCGCCGCAATTGCTGACTGCGGATATAAGCTATATAAGTGGGATCTTCCACGTGAAGCGGACGGGTCAAAAGCCCTTTCATATATCCGTAAAAGATTGCTGCCGATCCTATGAGGTATGGCTTCTGCGGGATTCGGTACACGCAGCTGGCCAGCACAAACAGCGGGTGATATCCCGACACATAACAAACCTTTCCGTGTTTAACGCGGTCCCGAATCATGCCATCAGCGCTTCCCGTCAACCGATGATGCGTCAGCTGCAGCTCCGGAAAGCCATAAGTCTTCCAGCCGAGCATGTTCGCTCGGACCTCGTCGATCGTATCCCATCCCGGCGCGGTCCACAGCCCGCCGATCGCTTTCCAGCACTCCGCCCGATAGATCTTAGTCGCGCCACGCACGTGGAATCGCGGGCATTCCTCCCTCTTCAGCGTTCCCGTGACATCATGATAAATTTCGCCGCCGCCGATTCCGAGTTGCGTTTCATTGCGGAAATGCTCAAAGCATTCCTCGAAATAATTGGGAGCAAAGCTCAAGTCCCCGTCGAGCTTCACGATAAATTCCCAATCGCTGCATTGCATCGAGTTGTACCCATCGTAGAACGCCTCGACCACACCTCCGCCCGATTTCCGGAACCCGCGATTCACTCTATGAATGACGCGTATCCACGGGTACTGCGACGCATACCGGTCAAGAATGGCGCCGGTCTGATCGGTAGAGCCATCGTCAACGATCACCCATTCGGACGGAAGAGTCGTTTGGCGAACGACGCATTCAATGGTGGCGCTGATGTATTGCTCTTCATCGCGCACCGGGGTGATGATCACGTATCGCGTCATTTTCGCCTAACTTCTTCCTTCCTTTGTGGATTTAAACGCTTCCAGTTACACTTAGGTTGTCCGGCGGGATTCGCTAACGGCCACGAACTTTAGAGCGACTGCCTCTTCTCAAATTCACGGCAGATCACTTCTAGAATCCGCTCGGCGCTTCTGCCGTCCCACCTTTCTGGCACTCTTCCGGTTACTTTCGATGTTAGTTGCTGGCGGGCAGCCTGACGAATGCCCGCCTGACTCGTGCCGGCAAGAATGTTCGTTCCGACTTTGACGGTAATGGGCCGTTCCGTATTGTCTCGCACCGTCACGCACGGAACCCCCAGGCACGTAGTCTCTTCCTGGATACCGCCCGAGTCAGTCACGACCACCGCGGCGTGCCTCATTAAGCAAAGAAAATCAAGGTATCCTAACGGCTCAACCAACTGGATGCGCCCATTGGCCCGCGCCGGACCAGAGTCCTGTCTTGCGTCGCTGCCGTTCGGCGCGACAAAAAACCTTTCGAAACCGAATTCGGCGATTCTTTTTTGTGTTCTTGGATGTACGGGAAAAATTACCGGATGGCTGTTGGCCAACTCTTCCAATCCTTCCAGGATATTCAGCAGCCTATCCTGCTGATCGACGTTGGATGGCCGATGCAACGTCAATAAGGCATACCTTGTTGTTCCATTGGTCGCACCGCTCACCGCGTCGCCCGTTCGCAGGCCGAGTTTCTCCAAAATGGGCGAGCCATCAGCTTTTCCCTTGAACGCCAGGAGTGAGTCAATCATGGTGTTCCCGACGAAGTGTATCTTTTCGTCCGCAATGCCTTCCTTGCGCAAGTTGTGAAGTCCGCTCTCCTCCGTGACAAATAAAAGGTCGGCGACATGATCCGTCAGGATGCGATTGACCTCTTCAGGCATTTCCCGGTCGAACGAACGCAGGCCAGCCTCAACGTGGGCAATGAGCGGCCTGCTGCCCTTGACATCATAGGAAATTTTGGCGGCAACCAGCGCACATGCCAGCGTCGAGTTCACATCCCCGACCACCACCATCAGGTCGGGCTTCTCCCGCACCAGCACTTCTTCGAACCGCTTCATGACCTCGGCCGTCTGGGCGGCATGAGAGCCTGAGCCCACGCCCAGATGCACGTCCGGCTTGGGAATATTTAGATCGGAGAAAAACTGGTCCGACATCGCCGCGTCATAGTGTTGACCAGTGTGGATTAGCACGTGCTCCAAGGTGACGGAAAACCTCCGGGCCTCCGCGGATTGCCCCTGGATCAGTTTGTTGTGCTTGCGGATCGCCGCAATAATCGGCGCGGCCTTCATGAAATTCGGCCGCGCGCCCACAATTGTGAAAATCTTGGCGGTCTTGATTGCTTCCATACTCTTCAGTTCCTCGGTTGAGCAGCAGGGGCTCGGCGACCAAATCAGTTTAAGAAATGCCTTTTGCCGCAGGTGTGGACAGCACGTATTTCGCAAACGCGTAGAGCAACCAGCCATATTCATACGGCCTTTGCTCGTACAGCACCTCCAGCGGGCCCACATGGTTGCGCTCCGCTCTCGGTAACAGAAAGCTCTTGGCCATTTCCAGAAATCTGGACTGCCGGTTCACCGGGAGCACGCATCTCCAAATCAAATTCTGCGCATTATGGCGCATGTCGACGGCCAGCTCGTTTTCGCCGTAGATCCAGCGCAGCCCTCGATAAATGTATTCTTGAAAGGAATGCCCGGTGGCTTCCTCGACGGCAAACAGGCACATTGGAGCCATGGCGTGCTGGTGGACGGAATAGACCGGATAGCGGCTGGAGACCCGGCCAGTTTTCGCGTCATACAGCCACCACCATTGCCCGAATTTTCCTTGGGCATTGCAAATCGCCCGTGCACAATCCAGCGCTGAACGCAGTGCATCCTCAACGTGAAAAACTTTCCCGAACTTAGATAGCGCGATGATCGGGTAAACCTGGTCTGCGAAACTCCCGATACGTCCCCGAAGCCGCCCGGAGAGCGACTTCCCGACGCTCAGGTGGCCAAACAACCCATATTCGCCCTGGTTCTCGCTAAGGCGATGAAACGTTTCCGCCGACAAATCCTTCCAATCGCCAGCGAGTTTCGGGTTGGCTTCCGCCGCGTAGGCTAACCCGGTCAAAAACCAGGCCAGCTCCATCGTGCGTCCCTGTTTTGCGTCGGCAGATCGCTCGAGAGCCTTCCCACAATTAGCGGATTGGAATAGGCTACCCAGATTGTCCGGATCGAAAATGGCGGTAAGCCAGATCTGCAGACCTAAGTCGCCGGCGCCTTGAATCCACTTTGGGTCACCGGCGAACGTGTTGTAAATCCCTCGAATGTCAAAAGGCGTCTTTACGCCAGCGGATTCCAATTCCCGAAGCCCCAGCAGCGTCATGATGGTATAGCGTTGCGAAATTCCCTCGGACACCAATCCATTCCTGGTAGCCAGCAGCCGGTGACAGAACAGTTGCTGGTTCGCGTCAAACATCGGCATCAGGCCCCGTAGAGATAGAGCAGCTAAGTCCCGAATCTCGGACATCGCCACGGAGTTTTGCCCCGACATTGCTTGGGGCTGCCCTGGCTGCGACTCTATTGGTGTGCGGGCAGACATTGGTTTTCTGAGATTGAGATGATGGCCCCAACAATAGATTTCAGAGCTGCGCTTTGATTGCCGGAGTTCCACGGGACCGGATTTCTGCGTTGCAGAACGATTTTTTGGGAAATGTCCTCGACTCTTTCGATAAGCGTGAGCCTTCCCGTGTTGGATAGGCCCTGATCGACGGCGCCGAGTCGTCCCCGAAAAATGCTGTAAACCGGAACGCCCAATGCGGCGGCTTCCCGATTCATGGTTCCGCCGCCGCTAATCACTAAATCGGAATTCCAGATCAGATTCAATCCGTCAATTGCTTGTTCGGGAATGATGATGCGCTGCTCTTTGATTGCGGCGGCCCAGTTGGACTCAAGCAAGCTCCGTTGGGTCTGATTCCGCGGCAGCAAAACCACGCGAACACCGGGCCGTTGCAGTAAATATCGCAGGCTCGCATCAAAAAATTGTTCGCTTTCTGGATTGTGATAGTGGGCTTCCGTGGCTGGAGGGCGGACTGTCACCAGGACTTCGCTCTCGCGAATTCCCAGTGAGTTTCTGAGGCCGGGGTCCGGTTTGAACTGCGGCACGTAAACATCCTCTTTCAAACCGGGATATCGAAGAAGGTGATCCGGTTTCTGCGCTACGGTCGCTTCCGCGATCATGTCAGGTACAAACACCCAGTCCGGGTGCAAAAACGCGGTGGCAGTCACGAACTCATAGTCGAACATGATGACGGTGGGAATTCTGAGCAAAGTGGCCACTAGAAACTGCGCCCGGGAGGTATGTGACACGGCAAGGTTCGGCCGTTCTTTGATTGCCAGCGACATCAGTTGGGCAGCACGCACAGCGGTCCCCAGTAATTTCAGGATCCATCTTTTCCCATAATGCTTGCCTACAACCTGACAGGAAAGTTTGTGCAGACTTAGCATTTCGCATACTTGGTAGGAATCGCGCGCCGTCAAGAAAACCTGATAGCCGTTTTTTTCAAGCCCCGCGATGATGGGTAGGAAAAAAGGAACATGAGGTGAATTATCCAAATCGATCCAAATTTTCTTCGGAGTTGACCCAGGCGGCACGCTGTTCCTCTTGGAAGAGTTCTCTCGAATCGATTGCTGTTTGGCGGTATCTGAGATCATGGAAGGAAACCGGATTCGCCCAAGTGGTTACTTTTGCCGGGCACTTGCATTTTGTTGTGTGGTGCCCGCAACTCTGGCGGAGCCTTCCGCCAATCCCACGCTGCTAGCTACGGACCGATGCGGAGGAAGTCTTGATTCGCTGCCCCAGGTATTGATGAAGCCCGTCCTGCCAGGACTTGAACACGTTCAATCCGCACTTTTTCAAAGCCTGATTCTCGAGCACCGAATACATAGGCCGCGCCACCTTGGCGGGAAATTCGCCGGCGGCAGCAACATTCAGGCGTACCGGTGTATCCGTCAGCCTGAAGATCTCTCGCGCAAATTCATGCCAGGAACAGCTACCCTCCGCCGTGGCGTGGTAGAGCCCGTAGGCATCGGAACGGCTGAGCCGGACCAATTGCTGCGCAAGCTCCGCGGTAGACGTGGGCGAGACTATCTCACTGTCCACCACGCGCACCTCTCCGCGCTCTTTTGCCAGCTTCAACATTAGTTCAATGAAATTCAGTCCGCCCTTGGCGCGGCAGGGACTTTTTCCATAAAGGCCGGATGTGCGAACCACAAAATGCTTGTTCGCAGTGGCGCGCACAAAATGTTCGCCGGCCAGTTTGGTGATCCCATACGCGTTCAGCGGCCGGGGGCTGTCTTCCTCCACATACGGGCTGCCTTTTATTCCGTCGAACACGTAATCCGTGCTTACGTGCATCAGCACCGCATTCAAATCGCGCGCCACCGCCGCCAGATTCCTTGCGCCAGTTCCGTTTGTTGCAAATGCCTTTTCGGGATCGCGCTCGCAATTCTCCACGTGGTGCATCGCCGCGGTGTTTACAACTACCTCGGGTTGTGCCGGCTCTAGCGCGCTCTTGACCGAAGCGAGGTCAGCAAGCTCGATATCCGCGTGCGTAAAACCGAGAACCTCATCACCGTTGCCTGAAAACGCGGCAATCAGATCGCTTCCCAGCTGCCCATTGGCGCCAATGACGGCAATTTTCATAGTTAGAGCGCTTTCGCCATGGCATGGATCTCGATGCCATTTTCAATCGCTTTGAACGTTCCAATGTTGGAGTAGAGGGGATTGTCCCAGTCTTGAAACTTGCCCATGTTGTCGATCAAATTTCCTACAATCGATTTCAGATCGGTGACCGGGTGGAAACTCAGAACATTCTTTGCTTTCTCGATGCTCACCTTGTAATTTCGAAAGTCCTGAATGTGTTTGATATTGAGGTGGATCTGATTGCCCAATCTCTCCTCCATCGCCGCTTTCACCTGATCGCCAACCTCTCCAACTGTGTAGTTGCCCGAGGCTACGTTGAAAATTCCGGAAATCTTGTGATTGGCTTCGATGGCGCGGATGTAAGCGGTCGTAGCATCCTGAATGCCGAGGATGGGCCGCCAGATCGACGGATTGTTAATTGTGATAGTGCGCTCTTTTATGGCGTTTCGGAACATCGTGTTGATGATCAGATCAAATCGCATCCGCGGGCTGTACCCGGAAATCGTTCCTTTGCGCAGGGAAATGACGGAAAAATTGTCGTCCGCCAGTTGCATGGCGGCTTGCTCTCCTTGCAGCTTCGAGATGCCATATGGATAGCTAGAACCTACCGGTCGGGTCTCGTCGTAAAGCTCGTTTTCCGTATACCCGTATACGGAGCAGGAACTCGCATATACGTACCGTTTTACTTTCGCTTTCTTGGCCGTGTACGCGAGGTAGGAAGGAGCCGCGGCGTTGAGCACAAAGTTCATGCTGGGCGAATATTCGGCCATCGGATCGTTGGACAAACCCGCGAGAAAAACCACCTGATCATAGGGCTCAAGATCTTCTTGCGTGAGTTGAAAAATGTCTTTGTTCAAGATACCGACCTGCCGTGGCAGGTGATTGCCAAACCAGAACAGATCTACGACATCGACTTTGTACCCACGGTCGAGCAATTTGGGGATCAAGGCGGAGCCTACGTAACCAGCGCCACCGGCGATAAGGAGTTTCACACTGCCTCCATAAAATCATGAAAGTTTCGATCAATATCTAAAATTTGCAGACTCTGCCCGCGACAACCACTGCGCCAGCGTTTGCGCATTGCGGTCCTTGTCCGAGAGAATTGGATCCTTGACGGGCCACTCGACGCCAATCTCATGATCATCCCAGCGAATTCCCGATTCGCCCTTGTTGTTGTAAACGCCGGTGCACTTGTACTGAATCTCCGCTGCGTCGGAAAGAACGCAGAATCCCCGCGCAAACCCCGCCGGAGCCCAAACTTGCCGGCGATTTTCCGCCGACACTTCGATTCCCGCCCATTTGCCCAGCGTCGGCGATCCCTTGCGAACGTCCACGGCCACCAGAAAGGCGCTTCCCAGAGACACTCGCATCAGCTTTCCCATGGGTGGTTCCCATTGAAAGTGCAGCCCCCGGACTACGCCTTTCGTCGATCTTGAATGATTATCCTGGACAAACTGAGTCGGCAAGCCGTTGGCCTTGAACTCATCTTCGCGAAAAGTCTCCATAAAGAAGCCGCGACTGTCTTGAAAGGCTTCCGGGATAACCACCACTACGTCCTGCAAGTGTCTCGACTCTATGTTGATTCTCATTAGTATTCCTGGAGAGGCGTTGGATTGGGGAGCGCTTACTACGAAGCATTCCCGTCAAGGTTGGAGTCGGTTATCTGCCCTCAAGGACTTGTCAGCGTTCCTCAAGGGTGAGTGGATAGGCTACCGCCATTAAGGCCCGCCGCGTTTTGCCTACAATTCACTCCCAACATTTCTAACTGCCTTAAACAAAACAACTTAAAGTGAGCGCCGATAACTCGACAGCTAAAATCCATTGGGCAATCTGGCTGCCAATTCGCTCCCAATCGCTCCAGCCCGAACCCCTCTACTCGGCCCTTTAAGTACCGGTAAAAAATGAACTTAGCGAGAGTTCGGGATGGCAGGTCGATTGACATTCCCAGAACGCCCAGCCAAAACCAAGTCGAGCAGAAAAATCTTACCACTATGTGGCGAAGGGCTTCCTTGAAATTAGTTACGCCTGCTTAAGCCCTTCTATTGCAACCAGTTGTGGTCCGGCCGGACTCCCTTTCCCACCAGGTCCCCGTCCGGCTCGCTTTAGTATCCACTTGCTCTAGTCCCCTGGCCCGAGAAGGGATTGTGCGCCAGCGCGCTGCATCATTGTCGAGTTGTGGTGAACACGTTTGTGCAGCCATTGCGGCAGATGCATCCAGTCGTAGCCCCCGTTCAGCTTTACAGCCAGGAGACCAGCATCATCCCACGAATTTATGGGAAGTCGCGGAAGAAAAAAGGAACGGCTTTCCATCGAAGCCCTTCCAATCACATTGGAAACCCCGATCTCAAATCCGTGATTTTCAAGCGCGTCGGAAAGATAGCGAGTGAATTGCTTGTCCTCTTCGGGAAACGAGAACGGATAAGAAAACGATCGAACTGGGACTCCAAGCTGTTGTTCGATGCTTTCCTTGGAGAAACCCAATTCGTAATCGATCTCTTCGGGCCCCAGTGAACGGAGGTCGGGATGAGACACGGTCCGCGACCCGAACGACATCCCTTGGGAGTGCAACTCAGACACATCCTGCCAGGTTAGGTAATCCGCGCCTTCAAACCGGAGGGGCGAGTTTCGAATACGGTCAGTCGTTAGGAACACGGTGCCTGAGAAACCG
>Ga0179587_10001215_pt1 | contig 11531 bp, 7 predicted proteins | sample CZODoug2_1_08_16_FD_185932 | JGI IMG/M metagenome (GOLD analysis project Ga0179587, IMG submission 185932) | Vadose zone soil fungal communities from Angelo Coast Range Reserve, California, USA - CZODoug2_1_08_16fungal | ecosystem: Environmental > Terrestrial > Soil > Vadose zone | place: USA...
GCGCCGAGGTCACAAGCCGCGGCGGCTTTCATCGCATTACGGTCCGGCTTCGTGAGCGCGCGAAGATTGGACGGCAGGTCGACTTCCTGCCGCAGGCCAGCCTATGGTCAAGCCTGCCCGCGATCAGAAGCGTCGCGCTCAACCTGACTGAGCGTGCGGCCTTGTACCGTCAAAGCTCGTAGCCGCGCTTGAAGTCCTGAATGTGCTTCTCCATCCAGGTTCTGGCCTGTTCGCTTTTTTTGAGCTTGATGGCATCGATGATCTTGCTTTGGGCGGCTTGAATTCGCGCCCGCGCCTGCGGTACGCGGTCAATGATTTCGGTGAGCGCGGGCACCAACAAAAGATTCAAGGGTGACTGCGACAGCGCCAGGACTTGATTGCCGCTTGCGGCCGCCACTGCCGTGAAAAAATCCACGACTGCCGAGACGGCGGCGGCGGTGTCGGTGATCTCGCGCTTGAAAAGGGCGCTCGCGCGGGTCAGTCCCCGCAGCTGGGCGGCGGTGCGTCGCGATGCTGCATAGTGGGCGGCGGCCGGTTCAATCGCCATCATCGCCTCCCACAATTCCATGAACGTCACGTCGTGAAGTGCGAGCGCACGGCTCACGCCGGAGCTGACGCGGCGCGGTTCGGGCCGGGTGACGCGCAGACGCTTCGCGCCGCGCTCACGCCCCAACAATCCATGGATTTCCAGTTCGCGAATCGCTTCACGAACGGTCGAGCGGTTGACGCCGAACTGGCGCGCGAGATCGGTCTCGGAGGGCAGCGCATCGCCCGTGCGCAATGACCGTGCGACGATGCGCTGCTCGATCAGATTGGCGATCTGCCGGTAGGCCGGACGATCATCCAGCGGCACGAACAGATCGGTCATGCCCCTTCCCCAAACAGTTCGCGGCCGATCAGCATGCGGCGAATTTCCGAGGTGCCGGCGCCGATTTCGTAAAGTTTGGCGTCGCGCAGCAATCTTCCCGTGGGATAGTCGTTGATGTAGCCGTTGCCGCCCAACAGTTGTATGGCATCGAGCGCGGCGCGGGTTGCCGCTTCGGCGCAGAACAATATGCAAGCCGCGGCATCCTTGCGGGTGGCATCGGCACGGTCGCAAGCCGCCGCCACCATGTAAACGTAGCTGCGGCAAGCGTTCAACGCGGCGTACATGTCCGCGAGCTTGCCCTGCACCAGTTCAAAGGTGCCGATGGCCTGCCCGAACTGCTTGCGTTCGCGCACATACGGCACGGCCACATCCAATGCGGCGGCCATGAGGCCAAGCGGGCCGCCGGCGAGCACCACGCGCTCGTAGTCCAGGCCCCGCATCAACACGTTGACGCCGGCATTTTCACGGCCCAACAAGTTCGCGGCAGGCACTTCGCAGCTGTCGAACACCAATTCGCTGGTGCTCGAACCGCGCATCCCGAGCTTGTCGAGTTTTTGCGCCGGCGTGAATCCGTTGAAGCCTTTTTCGATGATGAAGGCGCTGATGCCGCGTGAGCCTGCCTCCGGCATGGTCTTGGCATACACCACCAGTACATCCGCTTCGGGACCGTTGGTGATCCACATTTTGCGGCCATCGAGCACGTAGCAGTCGCCGTGGCGGACGGCCTTGAGCTGCATCGATACCACGTCTGAGCCCGCGCCGGGCTCGGACATGGCAAGCGCCCCGACATGTTCGCCGCTGAGGAGTTTGGGCAGGTACTGCTGCTTTTGCGCATCAGTGGCGTTGAGCGCCAGTTGGTTGACGCAAAGATTGGAATGCGCGCCGTAACTCAAGCCCACTGCGCCCGAAGCGCGCGAGATTTCTTCCATGGCCACGACGTGCGCGAGATAGCCCAGACCTGAGCCGCCGTCCTCGGGACTGACCGTCATGCCGAGCAACCCCAGATCGCCCGCTTCGCGCCACAGGTCCCGCGGAAAAACGTTGCTGCGGTCGATTTCGTTGGCACGCGGGGCGATGCGCTCTTCGGCAAAGCGCCGCACCTGGTCGCGCACGGTGTCGATCACTTCACCGAGTCCGAAGTTGAATTCTCGATAAGCGGAATTGGCCATTTTTGCCGGCCCCCATTGTCAACCGATCTAGATCGTTGGATAATCGGACTGTCCGACAATTCTGCCACGTTAGGGCAACAAAGCCAATGGCCAAAATAGCCTCCAAACTCGATATCCGCTCGCAGGAATTTGCCGACAACCGCGCTGCGATGCAGTCGGTGGTGGATGATCTGCGTGCCACGCTGCATCGCAATGCGGCCGGAGGCAGCGCGGCTGCCCGCGAAAAACATACGAAGGCGGGAAAACTCTTGGCGCGCGAACGCGTCACCGCGCTGCTCGATCCCGGTTCACCGTTCCTCGAACTGTCGGCGCTCGCGGCGCAGGGGGTGTACGGCGAAGCGCTGCCGGGTGCGGGTTTGATCACGGGCATTGGCCGGGTTGCGTCGCGCGAATGCATGGTGGTCGCCAATGACCCCACCGTGAAGGGCGGCACCTACTATCCGCTGACCGTGAAGAAGCATCTGCGGGCACAGGAAATCGCCGGGGACAATGCCTTGCCGTGCATCTACCTGGTCGAAAGCGGCGGCGCGTTTCTGCCGCGACAGGATGAAGTCTTCCCTGACCGCGACCACTTCGGCCGCATTTTCTTCAATCAGGCGCGCCTCTCGGCGCAGGGCGTCGCGCAGATCGCCGTGGTGCATGGCTCGTGCACCGCAGGCGGTGCGTATGTTCCGGCGATGTCCGATCACGCCGTCATCGTGCGCAATCAAGGGCGCGTTTTTCTCGGCGGGCCGCCGTTGGTGCGCGCGGCCACCGGCGAGGAAATCGACGCGGAATCCCTGGGGGGCGCGGATGTTCACTGCCGCCGCTCCGGGGTGACCGATTACTATGCCGAGAACGACACTCATGCCTTGGGCATGGCGCGGCGCGCCGTCGCGCGCTTGCGCCCGCCCACGCTGCGAGTGGCGCTGCCGGGTTCACCGGTGAGCGGGCTCGACAGCCCCTTCGATCCCAGCGAGTTGTACGGCATTATCCCGCAGAATTCGCGCAAGCCCTACGACGTGCACGAACTCATCGCGCGCCTGGTCGACGGCGCGTGGTTCGATGAGTTCAAGGCGCTCTATGGCACCACGCTGGTCTGCGGCTTCGCCGACATCCACGGCACGACGGTCGGGATATTGGCGAACAACGGCATCTTGTTCTCGGAGAGCGCGCTGAAGGGCACGCATTTCATCGAACTGTGCTGCCGCGAAGGCATTCCTTTGGTATTCCTGCAGAACATCGCAGGCTTCATGGTGGGTCAGGCGGCCGAAGCGGGCGGCATCGCCAAGGACGGGGCCAAGCTCGTCACCGCGGTGGCCTGCGCATCCGTGCCGAAGTACACCATCGTCATCGGCGGCAGTTTTGGGGCGGGCAACTATGCCATGTGCGGCCGCGCCTACAGTCCGCGCTTCCTGTTTCAGTGGCCGAACGCGCGCACCTCGGTCATGGGAGGCGAGCAGGCCGCGAGCGTCCTGGCGACCATCAAACGGGAGGCGTTGGAGCGCAACGGTGAAACTTTCAGCGAAGCCGAGGAAGAGAAACTCAAGGCGCCCATTCGTGAGCAATTCGAGCGCCAAGGGCACCCGTACTATGCTTCTGCGCGGCTGTGGGACGATGGCGTCATCGACCCTCTCGACACCCGGCGCGTTCTGGGACTGGCGCTGGCCCTGACCCGGGCGCAAGAAACGGCCGCAACGCGCTTCGGCGTGTTCCGAATGTGAGTAAACCGATGCTCCGACGACTGCTGGTGGCCAACCGCGGTGAAATTGTCTGCCGCATCGTACGTACTGCGCGGCGTCTGGGAGTGACGACGATCGCCGTGTATTCGGATGCCGATCGAAACGCGCAACACGTACGCGCCGCGGATGAGGCCTACTACCTGGGTGCGTCGCCGGCCGCCATGAGCTATCTGAGTATCGGCAAGCTCATCGCCCTCGCACAGCGCGTGGGCGCCGATGCGATTCACCCCGGATATGGATTTCTCTCGGAGAATGCGCTGTTCGCGCAGGCCTGCCAGGATGCGGGTCTGATTTTTGTCGGGCCGCCCGCGTCGGCGATCAAATCCATGGGTTCGAAGAGCGCCTCCAAGGCTGCCATGGCGGCGGTGGGCGTGCCGGTGGCGCCGGGCTATCACGGCGAGGAGCAATCGGCACATCGTCTCATCGAGGAAGCGGCGCGCGTAGGATTCCCATTGATCATCAAAGCCAGCGCGGGCGGCGGCGGCAAAGGCATGCAGGTGGTCAAGTCCGCCGCCGAAGTGCCGGCCGCCGTGGAGTCGGCGCAACGTCTGGCGCGCACAGCCTTCGGCGACGATCGCTTGCTCATGGAGCGGTACTTTCCCAAGGCGCGCCACGTGGAGGTGCAAATCTTTGCCGATTCTCATGGGCAGACCGTGAGCCTGTTTGATCGCGACTGTTCGGTGCAGCGCCGGCACCAGAAAATCATCGAAGAAGCGCCGGCACCCGGCCTGCGCGATGAAGTTCGCACCTCGATGGCGCAGGCCGCCGTCAAATCCGCGCAGGCCGTGGGTTACATCGGCGCAGGCACGGTCGAGTTCCTGGTCGATGATGCTCAGAACTTCTACTTCATGGAAATGAATACCCGACTGCAGGTGGAACATCCGGTGACGGAGCTGATCACCGGCATCGATCTGGTCGAATGGCAACTGCGCATCGCGCAGGGCGAGCGCTTGCCGCGCGCACAGGCGGAGATGTCGCAGCGCGGCTTCGCTGTCGAGGCGCGCCTGTACGCCGAGGATCCGGCGCACGAATACTTGCCCAGCGTCGGACAAATCACTCATTTGCACTGGCCTGATGGCGTGCCGGGGCTGCGCCTGGATACCGGCGTCGAGTCAGGCGATGAGATATCGACCTACTACGACCCCATGCTCGGAAAAATCATCGCTTGGGGAGAAACACGGGCTACCGCCATCGAGCTTCTGCACCGCGCCTTGAGCGAAGTGCAGATCGTGGGGGTGGCAACCAACCGAGCGCTCTTGACCAGTGTGCTCGCCGATCCGGAGTTTCGCCGTGGGGCGGTGGGTACCGATTTTCTGAACGTACGGCGCACGAAGTTATCCTTCGGCGAGCCGGATGCAGCCCACGCCGACATCGCGCTGGGCGCGGTCTGGTGCGCCGCGAAGAATACCGGCAACAACGCACTGTGGGAGGATAGCCGCGGCTGGCGCCTGGCGGCCCCCGCAAGCACCACGTGGCGATTCGCGCAAGGATGCGCAGTCGTAGAACTCTCCGCACCGAATGAGTACTCAGTGCGGGTGAGCAAGGACGACTATGTCGTGCGTGTGCTGTCGCGCGGCGTGGGATTGCTGCTCGCGGAATGCCAGGGTCGGATGCAAAGCGTGTCGGTATACGATGCCGATCCGGTGCTGCATCTGTTTCGCGAGGGCCGGCATGTGATGCTGCAGTTGCAGCGCACCGACGATGCCGTGCAGATCGCCGGCGACAGCGAGCAGGGCACCTTGCTGACACCTCTGCCGGGCACGGTCGTGGCGGTACATGTCGCGGCGGGTCAGCAAGTCGCTCGCGGTGCGCCGTTGGTGACGGTCGAAGCGATGAAAATGGAACACACCCTCACTGCGCCCTATGACGGCGTGGTGTCGCGAATTGCCTATGGATTGAGCGACCGGGTTCAGGCGGGTGCTGTTTTGGTGGAACTCACACCGCTTTGAGAATGGCGCTGATCACGCGACTTGCGCGTCGCTCGCAATTTCAAGCGTCGGCAGCGTGACCTTGAAGCGGGTTTCCTGGCCCAGCGAGCTGGCGAGCGCGATCTTGCCGCCCGCCTCGTGCACATACCGGCGCACCAGCGACATGCCGCTGCCGTGCCGGGTGTCGCCGCCGGTATCCGCCAATGTGGTAAAGCCGGATTTGAAAATCAACTTGATCGCCTGGCGATCGCGCAGGCGGCCCGCCTCCTCCTCGGTGACGAGTCCCTTCGCAACCGCAACGCTGCGGACTTTGTCGGGATCCAATCCCCGTCCATCGTCCTGAAACGTCAACTCGAAGCCGTTTCCCGGCACCACCTTGAAATCCAAGCGCAGCGTGGCATGAACCGGCTTGCCCGCGGCTTGACGCTCAGCGGCGGTTTCAATGCCGTGCACGACAGCGTTGCGAATGAGTTGGATCGCCACATTTTTCACCGTGGCCTGATAGCGCGTGGGAACCGAGTCCAATCCGCTGCAGGCGAGAATCACGGTTCTGTGATTCTCCTGCGCCACCAGATCGGTCAGCGTGATAAGGGTGCTCTCCAGGCTGCCCACGGCCGCCATGCGTTGCGCCGCGGGCGCGGCGTGCTGCGCCAGTTCAGCTAAAAATCGCGGCGCTTCGATGATCTGAGTGCCGTTTTCGGTGACGCGCGTTTCGGGCGCTGCCGGTTCGGCTTCACGTACCGGGCTCGCTTGAGAAGTGAGCGATCGCAACATGGCAAATTGCCCGTACAGCGAATCGAGCTTCACCGCCAGCGGGAGGAAATCGCTGCCGCTCAAGGTCTCGCGGCTGCGCAATTCCTGCAATGCATCCTCGAAGTCGCGCGCGGCGGTCTGCAGCCCGCTTAATTTAAGGGCCGCGGCGTCACGCCGGATGCGGTCGACTTCCAACAGGGTTTCCTCCAGTTTGTGGCGAAACGCCCCGGCCTCGCGCGCCGGTTTCTTCAACACGCCGTTGATGGTTTTCATCGACGCGTCGGTTCTTTGCAAAAAACTGCCGAAGCGGGTTGCGCCGGCCTGCAGGACACTGCGCAGGATTTCGCCCTGAGTGAGCACCTGCACCCGCAGGTCTTCCAGTTCCCGATGCTGCTGGGTGCGCGCGGTGATATCGGTGACGCGCACCATCCAAGAACGCGGCTCGTGCGCGATCTCGACGGCGCTGAATTCGAATGAATAGTGGGCGTTGACGAAACTGCCGTCGGTGTCCGTCAATTTGACTTCAACGTCCAGAAGCGGATCCGGCTCCGCGCTCGCACCGCGGCCGCGCTGCAGAAATTGCGCAATGTGAGTGCGCACGAGGCTCAAGGTTTTCGCGGAGACCAGCGGCGCGACCAATTTTTCGAGCGTGAGGTTTGCAAAATCCTGGCGGCGAAACAGCGCGCCGAGAGACGTCGAAACCTGTGGCTCGATCTTGCCGTTCGAATCCATCAGGAACAGTCCGGCGGAACTGGTCTTCAGAATCGCGTCAGTCAGCCGATTGCTGGCGCTCATCAGGTCGTGTTTTTCGCGCTCATGGCGCTTGACGGATATGAACATGACCTTGACAGGGTGCCAAAGGCCGCGCGCACGGGGCATGATGCCTGTCACAGCCTCAAGCCGGCGATTTACTTAATATGCGCCGTCGAAGCGGTCTGTGACACGGGTCACGTTTCGGGCGACGGCCGCGATGTTTCAGGCGACCGCGGCGATGGGTCCTAGGTCGGCCAGCAGCTCATCCGCGGATGCGTAACGGGCGCTTTGCTGCTTCGCCATGAGGCGGTCCAGCAGCGGCTGCTGCATCGCCGTAGAAGCGGGCAGCGAGGGTACGGGCGAGGAGGTGTGCTGCGACATGATGGCCACGGCACTTCGGCCGCCATAGGGTCGCTGGCCGGTCAGCATCTCGTAAAACATCACACCCAAACTGTAGAGGTCGGTCCGCACATCCACCCGCTGGCCCTGCGCCTGCTCGGGACTGATGTAGTAAGGGGAGCCGAGTACCTGGCCGAGGCCGGTGCTGCCGATTTCATCGAGTGAACGGCGCGCCAGACCAAAATCGATGAGCACCGGCGAATTGTCCTCGCGCAACATGACGTTCGCGGGTTTCAAATCACGATGCAGGATTCCGAACACGTGAATGACGCGCAGCGCCTCGGCGATGGCGCGCAAGTAGTAGAGACTTTCTTTCACGCTCAACGGATTTCGCAGCCGATCGCGCAGGTCGCCGCACGGAAAATATTCCATGGCCAGGTACAGATGCCCGGTCAGTGTGCCAAAGTCGTGAATCTCCGCAATCGCGCGGTGTGTGATGCTGGAGATGATTTCGTACTCTCGCTGGAAACGTTCCGCATCGCCCAATTCCCGCTCCGATTCGCCGCGCGTCATCACCTTGAGGACGACGTTTCTGCGCAGGCGGTCGCTGCGCGCCAGATACACGGAAGAGAAATTGCTGGTGGCAATCTCTTTGACGATGGAGTAGCCGGGAACCTCGATGATGGTGGAATTTTCGCTGTTGGCCATCATGGCGGCGGCTTGCGCGGCAACGCGCCTTTTGGCACAGGCTTCGCCAACCGCCGTCAGCAGCTGGTCGCGCGTGATTTGCGACAGCGGCAGGTAGTCCTTGGCGCCGCTCTTGAGGGCTCGGACCGCCGACATTTCACTGCCATTGTCGGCCAGCAAAATGCAGTGCAAGGCGGGCTGCACGCGCAGCAGCTGGGTCATGCTGCCGAGCACGGCGTCGGCGAGAGCCTCGTTGCTAAAATCGGCCTGCAGCACGACGGCGTCGGGGGTGCGCTCGCTGATCAGGCGGCTCAAGGGCGCCGTTTCTCCGTCGCGCAGGGTCGTCACCTGTGCATTGGGCCAATGGCTCGTGACATGGTGCGTCAGCCATTGCAGGCGTTTGGTGTCGCCACCCACCACCACCAGAATTGGACCCACGTCTGCCATACTGGTAAGGGTAGTCGGTGACACCCCCGGATTACCGATGGGGAATTCACATTTCAAGCCCCCGGGGCTCCGATACCTTGAAAATTACCCCGTTTAGCCTGGAAAATTGCAACCAACACCCCAGCTTTGGGGTCTGTCATTTCATTCAGAATCTTTCTTTGGTCAGAGGACTTATTTAATGGGAAGCATCAGAACTTGGTCGCTCGCCGTGATTGCGGGCATCTTTGTGATGGTTGTCGCTCATCAGCGCTCGAACGCCGATGCGCGCCCGGGTCAATCGGCCGCACCACTCGTTGCCGCGGCGGTCGCCCCGGCGACTGCGCCGGCCGGACGTGTGACGGGATTGCCGGATTTTTCAGGGTTGGTTGCCGAGGCCGGCGGCTCCGTGGTGAATGTCAGCGTGACCGAGAAGGCTCAAAAAATCCCGAGTCTCAATGGGCAGGGCGATGGTGACGACCCGCTGTCGCAATTCTTCCGCCGCTTCCAAACGCCGGCGCCGGGTCCGGATCGCGCGCCGCCGAGCAAGGGCGTGGGTTCCGGGTTCATCGTCAGCACGGACGGCTATGTATTGACCAACGCGCACGTGGTCGCCGATGCGTCCGAAGTCGTCGTCACGCTGACTGACAGGCGCGAATTCACCGCCAAAGTGGTCGGTATCGACAAGGCCAGCGATGTCGCGCTGCTCAAGATTGCCGCGACCGGCTTGCCGACCGTGCGCTTCGGCGACACCTCCAAACTGCGTCCGGGTCAATGGGCCATCGCGATCGGTTCGCCGTTCGGTTTTGAGAACAGCGTGACGGCGGGCGTCATCAGCGCCATAGGACGTCCGTTGATCGATGGCAGCAACACCAACTATGTGACCTTCATCCAAACCGACGCCGCGGTGAACCCCGGAAATTCGGGCGGTCCGCTGTTCAATATCGACGGCGAAGTCATCGGCATCAATTCGCAGATTTACAGCCGCACCGGCGGCTACATGGGCGTGTCCTTTGCCATACCCATCGATTTCGCTTTGAACGTCAAGGATCAGCTGCAGAAGAACGGCAAGGTGCTGCGCAGCCGCATCGGTGTCTCGGTGCAGGACATTAAACAACAATTGGCCTTGTCATTCGGCCTGACCACGCCGCACGGCGCCTTGATAAGTTCGGTGGATCCCACCGGCCCCGGCGAGAAAGCCGGCCTGAAGGCGGGCGACGTCATTACCAGCGTGAATGGGCGCAACGTCGATCATTCCTGGGACCTGCCCGCCATCGTGTCGCAGCTGCCGCCCGGCAGCCAGGCACGATTGGGGATCTGGCACGATCGCAAGGCCACCGAAGTGACCGTCAAGACGGTGCTGCTGGAGGACTCGCCGGGTCAGGTTGCGCGAAACTCGGGTGAGGACGGCGGCGGCAAACTGGGGCTGGTCTTGCGGTCGCTGCAGCCCAACGAGCAACAGGAATTGCACACCAAGGGCCGCTTGCTGGTCGAAGACGTCACGGGCCCGGCGCTGGCTGCCGGACTGCAGCCCGGGGACGTCGTGTTGGGCGTCAACGGCGTACGGGTGGCCACCGTGGCCGATTTGAAGCGCGAGGTTGCCCGGGCGGGGCATAACGTGGCCCTTCTTGTGCAGCGCGAGGATGCCCAGATTTATTACCCCGTCGATGTGGGGTGATCGATGTGGGGTGATGGGTTTCGTTGTACTTAAGCCTGCGTATCAGGCTTAATCGCGGCCGTGCAAAGCGCCGCGCCCCTGTTTCCCAGTAGTTCCCGTGTCGCCGGCTCCCCGCCGGCGGCTTTCCTGCCGGCTTCGCGCGCGGAAATGGCGGCGCTCGGCTGGCAGCAGTGCGACATCATCATCGTCAGCGGTGATGCCTACGTCGATCATCCCAGCTTCGGGATGGCGATCATCGGGCGCGTACTGGAGGCGCAGGGATTCAAGGTCGGGATCATTGCGCAGCCGGACTGGCATAGCACCCGCGACTTCGAGGCGCTCGGCGCGCCGCGGCTGTTCTTCGGCGTGACCGGCGGCAACATGGATTCGATGGTCAATCGCTACACCTCGGATCGGCGGGTGCGCAGCGATGATGCCTACACGCCGGGCGGGCAGGGCGGCAAGCGCCCGGACCGCTGCGTCATCGTGTATTCGCAGCGCATCCGCGAATCTTACAAAGGCGTACCCATCGTGGTCGGCGGCATCGAAGCCAGCCTGCGGCGCATAGCGCATTTTGACTATTGGTCCGAACAGGTGCGCCGCTCCGTATTGGTCGATGCGAAGGCGGATCTTCTGGTGTACGGCAACGCGGAGCGGCAGATCGGCGAGATCGCCCGGCGGCTGGATGAGGGCGCACTCATCGCCGACATCACCGATTTGCGGGGCACCGCGTACTTACGCCGCGGCATGCCGGCCGGCTGGGTGGAAATCGACTCCAGCGAACTGGATACACCGGGCCCTTTGAGCCCGCCGGTTGATCCTTACGCCGGCGAGGAGGAACGCAGGACCGCGTTGGCCCCGGCGCCTGCGGCGAGTACCGCGGCTGCGGCGAGTACCGCGCCTGCGGCGAGCGCTGTACCCGCCGTGTCTGAAAAAATCGTCAAGTTCTATCGCAAAGTGCCGAATGCGCAGCGCGAGCGCAGCGTCATCCGCATGCCCTCCTTCGAGCAAGTCAGCAAGGACCCCGTGCTGTATGCGCACGCTTCGCGCATCCTGCACTTGGAGTCGAATCCAGGAAATGCGCGCGCACTGGTGCAAAGGCACGGGACACAAGAGCTGTGGCTGAATCCGCCGCCCATTCCCTTGGCGATGCAGGACATGGATGCCGTTTACGAGTTGCCTTACGCACGCCGCCCGCATCCCTCCTACGCAGAGGCAACTCGTAAACGGCAT
>Ga0179587_10001216_pt1 | contig 11529 bp, 11 predicted proteins | sample CZODoug2_1_08_16_FD_185932 | JGI IMG/M metagenome (GOLD analysis project Ga0179587, IMG submission 185932) | Vadose zone soil fungal communities from Angelo Coast Range Reserve, California, USA - CZODoug2_1_08_16fungal | ecosystem: Environmental > Terrestrial > Soil > Vadose zone | place: USA...
TGCGTTGGTGGGTGGGACCGTCATCGCCGGCGCTCTTGCCGGAACCGAAGCGCTGGGGGCAAGCGAAAGTGCCGACAACCTCCCGCCCGATGTCCCGGAATGGATGAAGACGCCAGGCGATCCCATGGGAAGTCAGCTTTACGGAACGCCGTCGCCGTTCGAGAGGGGTGTCATCAAAAATATCCCAAAGAATCTGTCGCAATATCTATCCGCGTCTGGACGGACGCCGCTGCAGGATCTCGACGGCATTATCACGCCGAACGGATTGTTCTATGAGCGCCATCATGCCGGCGTCCCCACGATCGATCCCGCGCAGCACAGGCTGATGCTCCATGGCCTCGTCGACAAGCCGCTGATCTTCACCATGGACGACATCCGCCGCTTCCCCTCGGAATCTCGGATTCACTTTCTCGAATGCTCCGGCAATCCCGGCTACAAGAAACCCTACGGCAAGACCGCTTCCGATCTCGTTGGGCTCCTAAGCTGTGCCGAATGGACCGGAGTGAGCCTGAAGCTTGTTTTGCAGGAAGCGGGATTGCAGCAGGCAGCGAAATGGGTCGTTGCCGAAGGCGCCGATGCCGCGGCGTTGACACGCAGCATTCCGATCGAAAAATGTCTCGATGATGCGATGCTGGTGTACAGCCAGAACGGCGAGCGGCTGCGTCCGCAGCAAGGTTATCCGCTGCGTCTGCTGTTGCCGGGCTTCGAAGGCAACATGAGCATAAAATGGCTGCGCCGTCTGCGCGTCGCAGCAGAGCCGGCTTACTCACGCGAAGAAACTTCCAAATATACCGACCTGATGCCGGACGGCTCGGCGCGCGAGTTCACGTTTTACATGGAAGCCAAATCCATCATTACGCGGCCCTCGGGCGGCCAGCGGCTGAGCACACCCGGATTTCATGAGATCAGCGGCATCGCCTGGAGCGGCCGCGGCAGGATCCGGCGTGTCGATGTCTCGGTCGATGACGGCAGGAGCTGGCAGGAAGCGCAGTTGCAGGAACCCGTGCTGACGCGGGCGCTGACCCGCTTTAGATTGCCCTGGCAATGGAACGGCCAGGCCGCCGTGATTCAGAGCCGCGCAACGGATGAAACCGGTTACGTGCAGCCGACGCTATCAGAACTTCTCGCGGTTCGCGGCGAGAACTATTTTTACCACAACAACGCGATCTGGCCGTGGCGCATCGCCGCAAGTGGAGAGGTGACAAATGCGAACGCGTAAGCTTTCCATCGCAGCGTTCGCCGTCCTTGCCTTAGTGGGCACAACGCGCGCGCAGGCGCAAGGCGCCTACGGCATCGGGCGTGTCGCGACGCCGGCGGAGATCGCGGGCTGGAATATCGATGTCGATCGCGACGGCAACAACTTGCCGCCGGGAAGCGGCAGCGTCCGCCACGGGCATGAGGTATTCGATCAGCAATGCGCGGCCTGTCATGGCGCAAAAGGCGAAGGTGGAATCGGGGATCAATTGGTCGGCGGACAGGGCACGATAGCGACGCCAAAACCGGTCAGGACCGTCGGCAGCTATTGGCCGTACGCGCCGACGCTGTTCGATTATATCCGCCGTGCCATGCCGCAGAACGCGCCGCAGTCACTTGACAATAACGATGTCTACGCGGTCTCCGCCTATGTCCTCCATTTGAACAGCCTGCTGCCGGCGGATGCGACGCTCGACGCCAAGACGCTTAGCGCGATCAAGATGCCGAACCGAAGCATGTTCGTCAGCGATCCGCGTCCCGACGTCAAAAATCCGGCGTGCATGACCGGTTGTTGAGGAGACAAGTAAGGGAGATTCGCCGGATCCGCCAATTGCATGGGCGCAGTGCACCCACGCCCTACTGACACTCGATTCAGACCGGAGAGCAAATCTCTCGCGGCCGCAATACTGCTTGGCGCCGGCGTGAATAAAGTTGATGTCAGAAAAATAAACTCGAATTTAGAAGACTCAGATTTGAGGGCGATTAAATATTCGACCGTCGGCGCGAAGTTGTTTCGCGTGGCGGATTGGGGCCCGGAGATGAACCCGTGCCTCTGGAGGCGCAGACGCGCGAATCAATACGAGGATCGAGGCATGCAGCACACTAGAGTGACGGGAACGACTTTCATGGGCGACGCCAATGCAAGATCAGCGAACAAGCCTGCTGGACAACCGATTTATCCAATACTGATGCCGTTTCCCATCGCGTACTTCGCGGGCGCTTTGGTCACCGATCTGGTCTATTGGCAGACCGCCGCCGTGATGTGGGAGACGTTCTCCGACTGGCTGATCACTGCCGGACTGATCATGGCAGGCTTTGCGGCCATCGCTTTCGTGATTGATTTTGTAGGCGGCAAACAGATCCGTACGCTGGCCTGGCCTTACGCGGCTGGCTACGTGCTCGCTGTTTTGCTTTCGCTGGTAAATGCCTTCGCTCACAGCCGTGACGGTTACACCGCAGTGGTACCAACGGGCCTGACGCTTTCCGGGCTCGTCGTCGTCATTCTGTTATTCACGAGCTGGGTGAGTTCGGCCCTGAAATCTCGCCGTCACGTTGGAGTTGGCATATGATGCGTGTCCTCAAAATTGCACATTCACCGAAGCTGCCGCGTCTGGCCCTTCTGCTTGTCGCCACCGCCGGGTTGGGACTCGCCGGCTGTAATTATGATGGCGGCGACCCGAGGAAAGAGATCGGTGCCAATCCCCCGCTGCCCGCGCTGCAGCAGTATTTGATACCGCCGATACAGATTGCGAAAGTCGTCGCATGGGGAAAGGAAACTCCCGCGGTGCCGGAGGGATTGCAGGTCCATGCATTGGCCACCGGCTTTGAGCATCCAAGGTCCCTCTACGTCCTTCCTAACGGGGATGTGCTGGTGGTTGAGAGCAATGGTCCGAAAGCACCGATCAGCCGGCCCAAGGATATAGTCACTAGCTGGGTAACGTGGCTCGCCGGCGCCAAAGCTGAGGGCGGAAACCGCATCACGCTGCTGCGCGGCGCTAATGGTGATGGCACTCCCGAGCTACGAACCGTCTTCCTGGATCACCTCAATTCGCCGTTCGGCGTCGCGCTGGTCGGCAATGATCTTTACGTAGCGAACACCGACGCAATCGTCCGTTATCCCTATCAGGAAGGGCAAACCAGCATCAGTGCCCCCGGCACCAAGCTCACCGACCTTCCTGGCGGCCCGATCGATCATCACTGGACCAAGGCTTTGCTGGCAAGTCCGGATGGCTCCAAGCTCTATGTCGGGGTCGGATCCAACAGCAACATCACCGAAAACGGAATTGGGGCCGAATACGAACGAGCTGCTGTCTGGGAGGTCGACCGGGCATCGGGCGCGCATCGCATCTTCGCCAGCGGAATTCGCAATCCCACCGGGCTTGCGTGGGAGCCTGAGACCCGCAAACTCTGGGCCGTCGCCAACGAACGCGATGAGATCGGGCCCGATTTGGTTCCGGACTATCTGACCTCGGTGCAGGATGGAGCCTTCTATGGCTGGCCGTACAGCTATTACGGCCAGCACCTGGACCCGCGGGTCGAACCGCAGCGACCCGATCTGGTGGCTAAAGCGATTGCGCCGGACTACGCCTTAAGCTCTCACGTGGCGCCATTGGGCGTGGCCATGTACACGGGCACCGATCTTCCCGCAAACTACCGTAGCGGTGCGTTCGTCGGCGAACATGGAAGCTGGGATCGGACGCCTCTTAACGGCTACAAGGTGGTGTTCGTGCCGTTTAGCGGCGGAAAGCCCAGCGGCCCGGCGCAGGACGTCGTCACTGGCTTCCTCGATGCGAACAATCAGGCGCGCGGAAGGCCGGTTGGTTTGGCAGTCGATCGGTCCGGCGGACTGTTAATAGCGGACGACCTCGGAGACACCGTGTGGCGGGTGTCATCGAATAATCCCCGTTCTGCGTCCACCAATTGACGATAGCAGGCGATCGAACGGCATCGCACCCGTAGTTCGGACGAAAGGGCGCGGCCAGAGTGGGCCGCGCCAAATGCCGAACGCAAGTTGCACACCGTGATCCGCTCCGGGCGCAACGCGCAGCCGAATAAGGCGTGACCCCACGATAAGCCGGCGCGCCGCGCCGGAGCTGTGGCATATGCAGCCAGCTTGCCCTGACAGCCATGAGATGCGCCAAGGTTCTCAAGGTCATTTTTCTCAAGCTCATTTATTGGGAGACTGGTGCGGCGCAAGAACGCGCCTGCTGGAGCGTGGCGTGCGATTCGACTTCCAGTATGTCAGCGACACCCTCTGGGGTTCAAGAGTCAGCAGAACTCGCAATTTGCGTCCTGGAACCGGTTCCGCGCGACCGTCGACATCGATTTCGGCAAGCTGTCCGGGCAGGACGGATTGTACTTCCACGCGACCGGACTCACGCAAGGAGGAGGCAATCTCGGACTGGATCTGGGGCTCCTGACCGGGCCCAGCAGCCTGGTGAGCGCGAACACGACCCGCCTCGATTCCTGGTGGATCGAGAAACGATGGCTGGACGATCGTATCGCCATACGCGTGGGACAGTTTGCGGGCCAGGATTTCTACGGAAACGCGCAGTACGGGGATTCCTTCATCTTCGGGCCAATGGGCTATGCGTTGGGCAATTAGTGTACGACCTTCGAGACCGCCAATCCGTTCGCGACGCCGGCCGCGGAAATTCGTATCGTACCGATCGACCATCTCTATCTGAAATCGATGGTGATGGCTGGCGATCCGTCGCCTCTTACGAGCAACCCAACCGGCCTGGTTCCGACGTTCCGCGGCAATCCAGTCGTTGTTTCGGAGATTGGGTTCACCCCGGGCCGGAACGCAACGTCGGGCACCGTTGACGACGTCGAAAGCCGGAAAGGATATTCCGGCCTCTATCAGTTCGGAGCGGCCTACAATCCCGGAGACTTCACGACGCCCCTGAGCCCAATACCCGTGTCGGGCAACTATCTCTTATATTGGAAGGCGAGCCAGGCTCTCTGGCGCGTTGACCCGAAAGAAGCACGGGGCCTGGATGCGATCTTTGCGGTCGACTGGAGTCCGCCTGATGTCAACCGCAACTTCATGCAGCTCACCGCGGGGCTGCGCTTCAACGAGCCGCTGCCTCTGGGTTTTCACAACAGCATATCGCTGGGCTATGTGCGAAACAGCCTGAGCTCAGCGTTCCTGCTTCCCGGCATGGCCGCCTGGAAGACCGAGCACGGCGTTGAGTTCAACGTATTGTTGAATTATGGACCATTCTTGGTCCAGCCGGTGCTTCAGTACTATGCCAGTGTCGGCGGGATCGGCGGGCATGCTCTCGTTGCCGGGTTGAGGACAAAGATAGATTTTTAGAAGCGGTAGTTCGTCTGAAGCTTTCCCAGATTGCTGGGTAGTCAATCACGCCATTCTGACCGTGCGCAGATCACTTCCGGTCTACCCCCGTCCGCATCATCTTCCGCGCCCCACAGGCCTACACGAGCAGTAACTTCATCACCTATGCTGAGGTGTTTCCGATGAGGGGCTCAGGGCCGTCGCAGCGGTGTTCGCAATTCCAGCGTCGGTCTCCTTGCTCAAGCCGGCAACACCTACTGCGCCCACGACTTCGCCGTGTACGCGTATCGGCATGCCGCCGCGCAGTGCCACTATATCGGCGGTGACGAATGCCGTTCGGCCCTGATTAATGTTGTCCTCGATCTCCGCCGTCGGCCGTCGTAGCCGCGCAGCCGTTCGTGCCTTCTCGACGGCGAGGTCCACGCTTGCTGGGCGGACACCATCCATCCGCTGGAAAGCAACCAAATCCCCGGCGGGATCAACCACTGCGATGGCTGAGGGCGCATTCCGCTGCTGCGCGCTTTCCTTCGCTGCTTGCAGGACGGTCTGGGCTCCGGCTTGATCGAGGGCCGTTACGTTGATGGTCTGTGCGTCGACTGCCAAGCAGAAGACCGTTGCCAATATTCCAACGCTAACTCCACGTTTCGTCATAGTGAGCTGATTCCGATCCGTTAAAGTTTGGGACGTGCGCCGCACAGTTACGCAGGAAGGTATTTTCGCCCATCCGGCGTGCAGCGAGCTGCTAGTCCGGAACGTGTAGATAGGTTCGAAGTCGCCTCATCACAAAAAGTCCCGGCCTAGGCCGGGCTTTTTTGCGTTTCATGAGATCGGCGATCATTGGCCGGCGGGCGCCGAGATCACATGGCCCTCGCTGTAGTCGGACCAGCTCTGTTGTTCGGCAGATGGCCAGGCCAAGGAATCATTGGCGTTGCGAAACCGCTGGCTCGTGGATACGGGCGCGCGGTCCGCCTTGCGCGTGTGGCGCTCGGCGGCTGCGGTCATTTGAACTGTCGACCCGGCAATCAGCAACGCGCCGAGAACGGTTAGAACTGTCTTTCTCATTATAGTCTCCGTTAATCAGACGCTCTTGCGCGAGCAACGACACCTCGCCGATACGCCTTGTGTTTCCAGGAGATAGTTTCGGAGGAAGCTTTCGCTCATCACAAGGCAGAGATTAAATTTTTCTTTTTAGAATTCTTCCGACTGGATGTTCAGCACACGGCAGTAACAGTCGCGTCATTTCGGCTGAAGACCGATCACCCAAGATGATCTTATCGTGGCTTGCGAGAACAGTGACCACCAGCTTTTTCGTTTCCGCCACTCCGCAACCGGGGGTGCTCCAGTGAGCAGAGCCTTCACCGATAGGCGACATTGGCAACGGCTCCATATGAAATTCGGCAAGGATGCGTGAACACTTCGAATCCGTCCGCGCGCGCAATGGCCGCAAGTGTGATACCTGCTATATCCGCCGTGCGAACGGCCAGCGCCGTCGGCGCTGAAACCGACACCATTACAGGTGCGCCAATGGCAGCACTTTTCTGTACCATTTCGACTGAAACCCGGCTGGTGAGAAGTATGATCCCCTCGCTCGCCACAACGGGCGCCCGCGCAAGTGCACCCGAAAGCTTGTCGAGCGCGTTATGACGCCCAACGTCCTCGCGCAAGGCAACGATGCCATTCTTGAAACCCCAAAACGCCGCGGCGTGAACCGCGCGCGTCTCGATGTTGAGTTTCTGAAGCATCGGTAGGTTCTGCATGGCAACCATAATCTGCTCCGACGAGAATTGCTGGCCTTGCCCGACAACGGCCGCGGGACGCATGGCTTCTGCGATTGAATCAATGCCGCACAATCCGCATCCCGTCGGTCCCGCAATATGCCGCCGTCGCTCCTGCAGACGGTCGCCTTTTGGTTTACTGAGCCACATCCGCAGTTCGACACCGTCATCGAGACGCACGATGTCTAAGGACTCGATATCAGCGGAAGAGCTGATGATGCCCTCGCTTAGGCTGAAGCCGACCGCAAAATCCTCCAAGTCCTGCGGCGTCGCCATCATCACCGCATAGGTTCCACCATTATATGTAAGCGCCACAGCGGTCTCTTCCGGGATCGAACGACTGCCCAAGCTGAGACCGCTTTCCCGCCAAATCTGGCGATGAACGATTCGGGCCGGTTTCATCATCAGTTGCTCCGATGCATCCAGAAGCGCGACAAGCCACGAATTTTGAGACTACTCCCCAGTACATCCGCCCCTGTCATGAGCGAGCATATTCGCAGTGAGATATTGCAACCAACATTCGTGATCTTGGGCGGCACACCGCTGTATGGTCTGGGCAGCGGGACTAGACGACTCAAAGATCGCCGCCTGACGCGACTTTCTCAATTAAAAATGAATTTAGCTTTCTGAAACGCAGTTCAGTGGCGCGAACCAGATACGGACCTTACAGCATAAGAGCTGCAGCATCTGGGTTTCAGCTGTTGATCCGGCGCACACTTTGGTTCGAGCGCGCGCCGCGCGTTCACTTCGGATGAGTGAACGGGAATTTAGTGGAAACGACAAATCAGTATCCTCATCTTCAGTCCATCGCGACGTCGGCATTTGTCTTCCTCGGACACGCCGGCGTCTGACAAGGCCCTGTGGCGGCAAATTCCGCCCATCCCAAAGGAGAATGTCATGAGAGGACGCGTTATAATGATCTTGGCAAGCGCGGTGCTTGCCGGCAGCCTTCTTGCCACTGATGCACAAGCCCGCGGTGGCGGCGGCGGTGGCGGAGGACATGGAGGTGGTGGTGGCGGAGGCCATATGGGCGGCTTCGGCGGAGGCCACGTCGGCGGCTTCGGCGGAGGCCGCATCGGCGGCTTCGGCGGGGGTCACATGGGTGGCTTCGCCGGAGATCGCATGGGCGGTTTCGGCGGAGGCCACATGGCGGGCATGCACCGAGATCACTTTGGCCATGGACGACGTCGTTTCGTTGGCGGCGGCGACTACGGCCTTGGTTGCCCGTATTACACGCCAGACAGCTGGCCGTACACCTGCAACTATTGAATGGTGAGCCGATTCGGAAGTTGCCGACGCGCGGCTTTCGCTATCCCACCGGCCTCGCATCTGAACTGGCGAGGGAACCGTCTGCTCACCCAAGCAAGCTACCTAACCCTTGATGCCGCACACGGCGGCGTCAAGGTCAATTCCAGACGCTCTCATCCAGAAACTGTCGGCTCCCGATTGAATTTGAATTTAATGCCTCGGACGCCAATTTATTGGCTCGCCGATGCACTTTGCTGATCACTTAGTGGTCCGCTCAAGCGTTCGAGCGGAAGCGGGCGAGCGTTCTCCACCTCCCAACTCAAGTGGAATGCCGCCTTCACAAAATCGATTATGAGCGATCTACTCTTTTACTGACTCCGGCGATCGATACGTGCCAGGCGAGCACATGCATTCCACACCTAGCTTTGTGAAGCGCGGATCTGAACCGGTGTCGACTTGTAGGAAGGCGTTCCCGATTTGATGTCGTAATGGTCGAGCGCAACCAGGACATTCGCCTCCGGATAATAGGTCGCGATTGAGCCCTCGGCGATGTTAAATGCGACTGCCGTCAGGTTGTGCATCACACGCTTGCTCGATTTCGATCCCGCATTGGGCACGACTGCAATATCGACGAGATCGCCGTGCTTCAGCCCGCGGCGGGCAAGGTCGCGTTCGTTGACGAATACGACGTCACGGCGCCCCCTAATTCCGCGATAGCGATCATTCATGCCGTAGATCGTCGTATTGTATTGATCGTGACTTCTGATTGTCGTGAGCGTGAGAGCTTTACGATCCGCCATGCGCGGATCTTCATCTACTCCAGGACAGACGAGAAAATTGGCCTTCTTCGTCGGCGTCAGCCACTCACGCTCCGATGCAGCAACATACAGCCGAAATCCACCCGGCTGCTTGATGCGGGCATTGAAGTCCGCAAATGCCGGAAAGACCGCCTCGATGCAATCGCGAATCTTTCCGTAATCGGAAATCAGCTCCGCCCATCCGACCCGCGTGTCCGGCAATGTGGCGATGGCCATCTCTGCGATAATCGCCGGTTCTGATTTGAGATGCTCGGAGGCGGGTTTCAGTCCGCCGCGTGACGCGTGGACCATCGACATTGAATCTTCCACAGTGACCGACTGGGGTCCCGCTACCTGAACATCGATCTCGGTGCGTCCCAGGCAGGGAAGGATGAAGGATTGTTTCGCGAGCAGCAGATGGGAGCGATTGAGCTTGGTGGCGATATGCACCGCGAGATCGAGGTTCCGCATCGCCTTGAATGTGACTTCCGGATCGGACATCGCAACTGCAAGATTGCCGCCAAGACAGACCAGAGCCTTCGAGCGTCCATCGCGGATCGCCTCGACGGCTTCGATCGCGTTGTGGCCCTTGTTGCGTGGCGGGTCGAAGCCGAAGACGCGAGCTATTCCGTTCAGAAGCTCATCATTCGGAACCTCGGTAATGCCGACCGTGCGGTCCCCCTGCACATTCGAGTGGCCGCGCAGCGGGGAAATGCCGGCGCCCTGGCGCCCGATATTGCCGCGAAGCATCAACAGATTGGCGATCTGCTGCACATTGCCGGTACCGTGACGATGCTGGGTGATGCCCATGCCGTAATTGATGATGACCCGCTCCGCCTTGGCGTAGATATTGCCGACGAACTCAATTTCTGATCGCGACAGACCCGAGGCCTCCTCAATCGCGTCCCAGGAGATCGCGTCGAGATCGGCGAGAAGCGCGTCGATGCCGGTTGTATGAGCCGCGATGAAATCACGGTCGAGAACACCGGGGCCACCTTCGGCAAGGCTTTTTGCGTCAAGTGCCACGAGGCTCTTCATCATCCCCTTCAGCACCGCGATATCTCCGCCGACCTTCACCAGATAGTAAGTCGACGCGATCGGCGTCGAGCCGAGCGTCAGCATCTCCACAGGGCTCTGCGGCGAGGTGAACCGCTCCAGCCCACGCTCGCGCAGCGGGTTGAATACGATAATCGGCGCTCCTCGCTTTGAGACTTCGCGCAGCGTCGTCAGCATACGCGGGTGATTGGTCCCCGGATTATGGCCGATACAAAACACCGCGTCGCAATAATCGAAATCCTCCAGGGTCACTGTTCCCTTGCCGACGCCAATAGATTCAGGGAGGCCGACGCTCGTCGCCTCGTGGCACATGTTCGAGCAATCGGGAAAGTTGTTGGTTCCGTATTCGCGCGCAAACAGCTGATAGAGAAAAGCCGCCTCGTTGGATGCCCGACCGGACGTGTAAAACTCGGCCATATCGGGGTGCGGCAACGCGCGGAGCGCGGCGCCGATCTTCGCCAGCGCCTCGTCCCACGAAATCGGCAGGTATCGATCAGTCGCCTGGTCGTAGGCCATCGGGTGCGTCAGACGACCCTCATTCTCGAGGTCGAAGTCCGACCAATTCCAGAGTTCGCTGACCGTATGCGCTGCGAAGAATTCCGGCGTCGTCCGCTTGGCCGTCGCCTCCCATGAGACAGCTTTGGCCCCGTTTTCACAGAACTCGAACGACGAGGTATGTTTTGGATCGGGCCAGGCGCAGCCCGGGCAATCGAACCCGTGTGGCTGGTTCATCTTGAGGAGACCGCGGGTCTCCTTCACAATAGCCATCTGACCACGAACGGCATCTGCAACGGCCTTCAGAGCGCCCCACCCCGCTGCCGCACCTTCGTAGCCACCGACACCCACAACATCGTCTTCGCTCATGACGCTCTCCATAGTCGCGGCAAAATTCGCCGAGAGATGCTTCCCGATTGGACAGATGAATTCCATCGGAGATAGTCCACAGACATCAGCGCTTCGATTAAACTCAAATTCACAAGATTAAATTCGAGTTTAGGCCAGGCAATCGGATTTGCAGGCAGCCGCGATGGCATCGGCGCCAAGAACATAAACTCGTATTTAATTGAACAGCTCGCGCGAGCCAGCCACCTTCCAACCACGAGATTTAGAAATGCGAAGCAAGCGGGGCTTTCAACGTTCGACCCGAAACAACAGAAGTTGGACGCAGCGCCGAACATGAAGACCCGGCGCTGAACAAGACTTGAGCATTTGCCCGCTGCGGATTTTTCCGAAGCTTCATGCGTCAGCGTTGACACCGAAGCGCAATAACGAGGGATTGACCGATGTCCGATAGCTTCGCACCGAGCGAAATCATCGCAAAACTGATCGACATAGGTGCTCGCCGCGGCGACGCGGTTTGCGAACGAAGAGCGCCAATGTG
>Ga0179587_10001217_pt1 | contig 11526 bp, 7 predicted proteins | sample CZODoug2_1_08_16_FD_185932 | JGI IMG/M metagenome (GOLD analysis project Ga0179587, IMG submission 185932) | Vadose zone soil fungal communities from Angelo Coast Range Reserve, California, USA - CZODoug2_1_08_16fungal | ecosystem: Environmental > Terrestrial > Soil > Vadose zone | place: USA...
CCCGCCTCGCGCGTAGCATCAGCTCCAATGCGGCAAGACGCACGAGCCGCAGCCCTTTCCTGCCCAGCCGTGTCCCCGGGATTCCCGAGGTTATACCTCGGCAAAGCAGGGCAGACTCTTCCCTCGGAGGCCTCAAGATGTCACCCGAGTTTGATAACGCCACCAACCCTTCTCGGTCGGATGTTACCGAGCTATCTTCAGCCGATTCGCAATCTTCTGGCCCTGACGAATCGTCCGCGGAAGCCGCGCATTCCGCCGCCCCGCACGAAGGTGTAGCCGCCGCGCTCGCTCGTGAGCCGGAGCAGTCATCCGCAAGCGCTGAACCCGAACCGCCGGCCTCGAATTCCGACGCGCCCGAAACACACGCGCCAGAGTCAGGTCTCGCCACGGCTCCTGAAGCGCCAATCGCTTCTGAATCTCCTGTCAATGCCGAAGCGCCGGCCGTTGACCACGCGACTGCCCAAGCGGTCGTGGACATGGAAAGTGAAGGCGACACCAATCCCGATCTCGGCAATATTCCGGACGGCGAAATTTCCGCTGAGGCGATGAGCCAGCTCATCGAACAATATCCAACTCCGGGAGAGAAACCCGCCAAGGGAAAGAATCCTCCGCCGAAGAAGAAAGTTGAAAACGAAGTTGTCCAAGGCAAAGTTGTCACGCTGAATGATCTCGGCGTCGTCGTCGATCTCGGCGACAAAAAAGAAGGACTGATCCCCGCGTCCGAATTCGCGGAAGTTGCGCTCACCGTTCCACCGCTTTCGCCCGGACAGACCGTCGAAGTTGAAAAACTTGGCGAAGAAAAAGACGGCTACGCATTGCTTTCCTATCAGCGCCCGCTCCGCCGCGCCACCTGGAAAAAAATCGAAGCCGCATCGCGCAACAAAGAAACCATCGAAGGCACCGTCACCGATTTAATCAAAGGCGGCCTCGTCGTGGATATCGGCGTCCGCGCATTTCTTCCCGCTTCACAGGTGGATATCCGCCCGCAAGCGAATTTGGAATCGTGGAAAGGCCAGAAAATTTCCTGCCGCGTGCTGAAGCTCAATCGCAAGCGCGGGAACGTGGTCGTCAGCCGCCGCGCGATCCTGGAAGAAGAACAAGTTGCGCAGCGCAAGCAGATGATGGAATCGCTCACCGAAGGCCAGGTGCTCACCGGCAAAGTGAAAAACGTCACGGATTACGGCGTTTTCGTTGACCTCGGCGGCGTGGATGGTTTGCTCCACATCACCGACCTGAGCTGGGGCCGCCTGAAGCATCCATCCGAAGCTGTTGCTCCCGGCGATGAAATTCAAGTGCAGGTTCTGCACTTTGATAAGGAAAAGGGCCGCGTCTCGCTCGGCCGCAAACAACTGTTGCCCGATCCCTGGGCCGGCGTTGTCGAACAATTTGTCACCGGCGCGCACGTCAAAGGAAAAGTTGTCGGCGTCACGGATTATGGAGCATTCATCGAAATCGCGCCGGGCGTCGAAGGCCTCGTGCACATCAGCGAAATGACCTGGTCGAAAAAACTGAAGCATCCCAGCAAAATTGTGAAAGCCGGAGACGAAGTGGAAGCCGTGGTGTTGGACGTGAGGTCCGAACAGCGCCGCATTTCTCTCGGCCTGAAGCAAACGCAGGAAGATCCCTGGCAACAGCTCGCCAATAAATATCCAATCGGCACGATTGTCACCGGAAAAGTTCGCAACCTCACTGAATTCGGCGCGTTCGTGGAAATCGAAGAAGGATTTGACGGCCTCGTCCACGTCAGTGACATCAGCTGGTTCGGCCGCGTGAAAACCCCCAGCGAAGCTCTGAAGAAGGGCGAAGAAATCACCGCCAAAGTCTTGAAAGTTGACCTGCCCACGCGCCGTGTGTCGCTCGGCATCAAGCAGGTAAATGATATCTGGGCGAATTGGTTTGGCGCGCATAAAGTCAATGAACTCGTAAAAGGAAAAGTCACGCGCATGGCCGCGTTTGGCGCTTTCGTCGAGCTGGCCGAAGGAATCGAAGGCCTTTGCCACATTTCGGAAATCGAAGATCGCAAGCGCAAAGGCGGAGACAATAAATCCGGCGGCGCGGAGCATGACAAATCCGGCAAGCCCAGCGGCATGAAGTCCGAAGCGCATCTGGAAGCCGGCAAGGAATACGAATTCAAGATCGTAAAACTCGAAATCGAAAAACACCGCATCGGGCTGAGCTTCCGCAGCGCGCAAAAACAGGCCGAAAAGCGTGATATTCAGGAATATCGCAAAGTCAGCACGGCGAAATCGTCGCCGACGGCGACCATCGGTGACGCTATTCGCTCGAAGATGAAATCGCTCTGATCCAGGGCGCACCGGATTCCGGCACGGGCCATGCAGAAAAAGTTTCCTTCCGGGCTCAATTGATGATATGGAAATAAGCGCGGAATGGCCGCGAAGGGGAAATCGCAGCCAACCGGAGACTTTTTTCGGCGTTTTATAATCGCAGCGCAACACAATGAATGGTCCGCGTATGACCAAGGCCGACCTCGTCGAGGAAGTCATCAAGGCCACACAGATGCCGCGCAAAGAGGCGGAAGTCACCGTCGAAACTATTTTCGAGAGCATCATCGGCGCTCTGCAGAAGGGCGACAAACTCGAAATTCGCGGCTTCGGAAGTTTTCGCACGCGCCCCCGCCGCGGCCGCGTCGGCCGCAATCCCAAGACGGGCGAACAAGTTCAGGTTCCCGCCAAGCGCATTCCATTTTTCAAGCCGAGCAAGGAATTGAAGGATTACGTGAACGGTGGAAATTCCAGCGCCGCCGCTTCGGCTCCTTCAAATTCCGCGCAGGGTTGATTTTCTCTCATGGACTTTCTCTGGACGCCCTGGCGCTACCAATACATCGCAAGCGTCAAGAAAAATGACGGTTGTATTTTTTGCGACGCGCTCAAAGCCGGCGACGAGAAAGCGCAAATCGTTCTCCGCGGCAAACTCAACTTCGTCATCCTGAACGCCTTTCCTTACACCACCGGTCACGTGATGGTTGTTCCCTACGAGCACGTTGGAGATCTTGGCGCGGTCGATCCTGCCACCCTTGACGAAATGATGCGCATCGCGCAGCGCGTGCAACTCGCGCTCGCCGCGGTTTACAAACCGGAAGGATTTAATCTGGGAATGAATCTGGGCCGCTGCGCGGGCGCGGGAGTTACCGGACACATTCACTTGCACGTTCTGCCGCGCTGGATTGGCGACGCGAATTTCATGACCACGGTTTCTGAAACGCGGATGGAACCGGAAGATTTGGCGACAACCTACATCAAGCTGCGCGAAGCGCTCGCGGCGAAATAGCGAAATTCATTCCGCGAAGATTGCGCGCGCGATGAAGTAGGCGATCGCGCAAAAGACGAAGTCCAGTCCGAGCCCCAAATCAAATCTGGAATTATTCTGCAAAGCCCGCGGCAAATGCGGCATCAATGAGTAGTAAGCGGTGTTTCCCGCCAGCACGGCAAGCAATGAGGTTTTCCAATCAGGACGCCGCCGGGCGGAGGAATTCTGTTCGTCATGGTTCTCGCGGCTCATCCGCCCCGCCATATCAGTATTAGACACCGCAAATATTCCAGAAGTTTCAGCGCCTGGAAAAGTTTCCGCGGGTGCTACCTCAAGGTCGTCCGCTGATTCGGTAAAAATATCGATCAAGAAGATACGGGAAGCGACGCTGGGTTGCCACATCCGCGCAGCCACGCAGCGAGCGGCCACAGAAGTAAAAGAGCCAGCGCGCCCAGCACAATCATTCCATTACTTCGCAGATATGCGTTTGGCTGCGCAACCAGAGAAGTTCCCGCACTCAAAAGTAAAAGCGCTGCGACCAGAAGAAAATACGCCAGCAAATTGTAACGGATGATTTTCAGGATGACCCACCAAATGATGTATAGCTTGAGAGCTGTGAAACCAAACGCGACTACAAACGCGATCCGGCTTTCTCCCGATCCCACTTCCGCGAAAGCTGCGCAGACGATCAAAACAGCCTGCAACCACCTCGATTTCACATGCTTAGCGACCAGTCCACCCAGCGCGGCAACAATCGCAGTAGCGAAAAAGGTGGAAACCAAAGCGCCAGCAATGGACTGCGTCGCGGGCGAGAGCGAATCGAATGCGGAAAAAGTGGCTGCATCGGAATTCGGTCCCGTGAGTTTCTGCGTCAGCAGAAAGATCAGCCGTTGGAAGCCCATCCACGCGGCTCCACCGGCGACGGTGAAAATCAGTGCGTCGCGATAATATTTCCGCGGCATGTTCAGCCAGCCCGGTACTTTGTCCGCGTTTCCGGCTCGCGTCCAGAAAAACCACCCCAGGCCAAAAAGAAAAGTAACGCCGATCAATACAATTCCGCCGAAGATCAGCCAGCCAATCGCAATCGTACCAACGTAAAATTTATATGGAATCTGAGTTTTGTACGCATGCAAAACAACTGGCCAGTTACACGCCGCGGAAGTGAAAGCCGCGATACACGCGCAGATTCCGCAGTAGATTAATTTGCGCCACGGAATCGAAGTGGCAGCGGGCTGTTTCAGATTCCGGAAATAAACCACCAGCCCAAATACCGCCACAGCAAAAAAGAACACGAAAGGCCACACCGTTTGTAAAACATTCATAACGGATTCATGTTCTACGTCTCGCACCCATTGTTCGGGCAGCTTCACATAAATACGATACGTGGAAACCTCATCGCCATGAACGTGCAACTCAATTCGCGCGAACGCAGCGTCATCGGCTTTCGGGCCGCCCGCGAGCGGAGTGGTTTGTTCCCACACGAATGTATGATCCACGCGGTTCGGCGGATTTTCGGATTTGGCGTCCACTAAACGCCACGCCGCAAAATCAATGTGCTTATTTGTTCGCAGCCAGTTCTGCGCGAGCCGCAGCGCATCGTCTTTGTTCAGCTTCGCACCGGGCGTGCGTTCGTCCAGCGAATGCCAGAATGAATGGAGTTCACCGCTGGCCTGGAACAGTACGGCGAATTCTTCGGCGTCGGAATCGCGGAAATATCGTGCGCGCCAAAATACCTGGGGAACTTTCTGCTGATAAATCCGATTCGTTTGCTCGATTCCGATTTTGTCCACCAGAAATTCGTTCGCTTCCGGATCGAAATTGGAAACGAAAACAACCGCGCGGTGATACAGCGCCGGATCCGCATGCTGCTGCCGCATAACGTCATCCGCGGCGGCAGAGGCTTGCCGCGCATCCATTGTTGAGCGCGCAAAGTCTCCAATCTTGTGCGGATGCGTCGTCGCGTACACCGCAATTCCTGCGACACCGCAAAGAATTAAGGTCCAGATGTATCGCTGCGGAATGGCATGATAACCGGCGGAAATCGCATGGGTAACTTTATCTTCGGAGTCACGCGCTTCAGATTCTTTCGGCGTGGGAAGCGGGTCCGCGCTGTTCAGTAACTTTTCGCGGACTTCAAATCCTCCGCGCTTGAGATACATCACGCCGCAATACGCGAGCGGAATCAGCGCGGCACCGGCAACCAACGCGCCGGAAATTCGTAGATATGGGCTTGCCGAGCGCAGCAGAAGCAAACTGCCGAGCGTGGCGTCCACCGTGTAATGCCAGATGAGCGTGGCGAGAATTCCCCAGCGCAACATCACCAGTCCAGCGACGATGCCGATCAATCCGATTTCAATTCCGCGAATGTAGGCTGGTTCCTGCGGATAATTCGCATGCAGGAAACTCCACATAAACGCGGGAAGAATCACGGCGATCATTTTGGATTTTGTGACGCGGTGAAAAAATGGAATTGCGAACAGACGAAACAGAAATTCTTCACTCGCGGCGGCGTACATTCCGATCGTCAGCGCCGCGAGCCAGGGAAGGAATGAACTTGTGGAGTTATCGAAATTGACGTCCTGCGGCGCCCATACGCCGAAATGTTTGCCGGCCAAATAAAATACGACAACGTAGCCCAAGTGAATCGCGGCGAGCGAGACGCCGATTACGCCTGCCGTGAAAAACTCTTTCGAGCGCAGTCCGGGCAGCTTCCACGCAAGATTCAATCGAATGCGCGAAGGTTGCGAAATGCGATAAAGCGGTTCGCCCGGCGCGACGGCGATGGTTACGAGCAACGCCTGCACGATGCTGAGCAATGCGGCGAAGGCAATTTGACTGAGCGTGAACGCGGAGTAAGAGGAATTCGTGTTGTATTCCGCGCGAATCAGCGGCCAGTTGCAAACGGACATGAAAAACCAGAGCAGCGCGAAGAACACGCCCATCCAGATTGGATTGGACCAGCGTAGCGCGCCGCGGCGGGAAAGTTCAAAGACGAACCAGAACGCCGCGCTCAACAGAAACATGTAGGGAATGATGGCGATGCTTTCAATCAAATCGTTTTTAGAGCGCAGCCGTTGATAATCGCGAAGCCACGGTTCAGGAACTTTCAGAGATTCAGTGGAGCCGCCGACTTGATCTCCCTGCACGGTTACGTTCAAACGATACGGTGCGCCGTTCGGATCATCCGGCACGTGAAAACCGGCACGTTGCCAGGTGAAACTCCAGTCGCGCCGGTTCGGGCGTTCGGTGGGATTCGATTCTTCGGGAAGGAATTCGTAACGCGCGAGATCAGTTCCATACTGCGCGCGCAAATATTGTTCGGCCAGAGTTTGCGCCGCGTGGCGTTCCAGGCTCGCACCCGACCGCGCTTCCTCAATAATGTGCGCATAACCGACGACGCGGCCTTCCGGACTGATGTTCGCTCGAAATTCTTCTTTTTGCTGAGGGCGGAAAAACCGGACTTCCCAATACCACGCGTTTACTTCGCTGGACATCAACTTATTCGCTTGTTCCAGCCCGACGGTGCGCTCCAGATACGTTTTTGCATTGTCGTTTACGGAAAAAACGATTGTAGATTGGTAGCCTTCGACCGAGGCGCCATGCTGAGTGAGGAAACTTTTTGCGCGATTCAGCGCTTCGTCGCGCGATACCTGGAAATTTATGGAAGCTTCAGGAAAAGCCTGGAAGAAATAACGCCACGCGACGAACACGCCAAGCGCACCCAGTAAAATCCACACAATAAGGACGCGCAAATCCTTCGCGCCCAGACGCTCAAATCGAACGCCCATGCCGGTTGGGGCGGGTATTTCGGACACAACTTCCTCCGAGGCGCGTGTGAAGACGGTCGAACGGCGCAGTGTTCAATCTAGCCAGACGTACCGCGGCGGCGCAAGTATTTGGTGAGGCACACGGCGCGTTTTCGCCATTGCTACCCGCGTGAAGTCTCGATTCGTTCGTGGAAGGCAACTTCAACGGCAATCTCGTTGTGTCGCAACAAACGCGAGCGTACTATCCATAAACGGATCTTGAGTTCGGCACGTTTGCGAAGGATCCTTTCACAAATGCCCGATGCCACAATGAAGCCGCGATCTCGTCGCAATACAAGACTGATCGTCATAGTCATTTGTCTGGCCGCGATTATCGTGGCGCTCATTCCGCAGGCATCGTCCAAGAGTTTAGTAAGAACACAGTTAGCGGAACTGGCAAGCCAGAAAAACTGGTCGTTGCTTACTATTCACGGCACGGAAATTCAAGAAATCCAATTTGCAGATCGCTCCTTGAAAGCAATCGGCAAACTTCCCAGTCCGGTGGCGACATACAGCTCAATATCCCGTGACGGAACGTGGATTGCGTTTGACGTGTGCCCAGTGGCTTTAGTATTAAACGCCGGCGAATCGTTCTTCAGGTGCCCTGACCGTCCTCATCTCGCAGTGGTCGCCTTAGACGGTACTGGCTATCGCGAATACTCAAATCTCACATACCCGATAGGGATGTGCTGGTCGCCGGATGATTCGAAGCTAGTATTGACTACTCCCGCGTCAGCAGGTCTGGAAATTCTAGACGTAAAAACGGGCAATACGAAAGTAATTGATAGCACGAATGCTTTTGCGAGCGACCAATGTTGGTCACCCGATGGCAAGCACGTAGTTTACTTTGAGAATCAGGACAAGGGTATTCGAGTCGTCAAAATATATGATGCCGAAGAAGACAGATCTCACCAGGTTGCATCGGGAGCGCATCCGAGCTGGTCTCCTGATGGAACGCAAATTGCCTTCGCGTCCTGCCCTCCGCCTGACATGACTTGTGCATATCAGACGATTCATCCCGACGGCAGTGTACAAACTGTTCTATTTAAAATTGAACCGGGAGAAAGCCCGCTATTGTGGTCGCCGGATTCACAGTACGTCGCATACCGAAGTTGGCGGAGATTTTGGGAACACTCACTTTGGGGCAAGCTTGGTGAGTTGATTCCGGTCGAGCACCTTGGTACGGATGACCGCCTGCGAATCAGACGGCTCGACGATAACTCGGAGGATTGGCTGTTGAATATCGGAGATAGTAATGCGCTGTCTTCCTTCCAGTGGATTCCCCGGATTCCGGATAAGAATTAAGTTTCTATCTCTCAAATCCGACTGATACGCCCTTTCCTCGTGGCTGATCGCTCCATCCAAATTAAATCGGATCCAAACGGTTAGCGCGCCGACGTTCCCAAAGGCGAACGAGTTAGCGCGTTGTAAAGAGATGGTATAAAAGATGCGGCAATGGCGAAGCTATCTGATGAAGTGAAATATCTGAAGGGAGTTGGTCCGGCGCGCGCGGAGGTGCTGGCGAAGCGGGGCATTATTTCCGTGGAAGATTTGATTGGCTATCTGCCGTTTCGGTATGAGGACCGCAGCCACTTTTCGCAGATCGCCGATGTTGTGCCAGGGAATATTTATACGTTACGAGTGGAGGTGGTGGAAGGGCAGGCGATTCGATATTCGCGGTCGACTCGATCCGTTTATCACTTGATTGTGCAGGATGGCAGTTTGCGCCGTTTGCATTGCAGATTTTTTCACGGCGGATTTATGGAAGGCCGCTACAAACCGGGGCAGCAACTGGTTTTGCACGGGAAAGTGGATTTCGATCCGCAGCGGCCGGTGCGGCTGGAGATGATCAATCCGCAAGTGGAATCGCTGGGGCCGGGGGATTCGACAGAAGTCGGAAGAATCGTTCCGATCTATGAAGCGATGGGCGCGATCAGTTCGCGAATGTTGCGGAGGATTGTGCATCAAGCTTTGGGCGCGCTGCCGCCGGATTTTCCGGACCGGATTCCGGCGGATATTTTGAAGCGTCATGGATATCCGAGCCGCCGCGAAGCTTTGCTGTACGTGCATTTTCCGCCGCAGGAAGAAAGCATTGAGAAGCTGAATTCATTTCGGTCACCGGCGCACATGCGGCTGATTTTTGAGGAATTGTTTTTTTATGAATTGAGTTTGGCGATGCGCAAGCGGAACTTGCAACAGACGGCGGGCATTGCGTTTCGTGTGCGCGAGCCGGCGATTCGCGAAGCGGTGAAGCGTATTCTGCCGTTCAAGCCGACCGGGGCGCAAAAACGTGTGTTAGGAGAAATTGCGGCGGACCTTGAAAAACCCGCGCCGATGAATCGGTTGCTGGAAGGCGATGTTGGAAGCGGAAAAACAATTGTGGCGCTGGAGGCGGCGGCGATCGCGATTGAAAATGGATATCAGGTGTCGTTGATGGCGCCGACCGAAATTCTGGCGGTGCAGCATTTTCTTTCGGCGCGAAGAATATTTGAGAAGGCTGGTTATCAAGTTGAATTGCTAGTGAGCCAATTGAAGGCGGCGGCGAAACGCGAAACGCTGGAAAATATTCGCAGCGGGAAAGCGCAGTTGGTGGTGGGGACTCACGCGGTGATTGAAGAGGGGGTCACATTTAAGCGATTAGGACTGGTGATTGTGGACGAGCAGCACCGCTTCGGAGTTTTGCAAAGAAAACAACTGATTGATAAAGGGCGCATGCCGGACGTGTTGGTGATGACGGCGACGCCAATTCCGCGCACGCTGGCGCTGACGCTGTTCGGAGATTTGGATACGTCGGTGATTGACGAAATGCCGCCGGGGCGCACACCAATCGAAACTAGAATGGTGACGGATTCCGGATTGCCGGGAGTGTGGGAAACGGTGCGGCGCGAAGTTGCGAGTGGAAGACAGACGTACGTTGTGTATCCAGTGATTGAAGAATCGAAGATCGAATTGAAGGCGGCGATCACGGAATACGAAAGGTTATCGCACGAAGTATTTCCCGGATTGAAAGTTGGATTGCTGCACGGAAGAATGCGCAGCGAAGAAAAAGAAGCGGTGATGGAAAAATTCCGGGCGGGTGAATTGCAAATACTGGTTTCAACGACGGTGATTGAAGTGGGCGTGGACGTGCCAAATGCGACGGTGATGGTGATCGAACACGCCGACCGATTCGGACTGGCGCAACTGCATCAATTGCGCGGACGCATCGGGCGCGGCAGCGAGAAATCATTGTGCATACTGGTTGCGCCAAAGAATCTGGCGGGCGAAGGGCGCGAGCGATTGGAAACGATGGTGCGAACCTCCAACGGATTTGAAATTGCCGAAGTGGATTTGAAATTGCGCGGGCCGGGGGAGTTTTTCGGTACGCGTCAACATGGAGTGATGGGATTCAGCGTGGCGAATCCGCTGCGGGACCGGGAGTTTTTGGAATTGGCGCGGCGAGATGCTTTTGCGCTGGTGGAAGATAAAGCAGAACCGGGCGCGCTGGAAAAATTGCTGGCGAAACTTGATGCGACCTGGCGGCGGCGTTACCAACTTGCGCATGTAGGATGATCGGGAAGAAATGAGAATCGTAGCGGGGAAATTTCGCAGTCGAATCTTGAAGCCGGTGCGCGATTTGGAATTGCGTCCGACGAGCGACCGCTTGCGCGAGACGCTTTTTAATATTCTGGGTGACGCAGTGGCGGATTCGATTTTTGTGGATTGTTACGCCGGAACGGGAGCGGTGGGAATCGAAGCGCTGAGCCGTGGCGCGCGGCAAGTAATTTTTATTGAAAAGCACGGCGCGACGGCGGGATTGATTCGCGCGAATTTGCTGGCGCTGGATGTGAACATGTCCATGTCGCGCGGTGATGCTTCCGAAGCGGAGTTGACCAACACGGACGCGCGGCGCGGACTGACGCAGCTTGCCGAGCGTGGGGTGCATGCGGATTTTATTTTTATGGATCCGCCGTACGCGGACATCCGGCAATGTTTGAAATTGATGGAAAGAGTTGGCGAGCAGAAATTTGCGGAGCGATTATTGGCGCCGGGCGGACGGCTGATTTTGGAGCATGCCGCGTGGGACAATGTGCCGGAGGATGTAGGTGTGGTACATCGGACACGGATATTGAAGCAGGGGGATTCGGCGCTGAGCTTCTTTGGGTGGAGAGAGGCTGCGGGCACGATTACAGCCGCAGAATAGCTATAAGCCACTGGAACATAAATACTTAATTAGTTCTGACGCGTTAGGAAGCCGTGTTTGATTCCACTGGCGGCTGCGCGCGAAAAATCCGCTAAGTCCTTTATTTGCAATACATGCACCACAGATCGCTGTAAGCCGTTTATTTGCATATACATCGCAAAATAGGGTGGGGGTACCCCCCAACTATAGCGTGACGCGATATAGTTAGTGTGCACGAATAGCCACGGTGGTAAAAAGCACCCGCCGATCAGGAGATCGGCGTTCCCGGGT
>Ga0179587_10001221_pt1 | contig 11504 bp, 13 predicted proteins | sample CZODoug2_1_08_16_FD_185932 | JGI IMG/M metagenome (GOLD analysis project Ga0179587, IMG submission 185932) | Vadose zone soil fungal communities from Angelo Coast Range Reserve, California, USA - CZODoug2_1_08_16fungal | ecosystem: Environmental > Terrestrial > Soil > Vadose zone | place: USA...
CGGGTCGATGAGGTGCGCATCGTTGATCCGTTGCGCGGCGAGCCCCAGCAAGGGCGTCATCTTGTCCTCCGCGGCCTTGGGCTCGCTGCGTGCGCGCACCGCAGCCTGCGCCGATGTCACCCGCTCGCGCGATTTCGCGAGTTGCGCCGACAAGAACGCAATGCGGCCGCTCTCAACGCCCGATTTGCGCGCCGTTTCGATCGCGGCCGCCGCCTCATCGAGACGTTCCTCGAGCAGGGCGTTTTCGGCCCTGGCGAGCAGTCGCTCGCGGACTTCCGCGAGCCCGGCGCGGGCTATCGGATCGGCGGGGTTCTGCGCCTGTGCCTCGCCGTATAGCTCGAGCGCATTGTCGCCGGCGGGCTCCGTCAGCCGATTGGCCGACAGCGCGGCGGCGGCGCCGACGAGCAGCGGAGATTCGGCCGACGGACTCGCAACCCGGTCGGCGCTCGGCGCGCCGGCGTCGACATCTCTATCCCGGTGCATCACCCAAGCAGCCACCACGATCACACCCAGAATGCTCATCGTGCCGCCGATCAATACACCTGAATTCGATCGCGGGCGGGATTTGATCGGCGGGACCGCTGTGAAGCGCTTGCGCTGCTCATCATATTTCTTGACCGCGGCATCCGCGAACAGCTTTGCCCGGGCCGGCGACATGGGCATGTGGATGAACCGATAGACGGTGCCTGCGCTGATCAGCCCGGCAAGCGAAGTTTCCGCCTCTCGGTTACCGGCGGCTACGACCACGAGATCGGGAAATTGCCGTTTGATTTGTCCGACGAACACGCTGGCGGTCTCGTTCAAGGTCTGCACGTCGAGCACCAGAATGCCCACTTGACCGGCCACCAAGAGATCGCTGACCTTGTCGGGCGAGGACACATGCCACAGCCGCCGCGTGCCGCCCACCGCCTCGCGCAAGGTCTGCAGGAAAACTTCGTCACTGGTCAGCACCACGAGCTCGACGATGTCGCTCGCAAGGCTGAACCGTAGGGCGTCCAGCGTGCCACCCTCTTCGTTGGAAGCTAGCACCGGTTGTGTCCTATCATAGAAGCCCGCCACACTGCAACAACGATTGCGCCAAGTCGTTAGGCTAGTGTCATTCCGCGGGCGACGCTATACGATACGGACTCTCAGGCGGCAGACAATGCCTGTCGCACTGCGTCAAGTTAATTCTGTGACTGGACACTCACTTGAGGCGCGCGAGCGCCCATGGCGGGGAGAGCTTTGAGCGGTTCCATCGGGATTACATCGAAATTGCCTGCGAACCAGCGCGCCGCGCTGGAGCAGTTGCTGTTCTTCAACGTCAATCAGCATCGCGTGCGCGTCGGGATCCAGCAATCCATAGAGACTTATGGAGTGCCTGAAATCTATGAGCAGGACGGCGGTTTGCGGGTCCGCGTGGGCGACATCGCCGGCGTGCAAACGCTGTTCGCCATCTCTGACCTGGGAAGACCGCTGGGGGTTGCCGTTTTCGTCCGCTCGGCGCATGAACGCTTCGCCGTGCTGCATCTCGGCGTAGAGCCGCGCTTGAGCGCAACCCCGGAGGTGAACACCCGGGTGCTGCTCAAACTGATGCACGAGATTCGCAGTGCCGCACGCCGCACCCGCGGAGTCGACCGCATCGAACTGGTCTACAAGGATTGCCACGCCGTGCGCCTGCACGGCTGACACCAAGGGCCCCGATGGCAAGCAAACCCAAGCTTCGGAGACTCGGAGCGCAGCGTCATGCCGACGGTAAACTGCGCTGCGCGTGGTGCCCGGCGGACCCCCTGTACCTCGCCTATCACGATACGGAGTGGGGGGTGCCGCTGCACGACGAGCGTGCGCTCTTCGAGATGCTGTGTCTGGAAGGGGCTCAGGCTGGCTTGAGGTGGCTCACCATCCTGCGCAAGCGCGAGAACTACCGCAGGGCGTTCGACGGTTTCGACGCCGAGAAAATGGTCCGCTACGGCGCCGCCAAACGCCGGCGCCTGATGCAGGATCCCGGCATCGTCAGAAACCGCCTCAAGGTGGAGGCCTTCGTTTCCAACGCCAAGGCCTACCTCGAGATCCGCGCCTCCCTGGGCTCATTCGACGACTACCTCTGGCAGTTCACGGGCGGCAAGGTGTTGCGCCGCCGGCCCCTGTATTTGAGCGGTGTTGCCCAGTCGACCGCACACAGCGACGCGATGAGCAAGGATCTCAAACGGCGAGGTTTCCGTTTCGTCGGCTCCACCATCTGCCAGGCGTTCATGCAGGCCGTGGGCATCGTCGATGAACATCAGCGTTACTGCTGGGCGGCAGGCAAGGCGCCCTGAGTCGCGTTCTCTCGCCGGACTCGAAGACGGAGATCGGCGCGCCGCGCTCCATCGGCGCGCGATCGACGATGGCCGGCATGCGGTTGTTCGGCGAGATGGCCAGGAATTCCGGCCGGAACTGTTCACCTTTGCCGATGTTCACCGGGATGATGGTGTACGGCATGTCCGTCTCTTCCAGAAAAAGAGTGATCTTGTGGCCGTTGGGGGTCGGCCAGTAGTACAAGTCGATCACGGGTGTGCCTCCGGCGGGTCGAGCGCCATCTTGTGTTCTCGCAGAATTGCAATGCAGACGTCCTCTTGGCGCGGCAGGGCGCGCATCTCGGCGAGCCGTGCGCGGGCACGCGCGTTCTTCGTCCAGGGCAGGAGCGGGTCGTCGAATTTGGCCGCCGCCGCCGCACGCCACTCCAAAACATGCCTCCGCTCGGCAATCGCCCGAGCCTCCTTGCTGTCGGGCGCGAACAGATGCCTCTCGATGCTGAAACCCGCCAGTTGCGCAACGATGGTATCGCTCCGCTGCATGGTCCTCGACAATTTCATACACAGATCCCGCCGCTCCGGGGCAGCGTTCGATTCACGGCAGGCTTCCACCAGCGCCGAGAGGGGCGGAATGATCTCGCCGCCGGCGATTCCGCCGACGGTGGCCAGCCTTGCCGAATCCGACCCGGCGAGGCTGCCCGGCAGTTGGTCGCGCGCAGCCTCTAGAGCATCGACCATCAGCACCACGATGCGGTTCCAATAGAAATCGAAACGTGCCGCGTGGGCCATGTCCGCGAGAATGCGGTCCACTTCCGTCGTATCCCGGTCTTTCTGCCCCGCGGCCAGCATCTGCAGCCAGGCCGCGCCATTGTCCGCGTCCACCCAGCGGAGGACGGTGGCCACGTCGCGGATGTCGCAGCCGGGCGTGCCCGAGCACAATTGCAGATGCAGCCAGCCGATGCCGGCGTTTTGCGGAGCCAGCTCGCTGGCACGAGCCGCCAACTCCAGCGCCGACGGCTTGGGGCTGACCGTTTTTGTGCCGTACCCCGGCCCCGCGTAGCGCAGCGCCGCCGCCGTCGCCAGCGAGTCCGCATCGGCGCGGGCACTCAGAGCCGTAGCGGCCTCGGCTCGCAAGGTCAGGTATCTGTCCTCTGCGGCGTGCGAGTGGGGCCGAAGCTTGGCCGCGCCGGGCACCACGGCGGGCGTTGCCGCGCCGGCGAAGCATGGGGCAACCGGGGAGTGGGTCGTTGCGAGTGCAAGGACCAGCAGGCAGCGCTTGACCATCCAAGGTCCTCGGCTATTGGCGCGAACCGGCGGCCGTGAGACCGGCGGTGATCGCCAATCGCATCGCGTCTTCCACCGAAATATCTAGAGGCTCGATGCGTTCGCGAGGCAGGTAGATGGTGTAGCCGCCGAATGCGTAGCTCATGGGGAAATACACGGTCACCCAGTCTTGACCACCGTGCGCGAGCAGCACCGACGGCACGTCCTCACGAGTGACGAACCCGATCGCGTGGACGTCGGCGAATCGGGCCAACACCACGCGCTGCAGGTCGCGCTTCTCGCCGCTGCCGGACGGCAGCAAGCTGACCACATCGCGAAATCCGCCATAGAGGGTCTTCACGAACGGTATCCGGCCCAAAAAATCGTTCCAATATTTGAGCAGGATCTTGCCGGCGTAGGCGTTGACCAAGCTGCCGACGAGCAGCAGCAGCAGAAATCCGGCGATCAACCCTAAGCCCGGCCAGTAGTGTTCCGGCCTCACGATGTCCAATGCGATCAGAACGCGACGCAGCCATCCTTCGACCGTTTCCACCAGCCACCAGATCACATAGATCGTCAATGCCAGAGGCAATACGGTCACCAAGCCGCTCATGGTCAGCGTTAGGATCTTGCGCATGGGTCAATCATCGCATGATCGCGCTCAGCGCGCCGCAACCGCACAGAACGTCTGCGAAGTCCGCTGATATTCACCGCTCTGCACCAGAGCGGCATTTTTCTGATTCCACACATAGTACTGCGTGACCACCGCCGCCCCGCGCAAGCGGGTCACGCTCAGCAGCCTGCTGTCGCGCCGAAATAACAGCGCTTCGTCGGTTCGGCACGGCAGAGTTCCCTCGGCCTCGGAAGGCGCTTTCCAAGGACCCTGCAGCGGCATTTCCTGGATGGCCCCACTACGCCAATCGACCAGTATCAGCCGGCCGCAGGCCAGGCCGCACCTCGTCAACGTGACCGTAACATGTCCCGCGAAGTTCGGACCGCTCGACAGTGCGTGCTGCACGATCTCGAGATCGCCCTCGGACAGCTCGCTTCCCGCCGACTCGGCCTTGGGCTTGGCATCGTCATCGAAGCCCTCGCTCGGGTATTCGGAAAATCGCGGCGCGCTCAGCGATTCTGGATCGGCCTCGGCGGCAATGCCGCGGATGCGGTCTATCTGCCCGGCGACGTCATCCGACAAATACCAGTCATCGATCGTCACCGCGGCACGCGGCTCCCTGGCGGTGATGGTGACCGGCACCAGCGTGTGATCCTCACACTTGCCGATGTCGTGCGACGCGCACAGGCTGTACTGCGTGTACGCTCCGTAGACGTTCGGCGCACCGGGCTCGTTGGGTGCCGTGAACACGAGGTAGTGGCCGGGAGGCACGTTGACGATGAAATTCGCCTGCCCGCGTATCAACTGCACGGAATGGATTTTCGAGGTATCGAGGTCCGAGGCAAAGACGGTCATCGAGGGTACGAGCTCGGTCGGAAAGGTGACCGCGCCCTCGATCGCCCCCGCGCCTGCGCCGCACCAGGGGCCGAGTGACACCACGGCCGCTTGGACCAAGCGCGCGAGAACCTGATACCCCAAGGCGGTGACTCTCCCAAGAAATTCGTCGCACATGGTAGCGACGCGCGATGCTGCACGCCAGTGCCCAGGCTCCCGATTGCAGCGCTCTCCCTATCTCTGTCACGATGCTCGGGCCTCGAGCATCACTGGACTTAAGGGGAGCCGAACATGTCATCAGTCGCAAGGGTCACGGAAATCATCTCTTCGTCCAAGAAGAGTTTCGACGACGCCCTCGAGAACGGCGTGAAGCGCGCCACCAAAACTCTGAAGAACGTCGCCGGCGCCTGGGTGGCAAGCCAGGACGTGGTCGTTGCCAAGGGCAAGATCGCCGAGTATCGCGTGCGGTTGAAAGTGACCTTCGTGCTGGCCGAATAGCCGCCGGCACTCGCGTAGCTCAGGGCTGCCGCGGAAGAATGAACCGCAGCCCCTGGTAGCTCAGCACCACCCCGTCGCGCCGAATGCGCTCGACAGCGGGACCTTCCTGCAGCGTGGCGCCTTCGTGATACTTGCGCATGTTGACGTACACGAAGCGCTCGGCCGCCTTGGTCGCATAGACATGGACGTCGAGGTGCAGTTCCGGCAGCGCCTGCGCGCCCGTCAGATTGAGTTCGCTGATCGAGGGCAGCACTTCCTGGTCGGCTTTGGGGTCCCCGTCGGTCAACAGCGGGTCCGGGTGATGCGCGGCGCGCAACGTGGCGGCACCCGGTCCGGCTGCCGCGGCCCTGTGGACGATGGGGGGTTGAGGACCTGCAACGGTCTCGCCGGCCGAGACCGGAATTTCCGGCGCGTACACCGGCGGGGCGTCCAGCGGGCTGAAGTGCTGGGTTTCGGGAAGCGCGGCGACTTCGGGTGCGGATGCGGCGTTCGCCGCCTGGGGCGCCTGCGCGGCGGGAGCGCTCTTGCGCGTCAAGACGAAGGTCAGGACCAGCAGATTGATACCGAGCAGCACGCCGAGGGCGACCGCCCAGAAGGGCAGGCGGCGGCGCCGCGGCCTTACGCGCGTGTCCATCAGTCCCGGCACGGATTGCCGCTGACGTTCGATTTCGGATTTCTTGAGGGCGTCGAGAATGAAGGACATGAAGGTTCCTAACTGCCGCGCGGTGCGTTGGGCAGCAACAAGGGCGAGCCGGGTTCGGCCAACGCGGTGTCGAGCATGACTTGGGTTTGCACTCCCGCGATGCCATCGACATTGAGCCGATGTTCACGCTGGAAATTCTGCACGGCAATCGCCAATTCCTGATCGTAGATATCGCCGCGCTCGGGATCCGACGCGCCGCCCTGCAGCGCGTTGAGGCTGCGGCGGAGCCATCGGACTTCGTCTCCCGTCATCCCTACCGACAAGAGCCGGGTGCGCGCGGTCTTGGGTTTCCACACGAGGGTGAACTCCCCGAACCAATCGCGCGACAGCTCATCGAGAGACACCCGCTCGTCGTGCTCGCCCAGATTCAAGGTGGCATATCGATCGTCCAACGCGGACAGCACCACGCGGTGCCGCTGTCCGTGATCGTCGGTGAGCGTCAGGATGGCGGGCCGGTTGAGGGCCCGGACTTGAGCCCAGGAGCCGCGTTGTTCCAGACACGACAACCCCGCCCTGGCCGCCTGCCCGCAGGGGTTCCTGTCGTCCGCCATGGCCGTCCCCCACAACGACAGCAGGCGGCGGAACGCGGCTGCATCGCCGGTATAGGCAGTGTTGGCGGCGAGCAGTGCGTTGATGGACGCGGCCACGGGCGGGGCCGCAGGCTTAGGGGACGCCGGCGCAGAGAGGGGTGCGGAGGGTGCCGCCGACGTTGGCACGGCCGGAGTGGGCCGGATCGTGGTTTGCGGCTTGCCGCCGGATGCGTGCAAGGGGGAAGTTTGCCGTTGCCACAGTTGCCAGCCGCCGAAGGCGGCGAGCGCCATGCTCATCAGTCCCAGGGCGGCGGCGAGCCAGCCCAGCCACACGGGGACGAATCTGCGGCCGTAGACCTCGCCCGCCGCGAGCCGCACCAGCGCAGCGGTCACTCCGCGCGTTTCCTGAGTATAGGCACCCAGCAGGGCGCGGTCGCAGGTCACATTGATCACGCGCGGGATGCCTGTCGACACGCGGTGCACTTCGGAAAGCGCCCCGGGAGTGAATATTTCCCCCGCGGCGCCGGCAACCCGCAGCCGATGGCGTACATAGCCCTGGGTTTCCTCACGCGACAATGGCTCCAGGTGGTACCGGCCCGTGATTCGCTGCGCCAGCTGGCGCAACTCGGTGCGGTCGAGCAATTCGCGAAGCTCCGGCTGCCCGATCAGAATGATCTGAAGCAGCTTCTGCGTGGGGGTCTCGAGGTTGGTGAGCAGCCGCACCTGTTCCAGCACCTCGGCGGACAGATTCTGCGCCTCGTCCACGATCACGATGACGCGCCGGCCTTCGGCGTGCGCCGCCAGCAGCCGGCGATTCAGCGCATCGACCAACTGCTTGGCGCTGTCGCGATCGGCTTCCGCAATGGCGAGCCCCAGCTCCTCGCAGATGGTGAGCAGAAACTCGATGGGGGTTATCCGCGGATTCAATATGACGGCGACATCGGCGTGATGCGGAACGCGCGACAGCAGGGTGCGCACCACGGTGGTTTTGCCCGTGCCCACCTCCCCGGTCAGTTGAATGAAGCCCCCGGATTCGTTGATGCCGTACAGCAGATGCGCCAGAGCTTCGGCGTGGCGCTCGCTCAAATAGAGATAGCGCGGGTCCGGCGTGATGGCGAAGGGCTTTTCGTTCAGACCGAAGAAGCTGAGGTACATGACTGCCCTAGGATACCAACTCAGCCGCCGGATCCCGAGCCGCGCCCCGGCAACAGGCTGGCGCGGGTCAGAATATCCGATCCGAATCGACCGCGGATGCTGTCGACGACCGTGTCCAGGCGCGATCCCTGGGCGGGACCGCCGCCGAACAGGTCCGCTTGCATCGATATCTGCAGATCACCTACCCCCACCCCGAGGAGCCGCACCGCGGCATCGGGCTGGGTTGCCAGCCATTGGCCGAGCAGCGCTTTCGCGGCGGCGGCCACCACACCCGATTCCTGCGTAGGCCGTCCCAGTGCGCGTTGCCGAGTGTAGGTCGTGAAATCGGCCCGGCGGATCTTGACGGTCACTCGGCCGGCGGCGAGATTTTGCGCCCGCAGCCGCGAGGCCGCCCGATCTGCGAGGCGCAGCAATCGCACCCCGAGCGGCGCCGCCCCGCGGATATCCGTGGCAAAGGTCTCCTCTGCGCTGATCGACTTTTCTTCGCGGTTCGGCTCGACCGGCCGATCGTCCAGGCCGCATGCGCGGTCGCGCATGGTCTTCCCATGCTTGCCGAAGGCTCGCCACAACGCTTCATCGCCGGCCCTGCGCAAATCGCCGAAGCTACGGATTCCCGCCGCATGCGCGGCCGGCAGAGACTTCGGTCCGACACCGAACAATTTCTCGATCGGCAGCGCATCCAAGATCTCGTGCACATTGTCCGCACCGATGCGGCACATGCCGTCGGGCTTGTTGAGGTCCGAGGCAATTTTGGCCAGCAACTTATTCGCTGCGATTCCCACCGACGCGGTGAGCCCCGTACGCTTGCGGATGCGGCGCCGGATTTCGGCGCCGATGGACTCCGCGCTCCCCAGGAGCTGCCGACTCGACGTCACGTCGAGGAACGCTTCGTCCAGGGAGAGGCCTTCTACGAGCGGAGTGAATTCGCGGAAAATCGCGAATACCTGGTCCGAGACCTCTTTGTAGCGCCCCATGCGCGGATGCACGCAGATGGCCTCCGGGCAGCGGCGCAACGCTTCGCGCATGGGCATGGCCGAGCGCACGCCGAAGCGCCGGACGGCATAGCTGGCCGCGGCGACCACGCCGCGGCCGCCGGTGCCGCCCACGATCAGGGGTTTACCTTTGAGTTCCGGGCGATCCTGCTCCTCCACGGACGCGTAGAAGGCGTCCATGTCGATATGCAGTATCGCGCGCATTTCATTCCACGGTGATGGTGATTTTCTTCGAGTGCAACGGCGGGTCGAAGGACATGTGCAGGTAGTCCGCAAGCACCAATTCAAGGGTGTGCTTGCCCGGCGGCAAGGTCAGCGTCGTCTCGGTCTGGCCCTTGCCGAAGTGCAGTATCTTGTCGGTCGCCGGCAGCGGCGCATTGAGCTTCAATTCATTGAAGTCCGTGTCGACGATCAGATGATGATGTCCCGTATTCTCGAATTTGACCCCCGCCGGCGCGATCCCCATCCCCTTCAATCCAAAGCGCACGGTGACCGGCCCATGCACCGTCGCTCCGTTTTGCGGCGAGACGATATACACCTCGGCATTGGGGGCGGGCGCGGTGCGTTCCTGCGCCACGGCGAAGGTTGCAATCAATGTGACACCCAATGCGAGAAATAGACGGTTCATATGTGGATCTCCTCAAGGTAGCGGCCGGTCGGCCCATCTTACCGCCGTGCGCCGCCGGCGCTCAATTGCGGCGCGAAGTCACCGGGTCCGCTTCATATCAGATCTTTCACGCCATCCCGCTCTTCCAGCAATTCACGATGCGTGGCCTGCATCTTCTCGCGGCTGAAATCGTCGATGCTCAATCCCTGAACGATGCTGTATTCGCCGTTCTTGCAGGTCACCGGATAGGAATAGATCACTCCCTCCGGAATTCCATAGCTGCCGTCGGAAGTGACCGCCATGCTGACCCAATCGTCCGGCGGAGTGCCCAGCATCCAATCGTGAACGTGGTCGAGCGCCGCGGAAGCCGCGGAAGCCGCGGAAGACGTGCCGCGCGCCTTGATGACCGCCGCGCCGCGCTGCTGCACCGTCGGGATATAGGTGTCCTTGAACCAATTCGTCTCCACCACCGACAGCGCCGGTTTGCCGTCGACGGTGGCGTGATGCAGATCGGGATACTGGGTCGCCGAATGGTTCCCCCAAATGATGATCTTCCTGACCTTCGCCAGGGGTGCGCCGCTCTTTTCGGTGAGTTGTGCCAATCCCCGGTTGTGATCCAATCGGGTCATCGCCGTGAATCGACGGGGCGGCAGCGAGGGGGCATTGCGCTGCGCGATCAGTGAATTGGTATTGGCCGGATTGCCGACCACGAGGACGCGCACGTCGCGGCCGGCGACCGCGTCCAGCGCCTTGCCCTGGGCCGAAAAAATCTTGGCGTTTTCCAGCAAGAGATCCTTGCGCTCCATGCCCGGGCCGCGCGGCCGCGCACCGACCAGCATGGCGAAGTTGCAATCCTTGAACGCGACAGCGGCGTCGCTCGTTGCGGTCACTTTGTTGAGCGTCGGAAAGGCGCAGTCGTTCAACTCCATCACGACGCCCTGCACCGCCGCGCTCGCCGCCGGGATCTCCAGCAGATTCAAGTTGATCGGCTGATCGGCGCCCAGCATTTGACCCGACGCGACGCGAAACGCGAGCGCATAACCGATATTCCCGGCCGCGCCCGTGATGGTGACAGTGACTGGCTTTTTCATGACTAGCTCCCGGCGCAAAAACCAGGAATGTTAGCCGAAATCGCGCCGGGACGGGGGGTGGCCACGACGGGCCGAGGGGTGCCATGAGCCGCCCCCGGCGCCGTCACGGCCGGATCGCGAGCTCGCCGGCAGGATAGTCGGGGTAAGTGCTGCGAAAGCGCCGCAATTCTGCGTCCGCCTCGCTGTTGCGTCCGGCACGGCGCAGCGCGGCGATGTCGGCGAGCCAGGCCGACGGCGGGCGCGCGAGCTTCGGGTCGCTGCTGTAGAGCCGCAGCCTGCGATCGAGGGCAGGATTGCTCGCATCCGCATGTGCGGCGACGCGCATCAGGCGCGGAGCATCGTCGACGCGCTTGACGGTTTGCGGACCGAACGCGATGGCGAGCACCAGCGCCACGGACAGTAAGACGCTGGCCGCGAACGCCAGCGGGGCCAGCCACGGCGTCAGGCGCTGCGCCGTGCCGTGTGCATCAGCCTCGCGCGCCCGCGAAAGCCCCAGCACGCGGCGATCGAGCGCATGCGGCGGCGGCGGTGCGGATTCTCTCCGGTACTGACGCGACAGCGCGCTGTCGCCGCGCAAATATTCATCCAAGTCGTCGGGCGGGTCCATGGATTGCGTGCTGCTCAAATCGTTCGTGTCCGTAGGGGCTGCGCACCGGGATCTCGGCCGGAAGCAGCGACTTCTTCAATTTGCGAATCGCGTAGCGCAGCCGGCTCTTGGCCGTCTCGACTCCGACGTCGGTGATGCGCGCGATTTCTTCGATGGTCAACCCGGTTTCTTCGTGCAGCAGAAACGCCTCGCGCTGCTCCTGCGGCAGGGCGCCCAGGGCGGCGAGCAGCGCGGACTGCTGCTCGGCGAATTCCGCGATCCCGTCGGGGCGTTGATACTCGGGCACCTCCGGCTCTAGTTGCGCATCGGCATCGTCCGATCGCGCGGTGCGACGCATC
>Ga0179587_10001222_pt1 | contig 11502 bp, 6 predicted proteins | sample CZODoug2_1_08_16_FD_185932 | JGI IMG/M metagenome (GOLD analysis project Ga0179587, IMG submission 185932) | Vadose zone soil fungal communities from Angelo Coast Range Reserve, California, USA - CZODoug2_1_08_16fungal | ecosystem: Environmental > Terrestrial > Soil > Vadose zone | place: USA...
CTTGGAGAGGACCTTGGCATTCTTGGGCGCGGCCGAATCCGAGTTGAGGGCCACCGCCGCAAAGCCGGTGATGAACATGATCTTGATGTCGGGGTCGATCTCGGAGGCGCGCCGGGCGAGCTCGATGCCGTCCATTTCCGGCATCACGATGTCGGTGAGCAGGAGCTCGAACGGTTCCTCGCGCAGCCGCTGGTAGGCGGACAGCCCGTTGTCGTAGGAAATGACGTCGAAACCGGCATTCTGCAGCGCCTTGACCAGGAAGCGGCGCATGTCGGTATCGTCTTCCGCAAGAAGAATCTTCGCCATGTCTCGGCTCGTCCCCACCGGCGAGCCGAAATGGCCCCCGACTCAAGTCAGACCCGCATTAGGCGGATGTCCGGTAAATATCGAGTGAACCCCGCTCCAGGAAGTTGGCCCCCCCGCTCGCCCATGGACAATACCGTGTTTGCCGGGATAGTGGTGGTGAAAATGGCGACGCCGCAATGAGGTCGCCTGATCCGCCAAACGAAGGCGAACTGGGTCCATGCGCGAAGCGAAAGACGAGTTCGACCTTCCGTTCGAGATTCTCGAACCAGTGGAATGGCGCGGGCCGGCGGTCTTCAATTCACCCCATAGCGGCAGCGTCTATCCGCATGCCTTCCTCGCCACGACGCGGCTCGACATCGCGACCTTGCGCCGCTCCGAGGATTCCTTCGTCGACGAGCTGGTCGGGGGCGTGATCGGCCGCGGCTACCCTTTGATGCGGGCGCATTTCCCGCGCTGCTATGTGGACGTGAATCGCGAGCCGTATGAGCTCGACCCGCGCATGTTCGACGGCAGGCTGCCCTCCTTCGCCAACACCCGTTCCATGCGGGTCGCGGGCGGGCTCGGCACGGTCGCCCGGGTGGTCGGCGAATCACAGGAAATCTACGGTCAGCGGATACCGGTGGAAGACGCGATCCGCCGCATCGAGGGCCTCTACAAGCCCTATCATCGGGCGCTACGGCGTTTGTTCACGCGCCAGCACCGGGACTTTGGCGCGGCGGTGTTGATCGACTGTCATTCGATGCCCTCGACCGCGGGCGCCAAGGACGAGCGGCCGCGCGCCGACATCGTGTTGGGTGACCGCTACGGCACCAGTTGCGTTCCGGTGATCGCGGAAACGATCGAGACCGTGCTGCGCAGCCGCGGCTATGTGGTCAGCCGCAACAAGCCCTATGCGGGAGGCTTCATTACCGAGCACTACGGCAATCCGGCCGTCGGCCTGCACGCGATCCAGCTCGAGCTCAACCGCGCGCTTTATATGGATGAGCGCCGTTACGAGCGGGCTGCTTCGTTCCAAAGCGTGGCTGCCGACCTCGAGATCCTCGCCGAAGAGGTTGGTGCCATCCCGGTGCAGGAACTGCGGCCCTACCGAGCGGCCGCCGAATAGCCAAAAGATAGGTCTTTTTTCGTTGGGCCCGCTCGCCGGGTTTGAGGACCGACAAAAAAAGGGGCCGCTCGCGGTTGCAAGCGGCCCAAGTCTAGGGAGGAAACGCCCAAGGAGGGCAGCGGTAACGCGAGGCGCTACCGCACCGCAACAACTTGCCACCGCAGCGCACAAAAAGCAAGGGTTCTTGGCTTATTAATTATTCTCATTGTGCATAGCTGGCCTGCCGGGTCCGGGGCCGGCGGCGAGAATGAGGGCTTCTAGATTTCAAAGGAAATATCAATGGCTTGTCCCGAGCTTCGACAGGAATTGCAGAGTCGGGTCGCCGAGGAGTGGGCGCCCCACGAAGGCGCGGCATGACGGCGGTCGATTTCGCGGCCTTCGTCGACCAGCTCGCCGAGGTCGCGGGCGAGACCATTCTGCCGTTCTTTCGCACCGCTTTGAGCGTGCGCGACAAGGGCAGCCCCGGCGCCTTCGATCCCGTGACGGCAGCCGATCACGCCGCGGAAACCGTCATGCGCTCCCTCATCCGGCGCCACTTCCCGGACCATGGCATTGTGGGCGAAGAGTACGGCGCTGAACGCGCCGATGCCGAATATGTCTGGTTTCTCGATCCGATCGACGGCACCAAGTCATTTATCTCAGGCATGCCGGCCTGGGGCACCCTGATCGCACTGACCCGGCTGGGTGCGCCGGTGTTCGGGCTGATGGATCAGCCTTTCATCCGCGAGCGCTTCAGCGGCGACGGCGGGGCGGCACATTACCGCGGTCCAGCCGGCGAGCGCGACTTGCGCGTTCGCCCTTGCGACGACCTGGCAGAGGCGATCTTGTACACAACCAGCCCGCGGCTGATGAACGGCTCCGATCGCGAAGCTTTCGAGCGCGTGGAGGAAGCCGTGCTGCTCTCGCGCTACGGCGGCGACTGCTATGCGTATTGCATGTTGGCCGCCGGCCAGGTCGACCTCGTGATCGAGACCGGGCTCAAGCCCCATGACGTGCTGGCCCTGGTGCCGATCATCACAGGCGCCGGCGGCGTGATCACCAGCTGGGAGAATGACTCACCCCATGCGGGCGGCCGGATCGTGGCGGCCGGCGACCGGCGCGTCCACACCGCCGCGTTGGCTTTGTTGGCGGCGCAATGCACCGGCTAGCCCGGAAGTGTCCCATCGTTTGAATCAGGTGAAAATCGGCGTTCCGGGCACAAACGCGTCGAAGGCGGCGAGCACCTGCATGCGGAACCGATCCTGCTCCATCAACAGCTCATGGCGGCCGCCTGGCACGATGAGATGGGAACCGGCCCGCAACCGGATGGCGAATTCGTCGATTGCCGGTGTGGAGACGATCCGGTCGTGGCCTGCCGCGATGACCAATATGGGTTGGCGGATCTTGGTCGGAACGCTCGGTTCCGAGAGTTGTCGCATGGCCTTGAAGGCTGCGTCCGTCCACCCCACTGTAGGCCAGCCGACCGCCAGGGCAGGCTCCGATTCCACGACCGCCATATTGCGGGCATAGCGAACCGGATCGGAGGTGAGAAGGTTGCCGATGAAAGGGCGCTGCATCATCACCGAAGCGTCGCCGCCCGGCACATAGGCGCCACCGAGACCCACGAGGCGCAAGACTCTGACGCTGGCTCGAGTCAATGAGGACCGCCGCATGCCGGGCAACGCGATCATCGGGGCAAGCAACACGGTGCGATCAAACCAGCGGTGCCCCTGAAAGGCCGCGCGCAGCAGGATCGAGGCGCCCATCGAGTGAGCCAGGGCAAAGAACGGCGGCGGGCAATCCGGCAGCACGACCTCGCGGATGAACGTGTCGAGATCGACGTCATAGCGGGAAAAATCCCTGACATAGCCCTTGCGCGAATTGCTCAGCGCGCGATCGGACAATCCCTGTCCGCGCCAATCGAGCGTGGCGACCGCGAAGCCGCGGGCGCGCAGGTCGCGCACCGTCTCGAAATATTTCTCGATGAATTCGGCGCGGCCTTGGAAGAGGCACACGGTGCCCTTGCGCCCGCGGGGCGGTGCCCAGCGCGCAAAGCGCAACGAAGCGCCGTCGGGAGTCTTCAAGGTCCCGGTCACCACGTCCTCGGGGACCGGATTGGCTGGGATTGATACGAGAGTCATGACCAGTGGGAGAGCTGCGCGGCCGCGTCGGGACGGCGAGTTGTTGGGCTTATGCGAGTTGTTGGGCTTATATCAGCACATGGACCTCGCTCAACGTGATCTTCTCACGATCGATCTCGAGCGTGTGAAGAAATCGCACGAACGCGACAACCGTCCCGGTCCGCTCGTTCCCGCCGACGCCGGGATCCGGACTCTGGCCTCAAATCGAGGTCTTGTGAATTTTGGCCAAGGCGGGATTCCCGCGTCTCGCGGGCTGGCGGCGCACCCGGCACGGCGGCGTCACCTCTCGGAACTCAAGATGGGCCTGCCGGGCCAGTCAGTGGCCTCCCCACGAAGCACTGCGGGCGCCCGCAGCGGGGCACAAGCGAGACCCGAATCGGTCGTAAAAACACTGCGCTCAAAATGACTTAGCCGCTCTTGCAAAGCTTAATCTCGCTTCCCACATCGGGGACGTGCAGGCCCAATGACTGGCTGCACGTGCTGAACCGGTCCGGCCATTCGGCGGACCAAATGCATTTCGCTCAATGGAGGATATGCCATGCGAACTTTCAATCTTGCTCCCCTCTATCGCTCGACCGTCGGCTTCGACCGGCTGTTTTCGATGCTCAATCAAGTGACCGACTTCGAGGGCGCCACCCCGGGTTACCCGCCCTACAACATCGAGCGGACCGGCGACAATGCGTACCGCATCAGCGTGGCGGTTGCCGGATTTTCCGAGCCTGAACTGACCATCGTGGCCAAGGAAAATACCCTGACCATTCGGGGCGACAAGCAGACCAAGACCGACGAGAAAAACGGCGAAGTGCTCTATCAGGGCATCGCGGCCCGCGCCTTCGAACGCGTGTTCCAGCTTGCCGACCATGTCGAAGTCAAGGGCGCCCGTCTCGAAAACGGCCTGTTGCACGTCGATCTGACGCGCGAAGTGCCGGAAGCCAATAAGCCGCGCCAGATCCCGATTGGCAACGGCAGGGCCGGCGTGGTCGAAGCGAAAGCGGCTTGACGCACGCTTAATTCTGCCGGCGTGTTTCGCCGGTTGCGGCGCATATTCTGCCGGCGTGTTTCGCGATGAGCGCCCCGGATTTTTCCGGGGCGCTTTTTGCTGTGTCATCGCACGCTCACTCGATCGGTTTTGCGGCGTCAGCGGCTCCGTTCGGCGCAGGTGATGGCGGCGCTGCAGCGGCCGCGGGCGGACTTGCGGCCGATTCGCTCGGCGGCGCGGCAGGCGCCTCGTTCAGAGCCATTTTGGGCCGCGGACGTGGCAGTGGCGGGGGTGGCGGCAGCGCCGGCTCCGGCACCGCCAGACGGTTCGGCGGCGGCGCAACGTTTGGCACATTCGCCGCCCGAAAATTGGGAGCCCGGGCGTCGGGAGCGCGGGCATCGGGAGTCCGGACATCGGGAGTCCGGACATCGGGAATGGCGCGAGGCGGCGTCGGGGGCGCACTCTCGCCGCCTGAGTACCAATCATAAGTCCCAGTCGTCCCGGTGGCGGTGCCCGGGTAGGCCGGGCCGCTACCCGGAGTGCCGTTCGGACGTGCCAACTCCGGATCGTAGGATCGCGCCACCTCCGGACCGTAAGGTCCGGCCGCCATGGCGGGGCGCATATTTACAACATCCCCGAGTTGCGCATCGACAACGACGCGCATTTGCCGGCCGACTCGATCGACCGCCACCAAAACATAATATCGGCCGCGCCGCATCGGGCGTGTCAGGGGTGCAAGCCCGGTCGAGCGCACGATGGACATGATCTCGTAAGGCGGCAAGGCCGGATCAGGAGCGCGGGGGTCGGCATAACCCGGGCCCGCGTGAGGAGCGCCGGGCTCGCGGTAACTGGGACCGGCATAAGGAGCGCCGGGGTCACGGTGACCGGGGGCGGCATAAGGAGCGCCGGGGTCGCCGTACCCGGGGTCGGCATAAATCGATTGCGCCCCGGCCAACCGGGTCGCTCCAAAGCCGAGCAGCAAGAGCCCGGCGCAGATGGCGAGTTGTTTTTTCAAGACACCCCTCCTGTGTTGACCGGAGCGAGCTGGCGTTGTCGATCGAGAGAATGACGGCATGAGCGGGAGGATCAATGTAGGGCCGCCAATGTCGTTGAGCTTTGCGGCAACTTCGGGTCGCTCGATAATTTGAACGTCCGGGTTCGGGGTGAATTCGCGAACCTCAAAAATGTGCCGGACCGACGCCAGCTTGCCTTCGCCACCTGGGCCCCGCATCCGGCCATCCATTGGGCAATTTTTCCTGCAGCTCGTCCGAGCGCCAGATCGACCACCCATGAGATTTCGGGATCGGGTTCCGGCACCCGCGGATCGCCCCGCATTGAAAAAAGCTGGAAAGCAAATTTAGCGATAGGCGAACGCTTGTCTCCGCAGCTAAAATTTGGCAGGTTACGTTAGGACAGTGTTGCTGACCCAGTCGGTTCCCGTTCGCGGTGGCGACGAGCGGGCTTTCAGGAAGCTGCAAGGGGGCAACTTGCAGGCGCGAAACGTGCAAGAAGGAAAGCTTGCAAGAGGGAAAGCTTGCAAGAGAGGACTTGCAAGCGACTTGCGAGGAACCGGCAAACGCCAATCTTGCAAGCGGGGAATGAGCGATGTGTCAGGCATCGCGATGCCGCCTGATGACGAGCGGCCACGCCCCTCAGCCGAAGAGCGGCAGGCGACAAAGCCGCCCATTGCCAGAGCGGCGATGCACCACTGACCCGCGGCGCGGACGGGCGCTGCGCAACGCGCAAAATGCGCCTTAAGCCCGGCATCAACGCCGGTGCAGGACGCGAGGTTCGAGATGGGCGTGATCAAGAATCGCGGAACAGGGCCGGGATCGGGCGCGCGGCGAAATCAGAGCCCGCTCAGTTCGGCATCGACTTTGCACATTACGGATCACGCCGGGGCCGCAATGGCTTGCGCACCGGAGCCGGCGGCCCAGGGACTCTATGATCCGGCGTTGGGCAAAGGTTCCTGCGGGGTCGGATTCATCGCCGACATCAAAGGCCGCAAATCCCACAAGATCGTCGAGGACGCGCTTTCGATCCTTTGCAATCTCGAGCATCGCGGCGCTGTCGGCGCCGACCCGCGCGCCGGCGACGGCGCCGGCATTCTGGTCCAGATTCCGCACGCGTTTTTCTCCGCGGTTGCCGACGAACTCGGCTTCCGTCTGCCGGCGCCGGGCGCATACGCGGTCGGCGCCCTGTTCATGCCGCGCGACCCCGACTGGCGTCAGGTGATCCGCGATATTTACGCCGAAGTCGTCAAGCGCGACGGCATGACCCTCCTGGGCTGGCGCGATGTGCCGACCGACAACTCCACACTCGGTGAATCCGTCAAGCCGACGGAGCCAGTGCACCAGCAAGTCTTCATCGGCCGCGGCAAGAAGATCGAGGATGAGACCGAATTCGAGCGGCGCCTGTATATCCTGCGCAAGTCGATCTCGAACGCGATCTATCAGCGGCGCGAGCGGCGCCTGGCCGGCTACTATCCGGTTTCGATCTCGTGCCGCACCGTCATCTACAAGGGAATGTTCCTCGCCGATCAGCTCGGAACCTACTATCCGGATCTGCGGGATCCCGCCTTGGCCAGCGCGCTCGCGCTCGTGCATCAGCGTTTCTCCACCAACACGTTCCCGACCTGGTCGCTCGCGCACCCCTATCGGATGGTGGCTCACAACGGCGAGATCAACACGTTGCGCGGCAATCTCAACTGGATGGCGGCGCGCCAGGCCTCTATCTCATCGCCGCTGTTCGGCGAGGAGATCAGCAAGCTCTGGCCGATCTCGTATGAGGGCCAGTCCGATACCGCCTGTTTCGATAACGCGCTCGAGTTCCTGGTGCAGGGCGGCTATGGGCTCGCCCACGCCATGATGATGATGATACCGGAGGCCTGGGCGGGCAATCCGTTGATGGACGAGGAGCGGCGCGCGTTTTACGAATACAACGCCGCCCTGATGGAGCCGTGGGACGGACCGGCCGCCATTGCGTTCACCAACGGCCGGCAGATTGGCGCCACCCTCGATCGCAATGGCCTGCGTCCCGCGCGCTATTTCGTCACCCGCGACGATCGCATTATCATGGCCTCCGAGATGGGCGTGCTGCCCATTCCGGAGCGGGACATCCTCACCAAGTGGCGGCTGCAGCCGGGAAAGATGCTGCTGGTCGATCTCGACGAGGGCCGCCTCATTCCCGACGAGGAGCTCAAAGCGACGCTGTCGCGGCGCCAGCCCTACAAGCAGTGGCTCGATCGCAACCAGATCGTGCTGGAGGACCTGCCGGGGGCGGCGCACGAAGCCGCGCTTTCGAACCTCACGCTGCTCGATCGGCAGCAGGCCTTCGGCTACACCCAGGAAGATCTCAGGATCCTGATGACCCCGATGGCCACGCTGGGCGAGGAGGCGGTCGGCTCGATGGGAAACGATTCGCCGATCTCGGCGCTGTCAAGCAAATCCAAGCTGCTGTTCACCTATTTCAAGCAGAACTTCGCCCAGGTGACGAACCCGCCGATCGACCCTATACGCGAAGAGCTGGTGATGAGCCTGGTTTCGATCATCGGGCCGCGGCCGAACCTGTTCTCGCAGGAGGGCGGGTCGACCACCAAGCGCCTGGAAGTGCGCCAGCCGATTCTCACCAACGCGGATCTCGAAAAGATCCGCGCGATCTCTGAGATCGGCGACAGCCACTTCAAGTCGCGCACGCTCGACACAACCTGGCCGGCCGAGACCGGCGCCGCCGGCTTGAAGGACGCACTCGACATCCTATGCGCACGCGCCGAGGCGGCCGTGCGCGAAGGCATCAATATCATCGTCCTATCCGATCGCCGGGCCAGCGCCGACAATATTCCGATCCCGTCATTGCTGGCATGCGCGGCCGCGCACCATCATCTGATTCGGCAGGGGTTGCGCACATCGGTCGGTCTGGTGCTCGAGACCGGCGAGCCGCGCGAGGTGCATCATTTCTGCTGCCTGGCGGGCTACGGCGCCGAGGCGATCAATCCCTATCTGGCCTTCGAGACGCTCATTGCCATGAACAACGAGCTGCCGCAGAAGGCCGAGGAGAAGGAGATCGTCAAGCGCTACATCAAGTCGATCGACAAGGGCATCCTCAAGGTGATGTCCAAGATGGGCATCTCGACCTATCAGTCCTATTGCGGTGCGCAGATTTTCGATGCGGTCGGCCTGAAATCCGATTTCGTCGCGGAGTATTTCACCGGCACTGCGACCCGCATCGAGGGCGTGGGACTGGCGCAGATCGCCGAGGAGACCGTGCGGCGTCACCGTGACGCCTTCGGCAGCGCACCGATCTATCGCAATGCGCTGGACGTCGGCGGCGAATACCAGTTTCGCACGCGCGGCGAGGATCACGCCTGGACCGCCGCGACGGTGGCGGCGCTGCAACATGCCGTGCGCGGCAACTCATACGACAGGTTCCGCGCCTTCGCCAAGATCATCAACGAGCAAGAGAACCTGCTGACCATCCGGGGCCTGTTCAAGATCAAGGCTGCCGAGGAGGACGGCCGCGAGCCGGTGCCGATCGAAGAAGTCGAGCCCGCCAAGAGCATCGTGCGTCGGTTCGCCACCGGCGCCATGTCGTTCGGTTCGATCTCACGCGAGGCGCATACCACGCTAGCGATCGCCATGAACCGGATCGGCGGCCGATCGAATACCGGGGAAGGCGGTGAGGAGACGGACCGATTCAAGCCGCTGCCGAACGGCGATTCCATGCGCTCGGCGATCAAGCAGGTGGCCTCGGGCCGCTTCGGGGTGACGGCAGAGTACCTGGTCAACTCCGACATGATGCAGATCAAGATGGCGCAGGGCGCCAAGCCCGGCGAAGGCGGCCAGTTGCCCGGACACAAGGTCGACGCGACCATCGCCAAGGTGCGCCATTCTACTCCCGGCGTCGGCTTGATCTCGCCGCCGCCGCACCACGACATCTATTCGATCGAGGATCTGGCGCAACTCATCTTTGACCTGAAGAACGTCAACCCCGCCGGTCTGGTGTCGGTGAAGCTCGTCTCCGAGGTCGGCGTCGGCACGGTCGCGGCCGGCGTCTCCAAGGCGCGTGCCGACCACGTGACCATTGCGGGGTTCGAGGGTGGCACCGGCGCCTCTCCGCTGACCTCGATCAAGCACGCCGGCTCGCCGTGGGAGATCGGCCTTGCCGAAACGCACCAGACGCTGGTCGCCAACCGTTTGCGCGGGCGCATTACCGTGCAGGTCGATGGCGGCATCCGAACCGGGCGCGACGTGGTGGTGGGCGCGTTGCTGGGGGCCGACGAATTCGGCTTCTCGACCGCGCCGCTGATCGCGGCAGGTTGCATCATGATGCGCAAGTGCCACCTCAACACCTGCCCGGTAGGCGTGGCCACGCAAGACCCGGTGCTGCGCAGGCGCTTCCAGGGTCAGCCCGAGCACGTCATCAATTTCTTCTTCTTCGTCGCCGAAGAGGTGCGCGAGCTGATGGCGGCGATGGGTTTCCGAACCTTCGACGAGATGATCGGGCAGATGCAGATGCTCGACCGGCGCCAGGTCATCGAGCATTGGAAGGCCAAGGGCCTCGACTTTTCCAAGCTGTTCTTCAAGCCGCGGGCCGGGGCCGGTGTCAGCATCCACAGAAACGAGGCGCAGGATCACAAGATCCACGACATCCTGGATCGTCGCTTGATTGCGCAGGCGCAGGCCGCGCTCGACGGCGGCACGCCCGTGCACATCACGACCACGATCAGGAACACCGACCGCACCGCCGGCGCCATGCTGTCGGGCGAGATCGCCAAGCGCTACGGCCATGCCGGCTTGCCGACCGACACCATCCAGGTGAAGCTCACCGGCACCGCCGGCCAGAGCTTCGGGGCCTGGCTTGCGCGCGGCGTCAGCTTCGAGCTCGAAGGCGAGGCCAACGACTATGTCGGCAAGGGCCTCTCGGGCGGTCGGATCGTGGTGCGCCCAGCGATCGATTCCGGCATCGTGCCGGAGGAATCGATCATCGTCGGCAACACGGTGCTCTATGGCGCGATCGCGGGCGAATGCTATCTCCGCGGCATCGCCGGCGAGCGCTTCGCAGTGCGCAATTCGGGCGCCATCGCGGTGGTCGAGGGCGCCGGCGACCATTGCTGCGAATACATGACCGGCGGCATCGTGATCGTGCTGGGGCGGACCGGGCGCAATTTCGCGGCCGGCATGTCGGGCGGCATCGCCTATGTGCTCGATGAGGACGGCACGTTCTCCTCGCGCTGCAACCTCGCCATGGTGGAGCTCGAACCGCTGCCGGAAGAATATGAGCTCAATGAGCGCGAATATCACCAGGACCACGATCTCGAAGCGCACGAGCGCGTCGAGATCATGACCGACATGACCCGATTCGATGCGGAGCGCTTGCACCTGCTGATCGCGCGCCACGCGCGCTTCACCGGCTCGGCGCGCGCGGCCGCCATTCTGGCGGACTGGAATAAATATTGTCCGTTGTTCCGCAAGGTGATGCCGCTCGAATACCGTCGCGCGCTCGCCGAGATGGAGAAGGCGCGTATGATGCAGGCGGCGGAGTAGGAATGGGTAAGGTTACGGGTTTTCTCGAATTCGAGCGCAGCGACCGCCACTACGAGCCGGTCGAGGACCGCATCAGGCACTGGCGCGAATTCGTGCTGCCGCTGCCCGAGCAGGAGAATCGGACGCAGGCCGCGCGCTGCATGGATTGCGGCGTGCCCTACTGCCAAACCGGCTGCCCGGTGAACAACCAGATCCCGGACTGGAACGACCTCGTCTATCGCGGGAACTGGCAGGAAGCATCGCAGAATCTGCACTCCACCAACAATTTTCCGGAATTCACCGGACGGGTCTGCCCGGCGCCGTGCGAGGCCTCCTGCACGCTCAATCTCGACGACAATCCGGTCACCATCAAGACCATCGAATGCGCCATTGTGGATCGCGCCTTCGAGCAGGGCTGGGTTAAGCCCGAGCCGCCGACCGTCAAGACCGGCAAGAGGATCGCCGTCGTGG
>Ga0179587_10001224_pt1 | contig 11494 bp, 11 predicted proteins | sample CZODoug2_1_08_16_FD_185932 | JGI IMG/M metagenome (GOLD analysis project Ga0179587, IMG submission 185932) | Vadose zone soil fungal communities from Angelo Coast Range Reserve, California, USA - CZODoug2_1_08_16fungal | ecosystem: Environmental > Terrestrial > Soil > Vadose zone | place: USA...
TTCCATGGTGCTGGGTGCAGAGATGTACTCTGGTCTCACAGAGCGGTTTAGCAGCACCACTTACTTAATGGTTTCCAATAGGTGTCCAACGGATCACTTCGTCATTGTGTGAAGGGGGAGGAACGGTCCTAGAAGTCCAGCACTGGACCGGGGAAACGATACTCGTGAGTGAAAGTCGTCTTTGTTCTTTGTTATCATTCCGCTTTCGTAGAATGCTCAGACGTGGAAACTGAGCGATTGGAAAAACGTTAAAACAAGATGATGATCAGAGACAATAAACGTTACATCTTTACTTTGGTATTTTACATTGATATGTCTAATTCTACAATAAAGGCGCCTACTTGTCAAGTCGTCTGCAATTGAATTTTTCTCTTATCTGTTGGTATGTGACAGGATTGACCTTGACCCACTTTAGCACAGTGCCCAAACAGAAACGTTAGGCAGGGAGCAATCTCACTTCTCAGCTATGTTGACCAAGTATGCTCCCCTAGCCATTTTTCTAGTATATATCCTAGCCGAATCAGCGATGCCAGCAGATCAGTTTTGGTCTTATAGTACTGATAAGGGTTTTATCCTAACGTTGGGGTAATTCTAAAGAAGAGAGAAGGCTCTATGGACCAAATAACTCCTGAAACCAACCTTTTACGTACACTTTCAAGTCAAATGGCTGACGCCGTTGAACGCGTTGGCCCTGCTTTAGTGCTGGTCAATGGTCGTCCCTGGCGCCCGGGGAGTGGCATCGTCTATGCACAAGATCTGGTTTTAACCGCGGATCATGTGCTCGAGCGTGAGGAAGATCTGACTATCGTGACACACGATGACCGCACTCTCCCAGCGCAATTTGCAGGCCGTGACCTGGCAACTGATCTGGCAGTACTGCGTGTAGCAAACCTTGGCGTCGTCCCTGCGGTCACCTCGACCGAGCAGGAGCGAGTTGGTCAACTTGTGTTGGCGGTGGGTCGGTCTGTGAACGATGGACCAATAGCGAGTAGTGGTATAGTAAGTGTTGTTGGCGGTCCCCTGCGTACGGCACGGGGAGTGATGGTTGAACGATATATTCGCACCGATGCCATGCCCTATCCAGGCTTCTCCGGCGGTGCACTCATTGATACCCAGGGAGCAGTACTGGGAATTACGACAACAGGCCTAGTAAATAGCGCAACTCTAGCAATCCCGGCAATTATTGCCTGGGGCATCGCGGAAGCGCTAGCAAAGCAGGGCTTCATCAAGCGAGGTTATCTGGGCATCAGCAGCCAGTTGGTGCAACTCCCCCAAGCTCAACGGGCTGGCAGGAGCCAAGAGCATGGCTTACTCATCGTACAGGTCGACGAAAAAAGCCCGGCCCAAAAGGGTGGACTTTTGCTCGGTGATATCTTGGTAGCGATCGATGGACATCTACTCAAAGATACAGAGGACCTGCGCTCATCGCTCACAGGTGATCGTGTTGGGAAAACCATCCCGATAGAGGTCATTCGTGGTGGTACTCTCCAGACCTTGCAGGTAACAGTCGGGCAGCGAAGCTAACGAAGGAGAAGATACGATGACACAAGAAATAATCCCTTCCACAACACCGTCGTCGCCACTCTCCGATAGCTTTTCATATAGTCTGAAAGAGATCATCGAGAAATCGCAGGCGAGTGTGGTGCAGGTACGGGGTGAAGGCCATGGAGCGGGTGCTGGATTTGTATGGCATGAGAAAGGTGCTATCGTTACGAACTATCACGTGGTTGCTAATGCCCGTACGAGACTCGAGGTAGAGTTGCGAGATGGGCGCCTGCTAGAAGCCAATGTGGTTGACAGCGATCCGAACCTAGACCTTGCACTACTGAACATTCCGGCAGACAAACTTCCTGCTTTGCCGATTGGTGATTCGTCGAAACTGCGTATTGGTGATCTGGTCTTTGCCATAGGCCATCCTTGGGGTCAGCGTGGAGTGGTAACTAGTGGCGTAGTAAACGCGTTGAGCAAAGGAAGATTGTACGATGGTGACAGGCAGTTAGAGTATATCAAGTCCGATGTGCAACTCGCCCCTGGGAACTCGGGTGGTCCTCTGCTCAATGCGCAGGGCTACGTGGTAGGCATCAATGCGATGATCACGAGAGGTGACTTTTCCATAGCAATCCCAAGTAACGTCCTGAGTAAATGGGCTGCGCAGTTGCCTCTGACTCGCGTTACTCTAGGAGTGCTGGTACAACCAACGGAATTGCCAGCCACTGTACGTCAGCGCTTAGCGAACCGGCAAGCTCTAGGATTGCTCGTGTTTGGTATCATCTCAGGTGGGCTTGCAGAGCAGGCTGGCCTGTTCGTTGGTGATGTGCTCCTTGACATCGCAAACAAGCCTTTGTATGACGTAGTAATACTGCGTGCCATGTTAGCTCAAAATAGTACCCAGGAGAAGGTACGGCTGCGTGTATTACGTGGCGGAGTAGTCCAGGAGATCGATGTGGCCTTAGGACTACAGGAGCAGGCTGCATGATTGGTGTATTCATTATAGCGTCGGCACCGACGATGCGCGTAGGCCTGCGCACTGTACTCACAACTGGTGAGATACAAGTGATTGGCGAGGCGTCAACGCCTGCCGAGTTCACTGGTGGGCTAGCTGAAATCGATGTCGTCGTTGTGGCAGACGAAGAATGGCTGCAAGAATTGCAACCAGCTATCGCTGAGAGAGAGATGCCAGCTCTGGTAGTTCTCTCTAGCGACAGTCGTCGTCTGCTTCAACTAATGAACATGCTCTCGCCTCACGGCTGGGGAGTTGTGCCGCCGGATGCTTCCACGGGACAACTCCAAGCGACCGTGTCGGCGGTTGCCCAAGGCCTAATCGTCCTTTCCACGACACAAGCAGAACACATGCTTGAACAGCAGAGAGCCATCGAGTTCAATGATATTGATCCTACCTTACCGGGTGAAGCGCTGACAACGCGCGAACGCGAAGTTTTGGAGCTATTAAGCCAAGGATTACCAAACAAGCTAATTGCCCGCAAACTTCAGATCAGTGAACACACGGTCAAGTTTCATGTCTCCTCGATCTATGCGAAACTTGGAGCAACAAGTCGCACCGATGCGGTGAGCCGCGGCGTACGTCGTGGCCTGATTACCCTTTGATGTCGGTGTGTGGAGGCAGCTCTGGTTGTGGAAGACAGTGGTATGCTCCACAATGGAACCTACATCTTCACTGTAAGCTGGAACCGTCAATCATCTCCGCAAACGATAGGCATCCTCAACGCCGATGGCACAGTGGCCCAGACAACAGTTATTCTCTTGCCAAATGCAAAAAGCGATAATACTGGCAAGAATACGCAAAATAACAATGAAAAAGGAAAAAACAATGAAAAAACGAACTATGGGGATAATGGTAGCAATATAGTAAATAAGCAAGGAGGAAATAGTCATAGTGGAGAAGGAGGCAGTAATGGAAATAGCAATGGAACTAGCGATGGAAGCAATAATTATGGAAACAAGAATAGATAGCTTGCGACTTTTTCCGTAAACCGAACTTTTCCGACCTATGAAATTGCTAGCACGAAGAGAAGCGTTCAAGCAGCAGACTTTTGAGTAGCAGCATCGAACGTGAAGCGAATGTCACGGTTGAGCAACCAATTGCGGCCTTCGGAATTGCGACGAACCGCTGTCAAGGTTGCCAATTCAGTATGGCTGACAATTGTTAATGAGAAATGGTCCCACACTTATTGCTGTACCAGATTGGTTGTCATTGACATACAATTCGATAAAACTGACATCCATAAATCTTGGAAAGTAGGACCAATTGGGAGTTGTCTGATTTATATCAGAATAGACTGTGTTTCGATGATAGGTAGAAAAGTAATATCTGATGGTAGCTGTACTACCTGGATAGGAAAACACATGAAAATCACATGATTTCGCGGCCGTTATGCCACTTGGCATCGTCCAGCTTGCGTGATAACAAAATGGATTGCCGTTTGTCTTCACCGTATAGTATCGACCATAAGAGCTATCGGTATGACTCTGCCAATCAGGTCCATGACACATATTCTGGACCTGTGGCTCCACTTTCGTCTCTGTGTTGTCTGTTACCGCCTTCGACGTTGGAGTCTTCGTAACTTCAGGCGTCTTCCGTATGGTAAGTATGAACGGCTCAGATGATAAAAAAGCAAGACTCATCATGACCATGATCACTAAGAGAAAAAGCATCAGCCTTAGTAACCTTCTTCTGCCATGCCGTGTTTCTAAGATCGGTAGGCTATATACACCCATAATCTTCATCAACGAGGGTATTTTATATCCATTCCGCCAAGAAATTGAGCCTTCCAGCTCTAGCGCAAGCGATTCCTTTACCTTCTCCTCCACCAAGACATCTTGCTCGGGTGGTTGAGTCATAGGAATTGGTGCTTCCTCTATATCCTCATTCTCATCAATCTCCGATGGCAAGCCTAACTCCTCGGCAGTTTTGCCAAAGAGGGCACACAGCCGCTCACGATAGTAGGGGTAAGGGACGACGAGCCCTTGTTCCCAACGTCTCACCGTTCTTTCGGTAATCCCTAGTGCCTCAGCGACCTTGGCCTGGGACCAGCCCTGCTGTTTTCGTTCAGCTTTCAATAGAAAAGGGTTCATGTGACGCATCTTCCTTTCCAAGCAGTCAGTGCAACCAATCTCCGACTTTACTAGCCTTTTCAACTGTTCACAGAAGTGAACTCTCAGCGTGGGTGAACCAATGCTATGGCTGTGGGTTGATTCTTTCTCAAGACTAGTGTCATGCCAATTCACCTGATCACGTTCCTCGGCAGAGGACCACTATGATCACGCCCATCAATGTTCAGTATTGTCTCACTCAAAAGTCCTCTCGCTACTGGTCTCTTCTTCTAGAAGGATAGCCAACCAAAGAGGTTTTTCCTAGGACATCGAGAGAACAACTGTGACCAGTGATGTCATCATGACGGTTGTATTGTAGATCTCAGCATAGAAATCTAAGGCATGTGTCAAAAGGGGGCGATCCTGCCTGACAGTGTTAACCTTGTACAAGCACAAAACTGTCAAGTGGATTTGACGCATGCCTAAAGAGGGTACCCACAAATAAAGCATGACAGAAGTCGGGACCCTTCTCAAACTGTTTTTGTTTACGCTGAGATCTGTAAGGACACAGCACGAGGTCAAAGGTTCTTCAGTGCATCTGCTTCTACTCTCTATTTAAAGAGCGAGTCATGGATAAAGGCCTGCTGCGGTCTCCAAAAGGATCGAAACCCTACACTTTTCAAAGGTCAGCAGTAATCTTCTCTCGTGTAAAGTATAGAAGAATATGAGACCCTTCGCTAGGGAGAAATAGGGACAAATGTCAGCACAAGATGTCTAGGACGCCACAGAAACGGAGGTATCACTCCTCCCGCAATGTCGAGAGGTTGTTCCCTAGGATCTTGTAGGTGCAGCTATATTCCTCGCTTCAGACGAGTCCTCCTCATGACTGGTACTCAAATCGTCATAGACGGTGGCGAAACGGTTCAATAACTCCCTACCGCCAGGATCATGCTTAGTACCTAAATTTGGTCCCAACTGGTGGCCCAATGGGGTGGTGAGTGGGAAAGAGGGGAAGATACATGCAGTGAGGCTTTCTGCTTGAGGGAGGGTGAAAGGAAGGAAAACAAAGAAAAAGGAGGAAAGGAATTTCTCTATTTACAAGGATCATTGGCCAAATATAGGAAAGTCTCTATATTTGGCCAACACCTATCAAAAGATACAGGTCTTCTCTCGATAGAATGAAAAGACTAAGAGATACTGACATTGTTCCGTTTCCTTTCGAAGGATTTGCTATGAAAACTGTTACTTATATTTGATAAGTAACGATTAATTTATAGGTAAGGGTAGCATAATAACTTATCTTTGTCAAGTAGCTATATTTATGTAAGGAAAGGGATACATTTTGTCCACAAAAGATGCTATACTACTGCCGAAGGTCCGCATATACTGGACGCCATCATGCAAGCGCATATCAGTCCAAACCTGCTGCTTTCGAATGAGTGAGAGTCACCTATCAAGTGGATACATCATCCATCGTATTTGGCACTGATGCGCTGCAAGCAATAGGAAAGGAGAGTATTTATGGCCAAACGTAGTACGTCACAGAGCGTTCCCAAAGAAATGCAAGAGCGGTTCGACGAAATCACTCAGCTCACGGATGCCTTCAGTCAGGAACGCTTGAATGACGAGTATGCGCAGCTCTGCCGTGAGTTGACGGCGACGCTGTGTCGGAAACGTCCTTCGCCTCTGATCCGAGGCAAGGCCAACACGTGGGCATGCGCGATCGTTCATGCGCTGGGCATGGTGAACTTTCTCTATGACTCATCCCAGACGCCCCATGTCCCGTCGAGCCAGATTTGGGAGTACTTTGGTCTCAGTTCGAGTACGATGCAGTCGAAATCCAAGCAGATCCGTGATCTCTTGGACATATCTCAGCTTGATACAGATTGGACGCTTCCATCAATGATGGAGAAGAACCCACTGGCCTGGATGATCCAAGTTAATGGGCTGATCGTGGATGCACGCCATATGCCGCGAGAGATCCAGGTGGAAGCGTTCCTCAAAGGGTTAATCCCGTATATTCCTGAAATGTGACATGATGCCTATGTTGTCCTTGCTGGCTTGCATAATCCAGCAATAGTTATGAGATAAGGAAGTGCTGCGATGGAGGCTGGAGACCCTCTCGTTATCCTCAACCCCGCTGCCAACCGTGGCAAGATAGACCTGTATCGGGCAGCGATTCGTAGCCGTTTAGCACAGGAAAAGGCCGACTATGTCGAGACGAGTCGGCCAGGGGAGGGGCAAGAGCTGGCAATGAATGCTGCCAAGAATGGACGTCCGGTCATTGTTGTGGGAGGCGATGGGACCATAAATGAAGCGGTAAACGGCATTTTGCTGGCAGGAAGGCGCGTTCCCCTGGGGATAGTGGCTGCAGGCTCCGGCAATGATTTTGCCTGCAATACGCTGAAGTTGCCCTCCGATCCAGCGATGGCAATTGAGTATGCCTTTAGCGGAAGATTGGTAGAGGTCGATGCGGGAAAAATCAATGGGAAATATTTTGCCAATGCATTTGGGGTGGGGCTTGATGCCGATATTGCGGCTGCTGTAGATGCTATGAAGACGATCCCATTGATGAGTGGTGCACGGCTCTACTACGCGGCTATTTTACGACAACTGCTCTTTGGATATCATCGGTGTCCAAGGCTCACGTTTTATCTGGACGATAATGCCCAGCAGTCTGGAGCGGAGAAGCGCTATGTCTTGATCGCCGTCTCCAATGGACCAGCCTACGGTGCTGGTTTTCAGATCAATCCTACTGCGGACTACCGTGATGGCCTATTTGATATCTGCACCATTAACTATACGCCCCTTTTACGAGCACTGAAAGTCTTGCCCATCGTCAAGAAAGGTCAGCATGCTGGTCTGCCGGAGATAACCTTTTATCGTGCGCGAACGGTGCATATCGAGAGTCGCGTAGCTGTGCGAATGCAGATGGATGGCGAGACGACGAGCGCAACGAGCTTTGATGCTGAGATTTTACCAGGAGCACTCTCGATACGCCTACCTGACTGAACTGCTTTATGTCTCCGATGGTTTCATCTTCTTAGCCAACTGCCCCCATTGTCCTTGCTCTGCCTGAAAGATCTTCTCAACCTCTTGCACATATTTGTCCAGGTGAGTAGCAAAGTCAGCATCACTTAGCCCCTGCTCCAGGTCAGCTAGAAGCACACGGGCTCCCTGTAGGTTATTGATGGTATCCCGGTACAGCTTCGTCTGTTGTTCGAATGCATACAATGCACTGTATGCCGCAAATGCTGTGGAAAGTACGGGGCAAATCGCCGCTGCCAGCAAACACGTTAGCTTCAACCACGGCACGTCAACCGACTCAAGTGCCCCGGCAAGGAAAACGAAAAACATTAATCCAATGCTTATAAAAATCCCCTGTGCTTGAGCTTTCGTAAATTCTCCGTAGCGTTTCCTATAGAAGTCGAGCTGATCCTCATAGCGGTGTTTCCGATAAAGCTCCAGAAACTGCCGATCTTCGCGCTGACTCATACGCTCTCCCCCTTTGCCTTAATGTCTGCCACACTGTGAATCAGATTCCGGGTACGCTCTTGCTCGTTAGCATATGGCTCGCACTGCCCAAGAAACAGGAAATACTCACTGCGCAACCGTTCAGTCGCTAGCCGGGCATTCAAATAGCGCTCATGGTCCTTAAACGTTTGAAGTACGATAGTAGCCAAAGCTACGACACCTGCTACAATCGCTTCGATGATGCCGATCCATGACATAGTGATAAATGCCAGTTGAAAGATTCCCAGGACCGTTACTGCCGCTCCACCAAAGATCAGAATGACATACATCCATCTGTACCTATTCTGTCCGCTTAAAGCCTCGTTATCCAGCTCACGAAAGGAGGGCATTAACTCCCTATCAAGTGTCTCGAAGTCTTTACTAAAAGCGGAATATAGCATCCTCTTGTCGGGTGGGACAAGCTGCTGCTGCTCACGTGGCAGAGGTTGGAAAGTCGGGAAGCGCCTAAATAGTTCCATCAAAACCTCCCATGTAAGAATAGATGATTAGTTGCAAACAAAATACAGTTAAAGCCAATCACTTGCTTTTGAAGCATAGTACCACTTATAGGAGAAATTGAAAAGCTCTCTTTACGTAAGGCTTTGCGTCGCAACAGTTCACATAAATATGGTATAATCCCTCTTGGATCGGGAAAGACTAAGAAATTACTAAGGGGAAAGTAATAGCGAGGAAGAAAGTTTTTATTAGCTGCGACCACAGCGAAGATGTACATTTGGAGAAAATCAATGATTATCGCGTTAGCCGGGCGCAGAATCGACGCTCATAATGCTACAATACCTCGCTTTCCCTTAGAGAACGTGGCTACTGTTCGAGAGTGCATCTATGCATTTTTCGTAGGTCATAAGGCCACTGTTCTTATCTGTTCGGCTGCCTGCGGGGCCGATCTTCTTGCATTGGATGACGCCGGAGAGTTAGGCATCCAGCGACGCATCGTCCTCCCTTTCGAGCAAAATCGATTTCGCGCAACCTCAGTTATAGATCGTCCTGGAGAGTGGGGAGCATTGTTTGATCGGATAATCAGGGAAGTACAAGCAGAAGGCAATCTTGTCATCCTCAGCAACGATGGCGAAGATGATGCAATTTTCGCAACTACCAATAGAGTAATTCTTGATGAAGCGCTCACCCTCGCTCACCAGACTCCTCATGACAAAGGAGAACCATCAGCGAACCCCGTTCTGGCAGCGCTCGTCTGGGATGGTCAGTCTCGTGGTGAAGGAGACGTAACTGCTAACTTCGCTGATGAAGCTCGTGCCCGTAGACTACCAGTCATTGAGATTCCGACGAGATAGCTTGGGCCTTGTTTATAGAAGGGGCAAGGTCACTACCCAGTTGTGATTGTTCCGTCTGCATTAACACGAACGGAAACAGCCTTTAATGATACCAATCTGATAAAATCGGTTACCTTCAGTCCTGATGGAAGCACAATTGCTAGTGGCAGTGACGATGGGGCAATTAAAATCTGGAATGTGTCTGCAGGTAAATGTATAAAAACTTTGAGAAGCGAGAGACCTTACGAAGGCATGAACATCACTGACGTAAGAGGGCTGACAGAATCTCAAAAAGCGACCCTTAAAATGTTAGGGGCTATAGAAGATAGCAAATAAGTGAACGCCTAACCGCTCTCAGGATATTGTATCCTTCTCTAAGGGTGCCGCTTTTCGTTACCAAGAAGTGAGCTTGAAACTCTCGTCACAGAAAGCCGACCCTTAGCCAAAGATACAGTATCCAAATTCACTCACGGGTGTCCAGACTAAAAGTGACAATTGTCCCTCTTTCCCCCTGGGTAAGCGTCTAAACTTTTGCTAAACTGAGAACTGTATGCTCAACCTTTGCGCTGGTTGCTGTAATAGATACATATTTTATGTGTCTGAGCAGGATTCATATTCATAGATATGAGGGAAGGAAATTGTAAAAAATGCAGCCGCAAGAAGAATCTAGAGAAGATAGCAACACAAACCTTTCAGAGAAGTCCCTTCCAACGCCATTTCATAGGAGTACACAAATATGTCACTGGAAATACAATAGGAAACAAGAACCTTCTGTGCTGATGTCTTCTTGCCAGCATCTCACGACATGCGGGAAGCTAGCAGTGATTAGGATGCTGCTGGCAGTATGGCTCCTGACACTGGCTGTGACTGCTACTGCGTATGGCTCATCACCCCTGGATGTACACGCAAGTAGCCAGAGTAACGATTACCCGGTTCCCCCGGTTCTGGCCACTTCGGCTTATCTGCTAGATGCTAGTACTGGAGCAGCCCTGTACATGTCTAATCCCTTTATGCATATACCAATGCTCAGTACGACCAAGTTGATGACGGCCCTAGTAGCGGTGCAGATAGGAGATGTTAATCAAAGCATTCTGGTTAATGATGCGATAGCAAACGAGATCAGCCAGATTGCTCCCTACAGCACAATGATGGGTATCAAAAGAGGTGAAACCTACACACTCAAGGACTTGCTCTACGGTATGCTACTGGTATCAGGCAACGATGCTGCGGTGGTGATCGCCAACCAGCTTGGCGGTGGCAGCCAACAGAAGTTTATTGATAAGATGAATCAGAAGGCCGTGCAGTTGGGCCTGCACGATACCCACTACATGAATCCCCATGGCTTGCTTGCAGCAGGGCAGTTTTCCTGTGCACATGATCTTGCCATGCTGGCGAAATATAGCTTGAGTGTACCGCTTATTCATACTATCAGTAGTACCAAGGAGTATGACATACCGAAAAATAATAATCATGATGAACATAAATTAGCTAATGTGAATCAATTTCTGTGGTGGTATCCCGGTGCCGATGGGGGAAAAACAGGCTGGGATGCCGCGACTAATTTTGTGCAGGTCAGTTCCGCCGTACGTGATAATCGTCATCTGATCGGGGTGGTGATGCACACGGTTGACTGGTGGACGGATATGCGCGACTTGATGAACTGGGGCTTTAATACATTCGATTGGGTATCTCCTCGTAATACTTATAATGCCAGCAATCCTATTCCATTCGCTGCTGATTGGCATTACTTCAACAAGGACAAGAAGGAAAGGACCATCCCGACGGCTGATCAGGGACGCTACTACATTTATACTGGCTATAGCATTTCAGGTTTGATCATGGATTATTTCGATAAAAATGGTGGCCTGAACACGTTTGGCTATCCTAGCTCGCAGGCAAAAGTGCTCACGGTGCCCACGGTTACCATGATATATCAGCAATTTGAGCATGGCACGGTTTATTGTAATCCGCAGACGAAGCAATGTAGTATGGTATAGAGTGCAAAGTTTACAGAGAGAGGAGAATATTTTTACCGTTGTCGTATTTAGATTCACTAATTTGCAAGTATAAGTATACTTAGCTATAGATGATCCTTTGACAAGGACATTATAGGCTAATCTTGATACAACAAGAGAAAGGAA
>Ga0179587_10001225_pt1 | contig 11493 bp, 9 predicted proteins | sample CZODoug2_1_08_16_FD_185932 | JGI IMG/M metagenome (GOLD analysis project Ga0179587, IMG submission 185932) | Vadose zone soil fungal communities from Angelo Coast Range Reserve, California, USA - CZODoug2_1_08_16fungal | ecosystem: Environmental > Terrestrial > Soil > Vadose zone | place: USA...
ATTACCTTCGAATGCCGCTGGGAGGAGTAGAGCGCTGGGGCGATTTTGATCTGCTTTTTGGAGCGGCACGCCTTAAGCTGCGCATTCTGGAAATTCCGGTCCATTATACCGAGCGGCGCGCTGGAAAATCGAAAATGCGAGTGATGGTGGATGGCTGGTACTTTCTATGGGCCTGTCTCTCCGGGTGGAAGATGCTGCGCTTTCCCGAGCAATCTCCTTGGAAACAGGACCAGCCTCCTATTTTCGGTTGCCATGAGTTCCGGCCGAGCGCGGAAATTGGTTCTACACGTTAGAGATCGTGGCCACTGACACCGAAGCTCAGGTAGAACTCCCCAGGCATCGCCGCGTATGGGAGCAAAAAAGCCCGGTTTTGCGGCGCAGCTACAACGAGGAATGTTTTGCCCACTTGCTCTTCTCTAAAAGCGGGCGGAGCCAACGGGCTCGCATATGATTCTCACGACCAAGACGAAAATCGCGATGGCTGGCCTGGCCTACCGGGCCATTGCAATGGGGCGCGCGGCTCTGGGCAGGGACGATTGCGTCAGCGCGGAACGCGGGGGCCTCAAGTGGTGTCTGGACCTGCGCGAAGGAATTGATTTCTCCATTTACCTGCTCGGCGCGTTTGAACGCTCCACGGTTCGCGCTCTCCAGAAGCTGGCCATTCCCGGCAGCGTAGTCTTTGATATCGGAGCCAACATCGGCGCTCACACTCTTGGGCTTGCACGAAGTGTCGGGCCTGCAGGCCGTGTCTTCGCGATCGAACCCTCGGACTTCGCGTTCGCGAAACTGAAACGCAACCTGGCCCTCAACCCGGAACTCGAATCGCGCACTCACGCTCACCAAATTCTTCTCGCCGCAGAGATCGAGGCCCAGCTCCCGCCGACGATCTACGCAAGCTGGCCACTCCTGGCAAAGGAGACCGTGCACCCTAAACTTCGCGGGCGTCTCAGCACCACGTCGAACGCCCGTGTCGACACTCTGGACGGGTTCGTCGAAGGTCAAGGTGTCGATCGCCTCGATCTTATTAAGATCGACGTCGACGGCCATGAATATCCGGTCCTGAAGGGAGGAGCGAAAACTTTGGCCAGCTTTCGGCCTACTTTGCTCATGGAGATGTCGCCTTACGTTCAGGACGAACAAAGTCACGGATTTGCCGCGCTGGTTGCCCTTTTGCAAGATGCGGACTATTCGCTGGAGGACGCGAGCACAGGGAAGACAGTTTTGCTCGAGGTCGACGAGCTCCAAGCGCTGATCCCCGACGGCGCCAGCATCAATGTCATTGCTCGGCCGCGCAGAGTCCTGGGAAAGGCTCCCATCCGCTGATGCGCCCGTTGCAGCCTGGAAACTGCGGCGCCACGAACTTCGCGCAGCTTGTTAGACTAAAAGCATAGGACACGCGTCCCCGCGCATGAGCTCCCATCAAACGGACCGTCACCATTTCGAGCGTCAGATCGTCTATGCGCGCCCGATTTTTATTTTGCTGGCGCTGCTCGCGGTGCTCGAGCAGCCGCCCTCGCGCGAAGCACACCGTTCCGCTTCTTTTCTAATTGCTTATCTGACCGCCGCGCTCCTCATCACGCAGATTGAACGCTTCCTGCGCAAACGTTCCTGGCACCTGCCTTTGGTCTGCGATCTTCTCGCTCTGGGCTTCTTCATGTATATCAGTCCTTCCACGGTTCCGGTTTGGTTTCCGTATATGTTTCTTTGTTACGCCGCGGGTATTCGTTGGGGGCTGGAACTGACGCTGCCGCTGGCTGGTGCGCTTTCCCTGATTCTGGTCTTGCTCACCGCCGTGAAAGGGGACATCCATTGGATGCGCGTCGTCTCCTGGCTGGGCATTACTGTCGGCACATTTGCGGGTGGCGCGGGCCTTGCATTTATGGGCGATCGCAACCGCCGGTTCGCTTCGCAGATTGAGTTTTTCTCGCGGCTCAGCGCAACGATACAAGTGGATCAGGGGCTAGCTGAATCGCTGCGCCTTCTGCTCGAAGAACTTGCGACCAGCTTTGGCGCCGAAGAGGCTCTGCTGCTTTACCGCGACACGGATCTCGAGCGCATTTTTCTCTGGCGCTTGAAAGCGGGCGAAAGCGAGCGTCTGGTTCCGGAGAGTATGCCCCTTTCTCGCACCGACGGCTTCCTCCTGGATGATATGGACGCCACCATCTGCTGGAACTCGCTGTCTGGATCTGGTTCTGGGTTTGGCTGGGACCGGCGCGACGGCCGGGCTCTCAAGAACCTTCCCCGGCTGCCCGGCCCCGCTCAGCAGGAGCTGAAAATCAATTCTTTTGCCACCGTAGCCTTCGAGCAAGGGGGCCAGGCAACGGGCCGCATCTTCCTTCTCAACAGCCGTAAGCCATTCCAAAAGCAGGACTTAGCATGGTTCGAAAACATCGCCGCGCACATCTCTCCCGCTCTGGAGAACATCTTTCTTTTGAGGCACTTACGCGCCCGTGCCATCGAGGCCGAGCGCAGCCGCATCGCGCGCGACCTCCACGATGGGATTCTTCAGACCCTCTTAAGCATTGAAATCCAGTTGGATGTCATGCGGCGTCGGCTTCCCGCCGCCCCTGACCAGGCCGTCAGCGGTCTGGCTAGCCTCCAGCAGACCGTCAAAAACGAGGGTGCGGAGCTCCGTCAGACCGTCACCGACCTCCGGCCGCTCCGCGTACAGAGCGCCGATCTGGTCGACCTAATGCGCGGGTTCGCCGAGCGCTACCGCAACGAATGCACCGTCGCCCTTGATTTGCTGATCGATTCGGCACAGCTGCGCGCTCCCGACCGCGTCTGCCGCGAGATCTTCCAGATTTACCGGGAAGCACTCAACAACATAAAAAAGCATGCCAAGGCTTCCCATGTCGTGGTAAAACTGTCGCAGGATGACAGCCGTCTAGTACTCGTAGTGGATGATAATGGCGAGGGGTTTAGCTTTGCCGGTAGATTCACAGGCGATGAACTGGATCGTCTGCGGTTGGGTCCCATTTCCATTAAGGAGCGCGCGCGGACCATGGGCGGGGTTCTGACTGTCGAGTCGAACCCGGGGCATGGAGCGCGTCTGACGATCGAAATTCCGCTCGGTTGACGGGTTTCAGGGTTTGTCTTACAAACCCTGGTATAAGACATGGCCAAAACGAAACAGCAGATACGGGTACTACTAGCCGATGACCACGCGATCTTTCGCGATGGCCTGAGGAAACTTCTCGATGCCGACGAAGATATAACCATCGTCGGGGAAGCCCAGAACGGCGCGGAGTGCATCAAGCTCCTCGCCAAGCTCAAGCCGGACATTCTCCTCCTCGACCTGCGCATGCCGGATAAGGATGGCTTGGCCGTGCTCGAGGAAGTCAATTTCGATACGCTTCCCACGCGCGTCGTCGTTTTGACGGCGGCAGAAGACGATCGCGACGTTGTTCGCGCCATGCGTCTCGGCGCGCGCGGCGTGGTGCTGAAGCAGTCCGCCACCGATCTCCTGGTGAAAAGCATTCATCGCGTGCATGCCGGCGAAATCTGGCTCGATAACCGCATGACTGCTGAGGTCATGAAGGCATTCTCTAAGTCCAGCGAATCCGGCCCGCGCCGCGAAAAGCCGTTGCTCAGCGACCGCGAGAAGGAAATTGTGCAGCTCGTCGCACAAGGCTTTCGCAACAAGGAAATCGGCGAAAAGCTCTTTATCTCCGAACAAACCGTCAAAAACCATTTGCACAATATCTTTGACAAGCTCGGCGTCTCCGACCGCCTCGAGCTAGCGCTGTACGCCATTCACCATCGGCTCATCGATCAATCGTAAGTGCTTCCCGGTTCTGAGCGGGATGTGGGAGGGCCCACCATCCGGCTCGCCATCCATCACGCCACGCCACACACGTCACGCCACGTCACGTCAACCATTTCTAGTCATTTTCTCTTGTAGCGGCCCAATAGATTGTGCCCCTATTTCGTAACGACCCCCTGCCTGCTGGCCGCTTGTGACGATATGCACGGATTAAGGTTTTTACCCTAGTAGCAATTACGGTATTTACCTGCTATCGCTATCATCCGATGATAACTACCCTCTGCCGCGTCCCCCGGGCTTCAGAGGTCCTTCTTGAATCGGTTGCGTGGATGGATTATGAGACTCCCAAAATCAAGCTTGCGCCGTAGTGCGGTGCTCCTTTTCTCCATCCGTACCTTCCCTCTTGGACGTGCGGCTGCACAAACGACGAACATCCCGGCTCGCATTATTCGATCGCGTACCCTCGCAATTCTAACGCTTTATATTTGTGCTTTATTGTCGGCCCTTCCTTCATCTGCTCAGAGCAATGCCATTACCCTGCCACGAAACCTCGGAGAACTCGTGCTTGAGTCGGAGACGGTCGTCCAAGGATGGGTCACGAGTGTAACGTTGGAGCCGCATACGCAGTTGAGGAACCTGGTGAGCGTTGTCGTCGCCATGCGCGTTGAAGATACATTGAAAGGCAGCGCCACAAACAGTTACACGTTTCGGCAGGCCGTTATCGATCGAAAGGATTTGCGGGAGAAATTAGGCTACCGGACGGGACAACACCTCCTGATGATTCTGTACAAGACCAGCCAGTTCGGCCTCACTAGCCCCGCTGGAATGGAGCAGGGACGTTTCCGCATTGAGTCAGCGAGTAGTGGAAAGCAAATGGCGACCAATGGGTTTGGCAATGCGGGCCTTTTTCGAGGATTAGATTCCCAACTGAAAGCGAGAAGTTTGCAACTCGAGCCGGAGATCCAGGCGATGATCCTGAACCCGGGAGTGGGGCCTGCTTCCCTGGATCAACTGAAGAGCTTGATTCGAACGATCGCGGCGACGAAGTCGGCGAAATGAGAGAGCAAGCAAACAACGGTGCTTTGCGGAAGAAGGGCGCGGCAATACTGCTGAGCCTTCTCCTATTGCCAACCGAAATGGTGTATGCGGGAGGGCCACTCACTGTTGGCGGACCAGCCGAAGGCGTCTCTGGTGTGCCCCTTTTGTGGGATAACACGAAGCCAATCGCATACCGCGTTGACGGCGGACCTCTCAGCCAACAGCCCAACGGCGGACCCGTGATCATCGACAATCCTACTGGCGTCGCGAGGGTGAACAAGTTATTTGCCTATTGGTCCGCGGTGTCGACGGCCAACCTCTCGTTCACCAACGCAGGTGGGCTGCTGGCGGTCGGAAGCTTCCCCGCAAACGGTGACGTCAAAACAGTTAATGATTTTCTGGCTGTCGCAGGTGATGTTACCGGCCAGACGCCGGATCCGAATTCCTGCAATGGCGGGGGCCAAAGCCCAATCATGTTCGATGCGGACGGCAGCATTTTCGATGGGCTCGGTCTTCCTCCAGAGGTCATTGGATTTGCCTTTCAGTGTGCTTTCAATCCGACGACAGGAAAAATCATTTCAGCAGGAGCCATCCTGAACGGAAGATTTCAGGATGGGATTAACAATCCGAACACGGGTAATTTTGAGCTGACCGCGGCCGAATTCGATCAGGCTTTCGCCCACGAGTTCGGGCATTTTATCGGCCTTGGACATTCGCAAATCAATCTAGACGTTCTGCTCAACGCCATCAAAACCGGCGTCCCAACTTGTTCGACAGACGATAACGCGGGAATACCCCTGATGTTTCCAGTTTTAGGGCTTTGCACCGCCAGGACGACCGCCGGGTTGCCCATCCTCGCTGTGGATGACGCCGCGTGGATCTCAAAGCTCTACCCCGTTGCATCTCCCCCACCGGGGGGTAAAACAAGTTTCAATCTGGCATACGGATCGATCAGCGGAACAGTATTTTTCTCCGATGGTGTGACTCCTGCCCAAGGAGTGAACGTCATTGCGCGCAACACCAATTCGCCCCGGCGCAATGTGGCGTCGGCCGTATCCGGTTTCTTGTTCACTGGGAATCCGGGACAAACCGTGACGTGCCTGAATCCCGCAGCGCCAACACGTCAAACTTGCTCCAACCTTGGCGATCCGTTCGGTTCCCGCGATCCGGCGTTGATTGGCCATTTCGAGATTCCTCTTCCGCCAGGAACTTACGCGATCTCGATTGAATCGGTATTTTCGGGATTCTCCGGTGGATCGAGCGTGGGGCCACTTGATCCTCCTATTCCCGCCCCGGGGACCTATTCTGCAGCAGGCAACGTCAGTGTCACGGCTGGCGCAACAAGCACATTCAACATCACTCTGCAAGGAACTCAGCCGCGGTTCGACCCGTTTGAGAGTGCATCTCTCCTGGTGCCTTATCCGCGCGCGATCTGGTTCCGACGAGCGCAAATGATTACGGAGCGGCAAACCACGTGAGACCCACCGCCGCAAGACGGGGTTTGTTCGCAGCGACTTTGTTGCCTGCGCTAACGCTCCTCGGCTGCGGCGGAGGCAGCACCGCTGGTGGCGGACCGGTGACTCCATTGACGGTAACCACCGCAAGTCTGCCCAAAGCTGTAACTGGTACCCCATATACCACAAAGCTTCAAGCGACCGGTGGAACCCCGCCGTACACTTGGACGCTGGCATTGTTTCCTGGACAAACTGCCGCCTCAGTCCTACCCGCGGGCCTGGCTTTCGCGAGCGACGGAACCGTCAGCGGCACTGCAGCTCCGGGGTGCTACACCATCTGGTTCCCACAATTCGCGGTGCAAGACTCTGCTGGACGGACCGCAGGAGCCGGCCTTGAACTGGACTGCGTTGCCCCGCTGACTTTCTCTTCCAATCTCCTGCCGGACGGAAATACTGCCATTCCCTATTCAGCCTTGTTCAACACTCAAGGCGGATATCCGCCCATCCAGTTTGCACTCACCTCGGGCTCTTTGCCGCCAGGGGTGACGCTAGACAAAACGCAGGCTCTGCAAGGCACTCCTTCGGCCCCAGGAAAATACGCATTCACGATTCAGGCAAGCGACACCAAAACGCCTACCCTTACGGCCAGTCAAGCGTTTAATCTTACGATCCAAAACAACCTGGTCTTTACGGGAAACAATTTGCCGCAGGGGATCGTGAACTTTTCCTATTCGCAACCGGTTCCGGTCGCAGGCGGAACCTTGCCTTACCATTTCAGCATTCTGCCCCAATCGGTACTCCCGGCGGGCCTTTCGCTCGATGGGAACAGTGGATTGATCAGCGGCACTCCCTCAGCAACTGGCTATTCCACTTTCTGTGTCCAGGTAATAGACTCCAGTCCCCAGCCGGCAACGATCAGCGAGTATCTGACGCTTTCGATTAATCTCCCAGTGTCTATCAGCACGACGACAATGCCAGACTCTGCTCTGGGCTTCGGTTACTCCGTCAATCTTTCTATTCTTAACGGTGTCCCGCCCTATACCGCCACGGTCACAAGCGGCGCTCTTCCCGACGGACTCAGTATCTCTGGGCTCAATGTCACCGGCTCCTCGACCAAGGACGGTCTCTTCAAGTTCACTGTGAAAGTTTCGGACGCCTATTCACCGCCAAGCACTGCAACCCGGGACTATCAAATACGCATCAGCGACCCCATGACGCTTACCGGCCCGACGCAGGTAGCAATTCTCTACAATCAGAGCTACTCGGCTACCTTCCCAGCAACCGGCGGATTTCCGCCATATACGTGGAGCATGAATTCGATTCCTCCCGCCTTCACTTTCGATGTGACGACAGGGACGCTCAGTGGAACTGCAAACGGACCAAGTTTTACCAGTACAAATGTTTCCGTTCATGACAGCAGCAATCCTCCTTTGACTGCCAATTACTACAATTTTTCTTTGGACATAACGCCCAAGCTCGTCATTTACACTACTTCGTTGCCGACCGTGGCCACAGCAAGCGCGGTCTTTGTACAACCAATAGTTAGGGGAGGAGCTGCCAACTATCAGTGGAGCGTTTCACCGGGATCGTTACCTCCTGGAATGACCCTCAATAGCTTTTCCAACGGAAATGGATATATCTCTGGGTCACCCACAACGGCAGGTGTGTACACATTTACTCTGAACATTTCGGACGGCAACACGGGAAATCTCCACCAAACAACCTCCCAGCAGCTGACCTGGACGGTTAAGGACCGCGGGCAAATGACGCGCAACGACACCATTGCACAAGCCACTCCGCTTTCTAATATCGCCCTCCTCGCTTCCATTAGTCCTTTCAGCGACCCAAGTTCCCCAGGTCCCGATGTAGACGTGTATTCCATGAGTGCTGCTCCGGGCTCCGTCGTCCAAGTCTATGCCACTGCTAACAACGATTTCATGCAACCCCCTGAGATAAATTCTTTGTTGCCAATTCTTGAGATAGTTGATTCGAGCGGAACTCGGTACCAGACTTGTTCACAAGGTACGATTTACAACTTGCCGTGCACCAACGGTCTACCAGGAGCAACCTATATTCAGCAGCCCTACTATTCTTTTCAGGTTCCTGGAACTGGAACGACCCCAGTAACCTTTTATGTGCGCGTATCCGATGGGCGCGGTGATGCCCGGCCGGATTTCATTTACACGCTCAGCGTGTTTGGCGTGAATTAGAAAACTCATGACAGTTTTTCCTGGCGGGGTGGCCCGCGCAGTGAATCCTAGGACGCTCACGCCAGCGAGAACCGTTCAACCCAGCCCTATTGCCTTGTGCTTCGCTCATATCCTTTACGTTAACTCCGGGCGACTCCCGCGGCGGGCGACCGCGGCCATGGAGTAAAATGATGCAGCGAGTGAGTAAGGAGAATCCCCCCGTGCGCCCCAAGATTTTCGCCTTGGCGTTCATCCTTTTGCCCCTTGGACTGTCTGCCTCCGCACAGTCGCCCGGTCCCGCAGGCTCCTCCCCGCTGAGCATTCTTGCCCCCGCTCCTTGCACCGCAAATTGCCCGCAAACGCCTGCCAAACCGCCAACCGCGAATCCCGGTTCACCGGCCAAGCCTCCCGCGAAGCCGCACAAGGTCTACACCAACGAGGACATCGATGCCCGCCCTCATGACATCACCATCGAGGGCACGCGCGACCTTCTTCAACAACTGAATACTTGCGACCGCACCTGCTTCGATCAAGTCGCCCAGCGCGCGGGACTGAATGGTGGCTCCGGCCCTCGCTGGAAATTAGCGCTTCTCGACGCCATTGAAGCCGTGAAGGCCGACACTGCCTGGCAGGGAATTCTTGGGGAGATCATCGGCATTCAAGGATTGGCGTGCGAGACCCAAGCCAAGAAAACGCAGGACATCCAGCGATTTGCTGACCCCCGCAACATCACACCGAGCGAGTTGGCTGTCGAGCGCGAATACGAACCGAAGTTCCGCGATATTCAGAACCGTCTGAAGGCCGCGCTCGACCGCGCCAACGCGCACATCACCAAGTCTTCGCCCGGCAATCTGCAATCCCAATACATGCACATGCAAGCCGACAAAATCGTTCATGCCAGCTGCACGATCAACGTCCCTAGACCTCCGGATGACACTGATGACCCCGCCGATCCGTGATGTCTGCCTCACCCGTTTTCCTGGGCGAATGCCGTTTGCCTCCGTGCGCGGCGCCCATTATTTTTTTACCATTGTTCTGTTGCTGATCGCTGTCTCGTGCGCGGCCGTCGCGGCGCCGCCGCAGCAATCTCAGGATCCAAGTGCGAAGCCTGCACCTATTCCTGCAGCGCCGCAATCTTCAACGCCCGCCTCGAATCCTTCTCTTCACACCTCAACTGAGCAGACTCCCCTGCAGAAAGCCGTTCATCAAAAAAAAGTGATCACCGAAGATGACCTCGCTAAACCGGCAAAAGTCATCTCCTTGAACGATCTCGAGGGAGAAGAAAACAATCCAACCTGCGATCTTTCTTGCGAAGCGGAGCTTCGGGCACAGTTGCGTTTCGGACCCGAACGCGAGGCTGAGTTTCGCAACCAGTTGACGCTTGCGCGTCATGAGATCGGCGACGACGGAGTGTGGAGTACGACTCTGCAAGATGCGTTGCAGGCGGCGAGCGGCTATTGCGACATCAAGCGGCAAATCGAGAAGATTGTCGGCAAAGGCGTGGCCTCGGAATACATTCGAAACGACGTTCATTCGCGCTTTGCCGATCGCGAGGGCAAGCTGAGCTCGCAATACAGAAATTCGGCGGGCCTCCTCACCCAGCGGATTCAGGCGGTTCAGCGCTTCGCGGCCCTCCGCGCCACGGTCATGCAATACCAGTGGAACGAAGCCACCGCCAGAGTTTGCCCGGATTTCACTCTCCCATGATCTCCGTTTCAAACTCGCGCGCTGCCGCCGTCCATTCGGCGCGCTTTCTTGCGTCCTTCGTCCTGCTTGTCCTTCCTGGCGCGCCTCAACGCGCCCTTGCGCGCACTCCGCAATCATCCAGCACGCCGTCCGCGCAGCAACAACCCGCTCAAGGCCCTGCGAAAAAAGATTCCGTAAGCCCCCCGTTCGGTTCTCCCGCTTCCAAAACCAATGTTCCCAAGCCGCATCGCGTCTTCACCAACGACGATCTTTCCCCGAGCTCCGGCATCCCCATCGCTCCGGGAGCGCGCCGCCGCCTCAAGCAGCTCAATCGATGCGACCGCGCTTGTTTCCGTGAAGTTCAGAAGCAGGCGCTGAGCTGGGGCTACACCACCGCCTTCCCCCGGTCCACCCGGCAAGAGATGGAGGACCGGCTCGCCAATGACATCGAGGAGCTTCAAAACGATCCCAAGTGGCAGCGCCTTCTTCTCGAAATGATTTCCGCGCACTTAGACTCTTGCTCGGCAAGGCAGAAGCCTCCGCCGCCAGACGATTCCCCGCCTCACACTCCCACTCGCGCCGAACTCCTCGATGAGGAAGAGCGCATGAAGAATTATCGGCCGCCCACTTCGAGCAACGTAAACGCAGCTGGATCGGCCGTTTTGTCTTACCGTTTCAGTACCAAACCCGATCCCCTCAAAGCTTCCCTGATGGTCCATCAATATATGGACGAGCTGCACCAAGACTGCCCCGTCGCACAGTCCACCGCGGACTCCGATGTTGATCAAGATCCTTGAAACGCGCTTTCGCGCACGGGTTTTACCGAACTGGCCGGGACAATTTCCGACCCGCGTCCATCTTGTTCGTGTGTAAAGACCAGTGTTTGCTTATAGTTAGCGGGATTCCGACAAGGGCGTTCTCTGCATTCCGGATCGGATTCGCCCATCCCTTAGTCCCAGTTTTCGGCCTGGTTCTAGTACGTCGGTACTTCTCAGACTTGAATCGATTTTGTATCCGGAGTCCTATTGTTCCCTGGGTCCCACCCGGATACACTTTTCCTTCGATCAGGAGGACTTCTTTGACTGGTTCCGAACGCCGCACTACCCAGCGCTTTTCCATGCGCCTGCCGCTCACTGTTCGCTGGACCACGGGCGCGGCGGTTGGTGAAACTAGCACCGAGTCGCGGGACGTCAGCTCCCGCGGTGTCTACTTCTTCCTTTCCAAGGATGTCCGGGAAGGCTCGCCCGTCGAGATTCTTCTGACCCTCCCCAACGAGATCACTCTGGCCGGACCCGTACGCGTCCGCTGCCTCGGCCGTGTGCAGCGCACCGAGCCTCGCGAAGAAGGCGCCATCGGCGTG